>Ga0208833_1000110_pt1 | contig 23392 bp, 16 predicted proteins | sample DeeseametaMP1788_FD_184181 | JGI IMG/M metagenome (GOLD analysis project Ga0208833, IMG submission 184181) | Marine microbial communities from the Deep Pacific Ocean - MP1788 (SPAdes) | ecosystem: Environmental > Aquatic > Marine > Oceanic | place: North Pacific Ocean | collected 2011-05-03 | reverse complement strand
GCATCAGCTGGATGAAGATCAGCGAGCTGCAGTAAGAGCCCAGCACGTTGGTTTTGTGTTCCAATCGTTTCACCTATTACCAGGCTTGAGCGCTTTGGAAAATGTGATGTTGCCGATTGAGCTAAAAGAACAAGATAGAGCTAAAGAACGCGCTACAGAGCTTCTGGCAAAAGTTGGTTTAGAAGACCGTTTACAGCATTATCCGAATCAATTGTCGGGTGGCGAGCAGCAGCGTGTGGCTATCGCTAGGGCATTTGCTAGCGAGCCTAAGATTTTGTTTGCTGATGAGCCAACAGGCAACTTAGATACCAAAAATGGCGATAAGGTGAGTGACTTATTATTCGACTTGAATAAACAGTTAGGCACAACTTTGGTGTTAGTGACGCACGATGATCGTTTAGCAGAGCGTTGTCAGCGCATTGTTCGTCTCGAAGGTGGCAAAGTGGTTGCTGATAATGCTTCCGAAGCTTTTCAAAGGGAAGCCCTTCAAGATCAGGCTGCGGAGCAATAATTATGTTGAGTATGGCGTTACGAACTTTTCGCCGTGACTGGAACGCTGGCGAAGTTAAAGTCTTACTGTTTGCACTGACCATTGCCGTGATGGCGATGGTGGCGATTGGCTCGATCACTGATCGAGTACATCGAGCCATGGGTGAGCAGAGTAGTGAATTTTTAGGCGCGGATTATACCTTTGAGTCGCCAAGACCAATCGATAACGCATTGGTGGAACGTGGTTTGAACGATGGTTTAGAGATTACTCGGTCACAATCGTTTGCTACTGTGTTATCTCGTGGTGATAATTTCCAGCTAGTTAGCGTCAGAGCGCTGGGGGGAAAGTTTCCTTTAAAAGGCACCATTGAAATTGCAGAGAAGCCCTTTGCGCAAGGGGTTGTTCAACAAGCTCAACCTAAAGCTGGAACCATTTGGCTTGAACCGAGAATCTTGGGTGTTTTGGACGTCGAAGTTGGCGATACGATTGATTTTGGCGCTATTCAGCTCACGGTTGATGGCGTTATAGTCGCTGCCCCAGGACAAGCAAGTGAAGTCTTCAATGTGGCGCCCAAGGTGCTGATCAATCTTGATGATGTGCAAAAAGCGAATATCATTCAAGAAGGCAGTCGCTTGGAGCACATTTTGTTTATCGCGGGTGATCCAGCGAAGCGCGAACCTTATATTCAGTGGCTCAAATCAGAAAAGAACCCTTCGCAGAAAATCACGGGTGGCAAAGAGGGCACGCCAGCGTTAAAAGCTGCGCTTGAACGAGCTGAAACTTTTTTACGGTTGGCGAGTTTGATTTCCGTGGTGTTAGCGGGTGTGGCGATTGCTGTCGCTGCGGGTCGCTACAGCCAAAGGCACTTTGACTATTCGGCGATTTATCGCTGTTTAGGCATGCAAATTCGTCAGGTCCACAAATTGTATTTGTGGCAGTTATTTATGATTGGTTTGTTAGGATCTGGTATTGGTCTTGCGCTTGGCCTTGGTCTGCAATCCTTAATCATTAATCAGTTTTCTGACTTTTTACCGAAGCCGATGGTCGGCATTAGCTTAGCCCCTGTATTAACGGGAGCACTTAGCGGTTTAGTAGTGTTGTTAGGCTTTGCTTTACCATCATTCTTACAGATTGCGAAAGTGCCGCCACTTCGAGTTTTACGTAAAGAGTTATTGCCACGCGCTATGTCGAGTTGGATGATTTATCTGTTGGCTATAGGCGTCATGGCGTTGTTAATGTGGTGGCAGAGCCAGTCGTTATTGTTAGTTGGAATTCTGTTGGCCGTAGCGGTGGTGACGTATTTACTGATCCGCTTAATCGCATGGTTTATCTTCAAAATTGGTGTTTGGCTCGGTAAGCGTGGTTCTTTACCGGTGCGTTTCGGTGTTGGTCAATTAAAACAATACCCGGCATTTACCATCAGCCAAATCAGCGCTTTCGGTTTAGCCTTTATTATCATGTTATCGACCGTGTTGCTTCGAAGTGAGTTGCTTAGCGAGTGGCAAAGTCAGCTCCCAGAAGGTGCGCCAAACCATTTCTTGATCAATGTTCAAGAGCAAGAAGTTGAGCCTTTGGAAAACTTACTGAAAGAAAGTAACGTCAGCACGGAAGGTATTTACCCCATGGTGCGGGGGCGTGTGGTTGGTTTGAATGATATGACGTTAGAAGAAGCGCTTGATGAAAACCAACAACGTGTAGGCGCTGTTCGCCGAGAGTTGAATTTAACTTGGATGGCGAATGTTCCGAAAGCGAATAAAGTAACGCAAGGGGAATGGTGGTCAGAGGCTGATGTTGCGGATGACCGCGCAGAATTGTCAGTGGGCGAAGAGCTTGCCGAGCGTTTAGGGTTGGAAATCGGTGACGTCCTCAAATTCTCAATTGGTGGCTTAGAAGTTGAAGGCGAAATCACAAACCTTCGTTCGATTCAGTGGGATTCATTCCAGCCGAACTTCTTTATTATTTTTGAACCGGGTGGGCTGGATGGCTTCCCAGCAAGTTATATCACCAGCTTTCATTTGCCGGTTGAAGATAAGCCGGTGTTAAATCAAATCTTGAGACAGATGCCGACAGTTACCATTATCGAGCTCGATGCGATTATGGAGCAGGTGCAATCGATTCTGGATCAAGTGACCATGGCGGTTGAGTTTATCATGCTGTTCGTGCTGCTGGCCGGAATTGCTGTGTTGTATGCGGTATTGCAAGTTAGCCGAGAAGAGCGTCTACTGTCGGCGACCTTGTTAAAAGCTCTGGGTGCGCGCAAGAAGTTTATTCGTGCCAGTATTCTAGCCGAACTCGTTTTACTCGGAGTGTTTTCAGGGGTGCTGGGGGTTATTGGCGGCGAAGTCTTGGTTAATATCCTCTATTCCGAAGCATTTGATATCGACCTAGTGTTACATCCATGGTACTGGTTATGGGTACCGCTTATCAGCGTAAGCTTTATCGGTATCGTTGGCTGGCTCGGCTTAAGGCATCTCTTAAATCAACCTGCTCACCAAGTTTTACGTGAGTACTAAAGGTTAATGTGGTCTGCTCTGGCTACCCTCAAAATTGCTGTGAGCAGACCAACAAAAAGATGGTTAAAGAAAAATAAAGGTAGACACCGACTAGCTTTGGTTGTTATTAATAAAAAAGGATAGACAGGTCAGCCAGTAGCAGGTGCCCTGTTTTTTGTATATATAAAACAATTAAACTGTTGATTTTAAAGAAAAAGATTCTTTTATGGGTAAATCCTTAGTGATAGTTGAGTCGCCAGCAAAGGCGAAGACCATTAATAAATATCTTGGTAATGACTTCGTGGTTAAGTCCAGTGTCGGTCATATTCGTGATTTGCCGACAGGCTCGAAAAAGAAGCCTGTTGATGCAAAAGAGCGTGCGCGCAAGGCCGCTGAAACGCGAAAACTATCGCCAGAAGAAAAGGTTAAGCACAAAGCGCGCAAGGAGAAACAGGCGCTGTTTGATCGTATGGGGATTAACCCTGAGCAAGGTTGGGACGCGACGTATGAAGTCCTGCCTGGCAAAGAAAAAGTATTAAATGAATTAAAAAAACTGGCTAAAGACGCCGATGAAATCTATCTCGCAACGGATTTGGATAGAGAGGGAGAGGCCATTGCTTGGCACTTACGCGAGTCTTTAGGTGGTGAAGATACACGCTTTAAACGCGTTATCTTTAACGAAATTACGAAAAAAGCCATTCAGGAAGCGTTCCAAAAGCCAGGAATCTTGGACATGAATTATGTTCATGCTCAGCAGGCTCGACGTTTCTTAGATCGCGTTGTTGGCTTTATGGTGTCGCCGCTGTTGTGGCGTAAAATTTCGCGTGGCTTATCAGCGGGACGCGTGCAGTCTGTAGCGGTACGTCTGCTTGTCGAGCGTGAACGTGAAATTCGTGCTTTTATTCCTGAAGAATATTGGGATGTGCATGCGGATACGCTAACGCAGAGCGATAATGAGCTGCGCTTGATGGTTAATAAGCATCAGGGTAAAACCTTTAAGCCGACCAATGAAGCAGATACCAACAAGGCATTAGAAGAGTTAAAGAAGCACAGTTACAGTGTTTCTTCTCGTGAAGACAAGCCGCAAAAAAGTAAAGCGCCTAAGCCTTTCATTACTTCTACGTTACAACAAGCTGCGAGCACTCGCTTGGGCTTCGGTGTTAAAAAGACCATGATGATGGCGCAACGTTTGTACGAAGCGGGTTACATTACGTATATGCGTACTGATTCTATGAACTTGAGTCAAGATGCTGTGGCGGCCTGCCGTGATCATATTAACGATCAATATGGCGCTAAGTACTTACCGAGTGACCCAAACATCTATTCCAGCAAAGAAGGCGCGCAAGAAGCACACGAAGCGATTCGTCCATCGGATGTGAATGTTCGTGTGACCCAGCTGAAGAATATGGAAAAAGATGCGGAGCGTCTTTACGAACTTATCTGGCGTCAATTTGTGGCATGCCAGATGACTCCTGCAGAATTTGATGTGACCAGTCTGAAAGTAACGGCTGGTGATTATGAGCTTAAAGCTCGTGGTCGAGTGATGAGATTTGATGGTTGGACAAAGGTTCAGCCAATGCAAAGTCGTAGCAAAGAAGATCAAGAGTTACCAAACGTTAAAGAGGGTGAAGCACTTAAATTACAAAAGCTTGATCCTAAACAGCACTTTACGAAACCGCCAGCTCGTTACTCTGAAGCCGCGTTAGTAAAGGAACTTGAAAAGCGTGGTATTGGTCGACCATCTACCTATGCATCAATCATTTCTACCATTCAAGATCGTGGTTATGTGCGACTTGATAATAAGCGCTTTTATGCGCAAAAGATGGGGGAGATCGTTACCGATCGCTTGGTTGAGAGTTTCGATGATTTATTGGATTACTCCTTTACCGCAACGATGGAAAAGCATTTAGATGAAATCGCTAAAGGCCACTCTGATTGGCGCATAACGCTTGATGAATTTTATGATGAGTTTTCTGACCAACTAAAAAAAGCTGACCAATCTCAGGACGAAGGGGGCATGCGTCGTAACGAAGCTGTTGAAACTGAGCTTGAATGCGAAAAGTGTGGTGAGCATAACTTAGCGATTAGAAACGCCAGCACGGGTGTTTTCTTAGGCTGTACTGGCTACTCATTACCGCCTAAAGAGCGCTGCAAAAATACGGTAAACCTGATTCCGGGCGAAGAGTTTGTGGCCGCGGATGAGGAAGAGGAAGCGCGTTATCTGCATAGCCGTAAACGTTGTCCGAAATGTAATTCAACTATGGATGATTACTTGGTGAATGAACAAACCAAGTTATTTATTTGTGGTAACAACCCAGACTGTGATGGTTATGAGGTTGAAAAAGGCGAGTATAAGATCAAAGGCTACGACGGTCCGGTCTTAGACTGCGACAAGTGTGGTAGCGAGATGCAGCTTAAAACCGGCCGTTTTGGTAAGTACTTTGGCTGTACCAACGAAGATTGTAAGAATACTCGTAAATTGCTGAAGAACGGTGAGCCTGCGCCACCAAAAGCAGACCCTATACCAATGCCGGACTTACAGTGTGAGAAAGTCGATGACCATTATGTGCTACGTGATGGTGCTGCCGGTATTTTCTTAGCTGCGAGCAAGTTTCCAAAGAACCGAGAAACACGTGCGCCAGCGGTGGATGAAATTAAGTTAGTTGCGGATCAGCTTGATCCTAAGTACAAGTTCTTAGCCAAAGCTCCAGTTGAAGATCCGGACGGCAACCGTACTTTTGTGAAGTTCAGCCGTAAAACCAAGGAACAGTATGTTGCTGGGGTTAAAGAAGACGGCAAAGCCAGCGGTTGGGCAGCATTTTATAAGAATGGTAAGTGGCAGGAGAAAGAATAACTGCCAACAAACTGTCAAATACGTTAAAATAGGCCAGCTTTCAATGCTGGCCTTTGCTTTTCTAGCCTAACATATTGTACTGATTGGGAATTTTATGTATTCGTTACTACGTTCTATCTTATTTCAGCTCGATGCTGAGCGTTCTCATCACCTATCATTAAACTCTTTAAATCTAGCTAAAAAGCTGAGCTTAACGGGACTATTGGCAAAACCTATGGTGGATGATCCTGTTGAGGTGATGGGACTGAAGTTCCCAAATAGAGTAGGTTTAGCTGCTGGTTTGGATAAAAACGGTGAGTATGTCGACGCTCTTAGTAGCCTAGGGTTTGGTTTTGTGGAAGTTGGGACGGTAACGCCTCGCCCACAGCCGGGAAATCCCAAGCCGCGTTTGTTCAGAATTAAAGAGGCAGAAGCGATCGTTAATCGCATGGGCTTCAATAATGATGGCGTTGAGCAATTGTTGGAGAATGTCAGCAAGGCTCAGTACGATGGTGTGCTAGGTATTAATATCGGAAAGAACTTCGATACTCCCGTTGAAAAAGCGGTTGATGACTACCTGATTGGTATGGAAAAAATATACCAAAAAGCTGATTACATGGTGGTGAATATTTCTTCCCCCAATACCCCTGGTTTACGTGATCTGCAGTTCGGTGAGACCTTGAAAGCTTTACTAGGCAGCTTAAAAGAGAAGCAGCATCAGCTACACAACGAATACGGTGTTTACAAGCCACTGGCGATTAAGATTGCGCCGGATTTGTCGAGTGATAATATTCAGGAGCTAGCGGAAACCTTTACTCAATTTGAGATGGATGGGGTTATCGCGACAAATACCACCTTTGATCGAAGCCAAGTTGAAGGCATGAGCAATGCTGATGAGCAGGGTGGATTAAGTGGAAAACCTTTGGCAACACAGTCAAGCAAGGTGATTAAAAACCTAGTCGAAGCGATGAATCATAAAATTCCTGTGATTGGTGTTGGCGGCATTCATAATGCTGAAACAGCCATTGAGAAAATAGAAGCCGGCGCCTCATTAGTCCAAGTATATTCGGGCTTTATTTATGAAGGTCCGCAATTGATACACACAGCTGCCCAAGCTCTAAAAGAGCATTTTAGCCACCAGTAACCGAGAATAATTATGCAGTTTTATGCTATTTGCCCCAAAGGTGTCGAAGGTTTACTTGCCGACGAACTCAAATCTTTTGGTGCTACCAATATAAAAGAACATCCCACGCACATTGCTTTTGAGGGTGATCTAAAACTGGCGTATACCAGTTGTTTACATTCTCGGTTAGCGAATAGAGTGTATTTATGTTTGTTAGATGACAACTTTGAGTCTGTGGATGAGCTCTATCAAAAGGTTAATACCATTGAGTGGAGCTGGCATTTTGATTTCAAGCAAACCTTCTTGGTTAACTGTGTGGCTCGTAAGAACAGACATATTCGTCACTCTGGCTTCGGTGGGCAAAAAGTTAAGGATGCGATTGTTGATTACTTCATGGAGCGTTATGAACAAAGACCTTCAGTCGATAAAGAAGACCCTGATTATAGAGTGCATGCACTGGTTAATGGCAACCAAATTAAAGTTGGCATAGACCTTTGTGGACATGGTTTAAATCAGCGAGGTTATCGTGAAGAAGGTGGTCGTGCACCGATCAAAGAAAACTTAGCGGCAGCTTTATTGATACGGGCCGATTGGCCAGCTTTGGCGGAAGAAGGGTATGACTTCCACGATCCAATGTGTGGTAGTGGAACCCTGGTTATTGAAGCGGCGATGATGGCGGCTAAAGTAGCGCCAGGCTTACTTAATCATGATTATGCCTTTAAAGCTTGGAAACAACATGATGACGAGCTTTGGCAGGAAATATTGAGTCAGGCTAAGGAAAGTGCTGAAAAAGGCAAGGAGGCGCTTAAAAGCCACTTCTACGGCAGTGATAGTTTCCGAAAAAATTTACCATTAGCTAAAGATAATTGCCAAACCAGTGGTTTAGCAGAATTCATTACTATCGAAGAGCAGGATATTCGGCACCCGAAAAAAGAAGCTATTAGCGACAAAGGATTACTCCTATCGAATCCTCCGTATGCAGAGCGTTTAGGTGAAGAAGAGCAAGTCACTCAACTGTACCGTGAGTTCGGCGACTATATCAAAGCTCGTTGTAATGGATGGAAAGCGGCATTTATTACCACTGATGAGCAGTTCGCTAAAGCTGTGGGGATTCGGTCCCATAAGCAGTACAAGTTTAAGAATGGTGCGCTAGACTGTAAGTTGTACCTGTTTGAGGTATCGGACAGCCACTATTACAAGCCTTTTGATCCAACGCGCTGGAACCCTGACTGGGAAAACAATCTAGCCGATGGTGCTGTCATGCTTAAAAATCGTATGCGAAAGAATATGCAGCGATTAAAGTCTTATCTGAAGCAAAATGATGTGAGTTGCTATCGTTTGTATGATGCTGACTTACCTGAGTATGCGGCAGTAATTGATGTGTATGATGACGAAGTTCATATTCAAGAGTACATGCCGCCTAAAGATATCCCTGAAAAGGTGAGCCGCAAACGTCTACAAGATATTGTTAGAGTAACAGCCGGTTTGCTTGAGATTCCTGAGGTAAATATCCACTTAAAGCAACGTCAGAGACAAAAAGGTAAGCAACAATATACTAAACAGTCGAGTGATGAAGATTTTAAAGTAGTACAGGAAAATGGCTTTAACTTTCAGGTTAATTTAAAGCAATATCTCGATACTGGGTTATTCCTCGATCATCGCAAAACTAGAAAAATGATATTGAGCGAAGCGGAAGGGAAGAAGTTTCTTAATTTATTCGCTTATACCGGCTCCGTAAGTGTTTATGCGGCGCTGGGTGGCGCTTCGACGACAACGGTTGATATGTCGAAGACTTATCTTGATTGGGCAAAGAAAAATTTTAGCCTTAACGGTATCACGCCTTATGGACATAGTTTCGTACAGTCTGATTGTATGCAGTGGCTTGAAGAGAACTGTGACGGTAAGCAGTATGATTTGATCTTTCTGGACCCTCCGACGTTTTCGAATTCGAAGCGTATGAATACAACTTTTGATGTGCAGCGAGATCAAGAAACGTTGATATCATTGACCATGAAGCTATTAAAACCAGGTGGCAAGTTGTATTTTTCAAATAACTTTAAAAAGTTTGCGATGGAAAGCGAGATTAATGAAAACTATCAAGTTCAGGAAGTAACGGGTAAAACTTTACCACCTGACTTCAAAAACAGCAGAAATCACCATCGATGTTGGTTAATTCAACATAAATAAAAAAAGCCCAGCAATTGCTGGGCTTTTTCTTAACACTAAACTCTGCTGCTAATAGGTTACTTCTTCTTACGAGTAACGCGTTTCTTAGCTGGAGTTTTCTTTTTCGCAGGTGCTTTTTTCTTAGCTGAGGCTTTTTTCTTGGCCGGAGCTTTCTTTTTCGCAGGTGCTTTTTTCTTGGCTGGAGCTTTCTTCTTAGTCGCAGCTTTCTTTTTAGCTGGAGTTTTCTTCTTAGGAGCTGCTTTTTTCTTAGTTGCAGCCTTCTTTTTAGCTGCAGCAGCTTTAGCCTTGGCTTTCGCTTTAGCTTTCTTTTCAGCAGCTTTTTTCTTAGCGGCTGCTTTCTTAGCGGCTGCTTTTTCACGTGCGATACGTTTCTTTTCAGCTGCTTTTGCTTTCTTCTCTTCTTTGGCTGCCCAATCTTTCTCGAACTTAGCAACAGCTTTCTCTAAAGCTTCTTGCTTTCTTGCTGCGGCTTTACCGTCAGTTAAAGCTTGCTTTGCTTTGTCTTGCGCTTTAACAGCTTGGTTTACTGCTGTTTTAGCTTTACGAGCTGCGTCTTTCGCTTTTTTCGCAGCTGCCTTGTTAGTTTTGTTAGCTTTGTCTTTTGCTTTTTTAGCAGCGACTTTAGCTTTGTCGTTAGCTTTCTTAGCAACGTCACGAGCTTTCTTTGTAGCGCTCGCTGTTTTCTTCGCCGCTGCTTCAAGCTGCTTTACAGTTGGAGACTTTGGCTTGGATTTTTTCGCCGCAGTTTTAATGGGTTGTCTAGCCATGATTGTTTCCCCTATTTGTCGTGTGATGTTTTGATTAAATTTCAATCAAATTATACGAAAAGAATTTTGTAATGTTAAACATTAATTATGCTAAAGTTGCCTTATTGAACTGTTTTTTGATGTTTTTTATTAAAAACTATGCCAAATAAGCAAGAAATAATTTTTTATACCACTTTTGGTTGTCATTTGTGCGAACAAGTTGAAGCAATGATTTATGCTTTAAACCAACAAAAAAATTTAGCTAATCGTTATGACATTATCGCGTTCGATATCATCGATGATGAAAAAATTTTAGAGGAATATCGAACAACGATTCCTGTTTTAAAAAATACTTTTACCGATGAAAAATTATTTTGGCCATTTTCTTTTGAAGAACTTGATGATTGGTTAGGCTAATCTTCTTTTCGATATACATAGTTTTCAGATTTACTTTTTAGTTATTGCTATAAACAAATTCATTATTAAATTGTTTGAGAATAACACTAGCGTAACGTTATCTTGTTGGTAGTCACGCTTATGTTGGGAAGGGTGAGCGTTATCGTGTGTCTCTTTCATGATACTCTCTTTCACGATATTCTCTTTAATCATCGTCTTTATCACTCCCTGTCTTTATCGATTCTTTTCCTCTGAGTCCAGTTCTATAGGCTCCCACTCTATTTACAGCTACTAACACGTCTCACATAAAGTCTATTTGCCTTGACAAGGTAGCGTTTTGAACGTATGTTTCAAACAAGTGTTTTAGTGTGAAATAGCTTACAATCTATGAGTTTACATGATTCAACCCAGACAAAAATCCTTGATGCTGCAGAGTTTCTATTTGCAGAGCGTGGGTTTGCAGAAACCAGTTTAAGAACGATTACAGGGCGTGCCAAAGTGAATTTGGCCAGTGTTAATTATCATTTTGGCTCTAAAAAGTCCTTGATTCAGGCTGTTTTTGATCGATTCTTGCAAGACTTCACTACGCAACTAAGTTTGCGTCTAGAAGAGCTCGAGCAGCAACCAGCAAACGAGTTGCAGGCTGAAACGTTGTTATCAGCATTAATTGAGCCGTTATTATCATTGAATAATACTCGCAATAACTCGGTTTCGATTTTTATGCGTCTTCTCGGAAGAGCTTATGCTGAGACTCAGGGGCACCTAAGACGTTATGTCACCGAGCGTTACGGTCATGTATTAGTTCGCTTTACGCACTTATTTCAAAAAGGCTATCCAGAATTGAGTAACGATCAAATTTTTTGGCGTTTGCACTATATGCTGGGCAGCTTAATTTTCACTTTGGCTGGTAGCGATGCTTTGCGCCAAATTTCAGAAGCAGATTTCAATCGTAGTCTAGAAGTTAAGGATGTCATCCAAGAAATGGTGCCATTTTTAGCTGCGGGCATGAAAGCATAGTTAATAGATGGTTTAGTAAGCCGTTTAATAGATAATTTAATAGAAGGTTTGAGGAAAGAGAATGATAGGGTTAATTGAGCTGTTAATCATGTTAGTCGTGGTTGGTTATTGTGCCTACCAACGTTTAGCAATGAAGAACGCAATGCTTATTAATGGTGTAGCGCTAGTTGTGCTACTGTTTACACTGGATAACTCTTGGGGCTTTTACGTTTCTTTGGTTATTTTTGGCATTGTATCGTTATTTTATTTCTTGCCTGATCTTCGTGTGGATTGGATATCGCGTAAGCTTTACCACTTTATGCAGCAAGTGTTGCCGCCAATGACTGAAACTGAAAGAACCGCTTTAGAAGCTGGTGATGTTTGGTGGGAAGGTGAGTTGTTCCGCGGTAAACCGGATTGGAGAACTCTTCTTAATTACAAAAAGCCAACGCTTACAGAGGAAGAGCAATCTTTCGTTGATAATGAAACGGAAGAGCTCTGCTCGATGCTTGATGACTGGGATATTGTTCATAAGCGCAAAGATTTACCACCAGAAGTTTGGCAGTTTATTAAAGATAAAGGCTTTTTGGGGATGATTATTCCGAAAAAGTATGGCGGTAAAGGATTTTCTGCGTTAGCGCACTCAACAGTGGTAACAAAAATTGCTACTCGAAGTGGTAGTGCGGCTGTAACCGTGATGGTACCGAACTCATTAGGACCTGGTGAGTTATTGTTACATTACGGTACAGATGAGCAGAAAGATCACTACTTGCCCCGTCTTGCTGAAGGCAAAGAAATTCCATGCTTCGCACTAACGTCTCCAGTCGCTGGTTCTGATGCCGGTGCTATTCCTGATAAAGGCATTGTATGCAAAGGTGAATTTAATGGTGAAGAAACATTAGGTATCCGTATTACATGGAATAAGCGTTACATCACTTTAGCGCCTGTGGCGACGATTGTTGGTTTAGCTTTTAAATTGTATGACCCAGAAGGTTTGTTGGGCAATGACAATAAAGAAGATTATGGTATTACTTGTGCTTTAATTCCGGCCGATCATCCTGGCGTTGAAATTGGTCGTCGACACTTGCCTATGAACCAAGCGTTTATGAATGGTACAACGACTGGTAAAGATGTGTTCATTCCAATGAGTATGCTTATCGGTGGTCAGGATTACGCGGGTCAAGGCTGGCGCATGCTGATGGAAAGCTTAGCTGCGGGCCGTTCTATTTCTTTACCAGCTATGGGAACTGCTGTAGCTAAGTTGTCTTATCGTATGACTGGTGCGTATGCGTTAGTGCGTGAGCAGTTTAAATTGCCAATTGGACGTTTTGAGGGTGTTGAAGAAGCCATGGCGCAGATTGCAGGCTTGGCTTATCGAACGGAAGCAAGTCGTGTTATGACCGCTGGAGCTGTTGATCTTGGCGTGAAACCGTCAGTGGTATCAGCGATTGCGAAATATCACATGACTGAAATGGGGCGCGATATTATGAACCATTCGATGGATGTTCATGCGGGCCGTGCCATTATCATGGGTGAGCGTAATTATCTTGCCAATGGCTTTATGAGTCAGCCAATCGGGATCACGGTTGAGGGCGCTAATATTTTAACCCGAAACTTGATGATTTTCGGTCAAGGTGCGATTCGTTGCCATCCTTATGTATTACGCGAAATGTTAGCGGCACAGCTTGAAGACCAAGAAGAAGGTGTTAAGCGTTTTGATAGCTTATTGTTCCGCCATATTGGTTACGGTGTGAGTAACTTTTTCCGCACGCTTGGTTTAGGTGTAACCGCTGCAAAGATTGCTGATAAGCCTGTTGCTGGTGAAACAGGTCGTTATTATCAACAATTGACTCGCATGAGCTCTGCTCTAGCGTTAACGTCTGATGTTGCCATGGGCATGTTGGGCGGTGATTTGAAACGTAAAGAGCGCCTGTCAGCGCGACTGGCCGATGTTTTAAGTCATTTATATTTATGCTCAACAGTATTGAAGTACTACGAAGATCAAGAGCGTCCTTTAGCAGATTTGCCGTATGTACGCTGGAACATGGAGTACGGCTTGCATAAAATCCAAGAAGCCTTTTATGATTTTTATGAAAACTTCCCGAATAAAGTGGTTGGTAAAGGTTTACGGTTCATTGCTTTCCCATATGGCAAGAGCTATAGCCGACCATCGGACAAGTTAGAGCGTGAATTAGTCATGCCGATGATGAAAGACTGTGAAATACGTGATCGTATTACTCAGTACGCTTACATTGGCAAAACGGATGACGATATTACTGGCCGAGTTGAGCTGGCGTTTAAGAAGGTTTTGGCTGCTGACCAAGTACGCTACAAACTGCGTAAGGCGATGAAAACGAAAGAGCTTGATAAAAGCCTGACTAATATGGAGCGCATAGAGCAAGCGATAGAGAAAGGCATCATCAATGATGAGGAAAAGCAGATTCTCACCGACGCTGAAACAGCCCGTATGGATGTGATTCAGGTTGATGATTACTCAAATGATCAAATATCTGGTGTGGTTGATTAACCGGTAAGGATATGAGCAGGCAAGAGTGATACCGGTGTCGCAGCCTTGATGGATTTTGTTTACAAGCTAGTCCATACTTGTGGTATATATAAGTAAGTGATGATTTTAAAAGGTATGCCGATATCGGTGCTCCTAGGAGGAAAAATGATGTTTAAGAGTATGTTAGGGGCTTTAGTATTAAGCTTAAGTTTGTCAGCCCAGGCGTCGCAAGAAGTGCAAAAGCCTGCGGAGCAAGTTGCTCCTGTAAGCGATAAGCAGCAAGTTGTGCAGGCATTTGAACAAAGTTGCCGAGCAAAAGAGTTAACTAATTGTGCTTGTATTTCTGAGTCGCTTGTTCCTATGCTTTCAAATGCAAAGGTTGCGTTGGTTCAATCTCAGCTACAGTCGGGTGAGTTAACTCAAAAAAACTTAATCCCTCGTAATCAAGTTGAGTTTAATCGCGCTCAAAGCAAGTGCTCTGAAAGGTAATATTAACTGTTCAGATTAGAAAAAGGCGCCGGTTGGCGCCTTTTTTGTATCACTCAAAAGGTAAAAGCTTGTCTAACCAGTTACTCAGACTTATCTCTACTAGTGATTATTTGGTATTCTAGGGCATTAAGTTTATGATATAGGATAGCCCAGATAAGGATTTCCCCACATTTATAATTGGATGAGACAATTAAAGAGACCGAATATATGTCAAAAGATAAATTAGTTATTTTTGATACGACTTTACGCGATGGCGAACAAAGTCCTGGCGCGTCAATGGATAAAGAAGAAAAATTAGAAATCGCGCAACAATTAGAAAAGATGAAAGTTGATGTTATTGAAGCTGGTTTTGCGGTTGCAAGTCCCGGAGACTTTGAAGCAGTAAAATTGGTTGCTGATACTATCAAAGACAGCACGATTTGCTCCCTGTCTCGTGCAGTAGCAAAAGATATTGAAGTCGCTGGTGATGCTTTAAAAGGTGCTAACTCAGGCCGTATCCATACCTTTATCGCGACGTCTCCCTTGCACATGAAATATAAGCTTCAGATGGAGCCTGATGAAGTCATTGAGCAGGCAGTAAAGTCTGTGTCTCTGGCTCGAAGCTTGTGTGACGACGTTGAATTCTCATGTGAAGATGCTGGCCGTTCTGAGTTAGACTTTATGTGCCGTATCATTGAACAAGTTATCGATGCGGGCGCTCGCACCATCAATATTCCTGATACGGTCGGCTACAACATGCCTGATCAGTATGCGAATACCATTCAGCAGTTGATTGAGCGTATTCCTAATTCGGATAAAGCGATCTTTTCAGTACACTGTCACAACGATCTCGGCTTAGCGGTTGCCAACTCTTTGGCCGCGGTTCAGAAGGGCGCGCGTCAAGTTGAGTGTACGATTAATGGTCTAGGTGAGCGTGCGGGTAATGCATCGCTTGAAGAAGTGGTCATGGCGATCAAAACGCGCCCAGATTACTTCAATGTAGATGTCGATATAGACACGCGACATATTGTACCGACGTCGCAGCTCGTGTCGAAGGTTACTGAGTTTGCTGTCCAGCCGAATAAAGCGATTGTGGGCGATAACGCTTTTGCTCATGAGTCCGGCATTCACCAAGATGGCGTACTAAAGAATCGTGAAACATACGAAATTATGCGTGCTGAAGACGTTGGCTGGGCCAATAATCGCATGGTACTGGGTAAGCACTCTGGCCGTAACGCTTTCAAGAGTCACTTAGCAGGACTAGGCGTTCAGTTTGATAACAATGAAGATCTTAAAGAAGCCTTTGTAGCTTTCAAGCAATTGGCTGATAAGAAGCACGATATTCTTGACGAAGATTTGTTAAGTTTGATCAAGCGTTAATGAGCCCGGTAGCATAATATGACTCAATGGAATCGAGCCTATCTTGATGCCTTAGAGGTACCGGTATGGGTGCCTCTAAGCGTTCAGGAAGAGGAAAAAAGCGTTCAATCAAAAGGCACTGAGTCAAAAGGGAATGAGCCAAGTGCTGACACGACTGGATTAAGCTCTGAGGTTGCTGAGTCAAACACAGAAGCTCACACCAAAGACGAAGTCACTGCCTTGGCCTTTATCCAGGGAGACCAACAAGCTGACTTTATATTTGTGGTCTCGCAAGATGCCGATAAGAGTCAAGCGCAAGCAACCCTCAAGAAACTTGAGCGTGCGTGGCGATTGTGGCTTGAGCAACCTTTCTCGGCTGCTATAGCGCAAATTAACGACCCTTCAAGTCAATCTCAAACTCCGGAGTCCACCTCTCTAATTGAGGAGTGTCGAGGCAAAATTATTGCCTGTGATTTGAGTGATTCCCTAGAGCATCCAAGCATTCCTGCGCCACATTTAGACTTCTCTCACAACAACAAAAAAGACTGGTGGAGTCTACTCCAGCGACTACAGTAATGGAGCAAGCCCCAGTTATTCGCCCACTTGTCGTGGGTGACCTCGAAAAGATTGTCAGTATTGAGCAAGAAGCCCATGCTTATCCTTGGAAAAAAAGTATTCATCTTAGTTGTATCGAGCAAGGTTACCCCAGTTTGGTATTAGAACAAGGCCGAGCAATCATTGCTTACGTTGTTTTTAACTACTTGTATGATGAGTGCCACCTGATGAATATCACTACTCAACCCTCTGTACAAGGGCGTGGTTACGCCAGCCAACTGATACAAACTTTATATGAACACTCTAAATTAGCTGGTATGAAAGCTATTGTGCTTGAGGTCAGAGAATCGAACCATCCTGCTTTGTCTTTCTACACCAAGGAACAGTTTGAGAAAATAGGTTATCGGCCAAACTATTATCCGAAAGGGCAGGAGCGAGAGGGCGCCGTGGTGATGATGCGTTCGCTGACCAACCATACTCCAGCTTAATAGCATCGGGCAACCTTCAACACTTCTCATCTTATTGGTAGACTAGTCAGCACTTATCGTTAAACAAGGTTGTGTCATGCAGCAAAAGTTCAGCCAATGGTTAGAAGCTCAAGGGTATGAGTTTACGGACATTACCGCTCTGGTGATGGTGCTAGGACTCATCTTACTGATTTCCATTGCCATACATTTCATTTTTCACCGCATTGTTCTTCGCTTCGTTGACAGAATGGCGCAAAAGTCACAAAAGCGTTGGCGTAAAGCTTTTTTCGAGCGTAAATTATTCACGCGGATCGCTTTGGTGGTGCAGGGTGTCATTATCTATATTCAGGCTGGACTGTGGCTAAAGCCTGAGACTGCTGTGTTGGAGTGGGTACAAACTACCTCGTTATTGTGGATTCTCCTTTATATCTTATTATCAGCTTTTTCCTTGTTAGATGCGTTGTTAGATATTTCACAAGGAGAGTCTCGCTTTAGGGGCTTGCCGTTAAGAGGGTTGTTCCAGAGTGTAAAACTAGTAGCAACCATCGTTGTCATTATCCTTGGTATTTCAGCGCTTGCGGGCAAATCACCATTAATTATCCTCAGCGGCTTGGGTGCCATGACCGCGGTAGTGATGCTGGTTTTTAAAGATCCTATTCTTGGGCTGGTGGCAGGAATTCAGTTGTCGGCTAACGATATGTTAGAAGTGGGTGACTGGCTGGAAATGCCGTCTTACGGTGCCGACGGCGATGTTATTGAGATTGCGCTGACCACGGTTAAAGTGCGCAATTGGGACCAAACGATTACCACCGTCCCTACTTACGCGCTCATCTCAGACTCTTTCAAAAACTGGCGTGGCATGATGGAGGTCGGTGGCCGTCGCATTATGCGGCAGGTGTTGGTTGATGCAACGAGTGTCGAGTTTTTAACTGAAGATGATGTTGCAAGATTAAAAAGAGCGCGCCTACTTGAGCCTTACTTAGAGCAACGCCAAAAAGAAATTAGCCAGTATAATGAAGAGAATCAGTTTGATCTGAGTTCACGAGCTAATGGACGTCGCTTAACCAACTTAGGCACTTTTAGAGCTTACTTGCTGAGTTACCTTGAAAATCGAGAGGATATCCGTCAAGACTTGGTGTTGTTAGTGCGTCAAGGACAGTCTTCGTCAACAGGCATTCCGATTGAGGTTTACGCGTTCACAGCTACCACCAAGTGGGCAGAATATGAAAATATTCAGTCGGATATTTTTGACCATATATTTGCTGTCCTGCCGGAATTTGGTTTGCGCTTACATCAATCGCCAACGGGGCATGACTTCTCTAAACTCGCCATGCGCCAAGATAACGCGGTTAATGGTCGCGAATCCAACGAGAAATAGCTTATAATGCCCGCTTTTGCGGGCTTCACCCCTAATACTTTTAACCTTGAAGAGAGTGGTATGTCTAAATTGACGTCTGAAATCGAGAATCGTCGAACCTTTGCAATTATTTCGCACCCGGATGCTGGTAAAACGACCATTACCGAAAAGGTCTTGTTATTTGGTAAGCAAATTCAAGAAGCGGGCGTGGTTAAAGGCCGTAAAGGCAAACATGCTACGTCTGACTGGATGGAGATGGAGAAAGAGCGTGGTATCTCGGTGACAACCTCTGTGATGCAGTTTCCCTATGGCGGCAAGACAGTGAACTTACTGGATACGCCTGGTCACGAGGATTTCTCTGAAGATACTTATCGAACTCTGACCGCTGTAGATTCAGCGCTGATGGTGATCGATGGCGCGAAAGGTGTTGAGGCTAGAACGATTAAACTGATGGAAGTTTGTCGGTTACGCGATACCCCAATCGTGACCTTTATGAATAAAATGGATCGCGATATTCGTGATCCGATTGAACTGCTTGATGAAGTTGAAGACGTCCTTAAGATTAAGTGTGCACCCGTGTCTTGGCCGATTGGTATGGGGAAGCAATTCAAAGGTGTTTACCATCTATTGGAAGATAAGACCTATCTTTATAAATCAGGCCAAGGTCATACTATCCAAGAAGAACGTATTATCGAGGGTTTAGAGAACCCCGAGCTTGATGAGGCGATAGGGAGTCTTGCGGGAGATTTGCGCGATGAGCTTGAGTTGGTATTAGGTGCTAGCCATGAGTTCGACCTCCAAGAGTTTTTGGATGGTCAGTTAACGCCAGTCTTTTTTGGTACGGCGTTAGGAAACTTTGGTGTTGATCATATGTTGAATGGCTTGGTCGAGTGGGCGCCATCACCGTTACCGCGTGAAACTGATAACCGTGATGTTCCGGCAACCGAAGACAAGTTCACTGGGTTTGTGTTTAAGATTCAGGCCAACATGGACCCGCAGCACCGTGACCGCATAGCCTTCGTTAGGATTTGTAGTGGTAAATATCAAAAAGGCATGAAAATGCGTCATGTGCGCTTAGGGCGTGATATTGCTGTTAATAACGCGCTGACGTTTTTGGCGGGAGACCGAGAGCATCTAGAAGAAGCCTATGCGGGGGATATTATTGGTTTGCACAATCATGGCACCATTCAAATTGGTGATACTTTTACCGAAGGTGAAGAGTTAAAATTCCGTGGCATACCTAACTTCGCTCCTGAGCTATTCCGTCGCGTACGTTTACGAGACCCAATGAAGAATAAAGCGCTGTTAAAAGGCTTAGTTCAGTTATCAGAGGAAGGTGCAACACAAGTGTTTAGGCCGCAAAACTCCAATGATTTAGTGTTAGGAGCGGTGGGCGTACTGCAGTTCGACGTAGTTGCAGCTCGCTTAAAAAATGAATATAAAGTAGAGTGTATCTATGATCAGGTGAGCGTGGCGACTGCGCGTTGGGTCACTTGTGATGATGATAAGATGTTTGAAGAGTTCAAACGTAAAAATGCCGATAACATTGCTCTTGATGGTGGGGATAACTGGAGTTACTTGGCTCCAACTATGGTTAATTTGAATTTAGCCATGGAGCGTTGGCCTGATGTTAACTTCTTAGAAACACGAGAGCACTAGACTAGGATAGTTACAAGAATATGTTTAAGCCTAAGCACAAAACACCTAATATTCGATTGTTCGATAGTCATTGCCACCTAGACTTTTCAGTCTTTGATAATGATCGCGAAGCTATTTTTGAACAAATGAGAAAAGTCGGCATTGAGGGTGTTTTAATTCCTGGAGTTAAAAAGGAGAACTGGCGGTTTATACGTCAGTTAGCTGCTATTAAACCGGGTGTTTTTGTCGCGCTTGGGCTACATCCGATGTTCTTGAAAGAGCACCGAAAAGAGCATATCCATGATTTGGAGTTGGCTGCCGGTATTAAGCCGCTGGCAGCGATTGGTGAGATTGGTCTCGACTTTTATGAAAAAGATCTTGATAGGAAAGTTCAGATCGCGTTGTTTAAGGCTCAAGTAGAAATTGCTAAGTCATGCAAGCTGCCCATAGTGCTACATGTCAGAAAAGCTCATGAAGACGTGTTACTTTATTTAAAAACCATGAAATTTCAAGAGGGCGGTATTGTCCATGCTTTTAACGGCAGTATGCAGCAGGCTGAACGCTACCGTGAGTTAGGCTTTAAACTTGGCTTTGGTGGTGCAATGACCTATGAGCGTTCCGTTAAGCTCAGAGATTTAGCTAAAAATCTACCGTTGACTGATATTGTATTGGAAACCGATGCGCCAGATATGATGCCAGCTGGTTGCGAGAAAGACCACAATAGTCCTTTAAACATATTTCAGAATTTCAACACGCTTGTTGAGCTGCGAAGTGAGCCAGCAGAAGAGATCGCTCAACAGACTTCTCAAAACTCGCGTGATGCTCTGCGCGTATCCTAATGTACAAAACCTAAACACTTCACATTTTAGATGTATCTCAATTGTTATTCATGATTGATTAAGCTATAACGCCGAAGACTTGCGTCTTTTTGTTTCTTAAAGATCAAGCACTTATAATCAATTAATAAATAGCAAATGGGGATAATCATGGAACAAAGTAACTTTTTTCCACCCGTAAAAAAATTATTGGTGGCTGGCGCTGTATTTGCTGCGTTGGGCTTCAATAACACCACTATAGCTGCGGAAGATGACGCTAGTGCTGAAGCTGAAAGCATTGTCGTTACAGGTTCTCGTATCAGACAAGCACAAGCTGAAGGTGCTAATCCGGTTCAAGTTTTATCACGTGAAGATTTGGAGCGCACAGGTTTGAAAACCGTTGGTGATATTCTTCAGCGTTTGCCAGCGGCTGGCTCTGCACTAAACACACGCTTTAATAGTAGCGGCAACTTCGGTTTCCCACCTGATGGTGGTGGTATCGGTGCTGGTGCTGCTGAAGTCGCTCTTCGCCATTTAGATGCTAAGCGTACGCTAGTCTTAGTTGATGGTGTTCGTTGGGTCAATGGTTCATCAGCATCTGGTGTATCAAACTCTGTGGATTTAAATACCATTCCTATTAGTATCATCGATCGAATTGAAATCTTAGAAGATGGTGCTTCATCAATTTATGGTTCTGACGCTATTGCTGGTGTTGTAAACGTCATCACGCGTAAAGACTTTGATGGTTTTGAGTTTAACGCTTACGGTGGTGCTTATGATGAAGGTGACGGTGAAACGGGGCAGTTTGACTTAGCTTTTGGCGCACAAGGCGACCGCCATCGTGTATTCTTTAGTATCAGCCACTATGATCAGCAAAAGGTTGATTCTTTTGAGCGTGAACTTTCAGTATTCCCTACGCCGGGCACAGGCTTAACTCGAGGTAGTTCTGGTACGCCTCAAGGACGTTTTTTATTTTTCGGACAAGACAATGACAATGATGGCAACCCAGATGTTGTTAACTTAACCATCAATGATGGCGTGACTGGAATTCCAAACTATGATCCAAATAACCCTGGCGGTCCTGGGGATGATTTCCATGTTTTTACCAACAATGATCGCTTTAACTTCGCATCGTACAATTTATACGTAACGCCAAGTCAAAGAACGTCGATTTTTGGTCAAGCAGATTATCAAATTACGGATAATGTAAACTTCTATGCGAAAGCATTGTATAACAACCGTAAATCTACAAACCAAGCTGCTCCAGAACCAATTTTCATTGGACCTGACGCGGGCACTGGTGGTCTAGCTGATACAGTGATTGTTCATGAAACTAACCCATATAACCCGTTTGGAATGACGCTAGATTCTTCGAACTTTATTTTCGCTGGTCGTCGTCCAATCGAAGGTGGACCACGTGTCTTCCGTCAGAATGTTGATACCAGCTATATTGGCCTAGGTTTCAATGGTGATTTTGTCGCCGGCGATAATGTCTTCTTCTGGGATGTGAACTACAACCACGGTAAAAACTACGCGACTCAGATTAAGCGTGGTGGTTATAACATCCGCCGTATCAAAAATGCGTTAGGTCCATTGGCTGACTGTCAAGCAATGGAAGGCTGTGTGCCGCTTAACTTGTTTGGTGGTCAAGGCGATGGTTCAGGGACTATCACTCAGGAAATGTTGGATTATATTCAATTCATTCAAAAAGATGCGAGTGAAAACGTTATAGATACTCTGTCTGCGAATATCTCGGGTGATTTGTTTGAAATGCCGGCGGGTTACTTCTCGTTTGCGGCAGGTATCGAGTCTCGTGAATATCGTGGTTTCTTCGAGCCAGATCCGGTTGTCGTCGCAGGCGATAGTAATGGTGTTCCATCTTCGCCAACGAGTGGATCTTATGAAGTGGACGAATATTACGCTGAGTTTAAAGTGCCGTTATTAGCTGACGTTGCAGCTGCGGAAGAGTTAACGCTCTCACTGGCAGCTCGTACTTCGGACTACAGTACTTTTGGTACTGAAACGACAACTAAAGCCGGTGTACTATGGCGTGTTACAGATGAGTTAATGTTCCGTGGTTCGATTTCGGAAGGTTTCCGCGCACCGAGTATTGGTGAGCTGTACTCTTCAGGCTCTCGTTTCGATGCAACCTTAGCTGATCGCTGTAGCGATTACGCTGGTACTCAGTATGAAGCGAACTGTCAGGCACTTGGGGTTCCTGGTACTTACACTCAGTTAAACAGTCAAATTTCTGTGACAACAGGTGGTAATGAGGACCTAAAGGCTGAAACTTCAGATAGTCAAACACTTGGTTTTGTATATAGCCCACAGTGGGTCAACTCTGTTGACTGGATTAACACCTTGGATTTCAAAGGTACTTACTATAAACACGAGATAGAAGGAGCTGTTCAAGCAATTGACGCTCAGACACAGTTAGACTTGTGTGTTAATACCTTGGATTCGCTGTATTGTGACGGTATTAGCCGTGCGTCTACTGGCGCTATTAATGGTTTCAATAACCGTCTTGTTAACATCGGTGGTATTGAAACTTCGGGCTATGATCTGAGCATCTCTTACACAGCACCGCAGTCTGATTGGGGTATGTTCTCAGTAACTTGGTTTAATACTTTTGTTAGCGAATATATCGAAGAGTCGCTTGGCAACCGTGTTGACTTAGCAGGTATTGAACGCAATGATTCGGGGATTCCTGAATGGAAATCAGTATTAACCTTAGGCCTTAATCAAGATGACTGGGGCTTAAGCTGGACGGTTCGTTATGTGGATAGCTTAACGGAAGACTGTACAGATTTCCTTGATGGTACTTCTGATAGTTTGACGGCGTTGGGTTTATGCTCTAATCCGAATACTGCTGATGAATCAATGTCGAAGAATGAACTAAGCTCTCGTGTTTATAACGATATACAGTTTAGCTACTTCCCTGATGTTGACGGTATGGATATGGAG
>Ga0208833_1000105_pt1 | contig 24204 bp, 19 predicted proteins | sample DeeseametaMP1788_FD_184181 | JGI IMG/M metagenome (GOLD analysis project Ga0208833, IMG submission 184181) | Marine microbial communities from the Deep Pacific Ocean - MP1788 (SPAdes) | ecosystem: Environmental > Aquatic > Marine > Oceanic | place: North Pacific Ocean | collected 2011-05-03 | reverse complement strand
AACGTTACTAGTCTTTATTATGTATTTAGAGACCTTATTTTTGTTGTCTGACGAGGCGTAAGAAAAACTTTAGAGTCTGAGTGTGTTTTTAACACATGATGCTTTAAAGTTTTTCTTAGAACAAAGTCAGACATCAAAAAGGTGTCTCTAAATCATGTGCATCCCGCCATTAACGTTAATGGTTTCCCCAGTAATGTAACCCGCTTGGTCTGAGGTCAAAAAGCCCACAGCATTAGCGATTTCTTCCGGCTGACCCAAACGCGCCATTGGGATTTGATCGAACATCGCCTGACGTTGATCATCGTTTAGTGCTTTAGTCATATCAGTATCAATAAAGCCTGGAGCGACAACGTTGACCGTAATGCCACGAGAACCAACTTCGCGAGCCAATGATTTCGAGAAGCCTATTAGACCTGCTTTCGCCGCTGAATAATTGGCTTGCCCGGCATTACCCATAGTGCCCACAACAGAGCCAATGGTCACAATACGGCCCCACTTGTTCTTCATCATGCCACGCAAGCACGCCTTTGAGAGACGGAAGATTGACGTTAAGTTAGTCTCTAAAATACTATCCCACTCGTCATCCTTCATGCGCATCAGAAGGTTATCACGCGTAATACCAGCATTGTTTACCAGAATTTCTGGTGTTTTGCCCTGCTCGTCTTTTATGGCATCAAGAACACTCTTGATACTATCAGCGTCCGTGACATTAAGGCATAAACCTTGTCCATTAAGGCCAGCTGCTTTGAAGTTTTCAGAGATTTTTTCAGCACCAGACTCAGACGTCGCTGTGCCGTACACAACGGCTCCAGACTGGGATAAATTATGGGCAATGGCTTGGCCAATACCACGACTTGCGCCAGTAACTAGCGCGATCTTTCCTTCAATACTCATAGAATTATCTACCTACCTAACCGATTATTAGTCTGCTAATGCAGCTTCAAACTTATCTAATGTTCCTAATGGCTTGCCTGCTAAAGCACGATCAATTCGTTTAGCTAGACCACACAATACATTCCCTGGACCACATTCATAAAGCGTTTCCACGCCCTCGTCTTTTAAACGTTGAACTGTTTCCGTCCAACGTACAGGGTTATACAGTTGACGAATCAGAGCATCTTTAATCGCGTCGGCTGTTGCTTCAGCTGAAACGTCTACATTATTAATTACTGGTATGTCAGGATTATTAAAGTTGATGGCTTCTAATGCCTCAGACAGCTTTTCTGCGGCTGGCTTCATTAAAGCGCAGTGCGAAGGAACGCTGACCGGCAACGGTAAGGCACGCTTTGCACCCGCTTCTTTACAGGCTTCCATAGCGCGCTCAACAGCCGCTGCACTACCAGCGATAACCACTTGGCCTGGCGAGTTGTAATTTACCGCCTCAACCACTTCGTCTTGTTCGCTATCAGCGCAAGCCTGGCGTACTTTATCGTCATCTAAGCCAATGATAGCCGCCATCTTACCAGTGCCAGCAGGCACCGCCGCTTGCATAAACTCTCCACGAGCCTGAACTAAAACCGCCGCATCCTTTAATGACAAAACGCCTGAAGCCACTAATGCGCTGTATTCGCCTAAGCTATGGCCAGCTAGAAAAGCCGGTTTTTCGCCACCTTTTTCTAACCATAAACGCCATAAAGCGATACTTGCAGTTAATAATGCAGGTTGAGTGTATTGGGTTTGATTGAGCTTTTCTTCATCATTTTGAACCAAATCCCACAAGTTATAACCCAAACCTTCACTCGCCTCGGCGAAGGTTAACTCAATTAAAGGAGTCGTCGCCGCGACATCCGCCAACATACCTAACGTCTGCGAACCCTGCCCCGGAAATACAAATGCTTTTTTACTCATAATATTGTTTAACTCATCAATCTATTTTGTTTTATATCAACTAGTTATCTTTAGATTTTAAAGTAACCTTTTAACTATGTGTTGATCGAAAAAGAGCTAGACGATGCTGAGGCGAGGCAGAAGACTTTGAAATATAAGGCGTTTAGTTATACTAAATAACGAATGTTTCAAAGTCTGATAACAAAGCCTCAGCGAAGTATTAGCTCTTTTGATTAATATTTAATTAAGGCCGAGCCCCATGTAAATCCGCCGCCAAAGCTTTCAAGCAAACAAATATCGCCACGCTTAATACGTCCGTCCTCAATCGCTTCGCACATGGCTAGCGGAATCGAGGCGCTTGATGTATTACCGTGTTTATCAACGGTAACCACCACTTTATCCATACCAGCACCTAACTTCTTCGCAGTGGCTTGAATAATGCGGATATTCGCTTGGTGTGGTATCAACCAGTCAATATCGTCTCTGGTCATGTTGTTCGCTTCAAGCGTTTCATCGACGATGCTGCTTAGTGTTTTTACTGCAACCTTGAACACTTCATTACCACGCATGACGATTTGAGGCTCAGGAAAGTCCCCAAGTTGATCACGTAAACCATTGTTGCAATACAACAAATCTCCGTAACCGCCGTCTGCATGAATGTGCGTTGATAAAATACCTGGTTCATCGCTTGCCGTAACGACAGCGGCGCCAGCGCCATCACCAAAAATCACACAGGTTGTTCTGTCTTCCCAGTTCACTAAACGAGAAAGCACTTCAGTACCAACCACTAGTACATTTTTACGGTGACCTGTTTTAATAAACTGATCAGCAATACTTAAGCCATAAACAAAACCTGGGCACGCTGTCGTAATATCAAAAGCAGGAACGCCACCAATACCAAGCTCATGGCCAATGTAACAGGCTGAGCTAGGGAACATTTTATCTGGAGTCGCTGTACCCACCACGATCATATCGATATCTTTTGCATCGATTCCAGCGTCCGCAATGGCTTTCTTAGCTGCTTCAACGCCTAAATGTGACGCTGATTGGTCATCGGCAGCAATGTGGCGAGTTTTAATACCGGTTCGCTCAGTAATCCACTGATCTGAAGTCTCTACTATTTTTTCCAAATCGGCGTTAGTTAACACCTTCTCTGGTAAATAACTGCCCATGCCTAAAATTCGAGAATGTTTCACACTATCTACCTTTATTTTTAATCGTCTCGTTAATCGTCAAATCAGAGTCTTACTCTTCATTATCAGTATTTAATAATAACTGAGCAACCTTGTCTTGAATAGCTTGAGGAACCTGTCTTTCGATTTCTGTGATGGCTTTGTTAATTGCAAATAACGTCGCTTTACTATCCGCAGAACCGTGACTCTTAATAACGATTTCGCGTAATCCTAACAGACTTGCACCGTTATACTGGTCGGGGTTGATACGACGCTGAAAACGTTTTAACAAAGGCCACACCAAAGCCGACACAGCTTTGCTCCACCAATTGCTCGTAAATTCAGTTCTTAATTGATCATACAGGAAGCGCGTAATCCCTTCGCAGGCTTTAAGCACATTATTGCCCGTAAAGCCGTCGCAGACGACGACATCAACATCACCATCAAAGATTTCATTAGCTTCGATATAGCCCACATAATCAATCTCTGATTGGTTAGACAGCATATCGCCAGCAAGTTTAATGCTATCTCGGCCTTTTATTGCCTCTTCACCAATATTTAATAATGCAACGCGTGGGTTCTCGATACCATCAGCACGCTCGCTAAGCACATGCCCCATGATAGCAAAACTGGTCAGCTGCTCAGCGCTCGCATCAATATTTGCACCAAGATCCAACATATTGGTCACAGAGCCTTTGCGATTAGGAAGTTCTGCAGTTATTGCAGGACGCTCTATTCCAGGCAAGGTTCCTAATAGTACCGTGGCTAAAGCCATCAAAGCGCCGGTATTGCCAGAGCTCACACAAGCGTCAGCCTGACCATCACGAACCAATTCAAGACTTTTACGCATCGAAGAATCAGGCTTACGTCGAAGAGCCGCTGAAGGTTTTTCTGACATGCCAATAACTTCGGACGCGTCCTGAATTTTCAGACGAGAACCAAACTTAGGGAACTGTTTTAAGTGACTTTGGATGTCTTGTTGTGGGCCAACAAGGAATATTTCGAGATCAGAGTGTTGTTGCAGCGCAGAAATTGCTGCCGGAATAATAACAGAGGGGCCATAATCGCCCCCCATGCAATCAATCGCTAGCGTTTTTGTCACGGAAAATCCGGCTGATCAAAAACCAAGTGAATTTAATAGAGGACTATTAAACTACTTTGCGACCTTTGTAGAAACCATCTTTAGTCACGTGGTGACGACGATGAACTTCACCTGTTTCGTTCTCTACTGACAACGTAGGTGCAGTTAAAGAGTCGTGCGAGCGACGCATACCACGCGTAGAGCGAGTTTTGCGATTCTTTTGTACAGCCATTCTAAATCTCCTGCTTAATCAAACTTTAAATCTTTCAATGCGTTAAAAGGATTATCCTTCTCCGCTTTTTCAATACTTTCTTGTGGAAGCTCACCGCTTTCGTAAGCATCCATGTCTATGCACTCGCCATATAATGCTACGGGCGGCAAAGACAAAATCAATTCATCTTCTACGACTGTTTTTAAATGCAAACCGTCGTCATCGACTAAAACTGGGTCGCCGTAATCAGGCACATGCTCCATCCGCTCTTCCGAGTAACACGGATAGATAATCACTTGGTGGTCAACTTGATATGGAAAAGGCTCTAAACAGCCCTGACAAATCAATTCAACTTCACCCTTGAGACTTAGCTCAAGTAAAGTGACATGAGTATCTTCTACTCTATCCCCTTTAATACTGCAGACAATTTCACCTTTATCGGAGGCTAACTCCTGACGAAATCGGTCTAAGTATTCCAGATCGAGTGTGGCGTTTATTTCTTTCTCTTGATCCGCAAACTTGTAGGGATCAACAGACGCCGGTAACCTGCGACTTGACATAGGCGCGCAATAATACAGATATCTTGGGTTTTAGTCAAAGCAAACCCACTATTTTTGGTGTTTTTTTGCTTTGAAATCGAAGATTTGGTTGATTTCTTGGCTAAATCACACAAAATGTAGGCTAACTACTTGTTTCTAAGTTAAATTTTAACGGTATTTACAACATACAACAAGCACTCTTATGACAAATTCAGCAAAAGCCAAAAACATCGTTCTCGCTTCTTCTTCCCCATATAGGAAAGAGCTGCTTAGCCGCATTCTGAACGACTTTATCTGTGAGTCACCAGACATCGACGAAACGCCCTTCCCCGATGAGGAGCCGATTGAGCATGTCGCGCGTTTAGCTGAACAAAAAGCAATGACCGTATCGCTGAATCACCTAGACAGTATTATTATCGGCTCAGACCAAATTTGCGTCTTAGAAGGTCAAATCCTTGGGAAGTCTCATACTGAAACAAAAGCCATTGAACAGCTTCAGGCATGTAGCGGCAAAACCGTTAACTTCTATACGTCCTTGTGCGTACTAGAAAGTGGCCAAGAAGCTAAAAGCATTGACGTGGTGGTCACAGAAGTAACGTTTAGAGAATTACAAAAAGACGAAATTGAACGTTATATTCAACGGGAACAGCCTCTCGACTGCGCAGGCTCTTTTAAAGCCGAGAGCCTCGGTATTGCCCTGTTTGAATCTTTATCCTCAAAAGACCCCACAGCCTTGATTGGATTACCGTTAATTACCTTGGCGGGAAGCCTTAGAAAGCTAGACGTTAAAGTTATTTAGAGCGACTAAGCCTTTGGCCTCCAAATCAGATGTGTCGTAAGCAAAAAGCTCAGTGCAATTAAGATAGTAACAACATTTAGTCTCTCAAATTAACCAAAGTAGGATATGAATTAAGTTCTATCACTTCAAAAACTGTTTACAACTGCCATCCCACGCTGACAAGCGGATAAATACCCTTCACCAAACAAATTATAATGGTTTAAGTAATGGTATAAATTATAAATCACTTTCTTTGTATCATATTCCTCACTTCGAGGTAATACATCGTCGTAAGCATCATAAAAGTTATGATTAAAGCCACCAAACATTTCGGTCATGGCTAAATCAACCTCCCGATCAGCATAGTACACCGCAGGATCAATCAACCAAACGTCTCGTTCATCAAACATAACGTTTCCTGACCATAAGTCGCCATGGACTAAACTCATGTGCTGACTGTGTTGGTTTAGCCAGTTGATTAAACAATCTTTTTTGTCACTCAGAATGTCTATAAAGTTATTGCGAACTCTTAGAGCGGCAATCATTTCTGCCTGAGCCACTAACCGCTTGTCGTAGAAGAAGCTTCCCCAGTCTTGGTACAAACCATTCTGTTGTGGGTTTAAGCCAATATAGTTATCTTCTTCGAGGCCAGCTCGTTTAAGTGGAATACTGTGAAGCTTGGCTAATTCTTTGCCGAAAGTAGCCATCATTTCTGAGTTGGGGCTAATCGCGTTGACTCTTTCTAGTTCTAACTGGTGCTCAGACACATTGATAACACGAGGAACTCGTAGCTTGATGTCGTTAGATTCTATGACACCCCTTAATAGCTCTAACCCAGCCACTTCTTTTAACAGCTGATCTTTAAAACGCGAGGCATTGTGTTTTATAAAGCTCATAAATTAAAGCTTATCCAATAGTTACGGAGAAATCTCACTAACGACTAAAATACTCCTTTGCTGTGATCGAATAGACGTCAGCTTCTTTATCATAAATAGTAATACGCTCCTCAAGAGTCTCGCCAATTCGTTTCGCCACAGCAACCGAACCATCGTTACCAGGCTGAATGAGACTGATGATTTTTTCAAGCCGCATAGTCTTAAAAGCATACCCAAGCGCTGCTTCGGCGGCTTCTGTGGCGTAACCTTTGCCCCAAGCTTTAGGATGCAGTACCCAACCAATTTCTTTAGCTGGCCAGCCTTCCGGCTCGATAATGCCACAACGTCCGACAAACTCACCGCTTTCTTTTTCTTCAAGCGCCCACTGACCATGACCACGCAGTACCCAATGCCCCGCCATACCAGCGATACTCCGCCATGCTTCGCGAGGTGACATTGGATGACCCGGTACCAAATAACGCGTAATGTCCGGATCCGCCATCATTTCATAATAAGCGTTTAAGTCGCTTTCTTGGTAGGAGCGTAAGATGAGTCGTTCGGTTTGTAACACTGGAATTTTTATTACATCAAATAAATCCATTTCAAAGTCCTTACTTTGATGGCTTGATTCACGCAAAATTGATGATATCTTGCTATCCTATATTTATTGACAGTCCTATCTTAAATAAAGGAAAACTTATGTCACGTATTTTATTAATGGTTTTTGGTTTGCTTCTTTCAGCAAATGTCGCTGCGAACTCTAACTGGGTCGGAGCTTTAGCGCCAGACTTTGAATTAAAAGATCAAAACGGTGATACCAAAAGCTTAAAAGACTTTAAAGACCAATGGGTAGTTTTGTATTTTTACCCCAAAGACGATACGCCCGGTTGTACCACTGAAGCCAAAAACTTTCGTGATAAATACCTTGAGTACAAGGCGTTAGACGCTGAAATCGTGGGCATTTCTCTTGATGACGTCAGTTCGCATAAAGACTTTTCCAATGCTTATCAGCTACCCTTTACCATCCTTGCTGATGTCGACCAGGAAGCGAGTAAGGCTTATAAAGTATTAGGTGGTTTTGGGCCGATGGAATACGCGGAGCGTGAAACCTTTATCATCGATCCTAAAGGCAATGTCGTTTATCACTATTCAGACGTAGACCCAGACGTTCATGCTGAAGAAGTGTATGAGCAATTGAAAAAGTTACAAAAAGAGCTGGCAGGCTAGCTCTTAGTTAAAGGCTTATTGCTGCTCTATTAATTGGCGAATATCGTCGATAATAGCGATCGGAGCGTGCTGTTTGAGTAACTCCACTCTGTGCGCTCCATAAGTCACACCAACACTGTGCGTTCCTGCATTTTGCGCCATTTTCAGGTCATGGGTTGTGTCGCCCACCATTACGGTTTGCTGCGGCTTAACATCAAAATGTTTCATTAACGTGTGCAACATGGCCGGATCAGGCTTACTGTTCGACTCATCGCTGGCAATAGTGGTATCGAAAAAGTGCTTAAGTTTAGACTCATTCAACACTCGATCTAAACCATGGCGCGCTTTACCCGTCGCAACCGTTAAGTAATAGCCTTCATTTTTCAGCTTAGTCAGCACATCTTCCACGCCTTCGAACATTGGGCTTGGCGTCTTATCACCATCGACATACTGGTAACGGTATTCTTCAGTGATCCAGTCATGGTCATCCACTTCAGGAAACAGCTGACGATAACAATTTCCCAAACTCAGTCCGATAATAGCTCTAACTTCATCATCAGTTGGGACAGGAAGCTTTAGGTTTCGAGCCGTAGCTTGCATCGCTGAAACGATTCTTCCCGTTGAATCCATTAAGGTTCCATCCCAATCAAAAACAATTAACGGTGTTTCGCGTGTTAGCATAGTATTGGTTATGACTGTTTTCTTACTTGGTTGACGGTATGCTGCAAATCTTCCGGCAAAGGGGCCTCGACCTTGATTGGCTTCTTATCCTCTGGACGAACTTTAAACTCTAACGAGTAAGCATGGAGGAAAAGCCGCTCACAAAGACCATCGCGCTTGAATTGTTGATTTAACGCATCATCACCATACTTATCATCACCCACTAAGCTGCATCCTACAGACTGCGCATGTACTCGGATTTGATGCGTACGCCCGGTAATCGGTTCGGCCGACACTAAGGTTAATTCCTTAAATCGCTCTACAACCCTAAAACTGGTCAAGCAAGGTTTACCGTCATCACTGACTCGAACCAAGCGCTCACCAGACTTTACTTGAAACTTTCTTAATGGTGCATCAACAAACTTCTGCTTGGCTGGCCAATGACCATTGACCAATGCCCAGTAGCGTTTGTTAATCTTTTTCTCTTGAAGCTGCTTATGGATAAAGCGCAAGGTGCTACGGCGTTTAGCAATCATCAGACAACCAGAGGTATCACGGTCTAAACGGTGAACCAGCTCTAAGAACGGTGCCGTAGGCCTTAAAGCACGTAATGCTTCTATGACGCCAAAACTCATGCCACTACCGCCATGAACGGCCATGCCCGAAGGTTTATTGAGCACAATAACGCGATCATCTTCATAAATGATGGCATCTTCTAACGATTGCACAACATTCAGCTTAACCGGAACTTCTTGGTCACGCTGAGCCGTCTGAACGGGCGGAATGCGAATAGAATCGCCAGCCTCGATTTTATACTCGGCTTTAATACGACCTTTATTAACGCGGACTTCACCTTTGCGCAACATTTTATAGATGCGTGACTTTGGAACGCCTTTGAGCGTCTTCACTAGGTAATTATCAATGCGCTGCCCTTCTTCTTCGGCACTGACTTCGACAAATCGAACTTTTGGGCGGGAATCGTTACTCATCGGGCGCAACTATACCCTAAAATACCTAGAAACAACACCTTAATGCACCTCAAATCAAGAACTTAAACAGAATAACGATTGCTGGAATCTCTATATCTGTTTATAATGCCTACACGGAGTCTATAGTGCTCCGATGAGAAGTGAGGCAAATTGGTATAAGAACAATACCAATCAAGAATAGTGCCTCAACACATTGGTGTTAGATGTAAACCCATATCGCGTAACGCCTTAGCGACATACGCATGGTCATACTGACACCCCCAAAAGAATTTATGTAATAACACCGAACATGGTGAAGTAACAGAATAGTAGAGCCTTAAAGTATTCTAATTGGCTCGGTTGGTTTGGCTTCTTTTATGCACAAAAGCGGTAAGACATAGAATAGCCAAACAGGAAAAAACTGATTAATTTTAAGCGTGGAAAGACAACTGCATGAAGGACTCTTTAGTCATAAAAATGTTTGTCACAATTAAGCAAGAAAGTACTGTCTAAACAACAAGTTAGATAGTATACCTCAGCCTATTCCTAAAATTTCTGTTCTAACTCTCACTGTGTTCGCGGTTTAAAAAAGAGAGTTTTTATACAATGAGACGTATGTTAATTAACGCAACTCACCACAATGAAGAGTTGCGTGTTGCGATGGTCGATGGCCAACGCTTATATGATTTAGATATTGAGTTAGCAGGAAGAGAACAGAAAAAAGGAAACATTTATAAGGGTAAAGTTACCCGAATCGAACCTAGCTTGGAAGCTGCCTTTGTAGACTATGGCGCAGAACGTCATGGTTTCCTTCCGTTAAAAGAAGTTGCCCGTGAGTATATGCACAACCCTCCTCACAAAGGCCGTCCTACCATCAAAGATGCCTTGAAAGAAGGCCAAGAAATCATAGTTCAGATTGATAAAGAGGAACGCGGCAATAAAGGTGCTGCGCTTACTACTTCTGTCAGTTTGGCGGGTAGTTACCTAGTATTAATGCCTAACAACCCTCGTGCTGGCGGTATTTCACGTCGAATCGAAGGTGAAGAGCGCTCTGACCTTAAGCAAATCATGGGCCAGCTCGCGGTACCAAAAGGTATGGGTTGCATCGTCAGAACGGCTGGTGTCGGCAAAAGCCTTGAAGAAATCAATTACGATTTCGGCTACTTGCTGGAGTTCTGGAAGAACATCAAAGAAGTTTCAAAGACTCGACCTGCTCCTTTCTTAATCACTCAAGAGTCAGACGTGATTACACGTGCGATTCGTGACTATTTACGTCCAGATATCGGTGAAATCATCGTCGATCGTAAAGAAGTTCATGACCGCATTAAAACTGAGCTCGGTTATCAACGACCAGACTTCGTGAATCGGGTGAAGTTCTACAAAGACGAAATCCCTCTATTCAACCGTTACCAAGTCGAAAGCCAAATCGAAAGCGCTTTCCAGCGTGAAGTACGCTTACCATCAGGTGGTTCGGTTGTTTTTGACCAAACCGAAGCATTGCTTTCTATTGATATCAACTCAGCCAAAGCGACAAAAGGCGGTGATATTGAAGAAACAGCATTACACACCAATAAAGAAGCTGCAGAAGAAATCGCGCGTCAATTACGTCTGCGTGATATTGGTGGCCTTATTGTTATCGACTTCATCGATATGGGACCTCCGCGCAATCAGCGCGAAGTGGAAAAAGTTTTAAAAGAGTCGGTTGCTCGAGATCGTGCACGTATTCAAATTGGTCGAATTTCGCGATTCGGGCTGCTTGAAATGTCACGTCAACGTTTACGCCCTTCTCTTGAAGAATCAAGCCAGCACGTATGCCCGCGCTGTAGTGGTTCTGGTGTTATTCGTGGTACTGACTCATTAGCGCTATCTATTCTTCGCTTGATGGAAGATGAAGCCATGAAAGAGTCAACGGCAGAAGTACAAGCAGTACTGCCTGTTGAGGTAGCGACTTTCTTATTAAACGAAAAGCGTCGTAAGATTGAGCAAATCGAGAAGCGTCAAAAAGTTCGTTTAGTCGTTGTTCCAAACCCTCATATGGAAACACCTCACTACGAAGTGCTTCGCGTCAAAGGTGGTGAAACTCTTGAAGACAATAGCTACTCACTAATCGGTAAAGCTCCTGAAGTTGAGCTGGTAAAAAGCACAACTCAACCTGTGCAGCCGCTAGATGAGCCTGCTTTGAAAGGATTAAAGCACAGCACCCCTCCTCCTGCACCAAGCACCAAGCCGAAGAAAAAGAACAAGCCTAAGCAAGAAAAGCCAGGTTTATTCAAACGTCTTTGGACAGCTTTATTTGGTGATGACGAGAAAAAAGCTAAAGGTAAGGGCAACAATAAACACAGCAAAAACTATAAAGGCAAAGGTCGCCATGGTTCCGGTCGTCAAGACAATCGTAACCAAAACAATCGTCGCGGTAACTACAAAGGTAACCGTCGTCGCAATGATCGTCGCCAAGATAACCGTAACCAGGGTAATCAAAAGCAAGACTCTCGCCATCAGGATAAGCGCGGTCAAGACAATCGTAACAAACACAATGAGCAAGATAATCGCCAGCAAAAGCAAGGCCAGCAGAAAGGTCAACAGCAAAAAGGTGGTAATCGTCAGCAACAGGACCAAAAGCACAACAACCGCAATAAAAACCGCGGCCAGCAAAAAGGTCAGCAGCAACAGGCTCAACAACAAGTAGAGCAACGTCCGCCACGTAAGTCTCGTGCTGAACGCATGGAATCAGTGCAACAGCCTGCGGCGCAACAGAAACAAGCTGATAATAAGCAACAGCCTAATCCTCAAGAACAGGCTGCAAAGAGCAATAATCAAGATAAGCAACAGGCTAAGCAACAAAAACCTCAAGCGCAAGATAAGCAACAACAGCGCTCGAAGGCTAAACCTGAAGACATCATGGTTTATAAAGCTCATAAGTCGCTAGAAAGAACAGTGAGCGATGTTCTGAAAGACGAGAACTTGCCTGAAGTTATTGAGAACCCAGTGGACAATCCTGCTGAGAACTCAGGGGAAGCTCCTGTTTCTAAAGAAACAAACTCCAAGAAGGCTGAGAGCGAAAAAGGCCCAGAGTCTCAGACGTCAGAAGTAAAAGAAGATAAGCCAACACCGAATCAGCCCCAGCAGCCTGAAGCTCGCGAAGGCGCTAGTCAGGACAAGCTTGACTCTGAAAAAGAAGCTCAGCCTAACCAAGCGACCCACAAGGAATCTGAGAAGATAACTGAGAAAGAAGTTAAGCAGGCAGAAACCTCTAAAGAACCAGCTTCTAGCGAAACTGCCTCCGAAGACAAAGCTTCCGAGGAAAAGATAGCCTCAGAAGCAGCGACTAAAAAGCCTGCTTCAAACGGTAACTTGCCTTCAAGCTCTAGTGCTCCAGCGAGCCGAGCAACCACGAAAAGCTCTATTGAGCCGATTGCGTTTACACCGAAGCCTCATAGCTTTGATGGCGCTGTAACTCGCTCAATGGAAGATGCTTCACGTGAACATAGCTCGTCTGAAGCTGCAAAGACTACTTCTTAGTAAATAAAAGCTCTCTAGCGAGTCCTTAAAGTATACTCTAGGGACTCGCAGCGCTCACGAATAGAAGTTGTCGCACAAGTTGTCGACACAAGAGTTTTACACTAGAAAAGCGGTATTAATTACCGCTTTTTTCTTATCTCATCACTCTGAGAATTAATACGATAAAGCTGTTGATGAATTCGTTCATTATGGAACGTTACTCTAAACACGCTTCCATAATCTTTTTCGTTGAGCATGATAACCGGTTCAGAAGACAGCTTCTGTCCTGCATAGGTTATATCAAAACTTCCACCAAGTGCTTTTATAATACCTGGTACTGTATTTGAGTGACCTACAACTAACACCGTTTCACCACAGTGCTGCTGTTTGATCTTATGCACTAGCTTTTCAGTTTGTTTGGGATCATAGACGGACTTTTCCGTCTCAATAAACTCTAGTGTTTCATAGGTTCTTTTATAAGGTGTATAAAAACTATGGCTAGCTTCTTCAATTATAGGCAATTCAGCTAACGTTCTAGCATTCTTCTTACCAACCGAGTTTAGACTTGGGTCTCGGCTTCCATCATCTGCTTTTTCTAAATGTCGTAACACAAAGACATCATAATCATTGCACCGACTCTCTTCTTCAAGAGCCATCACTGTTGGCGACAAAACTATGGTGGCTAAACAGGCTGTAGCTGTTATTAATCGTCTCATAAGTTCTCCTCAGCTTATGTTGGACTTGACACCCTATGCTAATCTATATGGCTTAGCTTTGACAAACACTATACATTTTTGCATTAAATCGCTATATTTAACTTCAAAAAGAGGGAGTTACAATGCACGTTAGAGACTTACAAGCTGGTGATGTCCTACTTTTTTCTCCAGAAGAAGGTAGTTGGATATCAAAAGCAATCACTTGGCTCACTGACGCCCCCGTCAGTCATGCAGCCATGACTTACCAAATTCCGACTAAGATGGTCGAAGAAACGCCACCTGCGGTTCGTATAGCCGAAGCGACGATGCGCTTTCCAGGCAGAACAGTTCATGTCATGCGTCTCAATAAGCCGACGATTGACGACTTTAAACCCGTCATGGACATAGCTGCAAAATATTTAAATGGCGAAGCTCCGTATGCCATGAATAACCTCTACCTCGTTGGGATGCTTTTAATTTATAAAAAGTTTACTCCTAGCGATACGACACAGAAGATTATTTTACGCATACTCAAGCGATTGACTGAGAAGCTACTTGACGCAATCAATCAACACAAATACCCAGACAAACATCCGATGGTATGCTCTCAGTTTGTATTTGAATGTTATCAAGAAGCAGGCAAAGCTTATCAACTAACGATAAAGAACGGCAGCCTACTGGGCGATAGCAACCGCCCCACTCTGCTTAGCAAAGCATTCAAACACAAACGCCAGCAAAGCCAACTGGGCGGCTTACAGTCTGACAATACATCAGATGAAGAGTTAGCCAAAGAGCTGTTTGAAGCTATGAACGACGAGACGTTATTAGCATCAGGTACTGTTGCTGATGAATTGCTTGATGCGATTCATGATTTCGCACAAGTGTTGCATGGAGTCAGTCATCAAGTTGAACTCGACAAAGCCGATCCAAAGCAAGGAATTGCTATTCTACAAGCACAGTCTTCAATGTTTGTTACCCCTGGCGACTTACTACGTCATTGCCCAGAGCTGGCACACATTGGTGACATAAAGCTTAAATGATCGGACGCCTACATTATGCAACGATAGCTATTAGCGTTCTGCTAGTAGCTATCTTGCTTACGGCATCAAAAATCGTCACCAAGGAAAACCTTGTACCGCTGACAACAACCACTTCTTATCACGACCTGAATAACCGTGGAAATACGGAACCACTAAAACGAATTGATAACTTAGAAATGTTATCAACAGCTGCTACAGACGCTAACACGACAAATATACTGTATCGTCTTCCCAGTAGTATCCAGCAATCGGAATACCCTCTTTTAATAGTCAAACCAGGTCACCTTAATGAAAGCAACCTATATCAGCTGAATAATGGACAGCTGGAGCTAATCAGTCAAAGCACTCGGTATGATTTTGAAGCAGCGCCAGAGTTTATGGGATTTCAACACTCCTATAAACTGCATGCGCATGCAAAAGAAGAACTTTACCTTCAAGTAAAGCACTACCGAAAAGTAGCGCCATCGGTTGAAGTCTGGGAGTATGAAACTTTTAATCGAGTGGATAACCAGTATAACCAACTATTCACAGCCATCTTCTTCGGAATAATTTTATTAATTTTAGTTAATGCGTTCTTTTATTTAATCATCAAGCGCAAAGAGTATTTACTCTATATTTTTTACAACAGTACCTTCCTGATATTCCTTATGGGCAGTACGGGGTATATCTATCAGTTCCCGGCCTTGTCGTTTCTTGCCAACAGCAAGAATGCATTATTCATCTTTTTATGTTTAAGCATGTACGCCCTGTATAGCTTTACTCAGGCTTTCCTATCCACACACAAGTTAGCGCCAGTCGAACATAAGTTTTTAAACTTCTTCAGAGTATCTATGCTGGTCTTCTTTGCAGCAGGCTTTATCATCTCACCTGTGCCGCAGCTTATTGTCAGTATGGCCAACCTGACGCTAGTATTAGCATTTCCACTATACCTTTGGTTAGTCATCAAATTACTTAGGCAGGGTAATCGACAAGCCTTCTTCTTTGCTTTGGCTTTCGCACTGTTAATTATCGCTGGTGTGTGCAGAATTTTTGCCACTTTTGGTATCCTTCCCATGAACTTCTTGTTTAGTCATGGGTTTGCCATTGCCTCTTTGCTTGAAGCCACTATTTTCACACTAGGGTTAGCGGATCGGGTTCTTCAAATGAAGGCTCAGCGTGATAGCGCAAAAAAAGAGTTTCTAGAAAGCACACAGGCTTATGAGCTACAAAAAAACTTCTCTACATTGCTCAATAATATTACTCAGAAACTGCACAACACCAAAAGCCAGGATTATGAAACGATTGTCGTATCAACGTTCTTAAAAGATTTACGGAAAAGAATTAAGTTTGTAAGTGCCGCAGCCATTTATCAGATGGACGCAAAGGTTCAAATTTACGCAGCTTCTGGCCAGGAGAGACAGAAATTCTCACAAGTCATTAGAGATAACTCTCTGCAAATCAAAAGAATATGCGATCTAAAGGCTCCGAAGCGTCTTGAGGCTGATATTATCTATGAAGATATGTTCATCATCCCAGTAGCCATGAGAGGCCATGAGTGGAGCTGTTTGGTACTCGAAGTGGATGATGATTTTAGGCCGACAAACTCCATGCTCGACTTCTTGCAGCACTATGCAACGGAGTTAACTCGTTGCTTACTAAATATTGAAAGCTTGAGACTCATTAAGACAAAAGCTGAAACTGATGATCTTACGCGCTTGCTTAACCGCGGAGCGATTCTTGAAAGACTTGAGCTGAATCTAGTCAAAGCCCAACGCAATAAAGATGATTTAGCCATTGCTTTTGTGGATGTCGATAATTTTAAAAGTGTTAACGATGAGTTTGGCCATGAAACCGGCGATAGATGCTTAAAGAATCTCGCCCACTTACTAATTGAAGAACTGCCCCAAAATAGCGTTATCGGACGTTATGGCGGCGACGAGTTCCTTGCCATATTGCCAAAAGTTAATAAACTTGATGCTAAGCACTTTCTAACCATCGTAAGTGATAAAATCATTCCAATGATCGTCGAAAATAAAAAATGCGTATACACCATAAGTATTGGGATTTCAGAACTAAAAGCAGACACCAAAGATAGACTTCAATTGATTAGAGAAGCGGATAAAGCACTTTATGCTTCTAAGGATAAGGGCAAAAACCAAATTAACTTAGCTCATTAGTCTAAGCCCTTATCAACCTCAAAACTGGCCCACACACTAAAACTTGTCGAGATAATCCAAGCCTAGAATTTCAACACCCAGCGACTCAGCTTTTGTTAATTTACTGCCCGCTTTTTCACCCGCTATTAACGCAGTCGTTTTCTTAGACACGGAGCCAGACACTTTAGCCCCAAGGCTTTCAAGCTTATCTTTTATTTCAGCGCGACTAATGCCCTCAAAGCTGCCCGTAATGACAAATGTGTTACCTTTTAGTGGTAGCTCATCATCTGACTTCTGTTCGATTTCTGGCCAGTTAACACCAAGCGCTATCAATTCTTTTACTTGTTGACGGTTGTCTTCATTATCGAAAAATGCTCGTAAATGCTGCGCGACAATAGGACCTACATCCGAGACAGACTCAAGATCTTCTTGCTTTGCCTTCATAATAGCGTCAATAGTCAAAAAATGATTAGAGATATTCTTAGCAGTCACCTCGCCAACTTCACGAATCCCAAGTGCATAAAGGAATTTTGGCAGTGTTGTGGTTTTACTTTTTTCCAGAGCCGCCAATAAGTTGTCAGCGGACTTTTCGCCCATTCTATCAAGGCCTGTTATTTGCTCTTTTGACACGCGATATAGGTCACTAATTGACTTTACGAAGCCTTTGTCAGAAAAAATCTCGACAAGCTTGTCACCCAAGCCATCAATGTCCATTGCTTTACGCGAGGCAAAGTGTTTCAAAGCTTCGTTTCGTTGTGATGAACATACAAGCCCACCCGTGCAACGAATAACAGCTTCTCCTTCAGCACGCTCGACTGGCGATGCACACACAGGGCACTCCGTCGGTGCTTCTATGGCAAATATATCGTCAGGGCGGCGTTCTTCTATAATACTCACAACTTGAGGTATCACATCACCGGCACGACGAATAATGACGTAATCCTTAACTTGTACCCCAAGACGCGCAATCTCATCCATATTGTGCAAAGTTGCGTTGCTTACAGTAACGCCACCAACAGAAACCGGCTCGAGTCTGGCAACTGGGGTTAAAGCACCGGTTCTTCCCACCTGAAAATCGACGCCTAACAACTGCGTCACTTCTTCTTGCGCTGGAAATTTATGAGCTATCGCCCAACGAGGAGCCCTTGCTACAAACCCAAGGCGCTCTTGTAAGCTAATATCGTTTACTTTATTAACGACACCATCAATTTCATACGCTAAGGCGTCTCGTCGTTCTAAAATGTCATGATAATAATCGAGACATTGTTCAATGCCACTGACGACTTTAACTTCACTAGAAACCGGCAAGCCTAAGTCTTTTATTTGTAATAACCGATCATAGTGTTTATCAGCTAACCTAAAGTCATCTGAGACCAAACCCATTGAATAGGCGTAGAATGACAAGTTACGTTTAGCCGTAATTTGTGGATCCAACTGTCTTAAACTACCCGCAGCTGCATTACGTGGATTAGCAAAGACTTTACTTTCCGTCATTTTTGCTTCCTCATTTAATGCCTCAAACGAGCTTTTAAGCATAAAAACTTCGCCACGAACTTCTATCCGCTTTGGCGGATTACTTATTCGTAACTTCAGTGGGATCGAGCGAATGGTTTTAGCATTAAGAGTGATGTTTTCACCTTGAGCACCATCGCCACGTGTGGCCGCCCGAGTTAATAGGCCGTTTTCATATAACAAGCTAATAGCAAGCCCATCAAGCTTTGGCTCACAAACGTATTCAATATCTTTTGCCTGCCCCAACCTTTCATTAACTCGACGATCGAAGTTTGTCATTTCACCTGAGTCCATAGCGTTATCAAGCGATAACATAGGAAGCTCATGGACGACTTCTTCAAAGCCAGAGTCGGGTTTTGCGCCTACTCGTTGCGTCGGTGAGTCTTCGGTAATTAGATCAGGGTGCTCAGATTCTAGTTTACCAAGCTCTCTATATAATCGATCATATTCAGAATCCGGCACAGAAGGATCGTCTAAGACATAATATTGATAGTTATAATCACTAATAAGGGAGCGTAACCGCTCCAACTCTTTTTGTACGTTGTCGGTTTTATTAGTCATAGTGAATAATTATTTTTGAAGGAGTTGCTTACGTTCGAACTCTACAATTTGCTCACGATGGTGTGATTCAATTTGCTTACTGAAGTTACTTTTAGTCGCATCTAGGACATAACCGCCAAGCTCTTTAGTAATACCCTTCGCAGTTTTCACCATCAAATCATAAGCTTTCATAGGCTTCTGCGGCCCTGGTAACGTCATGAATAACGCAAGACCACGAGTTTCTAAATCATCAACTTTCTTGAGGTCAAAAATCCCCGGTTCAAAAGCATTAGCTAAACTGAACTGTACAGCACCCCGACCGTTGGCTTGAGCATGACGATGGAAGATATCCATCTCACCATGGCGCATACCCTGCTCAACCAAAGACTGAACCAACTCGGGGCCTTTAAAAGGCGTATCTTGTCCTGCCACAACAAACAAAGAGAAAATCAACTCAGGTTCTGCTTCGATGGTTGGCTCTTCTTCAGGCTCGTCAAACAAAGAAGTCTGTTGAGGTTGCTCAACTGTAGGCTCTTTCTTGGCTTCTTCCAGTTTGGTTTGATCTTTTTTAAGGCTTTCTTTTGTAAACTCGAACAAAGCATCGTCTAGTACAGGAATATCATTCTCTGAAATAGTCGGCTCAACATGTTTTGTCGCTTCTTGTGGTTGAGTAACTTCGGGTTCTGCTCTAGGTTCTACTTTTGTTTCTTCTCTAGCAACCGCTTCTTGAGCTGATTCCGCCCTAGTCGGCTCTGCTGACTCAAACTTAGGCTCAGACGGTATGGGATCGTGCTCAGGTAATGGTTCATTACCGATCGAATCGTTTGGCTCTTCTTCATCACCAACAACACGCACCTGGCCAATTCCATCATCATCAAAGCCAGTTTTATCGCGGCTTTTTTCTAACCGTTCCTGATAGAGTTCACGCTCAACGCGTTCTTTACGCACTCTTGAGCGACGCTTTGCGTCAAAATAAATAAAGCCAATAATGACAAGGCTTACCAAAGCCAGCAATATTGCGAGTTGCCACTCCATTACATCACCCTTAACTAGATTTATCGTACTAAGAAGCTGCTAAAGCTGCAGCTTCATCAACATCAACTGAGACCACGCGAGACACACCGGGTTCACTCATGGTGACGCCCAATAACGTATCTGCCATTTCCATTGCAATTTTATTATGAGTAATCGCAATAAATTGTAACTGTTGACTCATTTCTTTAACCAAATTCGCATAACGCCCAACGTTTGCATCATCAAGTGGCGCATCGACCTCATCAAGCATACAGAATGGCGCTGGATTCAGTTGGAAAATGGAGAACACTAATGAAATTGCCGTTAACGCTTTCTCACCGCCAGACAGTAAGTGAATGGTTGAGTTGCGTTTACCTGGTGGACGAGCCATAACTGCTACACCAGTATCCAGAAGGTTTTCGCCAGTTAGCTCTAGATAAGCATGACCGCCACCAAAAACCTTCGGGAATAGCTCTTGCACGCCTTTATTCACCTTGTCGAAGGTCTCTTTGAATCGCGTACGAGTTTCATGATCAATTTTGCGAATAGCGCTTTCTAATGTTTCAAGCGCTTCTTCCAAGTCATCATTTTGTGCATCCAGATACACTTTACGCTCTTCTGCCGCTTTAAACTCTTCAATCGCAGCAAGGTTAATAGCTCCCAGGCGCTGGATACGACCTGTTACTTGCTCAATATGTTCTAACCAGTCATTTTCTGTAGCGTTTTCAGGTAATGACTGAAGAACTTCTTCGACGTCCTGCTTCGCTTCTTTCAATATTTCTGACTGAGTATTCTGACGTGTTTTGGCTTCTTGCCAATCCATCCTAAGCTTTTCCAGACGCGAACGTACGCCTTGTGCGCCCTGCTCAGCTTCATGACGTAAACGCTCAAGCTTGCGCATTTTTTCATCAATTTCGCTGAGCTTATTACGAGCTTGCTTCATCTCTTCTTCAACCACAAGACGCTTTTCTAAAGCCTCTTCTAGCTCAATGGTGTATTCTTCAGAAGGGTCACGATCGCTACTCAAGCGATTTTCTAATTCTACTTTGCGCGAAGTTAGCTCACCAATTTGTGAGTTAACACGCTCAAAGCCTGAGCGAGTTGAGTTAACTTCCGCTTTCAAGGCGCTGACACGAATAGCAAGCTTCTGCTCTGCCTCTTTAGCCTCACGCGCTTGAGTTCGACGTGTTTCCAACTGCACACGACGTTCTTCGCGTTCAGCCATTAACTTTTCACGCTTATCGCTATCTTGCTCCATTGAGTCGAGTAATTGCTCAATCAGCTGGCGGCTTTTAGCAAGCGCAGCTTCATCATCATGAACTTGCTCGATAATGTTCTGTTGCTCACGCTTTAAGCGCTCTAAACGTCCTTGAGCTTGCTCAAGCTTGGCTTGTTGAGTACCAACGCTGGCACGCAGTTCGCTATGCTTTTTGTTAGCTTGGGCTAGCTGTGACTGCTTTGTCTGCCAGGTTTCTTCGTACTGACTAAGCTGTTCAGATAGTTGCTCTTTAACTTCTTCAAGTTCTTCTAAAATCGCTTCTTGTTGCTCAATCTTTTGGTAAATTTCACTTAACTCAGCTTCACGCTCTAAAATACCCGACTCATTATCACTCGCACGGGTGACGCGTAGCCAGTCTTTGCCTAGCCAGACACCGTCTTTGGTGATAATTGATTCCTGCTCAGATAGACTCGAACGATTGCTTAGTGCTTGTGCTAAATCATCAGCAACAAGAACATTGTTTAGCGTGCCATTAAGCGCAGAAGCACCTTTTACTTTGTCGGATAAACGGCCTGACTCAGCAGTGCTAGCCGATTGGCCCTCAACGAGCAATATAGAACCTGAAGCCAGCTCCGATAAACTATCCGCATATTGATTCGGCGAATCTACCACTACAGCCTCAAGATACTGGCCCAACACAGTTTCCGCAGCAACTTCCCAGCCGTTATCAACACTCAAGTTCTGAGCCAGACGAGTCTGATCAGTTAGATTGTTTGACTCCAACCACTTTACTGCCTGTTCGTTGTCCGAGCCCAAGGCCGCGCTCTGCAGAGCTTCTAAGGACACTTTTTGGGACTCTAACCCTCTCAATTCTTTGCGAGTCTCTTCAAGCTTTTGATTATGCTGTCGCTGCTCTTGACGTGACTGGTTAATTTTCTCAACAGCGTCCTGAACCTCTTCCTCCAGTTTCTCAGCTTGCTCTTCAGCAATACTCAGCTCTTGGGCGGCTTTCATCAGTTCAGATTCCATAGGGCCAGATTGTTGCTGGCCACTTTCTTCTTTTATCTCTTCAATGCGCTTTTGATGGCGAGATAAGTGTGATTCAAGATGCTGGATACGAGTTTTCTCGACCTCAGCTTTCTGAGCATTAGCACTGGCTTGTTGATTAAAAACGTCCCAATCCTGCTGCCAAATGCGCATATCTTCTTCTAAATCGCTTAACTGCTGTTGTTGCTCATCAACTTGCTCAGAGTTCATTTCAAGTTCTGGCTCAGCTTGTAACAGCTCAGTCATCATTTCTTCAAGCTTGGACTCGTCAAACTTTAACTGATCTCGAAGCTTATCCAGCGACGATTCAACTTGCGTTTTATCTTCAAGAAGTTGTGATTTCTGTTGGCGCGCATGCTCAATCGCCTGCTCTAAGCGAGCAATATCCGCAGCGATACCATAAAAGCGACCCTGCACTTCATTATGAGCATCTGTCAGCTCAATATGTAATTCACGTGATTTCTCAATTTCACTATCGGAATGACGTTGGTCAGCAACTTTGGCCTCAACTTCCGTCTCCATTTTGTGAATGGCTTCGTCTAACGCCTCTATTTTGACATTGTATTGCTGCCAGCGAATCGCAGCCAATTGAGCCTTGAGCTCACGCTCTTCGGCTTTGTATTCTTTATAACGCTCTGCGGATGTCGCTTGGCGCTTTAAGTGCGACAATTGTTTACCCAGTTCTTCGCGCAGATCGTTTAGACGGTCAAGGTTATCTCGCGTGTGGCGGATACGGTTCTCGGTTTCACGACGGCGTTCTTTATACTTAGAGATTCCCGCGGCTTCTTCTAGGAAAATACGCAACTCGTGAGGCTTGGACTCGATTAACTTTGAAATCATGCCCTGCTCGATAATCGCGTAACTGCGCGGGCCAAGACCAGTACCTAAGAAAATATCAGTAATATCTTTACGACGGCAGCGAGTGCCGTTTAGGAAGTAAGTCGACTGAGCTTCACGATTAACCATGCGGCGAACCGAGATTTCGTTAAAACTGGCGTATTCGCCTTTAACAGTTCCATCAGAATTGTCGAAAACCAGCTCAATACTGGCTTGTCCAACTGGCTTTCGTCCGGTTGAACCGTTGAAAATCACGTCAGTCATGGCATCACCACGAAGGTTTTTTGCCGATGACTCCCCCATTACCCAGCGAACAGCATCAATCAAGTTTGATTTACCGCAGCCGTTTGGGCCGACTACAGCAGTCATATTACTTGGGAAAGATACGGTCGTTGGATCAACGAATGATTTAAATCCTGCTAATTTTATTTGTTTTAATCGCATTTATTCTCTTACGTATTCACTTACTCAATCTCTTATAAAAAGATTTCTGTAAGGCTCTGTAACAATTTTAGGGTTACCATCTAAAGCGTTTAAGTGTAAATTATTTTGCATCATTTAGCACATAGTAACTGTAAAAAATCATTGTATGGCACAAAATAGTTTTGAAGGTGCTCATTATTTAGCCAGCGGCTTTAGAATGTTGCTCCAAAAAGGTATCAAACGGTACGTTTTTATCCCCTTAGGCATCAATTTAACTTTGCTAACTATCGCATTGATTTACCTAATAAATCAAATTTCATCTTGGGCAGCTTGGATTGAAGAAACCATTACCGGCTGGGGCACGTGGGAATGGCTTGGCACAGCGCTTGCCTGGTTGGTCTGGCCTATCGTTATCGTAGGTGCGGTTTTGTTCATATTCTTTTTCTTCTCCATGCTGGCGAATTGGATTGCCGCCCCTTTCAATGGGTTACTGGCTGAAGCGGTAGAGCGCAAATTGCATGCTGAAAGTGGTCACTCGGATGGGCCAATTGAAGATCAAGGCTTTAAAGACTTGATTAAAGATACCCCACGCCTGCTAAAGCGTGAGTGGACAAAGCTTAAATATTATATCCCTAGGGCCATTCTTTGCCTGTTAGTCCTTTTTGTCCCTCTTATTGGTGCAATCGCCTTCCCTGTTATTTGGTTTGTGTTTAACGCTTGGATGATGTCGGTTCAGTACATCGACTATCCGATGGATAATCACAAGGTTCCGTTTGATGACATGCTGAAAACGTTACAAACAACTCGAAGCGGCACTTTGGGCTTCGGGAGCTTAGTGATGTTATGCACTATGGTACCCGTTCTCAATTTATTAGTTATGCCTGCTGCAGTTTGTGGAGCAACGCAACTTTGGTATGAAAACTACCG
>Ga0208833_1000093_pt1 | contig 25612 bp, 23 predicted proteins | sample DeeseametaMP1788_FD_184181 | JGI IMG/M metagenome (GOLD analysis project Ga0208833, IMG submission 184181) | Marine microbial communities from the Deep Pacific Ocean - MP1788 (SPAdes) | ecosystem: Environmental > Aquatic > Marine > Oceanic | place: North Pacific Ocean | collected 2011-05-03 | reverse complement strand
CACCAGGTGCAGCACCATGGCGTGATAGCTGGCCGGGTCACCCAGACCGTAGATGGCAGACACCGTGGCCACGATGATGGTGTCCGGCCGCTCCAGAATGGCCTTGGTGGCAGACAACCGCATCTGCTCGATCTGCTCGTTTACCGAGGCATCCTTCTCGATAAAGGTGTCGGAGCTCGGCACATAGGCTTCCGGCTGGTAGTAGTCGTAGTAGGAAACGAAGTACTCCACCGCATTTTCCGGGAAGAACTCCTTGAACTCCCCGTATAGCTGCGCCGCCAGCGTCTTGTTGGGCGCCATGATGATGGTGGGCCGCCCGGTCTGCTGGATCACATTGGCCATGGTGAAGGTCTTGCCGGACCCGGTCACCCCGAGCAGGGTCTGGTGGCCCAGACCATCGTCGATCCCTTCGATCAACTGGGCGATAGCCTGGGGCTGGTCGCCGGCGGGCTGGTAGTCGGAGTGAAGCTTGAAAAGGCTGTCGGACATGGAAATATCCTGATGGCCGCCTCCCGAGCCAGGAAGGCAGCAAAATCATGGTTTAAAAATCGGCACCTAGTGTAGCAGAGCCGGCGTGAATGCGCGGCGGAACACCACCACCAGAAACACCGGATTTCCCTATGGAAGATTCAGCTTGCTGAACAAATCGGGGCCGATCCTCCCCTATAGGAACGGAGCGTAGCGGAGTAACGCACGTAGCTCCGTGCGGCCCGAAGGGTGAGCGTAGCGAATAATTCCCCTTGAGGGACGAACCGCGCGCAGCGCGAAACGCCCATAGCACGAAGGGTTTGGATGATGGCAGAGTTTCCGGCCGGTATTGACCTTTCCTCGCTAAAGCTCAGATTCGTCCCCTGGAAGGGAACTCCTACAGCGGCTTTGTAGAGAGCTCGAGCCCAACAAACCGGCTCTGGTTGAGCCCCCCACCCTCACCTGCCTCACAGGAAATACGGGACATTTCAGCCCTGACCCGCTAAAATGCACGCCCCTTTCTGCGCTTACAAGCCACAGGCGTTCTGCGCCAAAAGCGCAGCCAATACGACTCTTTAGACGAATGAGGAGTGCATGTCCGATATCAGCCTTTCCGACCGCGTACAACGCATCAAGCCGTCCCCTACCCTGGCCATCACCGCCAAAGCCGGTGAACTTCGTGCACAGGGAAAAGACATTATTGGGCTGGGTGCTGGTGAGCCGGATTTCGATACCCCGGATCATATCAAACAAGCCGCCATTGAAGCGATCAACGCCGGCAAGACCAAGTATACCCCGGTAGACGGCACTCCCGGCCTGAAAAAGGCCATCATCGACAAGTTCAAGCGCGACAACAGCCTGGACTACGAGCCCAACCAGATTCTGGTGTCCAGCGGCGGCAAACAGTCTTTCTTCAACATGGCCCTGGCCCTGCTGAACGACGGCGATGAAGCCATTATCCCGGCCCCCTATTGGGTGAGCTACCCGGATATGGTGCTGGTAGCCGGCGGCGTACCGAAGATCCTCGAAACGGACGTAAACAGCCGCTTCAAGATCACCCCGGAACAGCTGGAAGCGGCGATCACGCCCAAAACCCGCCTGTTCGTGATCAACAGCCCCTCCAACCCCTCCGGCATGGCCTATTCCCTGGAAGAACTGGCCGCCCTGGGCGAGGTGCTGAAGAAGCACCCGAACATCATCGTCGCCACCGACGACATGTACGAGCACATCCTGTGGACCGGCAAGCCGTTCATCAACATCGTCAATGCCACCCCGGAGCTGTACGACCGCACCGTGGTCATGAATGGTGTCTCCAAGGCCTACTCCATGACTGGCTGGCGCATCGGCTATGCCGCAGGCCCGCAGAAGCTGATTGCGGCCATGAAGAAGGTGCAATCCCAGTCCACCTCCAACCCGGCCTCCATCAGCCAGGCAGCGGCGGAAGCCGCACTGGCCGGCGACCAGGGTTGCGTGGACGAGATGGTCAAGGCGTTCAAGGAACGTCACGACTACCTCACCGCCGCGCTGGATGCCCTGCCGGGCGTGAAATGCGCCCAGGGTGACGGCACTTTCTATGCCTTCCCGGACTTCTCCGAAGCCATTGCCAACATGGATGGCGTGGAATCCGACACCGACCTGGCCACCCTGCTGCTGGAAACCGCGGAAGTGGCGCTGGTACCCGGTTCCGCCTTCGGCGCACCCGGCTGCATGCGCCTGTCTTTCGCCGTCGGCATGGACACACTGAAAGAAGCCATCCGCCGGATTGAGCAGGCATTGGCTAAATAAGCAACAAACGCACCCCCGGGGTGTTGACGACCCCGGGAGGCGTCACTAATATACGCGCCTCAAGACATTCCGCCTTAGCTCAGTTGGTAGAGCAAATGACTGTTAATCATTGGGTCGCTGGTTCGAGCCCAGCAGGCGGAGCCAAATAAGAAAAGGGCTTATCCATCGGGTAAGCCCTTTTTCTTTGTCCCAATGATGGGTCGCCCTGCGGTCGACGGTTAATCATTGGTGAATTCAGCGAATTCACCTAGTTCGAGCCCAGCAGGCGGAGCCAAATAAGAGAAGGGCTTATCCATCGGGTAAGCCCTTTTTCTTTGCCCCAATGATTGGGCGCCCTGCGGCCGCCGGTTAATCATTGGTGAATTCAGTGAATTCACCTGGTTCGAGCCCAGCAGGCGGAGCCAAATAGAAAAGGGCCTACCCATCGGATAGGCCCTTTTTCTTTGTCCAATGATTGGTCGCCTGAGCCCGCAAACTCAAGCGAACCACTCTACAAACAACACCCCCCACAAAAGCGTCGTCTGGAACAGACTCCAAATTGTGGTTACCTATAACCATGGTAGAATCTCCCCCTCTTTTCCGGTGCAAACCGAAGCGGATCACTACCCAGCAAGGATCGGTGCTGTAATGCAACAGGACTCAGTCAACCCCTCACCCTCCAGACACAATCGCTGGTATGAAAGGGTCCTCCTTAACCCCTTTCTGGGGCATATGATTGCAATACTCAGCCTGACTGCTGGAGCGCAATTTCTGAGCTACCAAAGATGGGTAGAAGATGAGAACCAAGCTTACACACTGTTATGGCTGCTGCTCACTTACCTTCTATCCGTTATCCTCAGTCAGAACATTGGGAAATTTACTGGCGGGAAAGCTTACTCGTACACCCTGGCAACCACCGCAATATCGGGCGCCATCATGGTCACCGCAGTGTTACTACTGCGCCTAGGCTATGCTCGCACTTCATTATTGGTTGGGCTATCGCTGCTTGTCGCACTGCAATGCGCTTCAATCGCAATCAGCCGGCGCTTCCGAAGGCTCAAGCTGGCAGTCATCCCTTCTGAAGATCAGCAAGCAATACCCGATACCCGCAATGTCGAATTCCGCCTCTTGCCGTCTCCTGATCTTGCAGGAATTCGTTATGACGGAATCGTCGTTGACATGGATCAGGACCTCGAAGATGAATGGATACGTTTTGTCAGCCATTGCAACATCGCTGGCATTCCGGTCCTTCCTGCCCGGCAGATAGAAGAAGCTATCAGAGGAAAAGTCAATTTAGCCACACTGCAGAGCACGGACTTGGCCAGCCTACAGCCATCGCCTGTTTACCTGACGGCAAAGCGGGCAATGGACATTCTTCTGACAGTAGCTGCTGCCCCCCTACTGCTCCCGCTATGCCTGATAATGGCAATACTGATTCGTATTGACTCTCCCGGCAGTGCAATCTTTGTTCAACAACGTATTGGCAAAGGGAACAAAGTTTTTAAGATGTACAAGTTTCGGTCCATGAAACCCTCAGAAAACCCAGGAGACGCCCCGCAATTCGCTGATCAGGATGCACACCGGATCACCCGCCTGGGAGCATTTATACGCAAATTCCGGATTGATGAGTTACCCCAATTCCTGAACGTGTTGCTGGGTGACATGAGCCTGATCGGCCCTCGTCCAGAGCAGCCCGGCTTTGTGGAAAAATTCGAATCTGAAGTGCCCTACTACAGCTACAGACACATCGTGAGACCCGGGATTACAGGGTGGGCACAAGTAAATCAGGGTTATGCAACAGATACGGATGAAACCCGGGAGAAGGTCGAGCACGACTTTTACTACATCAAGAACTTGTCACCAGGGCTGGATTTTCTGGTCATTATGCGAACCCTGAAAACCGTAGCGACCGGCTTTGGTGCGATGTAACAAGCAGATCAAAGCCGGTAACAGGGCGTCCGGCAAGTGCTGCCGGAGCCTGCAATCGCAGAAGCCTACACTGCGGTCAAAAGCTTTTCGAAATAAGCGATGGTGCGCTTCAAACCTTCGTCCAGTTTTACCTCGGGCTGCCAGTTCAGCAAAGATTTTGCCTTGGAGATATCAGGTTTACGCTGACGAGGATCATCTTGCGGCAGTGGTTTAAACACCAATTTAGAGGGTGACCCGGTCAAATCAATAACATGCTCCGCCAGCTCACGAACCGTAAACTCACCTGGATTACCAAGATTTACTGGCCCTGTCACATCAGAATCACTATTCATGAGACATACAAAGCCATCAATAAGATCGTCCACATAGCAGAAGCTTCGAGTCTGCTGCCCCTCTCCGTAAACGGTAATATCTTCGCCTTGCAGAGCCTGAACAATGAAATTACTCACCACCCTCCCATCGTCCGGATTCATTCTCGGGCCATAGGTATTAAAGATACGCGCCACCTTAATCGAAATATCATGCTGCCGATGATAGTCAAAAAACAGAGTTTCAGCGCAGCGCTTACCCTCATCATAACAGGAACGAATTCCGATCGGATTGACCTTGCCCCAATAGCCCTCAGGCTGGGGATGAACCTCTGGGTCTCCATATACTTCACTGGTCGAGGCCTGGAAGATCTGGACACCAAGGCGTTTGGCCAGCCCGAGCATATTCATGGCTCCAAGGACACTCGTCTTCATGGTGTGAATGGGGTCGTACTGATAATGAACCGGGGAAGCCGGACAAGCGAGGTTATAAATCTGGTCAACCTCAACCCTTAATGGTTCTGTCACATCATGGCGCAACAGCTCAAAATCAGGGTTATTCATCAGGTGGCGAACATTGCTCTTTCTTCCCGTGAAAAAATTATCGACGCAAAGAACTTCGTGACCATCGCTGAGAAGACGCTCACAAAGATGGGAACCAAGAAACCCCGCACCACCAGTTACCAAAACACGCATTTCACATCCCTTTTTTCAAAATTCTGACATACAACGCACCCAGCACGTGAGTGCCTGTCATCAACATCGCAGCCAGAATGCTACGTCCTGGATACTCACGGTGCATCATGAATACCTTCTTGGCCATTTCAACCTTGGAGCCGGAAATCTGCCCCTCAACCTTGCGGTAATTGAGTAGCGGCAACTTCAACTTCAGGCAAGGAATGCCACTATCCAAAATCCGCAGCCAACAGTGGTTGTCTTCTACTGCACGGTATCGAATACTTTCCTCGAAAGGTTTTCTGAGTAACAAATCTCGACTTGCGAGCACACTAGAAGTAGGAATTCTGTTCCTGATAGACTGCTGTAAAAAATTGACTTCACTAAAATCACTTTCAAAAAAATCAGGGAAGATTATTTCCTCATCATCAATGAAATCAATCATTTCCGAACACACGAAATCAGCCCCATGCTTTTCGATCAGCTGAAGCTGCAGAGCCAGCTTGTTTGGGTGCCAGATATCATCTGCATCAAGAAAAGCCACATACTGACCTTTGGCTTCTCTAACCCCAACGTTACGTGGACCTGCAGGCCCCCCGAAATTCTCCGGGAGAGAAATCAGGCGGATACGGCTATCTTTCTCTGACCACTCCGAGACAACCTCACGGGTGCCGTCGCTGGAGCAATCATCGACAACCAGCATCTCCCAATCAGAAAATCCTTGACGAATGACCGATTCGATAGTACTACCGATCAGACCCTCCGCATTGTATGAAGGGGTGACGATGGAAATTTTGGGCACAGGATTATTCTTCACCCTCTGTCTCCTCTGGCAAACCAGGCTCTAACGCTGTCTACCCAGCGGAACGCAAAACGCCGCTGAATATTAATTTCCGGCAACTCTTTGTCCGGAAAACAATAATCGGCCAAGGCTCCCCAATCAGAACTCTCAAGGAGATCCAGAATAGCCTTTTCATCCTGCTCACTATCAGCAAAGTCAGGGTCATCTGCGGAGATACGCCCCGTATTCAGCATCGTAATAATCCGGTTTACCTCTGCTCCCTCACAATAACGATAGCGCGTCGTCTCAATCGCTTTTACATAATCAACAAACTGAGGAAAACGATGTGAGCGCACATAAAGAAACCGTAGAGTCTTACGGCGGATGAGAGCAGGATCCAGCTCAACAAGCCCGCGGTCTTCCATCTCATGACGGGACTTGAATACCTGCACGAATCCGGCCTCTTGATACGTTGAAGGCCCAAGACAAACCACCTGTTTCCCGCAGGCACCGGCTTCAACAGAAGAACTGCCACCATTAAGAATCACGGTATCTGCCTGCTGGATAAGATCGTAAGTGCTTGCCTTCTCTTCACTACTAATAAGGTAAATACCGCGCTTCTTAGCCCAGTTACGGTACAACTCAAGAGACCGGTTCCCTTGTGCCTTACCAATATTCTCAGCCCAGTTAGGATGACAACGAAGTACCACTTGCTCCGGCCGGATATTAAATACGTCAAAAAAATCATCCAGCGCCTGAGTATTATCCCTCCAGGTCGTCATCCACTCGTCATGGCCAGCGAATTCGTTCTTGCTGCTTGGCACAACAAGTATCCGTTTACCATCAGCCTTAACCGGCCAGGGAGCGGGCTCCGGGTTCCTGTTATACACACGCCACTCTAGTGAATTCCGCTGCAGGAAACGTTCACCAATTAGCTTTCCAGCATACCTGGCCTGATGGGCAAGCAATGGCTTATCATCAAACTCTGATACCAGATCACCTAGCCCCTTGAGAGACAGGCAATTAGCATTAGGTATCAATTGAATGCCGTCACCAAACCAGGTTCTTTCATGGGTAACGAAAGGAATACCAATACTCTCACAGGCATAGGTGACGCCACGGGTGAGGTCCATTCTGCCATTGAAACAAATTACTGCCTCTAAATTGTTATCCTTAATCCAGTGTCGAGCGCTCTCGTATACCGATGCTGTCGGGCCTTTCAGGGTTTCCCGAATAGCAACCACTTCCGGGTCACTCCACTCAGCCTCAGATTCAGTACGAGTCGCGGTACAAGAGCTGGACAGCACCAATTTTTCCAGTACAGCGTCAGAGATATCACTGTCCTGATCCTTAACAGGCGTCACATTATGCCCTGTGAAGGATCGTACTCCGCCGACCATGCACTTACTGCACTCTTTCAGTCTGCTGGAACCTTTAATTTCACGTGCATAGCAGTTGGACACCGCAGCATCACAGGTCAGGAAGAACACCTCATGTCCTGCTTGTCTGAACAACTCAGATAAATAATAAAGATGCTCCACATGGGGCCGAAAAGAAAAAATATTGGCAAAACCTACTCTCATATTAAACCTGCTGCTTTCAAAGGCGAGAAAATATGCCAGACATATAAGAAATTCTCATGTCGCAAGTCATCGTGCCGCGCCAAAGGAGTAAATCACGATGATTATTTGTCTCAGGAAAGACAAGAGACAGGCAAAACCAGCCAGCTCCAAGAGCCCAACCGAGGCTCCTGTCTGATGCATGGAGTAGCCAACCAACAACAATAGGCCAGCAATTGCGACAAAGATATTGATATTCATAACCGCCCTTTCCCTACCCGCAACAATCAGAAACCCAGTCCAGAAATCTGACACTCTTATAATCGCCAGCAGATAGAATAAAGGAATAATGGGGTTTGCAGACACGTATCCCGCAAACCACTCCCGAATAGCCCAGATCGTTACCACAGTTGCTGGCCACAGACCAACCAATCCAATCAAAATCAGACCCAGCCCCCACATACTTGCCATCCGAAAGCTGGACCTGACACCGTTGCTGGCGTAATCCCTTGCCATTGCAGGAAACAACGATGAACTAATAATAGCCTGTATAGATTGAGATACTGCCAGGATAATCCATGCAAATGCATAAACAGCAAACATCGCATGGGGAAATAGGGATGCAGCAATCCAACGATCCGCGTTAGTCAGAACAAAGCCCACCAGCGCCCCACCAAGAAGAGCGATAGCGCTTTTCCAGGGAAGCCTGCCAAGCCTCTTTATAGCTAGTCGGCATAGTATGGCGATTTGGAGCCGACTCCTACTCACGGCATGGTGAATTATCCCGGCAGCCATTACCAGAGCGATAACGGCCTCTGCAAGTAGCGTCAACGTTACTGACTGGTACTGAATTGCGACCAACCACCCTGCCCCGAAAATAACCAGCGCTCGAAGCAGGTTCTGTATTGCAAATCGTAATGGCTCACCGCGGCTACGACTTTCTACTGTAGCCACCAGAAACAGTTGTTGGGAAAAGCCGTGCAGCAGACTCACGGCAAACCCGCGGTCACTCAAATCAACAACGCGAATACCTGCAAAGGGAATCAGTAAGCCCAGCAGCAGGCAGAGCAGCGCCAGGAGACCACACTGTATCATCAGAATTGCTGCTGCCTTCTCACGCCCCTTGACAATATCCATAGGCATAGAACGCTGCAGCATTGGGTAAAGACCTATACATCCCAAGATGCAAAACGAGCTAGAGATTAAAAGACCAAGACTGTAAACCCCAAACCCGCTGGCATCGAAAACCCTGGCCATCAGTAATGGTCTGAGCATCATGACCAGCATGGCCAGAGTCAAAACCGGCACATAAGATACCCGCGAGAACAGCCTCATACTTCTTTCACCAAGAACCCGTACTTAGCACTAATATTGCAGGGATTTTTAGAGCCGGATTCTGTGCACTGTCCTCTGTCATTTGACCCACTTTCACTTTATTCTTTCTCTACCAGATCCCAAGTTACCGCCGTACCGTAATCTACCGCGGCGCTCAGCCTCCGGTTCACCACAAGGTCGAAATCTTTGGGCGAGAGCCCGAAACCAGGCCGTACACTTCGCACGCTGTCCGGCGTAATCACATCCCCCTTCTTGAGCGATTTGACAAAATACAGTGAACGGCGGAACTGAGCATTCCCCTGCTCACTAGACTTCCTTCCATAATCGACTGCACCAAGAGCAGACCAAGCTGTTTTACTGTCCCTACAGAGTGCCGCAAGCTCGTCAGGCTCGAGGGAGAAAGAGTCGTCAGGACCGCCACCGTTACGATCCAGAGTAAAGTGTTTCTCGATGATACTAGCGCCCAAAACAACACTGGCTATTGCTGTTGTGTTATCAAGAGTATGATCGGAAAGCCCTGTAACCAAGCCATATCGCTCAATCATGTCAGGTATGGTTCGAAGGTTGTAATCTCCCGCGGGTGCAGGATAACCGCTGACACAGTGGAGAATGGCCAGCTGTTTGCAGCCAGCCTCCCTCGCCGCCTCGATCGCTTCCTGAATTTCCTCGGCATCCGCCATGCCCGTTGAAATAATCATCGGCTTGCCGGTGCTCGCTACGTAGCGGATCAAAGGAATATCCACAGCTTCAAAGGAGGCAATCTTGTAGGCCGGCGCATTCAGGTCTTCGAGCAAATCAACCGCGGAATTATCGAACGGCGAGCTAAAGATCGGAATTTCGAGTTTTTCCGCATGCTCAAAAAGCGGCTTATGCCACTCCCATGGCATATGAGCTTCTTCATAAAGCTCATAGAGAGTACGTCCATCCCAAAGCCCTCCCTTGATTCTAAAATCCTCTGTTTCAGAATCAAGGGTAATGGTGTCTGGCCTATAAGTTTGCAGCTTTACAGCATCCGCACCGGCTTTTGCAGCTTCCTCGACAATCCGAAGAGCAGTTTCCAGCTTTCCATTATGGTTAGCGGAGAGTTCTGCGATGATATAAGGCGGTTGATATGGCGAAATTTCTCGCCCCTCAATAACAATATTTGGTTTATCCATATCTCTTACTCATACGACAGTGAGCACCACTCTTTTTCCAGCAAGCCAAAGCAGACGACATCCTGATATTCTGCACCATCAAAATGCTGGTCTCTTAGCCGCCCTTCTTCCATGAAGCCTAACGACAAATGAAAACTGATCGAGCGTTCATTGAAGCCCAGGGCTTGCCCGCAAACCTTATGTAAACCAAGGCAGGAAAAGGCATGACTGAGTGCACTATACCCAAGCCTGCTGCCAGTTCCCTTAGCTGCTCCCGGTGCAATATAAAAGCCCCAATCAGCGACTTTTTTGCTCCGGGAGCGCGTAAAGTTCACAAAGCCAGTCGGCTCACCATCTTCTTCATAGATCAAAAGGGCAATATCAGGATTGTCATTAGCCAATGCGAACCACTTTTGATGCTCGTCTAATTTAATTTCATGCGTTGTATACATATAACGGCGCACCTCGGGATGATTCCGCCAACTAAGGACCATCTTGAGATCAGCTTCTGTCATAGAGCGGATAGCGATTTCAGGCATGACTTTCTCCCGAAATTCTTGACATGCACTTTACAACCCGAGATGTGCCAAAACCATCAGTCACACCAGCTGACATCTCAGCCATTGCACCGAGATTCTCAGGTTTCGACAAATCTTTAAGCAACTGAGGCAAATTCCTTGCTACCCCCTCACAACGTTCGATAACACAAGCTGCACCACATCGCTCTAGCGCTCGAGCTCCAGAAGCCTGATTTTCGGCCAAAATGAGAAGTACCGTCGGCAAACCGAGACAACATCGCTCCCAGGCAGTACCACCTGCAGCCCCTATCGCAAGATCAGCCTTACACATCCGCTCAGCCATGTTTGTAACATTGATATTGACTTCAGCCCGGAAAGGGAGCTCAAGTGCCTGTTGACGGACTTGATCAAGGTAAGGAGCGCCCCCCCCCATGACGATGTCTAGCTCGAGTTTGTGAGAAAGCGAACTACCCTCAGCTAATGCTTCAAGAACCAGCCCTGTGACATTATCTTTATCCACCCCGCCAAGGGAGATCAAAATTCGTCTAAGTTTTGGAGCTTTTCGTCGCTCGAGACTAAGTTCTCTCCAGTTCGTAAACTCCTCGCGCAGCAATGCATAGCTGGGCCCGATCAAACGGGTGCAATTTTCTGGCAACAGGAAATCGTAGGCATCAATTTCCCGGCCTAGATTCTGGTCTAGCAGCAACCTGGAAATGTGTTTTCTATTGGCCAGATCATCAATAGCAAGGATATGCTTAGCAACCCCTGCAGTGATAACCTCCTGCTCCCAGCAGGCGTCCAAGGCATAGTGATCGACGACCAGCCAGTCCACCCCATCAGTGGCCAGCACATCACCTGTCTCGCGGGCATCTTGTGACTGCGAAACGCCTAGCCAGTCAGAATAGGCTTCTTCTAAATCCAGGCGCTCACTATGGTTCGATGTCCCAGGAGCAGAGGGTAATAAGTGCAGCCCAAAGCCACACTGAGAAATGAGTCCTCCAAGATGTCCCTTATGCTCTCTTGATATGAACAGGCACTCATGGCCTTCAAGCCTGAGGCTTTCCGCGAGAGTCAAACAACGCATTACGTGCCCAGAACCTATGCGCAAAGAGGCGTCTACACGAAAGGCCACTTTCATTCTTCGGCCCCTTTCGCTTCCGCTTGCATTGCCTTTAATAACCACTCAGCACGAACCCAGTCCTCAGGGGTATCAATATCCTGAACTCGATGACGAGGCAATATCACAGGTGCAGAATCCTGACCGAAGATTAACTTCTCATCCAACCAGGCCCGAACAGTGCCCCAATAGAACTGACCTGCATCATGCCATGCCTCTTCCAGATCCTGAGAACGAGTATTGAATAGCTCAGGATTGAACATAGCAACACGACCGGAATCTGTAATGCGGACGGCTCTTTGAATAGGGAATGCGTAGCTAGTCACTGAAAAAGCATAGCTGCAGTCACCTTGCTCTATTCTTGACAATCCCCTAGCCAGATCCTCAGGGTTAATAAATGGCGCTGTCGCATAAATGCAGCATGCATATTCAAACGATGATTCGTTCTGGAGAGCCCAATCTACCGCATGCCGGATAACTGCTGCCGTACCAGTAAAATCATCAGAGAGCTCTGCCGGCCTGAAAAAGGGAACGTCCGCCCCCCACCGCAAAGCCACCTCCGCAATCTCCTCATCGTCTGTAGAGACAATTACCCGATCAAAGCAGCCACTTTGTAAAGCGGCCTCGATAGACCATGCAATCATCGGCTTGCCATGGAAGAGCTTGATGTTCTTCCGGGGAATCCGCTTACTGCCTCCCCTGGCAGGAATCACAGCAAGCCTCACGATGGCTCCACTGCGTGAGCCAAGGCTGATATAACTTCGTCCTGCTCATCTTTAGTAAGACCTGGGTACATAGGCAAGCTGATAGCGGTTCGGTAGTAACTTTGGGCTTGCGGGAAATCCTCCGGTTGAAAACCCATGGCTAGGTAATATGGTTGCGTATGGACCGGAATATAATGCAAGTTCACGCCTATGCCCCGCTCCCTTAGCGACTCGAACACCTCCCGGTGGGTCCTGGAAAGCTGCTCTGTTTTCAAACGCACCACATACAAATGCAAACCCGAGTAGTCGCCTGGATTCTGCCAGGGAGTCACCACAGGTAACGCCGAAAGGAGATCATCATATCGACGAGCAATCTCATGGCGCCTGGCAACAAATTCATCCAGTCTTCTCATCTGGCTGACTCCTAGCGCCGCCTGCAACTCCGTCATCCGGTAATTGAAGCCCAGCGCCACTTGCTGGTAATACCAGGGACCGTCGGATGCATGCGTCATTTTCTCCGGATCGCGAGTAATGCCGTGACTCCGCAGCCGCTCCATCTGGTCCGCAATACCATCATCGTTAGTGACCGCCATGCCGCCTTCAGCTGAAGTAATTATTTTGACTGGATGAAAGCTGAAAACAGTAATGTCGCTGTATCGACCATTACCAATAGGCTCACCGTCATATTTCCCACCAATGGCGTGTGAAGCATCCTCGATAACTCTAAAGCCATACAGCTTTGCCAAGCGGCCGATTGCTTTCATGTCACAAGGCTGCCCGCACAGATGAACTGCAACCAAAACCTTAGGCAAAGTTCCCTTCGCCTCAGCCAGCTTCAGTTTGGCTTCCAGCGCTTTCGGGCAAAGGTTATAGGTGCGAGGATCGATATCTACAAAGTCCACACTTGCGCCGCAATAAAGACCACAATTCGCTGACGCGACGAACGTCACCGGCGTTGTCCACAGCCGATCTCCAGCGCCAAGCTCTAATGCCAGGCAAGCCAGATGCAAAGCAGACGTCGCGCTATTGACCGCTACCGCTCTCTTGGCACGGCAATATGCTGCAACTAACCTCTCAAATTCAGGCACCTTTGGCCCTTGAGTCAAGAAGTCAGACTGCAGCACCTCGACAACAGCATCGATATCAGCCTGAGAAATGTCCTGGCGACCATACGGAATCATCAGATTTTCCCGATCTCGCCAAAGTTTGCGTCAATCCAGCTCTCCAGTTCCGCGTCCTTCATCCATTCACTATTGTTGTCGCTGGCATAAACAAAGCCTTCAGGCACTTTCTTGCCATCTTTGATTCTTTCCGGGCAAGTGGCCCACTCATTAATGGTTGGCAGAATCTTAAAATGCTCGGGATACTCATAGGTATAATAAGCATCTTCAGCGCTAATCATCTGCTCATGCAGCTTTTCGCCTGGCCGGATGCCAATAACCTCCTGGCGAGCGTCTGGAGCAACCACCCGGGCCAGGTCTGTCATTTTCATGGAAGGGATTTTCTTCACATAGATCTCCCCACCGACCATATCCTCAAAAGCATGCCATACCAACTCAACACCCTGCTCCAGAGAAATCATGAAGCGAGTCATGCGCGGATCAGTAATCGGCAACACGCCTTTGTCCTTAATAGACATAAAGAACGGGATCACAGAGCCGCGCGACCCCATCACATTTCCGTAGCGCACCACAGAAAATTTTGTGTCATGGCCCCCGGCATAAGAATTCCCCGCCACAAACAGCTTGTCCGAGGCCAGCTTGGTGGCACCATAAAGGTTAATCGGGCTACTGGCCTTGTCTGTTGATAACGCCACCACGCCTTTAACACCCTTATCGATACTGGCATCAATCAAATTCATGGCACCGTTAATATTGGTCTTTACACACTCGAAGGGGTTGTACTCGGCCGTTGGTACAATTTTGGTTGCTGCCGCATGTACAACATAATCGACACCATCCAGAGCACGATAAAGTCTGTCACGATCACGTACGTCGCCAATAAAGAAACGCAGACGGTCATCTCCCTGGTAGAGTTTGGCCATTTCCCACTGTTTCATCTCATCACGCGAAAAAACGATGATTTTCCTGGGGTTATATTTCTCCAGTGTCATGGGAATAAACTTATGACCGAATGAGCCAGTACCACCAGTAATCAGAATTGTCTTGTTCCTGAACATCAAATTGACCTTTCAATTTCGAAGGTTATACCTAACAAGAGCACCGTCCAGAAAACACGGGGTATATTCCCGGCGATCTCAAACGCCCCTGCAAATGTCACCACATCACTACTGGCTGCTTAATCTCTTAGCGAAGAAAAGCAGCCTCCTGTTATTTCCCAAACCCTTCGGGGTTTTTTTCCTGCCAACGCCAATGGTCACGGCACATATCCGCGATCCCCAGCCCAGCCTCCCAACCTAGCACAGCCTTTGCATGGGCCGGATCGGCATAACAACTCGCTACATCGCCTGGACGGCGGGCCACAACCTCGTAAGGAACATCACGGCCGGAGGCCCTGGCAAAGGCATGAATCATTTCCAACACACTATAACCGCGCCCAGTACCAAGATTGGCCGTCAATATACCACCGGACGACTCAAGAGCCTCCAGCGCCGCCAAATGTCCACGAGCCAGGTCCATCACATGAATATAGTCGCGCACACCGGTGCCATCCTCGGTAGGGTAATCAGCGCCGAAAACACTCAATTTTTCACGCTTTCCGACTGCCACCTGAGCCACGAAGGGCATCAGATTATTCGGAATACCCGCTGGGTCCTCACCAATTTCACCGCTTTCATGAGCACCAACCGGGTTAAAATAACGTAGAAGGGCCAGGCACCAACGATCATTGGCCACATGCAGATCTCGGAGCATGTCCTCAATATGCAACTTGGTAGCACCATAAGGGTTGGTGGCACTGAGTGGAAAGTCTTCCCGAATCGGTACCGTCGCGGGATCGCCATAAACCGTCGCAGACGAGCTAAAGACCAGTGTCCTCACTCCTGCCTGTTCCATAGCTTCCAGCAACCGGATGGTACCCACCACATTGCAGTCATAGTACCGTAAAGGTTGCGCTACCGACTCCCCCACAGCCTTAAGGCCGGCAAAGTGAATGACTCCTGCCACCGGGAAGTCCGAAAATAACTGGTCAAGGCATACCCGGTCGCGGATATCACCTTCTACAAACACCAAATCCTTGCCTGTCAGGCGCTCAACCCGGCGCAAACTCTCCCGGCTACTATTTGCCAGATTGTCCAACACCACCACTCGGTACCCGGCTTCCAACAGCACCAATACCGTGTGCGACCCGATATAACCGGCTCCGCCCGTGACCAAAACTGTTTTCATAGACTGCATCCTGAGTCATTGTCTCGCACCTGCCGCCTCAGCTTCGGAAAATGCGGCTACCATGGCAGCCTTACAGCCTTCAGAAGCGATTAGCCAGGCGGCCCATGCTGTGATTATGTAGAGCCTGCTCGTACATTAACCTTCCTGCAACGCCTGAAAAGCTCATCCACGCCAGCGCCTAATCTAAGGCCTAGCCAATTGCAGCCATGGCCTTTTCAATGGCGCTCTCAAAGCGCTGGCGAATCTCGGCCAAGGCAACCTCGTCGGTGGCCTCATAGCGAGTAACGAGCTTGGGAGAAGTATTTGAAGCCCGACACAGGCCCCAACCATTGTCATAATCCATGCGAATACCGTCGATGACACAGCGGCGCCCCTCTCCCAGCTCAGCCTTTTCCTGCAGCCACTGGACAATATCGAACTTGTTTTCGTCCGTCACACTCAGGGTAATTTCTGGCGTAGTACACAAGGCCGGGAATCGGGCGAAAAAATCATCTGCCGCCCCTTCATGGCGGCTGAGAATACTCAGCAAGCGGGCTGCAGCCACTAAAGCATCGTCAAACCCGAACCATTGCTCGGCAAAGAAAATATGACCGCTCATCTCGCCTGCCAGCAGAGCCCCCGTCTCTTGCATTCTTGCCTTGATCAAGGAATGACCCGTCCGCCACATTTCAGGCTGGCCCCCTGCACCGCGAATCACGTCAAACAGGCTACCGGTACACTTAACGTCAAAAATCACCCTGGCGCCGGGGTTACGGCCAATCATATCCTCAGCAAGGGCCATCAGCAGGATATCCGGGTACACAACACTCCCTGACGGCGTCACGACACCGACCCTGTCGCCATCACCATCAAATGCCAGCCCCAAATCAGCCGATTCCTCCTTAACCCGGGCAATCAGATCCTGAAGATTATCCAAATCCCCCGGATCAGGGTGATGGTTCGGAAAGGTACCATCCAGCTTCTCGAACAAAGGCACTACCTCACAGCCCAGAGCGGCCAGTGCTTGCGGAGCCTGAACCCCAGTTACGCCATTTCCACAATCCACCACCACCTTCAATGGACGCGCCAGTACATGCGCTTGCAGAAAAGTCGACTCATAGGCCGCCAACACCTCCCGCTCGCTAACGCTTCCCTTTCCGTCTGACAGCGCCCCGCTATTAATGCGCTCTCGCAATGACTGTATGCGGGCTCCGGATAGCGTGACCCCATTAATCAGGATTTTGAAGCCATTGTAGTTACCTGGATTATGGCTGCCGGTCAGCATAACGCCGGAATTCAACCCATCCAGATAGTGAGTAGCAAAATACAGAACAGGTGTAGGCACGACCCCTACATTCACCACATCGCAGCCTGTCGAGGTAACGCCATCAGCTAGCGCCTTCACGAGAGCCGGGCCGGAGAGACGACCGTCACGGGCCACCGCGATACGGTTTTCCCCCTGTGCCAACACCTCAGACCCAATACTGCGGCCAATCAGATAAGCCCATTCATCGGAGAGGGTTTCGCCATAAATACCGCGAATGTCGTAAGCACGAAAAATTGAAGCAGGAATGGGGTGGCTCATAGACGAAATTTCCCGGATACAGCCTAATTTACAAGGGGTTATCATACGTGAAAAGGGTCGAAACCACAGGCCTACCGGAGCGCTCAACGTACAGAAATCAGCTTCACACCCTCGGTGAGCAATAAGCACCAGCTAGCCAGGGGCACCAGCCTGGTGTTAGCGTCGACGGGCGCCGCAATCCGCCCAACGGTAATTATTGGCGATGTTTGGCAATATGCCGGGATAAAGCCCGGGATGAGGAATCCAGACCTTCAGCCCTGGAAGGGTCCGCTATCAACTCCAACATATCCTTGGCGATAACTTTACCCAACTCAACCCCCCATTGATCAAAGGGGTTGATACCCCAGATGACCGCCTGTACGAACACCTTGTGCTCATACATGGCCAACAGAGCACCAAGCGTGCGCGGGGAAAGCTCATCCAATACCAAGGTCGTACTGGGCTGGTTACCGTGATACCGCTTATAGGCAGGCAAGGATAAATCAGGCTCCAGGGCTCTATCCCCTAGAGCCAAAAGCCGGGACTGTGCCAGGCAATTTGCATTGGCCAGAGCATGCTGCGCCTCTAGTTCCTGCGCCGCACTGGAATGTACCGCCTCGGTATAGCGCCTCGCCGTCATCAGGAACTCACTAGCCACAGGTTGGGTGCCCTGATGAAGCAACTGGAAAAATGCATGCTGGGCATTCGGCCCCACTTCCCCCCAGATCACCGGGCAGGTGTGGTAATCCACGGGCTCACCAGCGCGTGACACACTCTTGCCGTTAGACTCCATTTCCAGCTGCTCAAGATAGGCAGGCAAATGCTTGAGCCGCCCATCGTAGGGAAGCACCGCCCGTGTGCGAATATCCAGGAAATTGATATTCCAGACATCCACCAGAGCCAACATCACCGGAATATTCTCTGTCCAGGGGCGAACACGGAAGTGCGAATCCATGTCATGCGCACCCGCCAGCAATTCACGGAACCCGACCATCCCCACCGTCAAGGCGATTGGCAGCCCTATAGCAGACCAAAGCGAGTAGCGACCGCCCACCCAATCCCAGAAAAGCAATTGATTCACGGGCACGATGCCCCACTCGGTCATACGATCGGCCTCAGCTGAAATACCGATAAAATGACAGCGCATCATAGCCTCATCGGTATAGGCCAGGCCCAACCCTCGGGCAAGCCAGCCGCGCGCCGTATTGGCGTTGTGCAGCGTGTCCACCGTCGTGAAGGACTTGGACGAGACCAGAATCAAGGTGGTTCGAGGGTTTAGCTCCTGCAAGGCCTGGGATATCTGACTGCCATCCATAGAGGATGCAAAATGCAACCGTGGCCGTGTCTGCCCCTCATGCGGCTGAGCAGACTGCAAGGCAAATGCGGCCATCAGTGGTCCCAACTCGGAGCCCCCTACTCCCACATTTACCACATCGGTAATCGCATCACCCAGTACACCACGCCAGTGCCCATGCAGAATACGGCCAACCATACCCTCCATGATATCCAACTGGCTCTGTACTTCTGGCGCCTCCGCCCCCGGGTCCCGTAACAACCAGTGCTTGGCGCTACGCTGTTCAGTGCAATTCACCAAATCACCGGCAAACAGGGCATCCTGCCAACGGGAAAGCTGGCGCTCCTCGGCCAGTTTAACCAACAGATCTCGCGCGGCAGGCGTCATGCGTTGCTTGCTGAAATCCGCCAGTATCTGGCAGTCATTGAGGCTAAACTGCTCGAAACGCTCCTTGTTCGTTGCAAACAAGTCAGCCACATGCGTGGACTTCTCCTTCTCGGCAAGGTGCTCAAGCTGAGACCAGGTGGAAGTGCTGGTGAGAACGTCCTGCTTTGGCTCCATGGCTAAATTCGCCCTATACCCTGGTACACAAGCCCTTGCGCCCTAACAAAAGCCGGATCATAAATATTGCGCCCATCCAGAATCAGCGGGTTCCGCATATCGCGTTTCAACCGTTGCCAGTCCGGGCTCCAGTAAGGCTTCCACTCAGTCACCAACATCAGCGCATCAGCCCCAAATGCAGCATCGTAGGGGGTATCACACAACGCCAGTTCTCCCCGGCGTCCTTGCGCCCAGGCCCCCAGATCAGGTAATGCTCTGGGGTCATGAACAGCAACCTCAACCCCTTGCGCCCACAACGCTTCAATCACTTTAAGTGCCGGGGCATTTTCCACACGTGGCGTCCCTGGCTTGAAAGCGGCCCCCCAAATAGCCACTCGCTTACCCGCAACATTTCCCCGATAGTATTGCCAGAACTTGCGGAACAGCACTTCTTTTTGTCGCTCGTTGGTGCGCAGCACCTCCTCTAGCAGGCCAGGCTCCGCCGCTTTTTCGTGCAACACATCTACCAGCGCCAGCACATTACTACTCAGGCCCGGGCCACCAAAACCGCAACCAGGATACAGATAAGATTCGCCAATACGAGAATCAGCACCCATGGCGACACGTACCACATCAATATCAACACCTAACGATTCCGACAGGCTTGCCATGTCATTCATATAACTGATTCGCGTAGCCAGAATCCCGCTGATCGCCAGCTTTGAGAATTCCGCCTCACGAAGGCTCATCACATGAATCACATCCTTGCGACGATTAAATGGCCTGAGCAACTCCCGCATCAGAGCTTCACCCTCCCCATTTTCACAACCAAGCAGCATACTCTCAGGTCGGGTAAAGGTAAGATATGCGTTCCCCTCCTGAATCAGATCCGGCAGCGCCACTAAAACCGCCTTGCTACCGATATCACAAAGGCCTTGCTTCAGCCGTTCAGCCACCCCCACAGGACCAATCGTCTGGTTCACCACAATCTCGCAGCCGTCACCGAGCTGCGTCGTGAGAATAGTGGAGGCAAGAGGCTCACTGTCTGGCGCGAGAGCTAGAAAAACAACGCAACACCCCTGCGCCGGGGTTGTACCATACAAACAGGGCAGCAACCTGCCGGCAGTAAACTGCTCCGCAAACAATCGGTCCAGGCCCTGTTCTCTGAACAAAGGTTCCCCTTGTAACAACCGGCTATGGTCATCAGAGGTCATTACAAACCAGTGCACCAGATGCCCGGTCTGTGCAAGTGCCGTAGCGGTAACCTGCGCGCAAAGCGTGTCACCGTAAACCGAAATTTGCATTCAGCTAATCCAGGTTTTCATCATTGCTCTGACAGACTCTCCCATATCGGGATGGCGAGCCGCGTAGTGAAATACTGCCTCCAAATAACCCAGCTTATTACCACAGTCGAAGGTACGCCCCTGCATCGCATAGGCCTCAACTGGAGCGTGTTGCAGCAAGGAGGCAATTGCATCCGTTAGCTGGATCTCGTTTCCAGCCCCGGGGGGCGTCGCTGCCAGCATACCCATGATCTCGGCTGGCAGCACATAGCGGCCGACTACCGACAACCGTGACGGCGCTTCATTTATTGCAGGTTTCTCAACAATAGCGACCATTGACGCAGACGCACCAGGTGCAGGATCAGCACCTTCCAGAGCAACAATTCCGTACTGGTTCACGCGCTCAGCAGGCACAGCCTCCACCATGATCTGGGCCGCCCCCGTTGTCTCATAGCGCCGCACCATGGCTGCGAGGTCTTCTTCTGTACCGTCGCAATCTACCAACACATCCGGCAACAAAACCGCAAAGGGCTCATTGCCAACCACCGGTGCGGCACACGCAACAGCATGCCCAAGCCCTAGCGCCTGGTGCTGACGCACCGCAATGACACTGACGTCCCCAGGCAGGATATTGCGCATCTCGGCCAGCAAGGAGTCCTTGCCCTTCATTTCCAGCTGGTGCTCCAGCTCGAAATGGGTATCAAAGTAGTCCTCAATCGCCGTTTTGGAGGAATGAGACACCAGCACAATCTCCTTGATGCCCGCCCGCACAGCCTCCTTCACCACATATTCAATGGCTGGCCGATCTACCACAGGCAGCATTTCCTTGGGAATCGATTTGGACGCCGGCAACATGCGTGACCCGAATCCAGCAACAGGGAGCACCGCTTTTCTAACCATTAATCCCTCTTCTCAAAACGTTGATGCAAAATCAGGCCAAGGCCAGCCCCAATCCGAAAGGCTCGGGGAAGAAGGCCTTGAGCCTCATTCAGTCACTGCCAAACAAGTCTCGGGTATACACCTTACTGGCATAAGAGGTCAGCTCATTTTCCATGCGATTGGAAATGATGACATCACAGGATTGTGCAAAAGTCTCGAAGTCCTTTATAACCTCGACATCATGGAAATGATCCGCATCCAATGCGGGCTCATAGACGACAAGCTCAACGCCTTTGGCCTGAATTCGCCTCATGATGCCTTGCACAGCGGATGCACGGAAATTATCAGAGCCTGCCTTCATAATCAGACGATACACACCAACTCGTTGCGGCTCACGGCGCAAAATATCCTCGGCAATAAAATCCATGCGGGTGTCATTTGAATCCACAATAGCTTTTATCAGGTTATTGGGTGTCTCACTGAAATTAGCGAGCATCTGCCGGGTATCTTTGGGCAGGCAATAGCCGCCATATCCAAATGAGGGGTTGTTATAGTGTGCACCGATTCGCGGATCCAGCCCCACACCATCAATGATCTCGCGCGCATCCAACCCCTGTGTCACGGCATAGCTGTCAAGCTCATTAAAATAAGCTACACGCATAGCCAGATAGGTGTTGGCAAAAAGCTTGATCGCCTCGGCTTCCGTAGAGCCTGTAAACAGCACTGGCACATCATCAATATCGGCCGCCTGCTCCAACAAACCTGCAAATGTGCGGGCTGCTTTACTGTTGCTGCCGACAATAATGCGGGACGGGTGAAGGTTGTCGTACAGAGCACGCCCCTCGCGCAAGAACTCCGGGGAAAAAATGATGTTATCCACCCCGAATTTTTTCTGCATCTGAGCGGTAAACCCGACCGGCACCGTAGATTTGATGACGATGGTACTTTGCGGGTTGATCGCCAGCACATCAGCAATCACAGCCTCAACGGAGGCGGTATTGAAATAATTAGTCTCAGGATCATAGTCCGTCGGCGTCGCTACAATCACGAAATCGGCGCCCTGAAAGGTGGTCTGCTTATCGGTTACAACTTCCAGGTCAAGGCTTCCGCCAGCAAGCAGAGATTCAATCAAGTTGTCCTGTATCGGAGACCTCCCCTTGCGTAGCAAGTCGACCTTTTCGGCATCAATATCCAGCGCCACCACTGGGTTATGCCGGGCCAGCAGCACCGCGTTGGACAATCCCACATACCCAGTACCCACAACCGCAATCTTCATTCGCAACCTCAATCCAAACCACTCAAAGCACAACGCAAGGCGTCAATTGGCTATTAATCAGAATAACGTCTTAGCCGACCATTATAGCCTCCAGACCTCCAGACAAACACCGTGTCGATCAGAGACCCCACACACCACTTCCGGCAACACCAGGGGCTTCGGCAAAATGGGGGGAGGCGATCCAATCAGCAGAGCCTGGGGTAATAGCCCCTCTGAAGTGACAAGCGGGAGAGCAGAAGGACTCAAGATCCGAATAATCGTCTGTCAGATCATCTGAACCACACAGCAACACCGCGCGGATTTCCAAGAACCTGCCACATAACCTGACAACCGTGGCCAACCATCCACTACGAGCCGGGGCAGTAGACCCTACCCCGCGTCCCGGCCTCGACATACAGCATCTCCAACTCGACTCGAAGCGCCTGTTTAGCGCCGCCATCCCCATGCACCACCCGGATCTCTTCCGGCCAATGCTTCATACCGCTCACAAACCGCAGCAGGTCCTGTTGATCCGCGTGGGCGGAATAACCGCTAATGGTGTCCACCCCTGCCCGAATGGCAACGTCCTCACCTTCCAGGCGCACCCGACCGCCCTGCCCGACCCGCTGAATCTCGCGCCCCAGCGTTCCCGCGGCCTGATACCCCACAAACAGCACATTGTGGCGCTTGTCGCCCAGCATCGCCCTCAGGTAATTGACGATCCGTCCACCGGCGCACATGCCGCTGGCAGCAATCACCACTGCCGGCCGGGCACTCTCCGCCAGATGGTGCACCATGCGCATATGGGCCTCATGGCCGTCTACCGTCAGCAGCTGATCAAACGCCAACGGGCGACGCCCCTCAGCCAACCGCTCACGGGCTTCATCTTCCCAGTAAGGTGACAGCTCTCGATAGACCTGGGTGAAACGGCTGGCAAGCGGCGAATCCAACACAATCGGCAATTCATCCCAATCCAGAAAGGGGTGCATAGCGCGCTGCCGGTTCTCATGGATGATCTCCTCGAGCTCGTACAGCAGCTCCTGGGTGCGCCCGATACTGAACGCCGGGATCAGCAAAGTCCCCTTGTCAGCCAAGGCCCTTACCAGCATTCCCTCCAGCCGCTGGCGCCGGGTTGCCCTGCCCTCATGCCGACGGTCCCCGTAGGTGCTCTCAATCACCAGCACATCCGCTCCCTCGGGGGATGTGGGTGGCGGCAGGATCGGCGCATGGGAGGCCCCCAGATCACCGGAAAACACCGTGACATGATCGCCCCGGTAACGGCAGGACACATAGGCAGAGCCAAGAATGTGGCCGGCACGCTGCAGGCAGATCTCCGCCTCGCTGCCATCCGCACACTCAATGGCGTGCCAATGATCGTAGGGAAGCGGCACCAGCCGCTGTTCCAGCACTGTCAGGAAACGCTCCACCTGATCCCGCTGACGGCTGATACCCAGCCGAAACGCATCTTCAAGCACAATAGGCAGCAGTTTTGCCGAAGGCAGGCTGCAATAAATCGGCCCCTGGAACCCGGCGGCCAGCAACCAGGGCACCCGGCCCACATGGTCGATATGCACATGGGTCAGCACCAGCGCCTGAAGCCGGGATATATCGAAATCGATGGTCAGATCCCCGGCACGGGCGCCGCCAGGCCCGGTATCCCGGCCCTGAAAAAGACCGCAATCGATCAGCACCGACGCGCTATCGCTCACAACCCACTCATGGGCAGAGCCGGTGACACCGCTGACAGCACCGTGGTGCCGCACAAAAGGAAAGGCCCCGGAGGGGCCTTTTTCTTGACGATCCATGTCAATGTCCTTGTTGATCCGTAACGCAGCAACACAACCCCGTAGGAGCCAGCCTGCTGGCGAATCCCGCTCACCAAGCCGCGCCAGAGGCTGCCCAGCAGCCAGGGTTCGCTTGCAGGCAAGCTCCTACAAGTACCGCCTGATGGCGGGGTTTAGACGATCGCCGCGATCAGTTGTTTCACACAGGCTTCGATATCGTTCTCGGCGGTGTTGATCACCACTTCCGGCTTCTCCGGCGCCTCGTAGGGGCTGTCGATACCGGTGAATTCCTTGATGATGCCCTGGCGCGCCTTCTGGTACAGGCCCTTAGGGTCACGCTTCTCGCACTCTTCCAGCGGCGCATCCACGAACACCTCGACAAACTCGCCGTCTTCGAACAGCGCACGGGCAGAATCCCGGTCCGCACGGAACGGGCTAATAAACGCCGTCACCACGATCAGACCCGCATCCACCATCAGCTTGGCCACTTCGGACACACGACGGATATTCTCGGTACGATCTTCATCGCTCATGCCCAGGTTCTTGTTCAGGCCATGACGCACGTTATCGCCATCCAGCAGATAGGTATGCTTACCCTGCTCGGTCAGCGCCACTTCCAGTGCATTCGCCAGCGTAGACTTACCAGAACCGGACAGACCGGTCAGCCAGATACACTTGGGCTTCTGGTCCTTCACCTTGGCACGGTCAGCCTTGGTCACATTGGACTCATGCCACACGACGTGGGCTTTGGATTCGTTCGCTTTCTCTTGGTACGGGGAAGACATAATTACCTCTCTGTTTTCGAAGAGTAGCTGCGAGCTACGAGCTTCTAGCTGCTAGAAAAACACAACCGGACCTTGGGCCCGGAGCCTTAAATTCACTTCAGTTTTCGCATTATCGCAAAGAGCATTTTTGATAGCTGATCAACCTCATCTCCCCACCTCTTGCTCATAGCATCAGGTATATATCCAATCCTGCTGCCAATGATTAGCTGGGTTTTCAGCTCACCAGCCGAGCCTTTCGCGTAGTTCAAAAACAAAGCCTTCTCTTTCTCCGAGGCTCTCTCAAAGCCCTCGGCAATATTAGAAGGCAGAGACAACGAAGAGCGGGTGATTTGATCTCTGAAACCAAAATCACGGTGCCCTGCGAAGTGCCGGTAAATCTCCACACTAAGATCTACCGAGCGCCGCCATATCTCCAAGTTTTCCAAACGCATCCTTGCACCTATTCCACTCAAGCCCCCATCCTTAGGAACTTTTCCCAATCTTTCTATCCAACGAGCGTAGCTCGTAGCTCGTAGCTCGTAGCTCGTAGCTCGTAGCTCGTAGCTCGTAGCTCGTAGCTCGTAGCTCGTAGCTCGTAGCTCGTAGCTCGTAGCTCGCAGCTCGCAGCT
>Ga0208833_1000092_pt1 | contig 25706 bp, 19 predicted proteins | sample DeeseametaMP1788_FD_184181 | JGI IMG/M metagenome (GOLD analysis project Ga0208833, IMG submission 184181) | Marine microbial communities from the Deep Pacific Ocean - MP1788 (SPAdes) | ecosystem: Environmental > Aquatic > Marine > Oceanic | place: North Pacific Ocean | collected 2011-05-03 | reverse complement strand
AGAGACACCTTTTTGATGTCTGACTTTGTTCTAAGAAAAACTTTAAAGCATCATGTGTTAAAAACACACTCAGACTCTAAAGTTTTTCTTACGCCTCGTCAGACAACAAAAATAAGGTCTCTAAATGCATAATAAAGACTAGTAACGTTATTCGATAAATTAAGTTTTAATCATAACACTAGGTTTTTTAAGTAGAAATTTTGTGAAAGGCAGATGATTTTTGTTATTATTTGCTTTTAATTTTTAGCCAGAAGTTGTAATTTATGCGTGGTCTGACCTTTAGCTAAAAAGGTAATTTGCACTTGCAACTTTGGTTCAGTTAACTAAACTACCCACGCAGTGTGATACTGTGGAAATAAATGAGGAATTTAAACAGATGAGTACTATCGAAGAACGTGTAAAAGGTATCGTTGTTGAACAACTAGGTGTTAAAGAAGACGAAGTTACAGCTGAAGCTTCTTTTGTTGACGATCTAGGTGCTGATTCATTGGATACAGTTGAGTTGGTTATGGCTCTTGAAGAAGAGTTCGATACTGAAATCCCAGACGAAGAAGCTGAAAAGATCAACACTGTTCAAGCAGCTATTGATTACATTAAGGCTAATGTTGACGCGTAAGCCAACTCGTCTGCAATCTGTTCGCCAAACTATCAGTACATCTTATTGTCATAGTTAGCGAATATAATGGGTGAAATACGAAGGTATTTTGCCCATTTTTTTAAGTAGGTTATTAGTCATTACACATGGGTTCGGTCGAGCTCAATACGTAGCATCAGCCACTTACCCATAACTAGATTCTGATAACCCAAGTAATTGATCGAGAGGTGTTTCCTTGAGTAAGCGTAGAGTTGTTGTTACTGGTCTTGGAATGTTAAGCCCATTAGGTAATAACATTAAAGATTCATGGGAAGGTATTCTAGCGGCTCGCAGCGGTGCGGGGCCTATTGAAGATTTCGATGTTAGCGACTTCAATACCAAGTTTGCCTGTTCCGTCAAAAATTTTGACTCTGAGCCAGCGGTATCTAAGCGTGATGCTCGTCGTATGGATAAGTTTATCCAATATGGCATTGTCGCAGGTGCTCAGGCTTGGGAAGATTCAGGCTTAGAAGTGACTCCTGACAATGAGCGTCGAATTGGTGCTTGTGTTGGCGCAGGTATCGGTGGCTTAGAAACTATCGAGAAGAATACGCTGCTTTGGGATAAGTCAGGCCCTCGCAAAATTTCACCTTTTTTCGTACCAGGCTCTATTATCAATATGATTTCTGGTCACTTGTCGATTAATTATGGCTTGAAAGGGCCTAACATTGCGATCGTGACGGCTTGTACGACAGGTGTTCATACGATTGGCCATGCGGCTCGTATGATTGCCTACGGCGATGCTGATGCGATGTTAGCGGGCGGCGCTGAGAAAGCCAGTACACCAACAGCACTAGGCGGTTTCGGTTCTGCAAAAGCATTATCGACTCGCAACGACAACCCTCATGCAGCGAGCCGTCCTTGGGACAAAGATCGTGATGGCTTTGTGATGGGCGATGGTGCTGGTGTGATGATGCTAGAAGAGTATGAGCACGCTAAAGCACGCGGCGCTAAAATTTATGCCGAGCTAACTGGCTTTGGTATGAGTGCTGATGCTTATCACATGACATCTCCTGCGCCTGGCGGCGAAGGTGCTGCATCAGCCATGGAAAATGCTCTTAATGATGCTCAACTAAATCCTTCTGATGTCCAATACATCAACGCTCACGGTACCTCAACTCCAGCTGGCGATATCGCGGAAACTGATGCGGTCAAGTCCGTGTTTGGCGAACATGCTAAGAAAGTTATGGTTAGTTCGACTAAATCCATGACAGGCCACTTGCTTGGTGCAGCTGGCGCTGTGGAGTCTATCTTCAGCGTGATGGCTTTGGTTGATCAGGTAGCTCCGCCAACGGTCAATCTTGATAACCCAGGCGAAGGTTGTGACTTGGACTATGTGCCACATACAGCCAGAGAAGCAGAGTTAAAACATGTGCTGTGTAACTCTTTTGGTTTTGGCGGTACTAACGGCTCATTACTTTTCAGCAAAGTCTAACTCGCTGAATTTCAGTATTTGTAATAAAAAAGGCGGCCTCAGAGCCGCCTTTTGCATAATCCTCAAATAATTAGTAATCGTTAGGATCTGAGGAGTAAGTCACTGGAACGGTAACTATTACAGCGTCACCATTTTCTATATTTGCCGTTAGGTTTACAGAAGTATCACCTGCCGAGCCACCTGAACCTGCGCTACATGAAGAGCCTGTTGGCGCGCTACATGACCAAGCGCCGCTGAGTGTCATTCCGCTTGGTAGGTTATCACTAATATCAATATTCTGTGCATTATCTGGCCCATTATTGGTTACTGTAATGGTGTAAGAAGAGGTTTCGCCAGGCTGGAACTCCCCTTTACTATCCGACTTTGTTACTGAGATGTCGTGAGAGGTAAATTCAAGGCGAATGCCATCTAAGCGCATACCTCGGCCTTGAGCAAAGAAAAAACCTGTGCTGACAAAGCTTAAGGTTTGAGCGCCGCCGGTGCCGATAAAAGTAACGGCAGCATTTTGCCATAAATGATCAGAACGACTTCCAGCATTATCGGTATATGAGGCTAGGGTTGTACCATCTAGACGCACGTCCATGCTGTTATATGCTTGGCTCCATCCAGCTCGGCCAGAGTAAATAAATGATAATCGATACTCTACTCCCGAGACGGTGTTGATTGTGCGGGTAATATCAGTGGCACTCTGGAAGGTGGAAGATGCATTTAACTCAATAAAGTTTCCGAAGGCTGGCTGCGATGAGTGCCCAGTGGTGTGATACCAGTATTCGATAGCTTCATCTGTGGTGCTCCAACCATCAAGCGGCCCAGCTGTAAAGCCTGAGTTATCCGGAGCTTCTTCAAAGTCAGTAAAAAATACCTCTTGACCTTTACTGGGTGCAGCTATCCCCAAAAACAATCCGCCTATAACGATAGTTAATATCTTCATATTTAATATCCAATTAATATTTATCCATAAAGCCCTGAGAGTGGCCTTCTTTATTTTCCAAGTGTAAGCTACGTGGGGGAGAGGTGACGCTTTTTGTTATTTCTTTGAATAATAGCCAAAAATTTTTAGAAGGTATATGTGCTGATGGCTCAAACGCTTGTAAACGGCCAAGATTTAACAAATCTTGATATTTCAGACCGCGGTTTACTCTATGGAGATGGTTTTTTTACAACGATTAGGGTTCGAGATGGTAAAGCGGAGCATTGGCTTCTGCACGCTGAGCGAATTAGGTTGAGTGCAGAAAAGTTACATTTCCCTGAACTGGATATTGATCAAATCAAAGCAGACGTTGAGCAGCTTATTGCGAAGCAGAAAAGTGATGGCGCGATACGCTTAACTATCACTCGAGGTAGTGGTGTTAGAGGATATAAGCCACCAGCAAACCCCGATATTAGCCGTATCGTTAGTTGGAGTAATATTTCTAGCGACAAGTTAAGGGCTGTAGAAACAGGTGTGGCGTTAGCATTGTGTGATACTCATGATAGCTATAATCCCGCGCTGGCTGGTGTGAAGCATTTAAACCGACTGCCTCAAGTTTTAGCGTCGAATGAGATCCCAGATGAATGTTTTGATGGTATTATGCTGGCGGGTCAACACATCATTGGTGGGAGTAAAACCAACATCTACTTTTACCAAGATGGCTTATGGCTGACGCCGGAAGTGAATAGTGCTGGGGTCGATGGAACCGTAAGACGCTGGTTGCTAGCTACACAGGGTAATGTGAAAGAAGTGAAGTTTGGGCTGGAAGTTTTACACGATGCGCAATACTGTATGGTATCTAATGCGCTTTACGGTATGATTCCTGTTACTAAAATTATGCAGCACCGGTATGATATTTCTCCAGATATTGCTACATTACAACAGCAATACCGAGACAGCGCACTGATCGAATAACGTTTATAATTACTACTAAAAACTTAACTATTACGAAAAATTCTTAATGAAAAAATTCTTTATCTTTGTACTTATTGTATTAATTGCATTTGCTGGGGTTACGGCTTACTTGTGGCAGGGTTTTCAGACTTTTGTCGAAAGGCCGCTAGGTTTAGAGCAAGAGCTCGAAGTTCAAAAGGGCGAAAGTGCTTTCGGTCTTGGGCAGGAATGGTATGACCAAGGTCGGATTGAAAACTACTATTACTATCAAATCCTAATGCGATTAAAGCCTGAGTTAAGAGATATTCGTGCAGGAAACTACGCTGTCACACCTGACATGACAGCGGTTGATGTACTGGAAAAGCTAGTGGCTGGTGATGTGATCACTTATCGAGTCACTTTAGTCGAAGGAGCGAACATCTATGAGGTGTTAACCGCTCTAGCCAGTAACGATGATTTAGTGCGGACGATTGATGATAATCAAGAATTTGCTAAAACATGGAGCCAATTAAAGTTTACCGGTAAAGATTATCCAGAAGGTCTATTCTTCGCCGATACATACCAGTTCACTAAAGGTGATACGGATATTGATATTCTCAAGCGAGCGCATAAGCGTCTGAAGGACGTGCTCGAAGAAGAATGGGCCAACCGAGCACAAGGTCTGCCTTACGAGCAGCCATATGAAGCTTTGATTATGGCCTCTATTATTGAGAAAGAGACTGCAGTACCAAGTGAGCGTGCGCAGATATCAGGTGTTTTTGTCCGTCGTTTAGAGCGTGGCATGCTATTACAGACCGATCCTACGATCATTTACGGATTATTACCGACCTTTGATGGCAATATCCGTCGTAAAGATATTAGAGATCCTCACGAGTGGAATACCTATGTCCATAAAGGATTGCCACCTACACCGATTGCTATCGTCGGACGAGACGCCATCAATGCCGCTGTAAATCCAGCAGAAGGCGATACGCTGTACTTCGTAGCGAAAGGTGATGGTAGCCATCACTTCAGTAAAACGTTAGCCGAGCATAATCGTGCTGTACGCAAATACCAATTAAAGCGTTAACTTTTATAAGCTAAAACGACAAAAAGGGATAAGGATGAAATATATCAATAATAATTTAATTCAAGGTGAGTCATTGCTTAAGGCCGGAAAGGTTCATTGGTTTGTTTTCTTTAGTGGTGCATTTGTAACGCTTTTCGGAGGGCTTTTACTTATAGGGAGCAGCGACTCTAAAATGAACCTTCTTGTAGGTACGATCATTTTGTTAGTTGGGGCTATCTCATTAATTAAAGCTTATTTTTATTATATTGGAACCGAGTTGGCTGTAACTAACAAAAGAGTTGTTGCCAAGTTTGGCTTTATAAAAAGGGATAGTATAGAGCTTAATTATTCTGCAGTTGAAAGTATAACGGTTGAACAAGGTATCGTTGGCAGAATACTAAACTTTGGCACCGTTTGGGTTAACGGATCTGGTGGAAGAAGAGCTCCTATTCCAATCATTGTAGCGCCGCTAGAATTTAGAAAGTTTGCGTTAGAGGCATTTGAAAGTCAAAATGATAGTTAAACAAGGTCGCTTTATTACCGTAGAAGGTACCGAGGGCGTTGGAAAATCAACCAACATGGCGTTTGTTAAGCAATGGCTAGAAGACAAAGGGCATGATGTGATTCATACCCGCGAGCCGGGCGGAACGCCTTTTGCTGAAGAAATTCGTGAGTTATTGTTGAGTAACCGAGACGAGAAAGTTAACGGGCAAACGGAGTTGTTGCTCATGTTCGCTGCTCGTTGCCAACATGTTTATCAGAAAATACAACCTGCATTAGCACAAGGAACCTGGGTGTTATGTGATCGCTTTACGGATGCCAGTTTCGCGTATCAAGGCGCTGGCCGTGGGCTAGGCTTTGATAAACTGCGTGAGCTTGAGCAGTGGTCGTTGCAAGGTTTTAAGCCTGACTTAACGCTGATGCTGGACTTACCTATTGAGGTTGGGCTTGAGCGTGCACGAAAGCGCGGGCCAACGGATAGGTTTGAGGAGGAGAAAATTGAATTCTTCAATAAAGTCCGTCAGGGGTATTTAGATATTGCTAAGGCTGAACCAGACCGTATGAAAGTCATTGATGCGGAAGGTTCTGTTGCCGACGTACAGCAGCAAATCGAACAAACGCTAGAAGCATTTTATCAACAGGTAGTGTCAGCATGAGTTTATTCGCCGACGAAGCCCTAACCCCTTGGCAACAGGAGCCATTCGAGCAAATTTCAAAGCAGTTTGCACAAGAACAATTGCCGCACTCTATCTTGATGCTCGGCGAAGAAGGGGTTGGCAGAGAAGCTTTTTCAACCTTTGTGGCGCAATGGATGTTGTGTGGTGCTGGAGATAAACACGCCGGTGCTTGTGGTCAATGCAAGAGCTGTCAGCTGTTTAAAGCGGGGAGTCACCCTGATTATCATCATTTAGAAGTAGAAGAAGGTAAAACTCAAATTTCAGTGGCTCAGGTTCGAGAATTAATTGAGCATATGCAGGAGTCGTCGCATCAGGCGGGCTGGAAAGTCGCTAATATCACCAATGTACATGCTCTGAATGCCAGTTCTTTCAATGCGCTACTAAAAACTCTCGAAGAACCGCAGCCGAACACGCTATTGATTCTTCAGGCAGAACAGTTACAAGGCGTTCCTGCGACGATTAAAAGTCGAGCCCAATTACGAAAGGTTGGCGTGAACGATAGCGCCATGACCCGCCAGTGGCTTGAGCAGCGCCATGATTTTATTAGCCGAGAAATGGAAACGGGGATTCAGCTATTTCCGACCGCGCCTTATAAGGTTGAAAGCTTTGTTGAAGAAGGCGAAGCTTTTAAAAGCGGTGAGTTTATCTACGACTATTCTGATATTGTTCAAGCTAAACAAACACCGATGGATATTGCGGAGCGTTGGCAGAGCGAACTTGAGAATTGCGTGTTTTGGTGCCAGTTAATGTTTCATGATGTGCTGTACATACAGCAAGGAGCTGGCGAAGAAAATGTCCAGCTTAAAGCTCAGTTCGGCGCCACAGCTCCTATCGCTGAAGCTATTTCGCCTAAGGGTGTGATGCTACTGTTAACTAAAATAATTGAATTACAGCGGTTGATTAAGCTCAAGAGTCCAGCTAATCTAATGGCATCTTGGCAAAGTTTTTTAATTTACAGCTCGCAAATTGCCATAAAATACAAAAACATAGCGAGCTAACTTAAAGCTACATTACTTTTTAAGGAATTCTTAGATGAGAATTGAAAGAACCGGTCCGGGGATTTTAACCATTCACGTAGAAGATAAAGAAGATCTCTACGCAGCATATATGCCGTTTGTGGTTAATGGCGGTCTTTTTATTCAAACCAACAAGCAATATGATTTAGGCGATGAAGTCTTTATGTTGCTAGCTTTAGTGGATGAGCCTGAGAAGCTACCCATCGCGGGCAAAGTGGTGTGGGTGACTCCTATCGGTGCGCAGGGCAATCGTCGTGCCGGTATTGGTATTCAATTTAGCGATCAAGATAAAGGGAAAGCTAAGAACACCATTGAAACCATTCTTGCGGGCAAACTAGAGTCTGATAAACCTACTCATACTATGTAGCCGCAATATTCAAATCATTGAGCCCATGTCAATTTATGGGCTCTCATGTTACTCTACGCCGCTGATTCATTTGCCTTAATATTCTTATCTATGCTGATCGATTCGCATTGCCACTTAGACCGCCTTGATTTAGAACCGTTTGATGGGAAGCTTGACGGTGCTCTGACCCATGCTCGTGAGCAGGGTGTCAAGCATATGTTATGTGTTTGCATTACTTTGGACAGATTTAAAGACGTTCTTACTATCGCTGAACAGAATGATGATATTTCCTGTTCGGTCGGGGTGCATCCTTTATATGATGGTGTGAAAGATACAGACGTAGATGCCTTGGTAGAAAATTCAAAGCATGACAAGGTTGTGGCGATTGGTGAGACAGGCCTAGATTACTTTTACAACAAAGAACCAGAAAATCATCAGTTACAGCAAGAAAGCTTCCGTAAGCATATTCAGGCAGCCAACCAAGTTAATTTGCCAATCATTGTTCACACACGAGATGCTCGCGAAGATACCATTCAAATATTAAAAGAAGAGAATGCGCAAAAGTGTGGCGGCGTATTGCATTGCTTTACCGAAAGCTTAGAAATGGCGGAAGCGGCCATGGAGCTTGGGTTTTATATTTCGTTCTCAGGTATCGTGACCTTCAGAAATGCTGAAGAATTACGCGAAGTTTGTCGACGAGTGCCGCTGGATCGTATCTTGATTGAAACAGACTCTCCTTATTTAGCCCCAGTGCCACATCGTGGAAAGTCGAATCAGCCAGCCTTTGTTAAAGAAGTAGGGCAGTTTGTGGCCGATCTGCACGGCATGACTTATCAAGAGCTTTGCGAGATTACGGCTCAAAACTACCAACGTTTGTTTTCAAAATCTGACGTTTAGCTTCATATTAGAGCATAGACAACTAGGTGCTATGCTCGTTCTTATCTAGGGGTTTCCCCCAATACAATTCTTTATATGCTTTGTTCATAGTGGTTGTCGTTAAATAAATAACGATAGGACCAAACTATGAAAACTAAATTTAAAATGCTTTCTGCCTGTGTATTAACGGCGTTAGCTGGGGGTGCTCAAGCGGACGCAATCATTGGCCCAGATCTAGAACAAATGCTGCCAAACCTGCTTGATAATAAAAAAGTAATTATTACGACACATGACAGAAGTGATTTAGATTCTGTGATGTTACAAGTGAATGCTCCTTACTTGAGCATGCAGGCTTTGCCGATGGCTGGAGCCTCGCTTAATAAACTGCAAATCATGAATTTGTCTAACGATGAGCGCGTAAAAAGTATTTATTACGACAAGCCACTTAAGTATTACAACTATACTTCTGGCGAAATTACTGGCGGTCATTATGTTCATGACGTTGAAGGTGTGACTGGTCAAGGCGTAACAGTTGCGGTTCTTGATTCAGGTGTTGATGCGACTCACCAAGATCTACCAATGGGCTCTAAAGTTGTTGAGAATGTGAAAATCCTTGGCGATTTAGACTTATTAGGCGGTAGTAACTATTTCTTAGAAGGTATTCCAAATACGGATACGAGCTCAGGTCATGGTACTCACGTAGCAGGTACGGTTGCTGGCTCTGGTGCTGCTTCAGCGATGGATGCACGTCGTGCAAACTATCATGATGGTATCGCACCAAACGCTAATATCGTGGGTTTAGGTGCTGGTGAAGCCATCTCAATTTTATTCTCAATCGGTGGTTTCGACTACGCAATCGCAAATCGTGAGCGTTTAGATATTGATATTATCACAAACAGCTGGGGTGCAAGCGGCGGCGGTGCTTTTGATCCAAATAACCCGATTAACCAAGCGTCTTATGAAGCTTACAAAAAAGGTATGGTTGTTGCGTTCGCAGCTGGTAATGATGGCCCGGGCGACGACACAATTAACCCTTATGCGATTGCTCCATGGGTGATTAATGTTGGTGCGGGTAATCCTGAAAAAGAACTCACTGATTTCTCGAGCCGTGGCGTAGAAGACGATACGTTCAAGCATATTGACGTAGTTGCTCCAGGCTCTAATATTATCTCTACCCGCGCAATCAATACTCCGTTGCCAGTGCTTGGTCCAGTACTTGAGCCTGACTATCCTGAGTATCACGTTCATTACGCAGGTATGAGCGGTACTTCAATGGCTACGCCATTTATTGCTGGTGTTGCGGCATTGTTATTAGAAGTTAATCCAGACTTGTCTCCTGATCAGGTTGAGGACATTATCCGTGAATCTGCTGATGATATGCCTGGTTACAGCTTCCACCAAGTAGGTGATGGTTACGTTAACGTTAAAGCTGCTGTTGAGCTAGCACGTAATACGCAAGGCGTTCGTGCAGATTTCATGAACGGTTCTACGGCATGGTCAAGCCAAGGTATTTGGAACAACATTGATCAGTCAGATTCTAATATTGACTATACGTCACGCTGGAAACTGGTTAACTCAAACGAGAGCTTTGGCGGTTCGTTCCTACAAACTAAAAAGCGTGGCTCTAAAGCGATGTTCGACTTCATGGGCGAGAGCATGCAAATCGTTTACCAAGCGAACAATAAAGGCGGGCGTGGTGAGTTATTGGTTGATGGTCGCAGCTATGGAATCGTTGATTTCTACAGCCAAACACCAGAAACACGCAGCTTTGCCGTTCGTGATTTATCAGCGCAAGACATTCACTCTGTAGAGTTACGTCATGTTGAAGGCAAAATTAACCTTGATGCGTTGAAAGTTGACGGTCAGTTAATCGATAACGGCATGTCTGTGGTGACAGAAGAGTTTTATGTTGAAGGGACGATTGGCCCATCAGCTGAAAACGTTCAGACTCAAGACTTCCGTTTCTTTGCTGATGACTCAGTCGCTTTTATAGAGTCTGACCTAAGCTGGGAAGGTGTTGCTGATTTGGATTATGAGCTGATTGATCCAAATGGTGAGTCGGTTGCTTCGAGCGCGACTTTGGGTAACCCTGAAGTTATTGGTTATTCTCCTAATGAAGCTGGTTATTACACGCTTCGTGTTAACGGATACGCTAGTGTTTTAACCAATTACCGTATCAATACGACCCTATCTAAGTTGGTACAAAACTAACATTTAGCGGTAATCAAAAGGGCCTTCGGGCCCTTTTTTATGTGATGTTGATCACGTTTTATACGGTTTTGGGGCAAATGGAGCCGTTGGTGTAGGGGATAACCCTCATTCCAAATGTATCTATTCTCAGGTCAAATAATAAATATTAATAACAACGATAACTATCGATAATCCAAGTGGAGCTAGATACTATGAATAAATCTTTATCAAAATTGGCTTTATCTGCTGCGTTAGCAGGTTTTAGTCTTAATGCTGCAGCTGACGCCGTTATTGGTAGTCATCTTCAACAAAACCTTTCTAATTTAAATCCTACCGATTCAGTTATGGCCGTTGTAACTTTCGATCAAATGGACAAAGTTAACAGTAGCCAAATGCAACAATTATTAAACCTTGGCCTTAGCGAAGGCGTGCAATTCCAATCACTACCTATCGTCGGTGTTCAAGCGACGCCTGCACAAATCCAGGCAATTGCTCAACTAGATGGCGTTCGTTCTGTGTTTGCTAATCGTAGCTTAGAGTATTTTAACGCTGAGTCACGAGTCATTACAGGTGTTGACCGTGTGCAAAATGATGAGTTCAGAGCATTGAACGGAACAACGTACACTGGTAAAGGCGTAACGATTATGGTCAACGACTCTGGTATCGATGCGACTCTCGATGACTTAGAGTTTGGGACTAAAGTCGTGCAAAACGTTCAAGCCATCACTCACGCGCAAGCGTTAACTTTAACACCAGTACGCGGTACTTGGATTGAAGATCAGCTGAATACTGACCTTAATGTTGGTCACGGTACTCACTGTGCAGGTACGGTTGCAGGTACAGGGGCGCACTCTGATGGTAAACATAAAGGAGCAGCGCCAGACGCGGATCTGGTTGGTTATGGTTCAGGCGCAGGTCTATCGATCTTAGACGCACTAGGCGGTTATGATTACGCTCTGACTCACCTATATGATTTCAACAGCCCAATCCGCATCATGAGTAACTCATGGGGTTCAAGCGGTAAGTATGAGCCGGACGGTCCAATTTCGGTGTCATCATACATTGCTTACAAGCAAGGTATGTTGTCGGTGTTCGCTGCTGGTAACTCTGGTCCAGGTGAAGATACTAACAACCCATATTCTCAAATCCCTTGGGGCATGTCGGTTGGTGCTGGTACAAAGAGCGGCACTCTGATTGACTTCTCTTCACGTGGTAAAAAAGGTGAAGAGGGTACTTTCACTATGCCTGATGGCGAAGAGTGGACTTATAAAAATGAAGTTTCTATCGTCGCTCCAGGTGTCGATATTATTTCAACACGCGCTAAGACTAACGTAGTTTCAAACGGCGGCGCAGATGATGTGGACGCTATCGAAGCTGAGTATCTTCCTTACTACACCATGATTTCTGGTACCTCAATGGCGACGCCACACGTTGCGGGTATCGCTGCCGTTATGTTGGAAGCGAATCCAAACTTGACGCCAATAGAAATCAAACAATTAATGATGGAAACAGCCACAAACATGCCAGGTTATGAAACTTGGGAGGTTGGTGGCGGTTACGTTAACGCGGAAGCAGCAGTGGCCGCGGCTTTAAGCTTTGACACTGATTATGACGTTACGGTTAACAACCTTAATGAATTTAATGCTAACGCGATTTTAATTCCTTCAGATGAGCCGATTCCATTCACGGTTAACTACATTCCTGTGGGTAACCCTGATGAGTATGAATTTTATGTGGGTAACGATGTGGCCTTTATTTCTGCATCAGCTGAAAATTTAGCAAATACAACCAAGCTAAAACTAACGGCACCAGACGGTACCGAGTACTTCGGTAACTTAACACTACCAGTATTAGACACTGCTATGCGTGTTTCAGCTCCTGGCCAACAAGGAATCTGGAGTATCGAAGGTTATGGTATGACTTCGCTTTCAGGTGTAGAGCCTGATCCGCTCGGCATTACTAACGGCCCAGGTGTTCCTGAAATCATTTCTGGTGAGATAACATTGATTGAGTCTGGTGGCTATGAAGGCCTAAACGATATCAACGGTCACCCAGCTAAGGGCGCTATTGAGTTTGCAGTCAGTGAGCGCCTGGTTGATGGAAATGCTAGCGGTAACTATTTTCCGGACGCTGACCTGACTAAAGGTGACTTGTCGAAGTACTTAGTGATGGGCGCTGCGGTGAGACAATACCGTGACTTATTAAACCAGCCAAGCATCAACTTTACTGATGTAACGGGTAGTGATGCGGCTTTCGCAGAAGCTGTGAGCGCGCCAGCGGGAGCTCTTAAAGATGCTCAGAGAACGCAAGACGCTGTGGTCAGAACTGCTGGTTCAGAGTTTGATGTTAGTGCTACGGTTAATCGTGCGGATTTAGCTTACTCATTAGTACAAACTCTAGGCTTACAAGCAGAAGCAGAGCAGTATACGGGTGATATTACCGTTCAGTATAATGGCCAGGCTATCACTGTTGTCGACCAAGACTCTATACCAGCTGAGTTACGTGGACACGTACAAGCTGCCTTAAACCTATCACTATTGAATGTTGAGTTTGACGTAGAACAAGGTCCATTTGACTTACAACCAACCTTGGTTGCTCGTTTTAACCCATCAAACACAATTACTCGTGGTGAGTATGCAGTAATCATAGCTAGAACTTACGATAGCTATTACCAATAAGCTATTGTTATACAAAGTAAAGCAGGGGATAGCCCCTGCTTTACTGTTCGTTTTAAAGAGTAAGAACTTGTTGCAATAAGAGTTAAAAAAAAGTATTTTGATGACATGTTCTTTATTACTAAAAGTAATGTTTTGTTGAGTAGTAAAGAGCGCTTTTAGCTCACTGGAGGTCCATAATGTCAAATTTCCTTAGCCGCTTAGCGGTTACCATTGTTTCGTGCGGTATTTTTATGAGTGCGCATAGTTCACCGGTTGAATTAACCGTCAATGGAGGGAAGAAAGTTGAAGCAGTTATTGAACTGGCTGGGGGCATCGAAGCCGATTTTACCATCAGTTTTGAGAATGCCATTGGTTTAAATGAAAACAGTATAGGGTTAACTGCTGAAGTTATTGATATTACTAATCTCAATATCCTAAATCGCTTACCATCAAGTCTTGATACCAATCTTCTGTCGGCATTTCCAATGCTAATTACCGTTGAGCCGCCTTCAGGCCAAGGCTTATCGTTTGAAGGATTAGTTACGGTTGATATTCATACTCATAACCTAGAGTATACCGCTGGTACACCACTAAGGTTGTTCAAAGCACCATTGGGTGGTCAGTTTAAAGATATTACTATGACTATGGGCTCGGGCAGCTATCGTGCTCGTGGTACCACCGGAAAATTCTCGCAGTTCTTGATTTTGGCAGATCTTAGGTTACCGACTACGGTTGTGAATACTAAGATGAATAACTTAAGCTCAACCTTAAGCGGCTTTTCTTCGGAAATGTCTTCAGCGACATACACTTCTCTTAATTCAAAGTTAACAGAAGTTCAACAGTCAATTACTCTGCAAAATTATGTGCAAGCCAGCAGCAAGTTGAATGAGTTCAAACAACTGGTTGAGGCTGCTAGAGGCATAGATATTCCAGACGTATGGCGTTCGAGCCGCGATATTGACAACGTAGCAGGTGAGTTGATGGCGTTAGCAAATACTCTTCGCTTTAGTTTACGTTTGATTAATTAATGAGGTGTTGAGATTATGCCAGCCAGAATAACAGCTTGTTATCCTGATTTGCCGGCTAAGGAAAGCGTTCTTTTTGAAAACTCACAGTATCAGGTCGGGAGAGACCATGATTGTGAGGTCAGGCTTAATCACCCTAGTGTGTCCAGAAAGCATGCCTTAGTGAATGCTCGTGGAGAACACTGGTATTTGAAAGATGGTTTAAGTTCAAATGGTGTACGAATAAACGGACAAGTGATCGATGATGGTCAACTGTCTTCAAACGATATTATTTCATTGGGTGAAATTGATTGTTTGTTCGAGCTGAAAACCAAACAGCAACTAGATTCAATAGATGCTCATAATGAATGGCGTATACAGCAGTCTAGAAAGTCATATAACGAGCTTGCTCGCCAATCCTTACTTGATGCGTTAGATGAGCAACTGTATTCGCTGCTAAACCTAACTGGAACTCAGCGTGGCTTAGTTATGCTGGGTAATTCACCTGAGGCTCTAACTGTTTGTGCGGCCAAAGGTATGTCACACCAAGACTTTCATAGTAAATCTTTTGAAGGGAGTGTCGGTGCGATGCAAAGAGCACTGCAGCAACGCAGCCCTGTGCTTGCTATGGATGTAAAGCTAGACCACTTATTGGCGTCGCGAGAAAGCATTCAACGTAAGCAGATAGCGGCGTTGGCTTGCATTCCTTTGCTGGCTGATAACAATTTAGTTGGAGTGGTTTATACCGACAGTAAAGAAGCGAATAAGGTTTTAACTGAGCTTGATCTAGAAATCCTCAACTTAGTTTCTGAACAAATTAAAATAAATTCGGAAGCTATTGTTTTGCAAAACGAAATATCTGCTATATTGAGTAATATTCCGGAACATATATTTGCCGAACAACAACCAATTAAAGAGCAAATATTAGCAGTACACTAGTATTAGTCGTACTTCCTGAAAACTACTATATTGGGCTATTAGCCACAGGAGCGCAGATTAATGGGGCATGATGACTTAGATAAAAATACTAAGTCCGATTCGTTAAAAGAAACACAAGTATTATCCAAGCCAGCGACCCTCGAGACTGACTCTGTTTTGGTGGGGCGCTTTAAAATTCAATCCCTGCAAGGTTGCGGCCGCTTTGGTTGCGTCTACAAAGCTACTGATCTACAGCTTGATTCTGATGTCGCCATTAAAGTTCTTCACCCACACTTGGTATCGGATGACTCTTTACGAGTATTTAAGAACGAAATCCTGACTCTGCGACAATTGTCCCATCCCAATATTGTTCGCGTCCATGAGTATTATGAAGATGATAATACCCACTTTATTACTATGGACTGGATCCAAGGGGATACGCTTAAAGACTGTATAGAACAGCATAAGGTCAAGGAAGAGACACTTAATGGCTTTATAGAACAGATACTGTCTGCGCTAGAAGTTACAGAGTCTAAAGGGATTAGTCACAAAGACCTTAAGCCCGACAATATTCTTATAGATAGTGATGATCACCTTTATATTGCTGATTTTGGTATCGCTAGCGCCGTAGGCGACCAAGCCTCCGCTGTCATTACAGGAACACCCTTATACTCGCCACCAGAATACCTTGAGTCTGGTAAAGCAGCAGCCTCGATTGATATTTACGCTTTTGGGTTGATTCTTTATGAGCTGATTACAAAAGAGTTACCATATCAGGCCCAAACACAAGCAGAACTGATAAAAGAGAAGCTCCAATCACAAAACATTAAGCTTGAGAAAGCTTTTTCTCAATATGAAAAGGTTGTACAGCATTGTATCGCGCCTTTAGCTGACTCCAGGCCAAAAACTGTTTTAGAAGTAAGACAGTTGATTAAATCCAGTTCAGATAAAAGCCCTAAACGAAACTCTACAGTAACTGCCATTGGCGTGGCTACTGTAGTCTTAGTTTTGGTGGCTGCAGGGATTTACCTTTTTCGTGGAGATAAGTCGATAGTTTCAGAGCAGTCGATTGTGGCACAACAAGAGGGCCTACAGTCGTTGGCTGTGTTGCCTTTCGACACTAAGTCCACGGAAGCTTGGCTGACTGATGGTTTACCACACTTGCTTTCCGATGAGCTTTCACAAATCTCTGAGCTACGAATCGTTGGTTATGAGCGCTCGCGAGAAACCATGGATTTACTCGGTTATCAAACACCGTTAGATCAACAAAAGCTAAAAGTTATTAGTGACCTTACGCAAAGCTCTTATTTACTTAACACCAAGCTAGTTCCGGTTGGCCCGAGTCAGTATCAAGTTAATGCGGAGTTAATTCGTGTAGCTGGAAACACTGTTGAGACGTCGGACATTATTCAGTTTCAATCGAGTAAAGAAGGGTTAGCTCAAGAGTTTTCTTCATTGGTCACTGCTGTGAATAACCAGTTTGGATTAGAGTCTCTTGATACAGAGTCATACCTTCCTCAAGGTATCAGTCTTGAAGCTATTTCCGACGTAGAAGCTTTGCTACAAAAAGGCGAGGATGGCAGAGCAAAAGAACAGCTAGAGACATTGTTAGAAACGGAGCCTGAGTACAGTAAAGGCTGGCTATTACTCGGTCAACTCGAAGCGTCGAAAGGGAATGTTTTAGAGGCTGAATCTGCGTTGCAAAAGGCCATGGAAACGTCACCAGAGAATTCACTGGTTCGTAAACAGACTCAAGCAGAGTTGCAGTTGCTTGCTGGCGATATTGACGCGGCAATCGAGACTTATCGTAGTATTTTACAACAGCTTCCGAATAATAGTGATACACGTTTGGGGCTAGCACAACTCCTTATCGAGCAGCAGTCTCTGGAAACCGCCAAGCAAGAGCTAATCACTGTTGTCGAAAACGATGAGAATCATCCTATTGCATGGTATGAACTGTCTAAAGTCGCCATCTGGCAGGGCGAGACTCAGGAAGCCGTTGATAACTATTTAGTAAAAGCCCTGGTAACCGCGAAAAAGCTCAAAAACACTCAGTTGCAAGGCGATGTACTTAACGCGTTTGGTGTCGCACATCACCGGCTAGGCCAGTTGGACTTAGCGCTTGATTATTACCAGCAGGGATTAACTGCTCGTGAAAAAATGGATGATAAGCGTGGGGTCGTTACCAGCCTCTCTAACTTAGCGTCTGTTTACGCGGTAAAGGGCGAGTACCATAAAGCAGAAGAAAGCTTGCTTAAAGCATTGGAAACAAACGAAACGAGAAATGATGCTATCAAACAAGCTGATCTATTTAACGAGCTTGGGGTTATCGCGGAGGAGCAAGGACTATACTCGAAAGCATTAGAGCACTTTCAAGCATCATTAAGTATCCGAATGAAGCTTGATGACGATTGGCTAAAGGCTGAAAGTCTTAATAACGTCGCCTATATTTTCTTTTTACTCTCTGATGAAGAGCAAGCGACTATTTATTGGGAACAGGCTAAAGCTTATTACGAAAAGGTTGATGACCCGGTAGGTGTGGTTCGTGTTAATGAGAATATGGCGCAGCTTGAGCTACAAAAAGGTAACTGGCAGTCAGCGTATCGCATGTATCAGTCTGCTTTAGAGAAGTCTGAAGAGTTGAACCTAACCGAAGAAACCATTGTTTCAAAGGCTTACTTAGCCAAAATTGCTTTTATACAAGGCAACTTTGAGCAACCGCCACTACAGTTGTCAGATATTAAAGCCGAGCTTAAACAGCGCCAAGATGTCCGAGGGCAAGTGGAGTTCAGTTTGTGGTTAACTGATTGGTATATTTCAACTGGTGCATACCAACAAGCTGAGTCGATGTTAACCGAGCTTACACCATTGATGGAGCAGGAAAAAAATCGCTCACAACAGCTTATATATAACACCTTGGCTTCAAGGCTGAGTTTATATCGAGGCGAGGAGACTGAGACTATCGCTGAACAGAAGTTCGAGCAGGTCACGTCGAAAGCCGCGTTGGAAAGTTTAGTCCATCAGTTAGAAATATTGTTATTCAATAATGCAGCGAATAAAGAGAATACTGGGGATGAGTTTGTCGAGGTCAGTCAGAAGTTTGACCAATACGATCTAGACTTGCATCGTTACTACTTACTTAGGAAGCTCATTCTTTTAGGATTCTTTCATGCTCAAAAGGGTGATGATGAGTCCCTAAAAACTGTACTAGACCAACTTGTTATGCTGAAGCGAGGCGTTGGTACTTATTGGAGAAATTATCAAATAGAGCGGTTAGAAAGTATTTATTACGGCATGATAAAAAACTCAGAAAAAGCCAATGATAGCGCATTAAAAGCCTTAAAGAGCTTTACCGAATTAAAACAACAATTATCTGAGCAACAACAGCAGCACCTTATTTCATTGCAAGGACGTTATTTTTCAGACGGTCAACCGCAAGTTGACCTTTTCATGGAGCAAATTAATGACAAAGAGTGATGAGATAAGCAAGATGCTTGATGCATTAAGTCTTAAGCAAAGTCAGATTGCAGAAAATCTGGCCAGTGGGAATACTCAAATGCGCAGCTTAGCGAAGCGTGTTTGGCGTGTACAAGAAGATGAGCGCAAACATATTGCTCGTGAACTGCATGATGGGGTAGGGCAACTACTAACTGCATTAATCAATCAAATTGAGTTGACGGCAAAAGAGGATGTGTCTGATGAGACTCTGAAGAGCCTGCAGGATAGTTTAGAGTTAGCGCGACAAGCCCTAAGCGATACACGAAAAATTTCGCGCCTGATGCGTCCTAGAATTTTGGATGATTTGGGATTAGAGCCGGCGCTGAAATGGTTAACGCGCGTTATGCGCGAAGAAGAAAAAGCCGATATTACATTAGAAGCCCAGTTAGCTCATGAGCTTGATGGGGAAACCCAAACATTGGTTTTTCGGGTTGTGCAGGAGTCCATTACCAATGCGATTAAACATGCAGAAGCCGAACACATCAGTGTGCAAGTCGTTTCACAGCCGAGTTTATTAATGGTCAAAGTTATAGATGATGGTGTTGGCATGGATACTGAAAAAGCTTTAGGACCAGATGGTTTTGGTTTGTCTGCGATGCAAGATCGTGTTGCTGCCTTTGGGGGGCAGCTAATGATTCAATCAAAGCTTGGAGAGGGCAGCGAAATTAAGATGTTACTAGTGGGGAGTAACTAACTATGATCCGAGTGCTATTAGCCGATGACCATACTATCTTAAGGCAAGGCTTAGTCAGTATCCTGGCTAAAGATGATGATTGCATGGTTGTTGGGGAAGCTTCCAATGGTATTGAGGCCGTTGAGAAAGCATTTGAACTTGAACCACAGATTGCGGTTGTCGATATCAGTATGCCTGAGTTAAATGGCATGGAAGTAGTGAAGCGTATTCATCAAAAGTTACCTGATTGTCGAATTTTAGTACTAACCATGCACGAAGAGGAAGAGTATGTGATTCACATGGTTCGTGCTGGAGCTTCCGGTTATTTATTAAAAGATAGTGCCAGCGAGGAGTTAGTCCAAGCTGTCAAGACATTGGCTAGTGGGAAAAGTTACTACAGCCAATATGCTGCTCAAGTTTTGGCTAATCAATACACACAGCCAGACAAATGGAGCGACCCCTACAAGAACTTAACCAAGCGCGAACGTGAAGTTTTTCACCTTGTGGTCGATGGTAAAACTACTAAAGAAGTCGCTAAAGCTCTCGATATTAGTGTTAAAACTGCTGAAAACCATCGAGGTAAGGTATTAGACAAGCTTAACGTGGCTAATTCTGCTGAGTTAGTGAAGTATGCTGCGCAACATAAGCTATTGATTTAAAGAAAATTTTTCAATCTTATTGGTCTTACCTCTTTAGCTAGGTAGTAACGGCAATATTTCTAGGGGTTTTCCCCGATACCCACGTCATCTGGTTTCATGGCATGCTCATTTAGGAATTACTAAATGGGTAGACAAAACATGAAAACAACATCATTATTTAAATCAAAGCCGTTACAAGCAGCGATGCTTGCAGCGGGACTTGGCGTAACTTCTTTAGGCTTGTCAGCAAAATCATTAGGTCCTCAATTAAGCGAAATGCTTCCAACAGCATCTGAAGCTGAAGTGTTTGAGGTCATTGTAACTTTTGAAGGTGAAGGTCCTGCGACGCCTCTTCAGTTAAACGCACTAGAGCAACTAGGCGTTACGTCTGGAGTCAGCTTGCAGAATGTTCCAATTGTTGGTCTTCTTGCTACTAAATCACAAATCGATGCGATTTACTCACGTGATGACGTACGCTCTGTATGGCACAACTCTGAACTCACTTATGACAATCAGGGCGCTACACAAATCACAGGTGTGGATCGCTTGCGTGCAGACAGCAGTTTACGTAACCAAGGCATGCCATTCTCAGGCCGTGGTATTGGTGTTGTCGTTAATGACTCTGGTGTAGACGGTACTCACCCAGACCTAAAATACCCTAATCACGTTGTGCAAAACGTGTTAGCACAAACAAACTTACGCTCATTTAGCGATCTCGCTCCAATTACTTATCAAGAAAATATTGCGAATACCGATATTGCCGGTGGCCATGGTACTCACGTAGCAGGCACGATTGGCGGTAACGGTAGCATGTCGAGTGGTGAGCAAGAAGGCGTTGCTCCTGGTGCTAAAATCATTGGTTATGGCTCAGGCGCTGGTCTATTCATTCTTGATACGTTAGGTGGCTTCGACTATGCACTAAGTCATCAATTCGAATACAACATTCGTGTGATTTCAAACTCTTTCGGTAATACGGGCGATGTGGGTACAGACTTTAATCCAGACGATCCGACAAACGTTATTACTAAGCGATTAAGCGATAACGGTGTCATCGTTGTGTTCTCAGCAGGTAACTCTGGAAACGGCGAAAGTACTATTACAGGTAACTTCAAAAAAGCACCATGGGTTGTCACTGTTGCAGCAGGCGATAAAGACGGTAACTTAGCTGACTTTAGTTCACGTGGTGTGAAAGGCAAGGGCGGCACTGTTGAGGTAGACGGTCAAACTTATGAGTGGGTTGATCGCCCAACGATTACTGCACCAGGTGTTGATATTGCTTCAGCACGTGCGTCGCTAGGTAGTACATCTTGGTTAAGCATCACTGATGATGTTGATTTATTACCACCAGCGCAAGTTCCTTACTATACGCATTCAAGTGGTACTTCAATGTCAGCACCACATATCTCAGGCGTGGTAGCTTTGATGTTAGAAGCTGACCCTTCGCTAAACTGGAGTGACGTCAAACGTATTCTTCAAAATACCGCTACTAACATGCCTGGCCTAGAGCCATGGGAAGCTGGTGCGGGTTATGTAAACGCTTATGCCGCAGTAAAAGCGGTGCTTGAAGAAAGCCAAGATTTCGGTCAAACCACGAAGGTTAATCGCGATTTTAACGCAGCTTCACTAACGTCTTTAGCGCGTGACTTTCCAACCAGCGTTCCTTTTGCTCCAGTGGGCGATAACCCAGGAACTCCATTCAACGTAGACAGTGATATTTCATTGGTTATGGCGAGTGCTCAGGTTTCAGATAACACGGTTGCCCTGACCCTAACCAGCCCTTCAGGTAAGCGTTATGGTTCAAGCATCGCGTTACCAGTATTAGGCGAGAACATCGCGGTAGTAGCTCCAGGTGAGCCAGGTGAATGGGTCATCAAAGCAGGCGGTGTGGGTTCTGTATCAGGCGTAGCTCTAGACCCAGCTGGCGTTACTAACGGTTACGGTGCTCCTAGTACCATCCAAGCGAATATCAAAATGATTCGCACAGATGGTTTTGTCGGTCTAGACGATGTTGTAGGGCATCCAGCGCAAGGTTTCATTGAGCATGCAGTAAGCGAGCAGTTGGTTGATGGTACTGCCAACGGCTTCAAGCCAGATCGTTTATTAACTCGTGCTGAAATGGCTGACTTCCTGACATTAGGTGCTGGTATCCGTCAATCGAACGACGCTGCGGATAAAACGTTTGTTGACGTCAAAACTGCTAACTCAGCAAGTGTCAACGCTGTGACGCAGACGGGTGGCGCATTAAAAGACCGTGCACAACAACAAGCTCCAGTAATGTCTGCTAGTGGTTCAACATTTGACCCGAAAGGCAAGGTGAGCAAGCTTGATGTGGCTTATTCATTAATGCAGTCACTAGGTTTAGAAGGCGTTGACTCAAGCTATGATGGCACGAATGTAACAGCAACATTTGGTGACGAGCGAGTCGTAATCGCGGACCAAGATAGCATCCCAGAAGGTCTAAAGCACTATGTACAGCATGCGATTGACCGCGGCGTTCTTGGAGTTAGTTTTAGCGTTGAGCAAGGACCGTTTGACCTAGAACCGACTATTGTTGCTCACTTCTCTCCACAAGAGTTAATGAGCCGCGCAGACTTTGCAGTAGCAATGAGCCGTTACTACTTGTCGCAAACTAATTAAGAATTTAAATCTCCAGTGGGAGGCTTTTAGCCAGGGACGGTCTTTTTATTCTTACGAGCCAGCTTTCGAGCTGGCTTTTTTATGGGTAGAGTCGCTTACATCGACCCCTCATCAGACCAGTGGCTATGAACTGGTTAAATTTGCTAAGATTGCGTATATTCCATTCAACATTTATTAGAACTAAAACGAATATGTCTAAAGCCTTACTAGAACATTGGGATGACATCCTACTACTTGATGAGCAGTTAACTGAAGAAGAGCGATTAATTCGTGATACAGCTCGAGATTATTGCCAAAATAAGTTGATGCCTCGTGTACTGGAGGCCAACCGCCATGAGCATTTCCATCGTGAAATCATGACGGAACTAGGTGAGCTTGGGTTACTGGGTTCGACTATTGATGGTTACGGCTGTGCAGGGGCATCTTACGTTGCCTACGGCTTAGTAGCTCGTGAAGTTGAGCGTGTAGATTCAGGTTATCGTTCTGCTTTATCGGTTCAGTCTAGCTTAGTCATGCATCCGATCAACGAATACGGTACAGAAGCGCAGAAAGAAAAATACCTTCCTAAACTGGCTACTGGAGAGTGGGTCGGTTGTTTTGGTTTAACAGAGCCTGATTCTGGCTCAGACCCTGCTAGCATGAAAACTCGCGCTAAAAAGGTCGAGGGTGGTTACTCATTAAGCGGCACTAAAATGTGGATTACTAACTCACCAATCGCAGACGTTTTTGTGGTGTGGGGAAAAGATGATGAAGGTGATATCCGTGGCTTCGTACTTGAAAAAGGTATGGAAGGTCTATCGGCACCTAAAATCGACGGTAAATTCTCTCTACGAGCGTCGACAACCGGCGAAATTGTGATGGATGGTGTGTTTGTACCTGAAGAGAATATGTTCCCTGAGGTTAAAGGCTTAAGAGGACCTTTCGGTTGTCTCAATCGTGCACGCTATGGTATCGCTTGGGGAGCTATGGGTGCTGCAGAGTTCTGTTGGCACGCCGCACGTCAATACGGCTTGGATCGTAAGCAGTTTAACAAACCGTTAGCTGGAAACCAGCTTTATCAGAAGAAGCTAGCAGACATGCAAACGGAAATCACCATTGGCTTACAGGCAGCCCTACGTGTTGGCCGCTTAATTGATGAGAAACGATTTGCTCCTGAAATGATTTCATTAGTAAAACGTAACTCTTGTGGCAAGGCGTTGGACATTGCTCGTATGGCCCGTGATATGCACGGTGGTAATGGTATTTGTGATGAGTTCCATGTGATTCGTCATGCTATGAATTTAGAGGCTGTGAACACTTATGAGGGAACTCATGATATTCATGCGCTCATTCTTGGACGCTCACAGACCGGGCTACAGGCATTTATGTAATCCCACAAAATGTTTGAATTTTATACAAAAAGGGCTCGTTGAGTCCTTTTTTCGTATTAGAACTAGTGGAATCACACTTTTTAACACTCTAAGACTTGTTTTTTACGTAAATTTACGCAACCTTAGGAGGGTAAGACAGTCTATTTGTAAGACGGTGGTAATAAATAAAGGTTATTGAATGATAGATAAGAAGTGGCTGTTAGCCGTATTCACCCTAAGTATTTCTTTTGGCGTAGTGGCGGACACTAGAGCCGACAAATCTCCTAAGAAATTTGATAAGGCATTACATGAAGAAGTTTACTCGCTACCTGCGCCAGCTAGTCTGGACATGGAGCTGGAAACTAAGTTTCGTGAAACAGGACGTTTGATAGCTTTTATATTGAACCAAAGGCATTACTCACATCCTAAGTTCAATGATGAATTATCTAAAGAAGCGTTTAAACAACTCATAAAAACGTTTGATCCTAATCGTAGCTATTTCTATAAAAGCGATATCGAGCAACTGAAAGTTTATGAAGAGAAGTTCGATGATGCGCTTAGAACTGGGAAGATTGAAGTTGCTTATTCATTCTTTGAGATTTTTGAGCAGCGCTATCGTGAGCGCTATCAGTACGCTTTAAAACTGCTTGAGAAGCCTTTGGATTTCGATAAAGACGAAGATTATATTTACGACAGAACAGAAGCTGAGTGGGCTGTTAGTGAAGATGAGCTTAATGATATTTGGCGTAAACGAGTCAAAAATGATGCCCTAAATTTAAAGTTAGCAGAGCAAACTGATGAAGAAATAAAAGAAAAGCTCAACAGTCGTTATCGCTCTGCGATTAGACGCTTATCTCAGTCTAATAGCGAAGACGTTTTCGGCTATTTCATGAATGCCGTCAGCTCTGCAGTTGATCCGCATACGACTTATTACACACCGCGACGTTTTGAGAATTTCGCCATCAATATGAGCCTTAAGTTGCAGGGCATTGGTGCCGTTTTAACTCAAGAAGACCAGTTCACCAAAATCGTTTCTGTGGTCAATAAAGGGCCTGCTCAGAAGTCTGGCCAAATCCACAAGAACGATAAAGTCATTGGCGTCGGTCAAGGTGATAAAGGCGAAATAGTTGATGTCATTGGCTGGAGAAATGATGATGTTGTTGATCTAATCCGTGGTGAAGCCGGAACTGTGGTTAGACTGCAAATTATTCCATACACAGAAGCTGGTGATGGAATGCCTAAAGTCGTAAGAATTGTTCGTGAAGAGATCAAACTCGAAGACCAAGCGGCGAAATCAAATACTATTGAAGTTGAGCAAAACGGTGAGAAAGTTAATTTAGGCATTATTGAACTGCCTTCTTTCTACTCAGAAGCAGCGGCTCGTGAGGGAGAGGAAGGTAAAGAGGCTACCAGCACGACGCAAGACGTTGCCCGTTTAATCAAAAAGCTCAAGAAAGAAAGCGCTATTGATGGCCTTATTATTGACTTACGTAATAATGGCGGAGGCTCGCTAACCGAAGTGGTTAACCTTGTTGGGCTGTTTATAGATGAAGGTCCTGTGGTACAAGGTCAAAGCAGTGGCGGACAGTTACGAGTTTTAGAAGACGAAGACGGTGTAACGCTTTACGACGGTCCATTAGCAGTAATGGTGAACGGTTCGAGTGCATCGGCTTCTGAAATTTTCGCTGGAGCAATTCAGGACTATGGTCGAGGCTTAGTTATTGGCGACAATACTTTTGGTAAGG
>Ga0208833_1000085_pt1 | contig 26621 bp, 22 predicted proteins | sample DeeseametaMP1788_FD_184181 | JGI IMG/M metagenome (GOLD analysis project Ga0208833, IMG submission 184181) | Marine microbial communities from the Deep Pacific Ocean - MP1788 (SPAdes) | ecosystem: Environmental > Aquatic > Marine > Oceanic | place: North Pacific Ocean | collected 2011-05-03 | reverse complement strand
GCCGGTCGTGAGGTCCAGGTCGATGGAGTACGACGTGACGTCCAGGAGGGCGGCGCGGGTGGCGGCCTCGTCCCGGGTGAGGTTGGTTCCAGGCATGGCGCCGATCATGTCACCGCCTGTCGAGCGCTTTCCCGGCGGTGCGGACGACGGTGCTGGCCACGGTGCGAGAGCACCGTGAGGGACGTAAGTCCCGTGGCTGACGGGACCATCGGGACTGGTGTGACCAATGTGAAAATGTGGTCACGGTCGGCGTGTCGGTGCTTGACATGCGGTTTACTCACGCCTCGTGACCAGGATTCGTGGCCTGATCGGCGTGTCGCTCGCGGCTTTTCTCGTGGCCGTGGGCTTACCCTTCGCGCCCCCGGCCGCGGCGGAGCAGGTCGCCCTGTGCGACGGCTACGCCGGCTGCGCGGACAAGGGCTACGGCAACCGCGGCTACCGCGCGAACAACGACCGCATGTGGTGGCGGATGTACACCGGTCACAACTGCACCAACTACGTCGCCTACCGCATGGTCCAGAGCGGCATGTCGTCCGAGCGGCCCTGGGACGGCAGCGGCAACGCCTCCAACTGGGGGCACGCGATGTCGCGCATCACCGACGACACCCCGATGGTCGGCTCGGTGGCCTGGTGGGACAGCCACCAGGGCTACGCCGGGTCCAACGGCCACGTCGCCTACGTCGAGAAGGTCGTCTCCAAGCGCGAGATCATCGTGTCGGAGGACTTCTGGGGCGGCGACTTCCACTGGCGCCGCATCACCAAGGGTGACCGCTACTGGCCCAACGGCTTCATCCACTTCAACGACCGCGAGGTCGAGGCCACCGAGCAGCCGACCATCACCGGCGACGCCGCCGTCGGTGAGACGCTTCGTGCGACGACGGGCAGCTGGACGCCGTCGGCGGACCAGCAGCTGCAGTGGTACGCCGCCGGCAAGCCGATCCCGGGTGCCACCGAGGCCACGTTCACCCCGACGCCCGCGCAGCGCAAGACGCGTTTGAGCGTCGTCGTCACCGCCCGCAGCAAGGGCTACGTCGACGGCACCGCCTCGACCCCGCGCAGCCGCAAGGTGCAGCCGGGCACGCTGGTCGCCGCGGCAGCCCCTGCCCTGGAGGGCACGGCCCGGGTCGCCGAGACGCTCACGACCAGCCGCGGCAGCTTCGAGCCCGCCGCTGACTCCACCACCGTGCAATGGTTCGCCGACGGCGAGCCGATCGAGGGCGCCACCGGCAACCGCCTCAAGCTCACCCCCGGGCTGATGGACGCGCGCATCACCTCGCAGGTCACCGCCGTGCGCGAGGGCTACCACGACCTCGTCGTCACCTCCCCGGCCACCGAGCGGGTCGCGCCGGGCCGCATCGTGCTGGACGAGCCGTGGAAGCTGCGTGGGGAACCCGCCCGGGGTGAGCGGCTCACGGTCGACCCCGGCACCGTCGTCACGCCCGAGGACGCCGAGGTCACCTACACGTGGCTGCGCGACGGCAAGCCGGTCGACGGGCGCGACGGGCTGCACTACCGCCTCGGCACCTCCGACGTGGGCCGTCTCGTGGCGGTCCGGGTCGAGGTCAGCCGCCGCGGCTACGCCACGCAGACCCAGGTGCTCGAGGCGGCGCACCGCACGACGACGACGTCGCGCACCACCGCCGAGGCCCGGGTCAAGGTCGTGGACAAGGGGACCCGCCGCAAGCCCGACGTACGACGCCACGTCGTGCTCGACCTGCTGGTCGAGGCCCGTGGCGTCGACGGCCCGGCCGGCCCGGTGGTGGTCAAGGTCGACGGTCGCGAGGTCGAGGCCCGTGTGGAGCAGGGGACCGGGAAGGTGAAGCTGCGCAACGTGGAGGCGGGCAAGCACCGCATCCGGGTGGTCTACCTCGGCACCGAGGTGATCGGGCGTTCCCGCGACGTGCTGAAGGTCCGGGTGCCGAAGGACGCGCCGGCCGAAGAGGGCGGCAAGGAATAGGACCGTGGTCCGGTTCTGTTCGTGCCTGCATGGACAAGGCTGACTTCTGGTTCGACCCGCTCTGCCCGTTCGCCTGGATCACCTCGCGGTGGATCCTCGAGGTGGCGGAGGTGCGCGACATCGAGGTGGCCTGGCACCAGATGTCCCTGGCCTACCTCAACGAGGACAAGGACATCCCCGACGACTACCGCGCGATGCTGGCCGACGCGTGGGGCCCGGTCCGGGTCGTGCGCGCCGCCATCGAGGAGCGCGGCGACGAGGTGACCCTCCCGCTCTACACCGCCATCGGCACCCGCACCCACACCGACGGCCGCGGCGCGACCAAGGAGGTCGTGGCCGAGGCGCTGGCCGAGGTGGACCTGCCCGCCTCGCTGCTTGACGCCTGGGACGACTCGTCCTACGACGACGCGATCAAGAAGTCCCACCACGCCGGCATGGACCAGGTCGGCGACGAGGTGGGCACCCCCACCATCGCCGTCAACGGCACCGCCTTCTTCGGCCCGGTGCTCACCTCGATCCCGCGCGGTGAGGAGGCCGGGAGGCTCTGGGACGGTGCGGTGCTGCTCGCCGGCTACCCGCACTTCTTCGAGCTCAAGCGGTCGCGCACGGCGGAGCTCGACTTCAGCTGACTTCTCCCCGAGCCGGCGCGACCCTCCCGTGCGACGGGTACGGAAGGTCGCGCCGGTCGGGCGTCCCCGGCAGCCGAGCGTCTCAGAGGTCGAGGGCCGCCCGGTGCTCGGGCAGTGCGGCCACCCGCAGCTCGGTGAGCACGGCCTCGACGCGCTCTCGCACGCGACGGTGGTCCGCGCCCCAGTGGGCGATGTCGGCCAGGGCGTCGCGGACCACCTCCGAGGTGCCCGGTTGGCGCAGGACCAGGCGCGGCGTCCCGTCGTCGTCGAGTCGCACCGGCCACGTCGCGGGCGTCGTGAGCATCCGACGCAGGAGGTCGTGCAGCTGGTCGAGGACCTGCACGGCCGTGGTCGGGTCGTTGACCCCGGGGGACAGGGCGCGCTCGGCCACGTCGACCAACCGGCGTACGCCGTAGCCCAGGTCCTGCTCCATGCTCCGGTCCGAGACGAGCGAGACCCGGCACAGCAGGTCCTCGGGGTCCTCCGGGACGTCGGCCGGGTCCCCGTGGACCGCGAGCAGCGGGCTGCCCCCCACCACGAAGTCACCGACGGGCACCAGCACCTCGACCCGCACGTCGGCGGCACGGGCCGCCCGGACCAGGGGCACCACGTCGATGCGGTCGAGGTACCCGCTGCGCGGTGCCGCGAGGACGTGGGGACCAGCCAGGTCGGGCAGCTCCGGCCGCTCACGCGGCCAGTCGGAGTGCTGCCCCTCCGTGAGGAGCGTGCGGCAGTCCTGCGCGGTGCGCTGGAGGATGCTCGCGACGCCCACCGAGGTCGTGATCCGGTGGATGAAGGCCAGGAACATCGCCACGGCGACCAGCACCAGCAGGTAGGACATGGTGATGGCCAGCTGGGGCACCCCGTCGCGGCTGTCGACGCCCTCCTGGACCCGGCCGTCCACCGAGCGCAGCACGGTCAGGGCGTAGACGAACGACGCCGCGAACGCGCCCAGCGTGTGCTGGGTCAGGCGGTCCTCGAGGAAGGTGCGCAGCACGCGGGGGGAGTACTGGCTCGAGGCGAGCTGCAGCACCACCATCGTGATCGAGAAGACCAGGCCGGTCACCGAGATCATCGCGCCGGCGATCGTGGAGAGCACGGTGCGCGCCCCGTCGATCCCGCCCGGGAAGAGCAGCGGCACGCGGTCGACCAGCCAGGTGAGCTCGACGTAGGGCAGCAGCAGGCCGAGCCCCACGACCACGAGGCACCAGGCGGCCGGTACCACCCAGAACGGCCGGAGGACCGCCGCGAGCCGGCGCGCGGGACGCGAGGCGCGCCAGCCGCCGAGGCTGGAGACGGCCGAGACCGGGAGGGGTACGACGGTGGGCTGCATGCCCCGACCCTGCCGCACCCGACCGGGTGGGGCACTCACCCGCGCCGGTCGACACCTGTGACCGGTGTGACGCATGATGGAGATGATGTCTCGGCGTCCGTCCCTTCCCCCCGTCCACCGTCGCCGCCTCCTCGGCGGCGCGGCCGTCGTCGGTGCCGCCGTGACGGTGCCGCTCGCCGCCCGTGCCTCGGCGGTCCGTTCCGACTCGGGCCGCCTGCCGGCCGAAGAGGTCCCGCTCGACGCGCCCCGCTCGGCCACGCGCGGCTCCGACACCACTTGGCGCACCGGCCCGATGGCCACCGAGGACTTCGCACTCGTCGGCCTGACCTGGCGGGCCGGTACGACCGATCCGCGACGGGTACGGGTGCGGACCCGACGTGCCGGGTCGTGGTCGGCTTGGCGCACCCTGCCCCTGCTGGAGGACGGTCCCGACCCGACGAGCGCCGAAGGCAGGGCCGCCCGCCGCGGCACCCAGCCGCTCTGGGTCGGCTCCGCCGACGGCGTCGAGGTCGCGGTCGACGGGGCCCGTCCCGACGGGTTGCGGCTCTCGCTCGTCGACCCCGGCCGGGACACCGCGGCCGCGGCCCGCGCCGGCGCGGACCCGGGGGACGAGCCGACCGAGGAGCCCACGGACGAGCCGACCGATGAGCCGACCGAGGAACCCACCGACGAGCCCGGCGTCGAGCCGACCGACCCGTCGGGTGAGCCCACGTCGAAGGCCAAGGTCCGCGCGCCGCAGCCCGACCTGCGCAGCCGCAAGGACTGGGGAGCCGACGAGTCCTGGCGCGACGGCAAGCCGGTGCTGTGCCGCACCATCCAGCAGGTGCACGTGCACCACACGGCGTCGGGCAACGACTACTCGCGCAAGGACGTGCCGGCCCTGATCCGCTCGTTCTACCGCTACCACACGCGCTCGCTGGGCTGGTCCGACATCGGCTACAACTTCCTCGTCGACCGCTTCGGCCGCACCTGGGTGGGGCGGGCCGGTGGGCCGAGCCGCCCGATCCGGGGGGCGCACACGCTGGGCTTCAACCACACCTCGGTCGGCGTCGCCGTCATCGGCAACTACGAGTCGGCCGCGGCGGTCGAGCGCATCGTGACCGCGATCGTGCGTCTGGCGGCCTGGAAGCTCGACCGCTACGACCGCAAGCCGCGGGGGAGGACCCGCGTCTACAGCCACGGCTCGGACAAGTACCCCAAGGGCTGGGTGCGGCTGAAGGTCATCGACGGCCACCGCGACACCAACGACACCGCCTGCCCCGGGGACCGGCTCTACGCCCGGCTGCCGGAGATCCGCAAGCGCACGCACTGGCACGTCAAGCGCTGGAGCTGAGCCGGACGGTCCGCGATCAGCCGCTCGCGGCAGCCGCGGCACCGCCGGCCACCGCGGCGGCGCCCGCGGCCGCGGTGATCGCCGCCACGGCGTCGCGCACCGCCTTGGCGGCCCAGTCGCCGTCGTCCATCTGCTCGACCAGGCGCTTGCCGCGCTTGCGGACCTCGCCTCCGGACAGGCCCTCGCGGTCCACGACCTTGTGCGTCAGGTCGACCGCCGACAGCAGCGCCACCAGCGCCACCGTCCGGGTGTCCGGGGTGAGGCCGCGCACCAGGAGGTCACCGAGCCGGCGGCGTACCTGCTGCTCGTGGGCGACGTCCTCAGCCGGCCACCGCGTGGTCGGGAAGATCCCCAGCACCCGGTGCTCCTCGCGCCGCACTAGCCCGCGCTCGACCAGCCGCTCGGTGACGTCGTCCTTGAGCGGCTTGCCGATGCGGTTGACGAGGTCCTGGGCCGAGCGCGGCTTGGCCGCCACCTCGTCGTACGCCGCCGCCAGCAGCGCGTCCGAGGGCCGGGCCCCGTCCACGGGGTGCACCTTCGCGGTGTGCCACACGCCGCGCTTCTCCTCGACCTCCACGGCGCCGGTGAGCGCGAGGTCGGCGAGCACCGCACCACCCAGCAGCGGGCGCAGGTGGGTCTGCCGCACCGCACCGGTCTCGTCGTCGAGCAGCAGGAGCATGAGGTCCTCGGCGAGCAGCAGGTCCATGCCCCGACCCTGCCCGATGGCCACCGGCTCGGAAACCGGTCGTGGGGATCCCTAGGATCGGGGCCATGAGCAGAGTGCTGTCCGCCGTCGCCTGGCCGTACGCCAACGGTCCCCGCCACATCGGCCACGTCGCCGGTTTCGGGGTGCCCTCCGACGTCTTCAGCCGCTACATGCGGATGGCCGGCCACGAGGTGCTCATGGTCTCCGGCACCGACGAGCACGGCACCCCGATCCTCGTCACCGCCGACAAGGAGGGGAAGACCGCGCGCGAGCTCGCCGACGACAGCAACCGCGTCATCGTCGAGGACCTCCAGGGCCTCGGGCTCTCCTACGACCTGTTCACCCGCACCACGACGGGCAACCACTACGGCGTGGTGCAGGAGATGTTCTCGACCTGCCTGCGCAACGGCTACATGGTCGAACAGACCTCGCTGTCGGCGATCAGCCCGTCGACCGGCCGCACGCTGCCGGACCGCTACATCGAGGGCACCTGCCCGATCTGCAAGTACGCCGACGCGCGCGGCGACCAGTGCGACAACTGCGGCAACCAGCTGGACCCGACCGACCTGCTCGAGCCGCGCTCGAAGATCAACGGGGAGACCCCGCAGTTCGTCGAGACCCAGCACTGGTTCCTCGACCTGCCGGCCGTGGCCGACGCGCTCGGGGAGTGGCTCGACGGCCGTGAGGCCTCGGGCACCTGGCGGCCCAACGTCATCAAGTTCTCCCAGAACATCCTCGAGGAGATCCGTCCGCGCGCCATGACGCGCGACATCGATTGGGGCATCCCGGTGCCGGGCTGGGAGGACCAGCCCAACAAGCGCCTCTACGTCTGGTTCGACGCCGTCATCGGCTATCTCTCGGCCTCCATCGAGTGGGCCCGTCGGCTCGGCGAGCCGGAGAAGTGGCGCGAGTGGTGGAACGACACCGACGCCGAGGCGTTCTACTTCATGGGCAAGGACAACATCGTCTTCCACTCCCAGATCTGGCCCGCCGAGCTCCTGGCGCACAACGGCCAGGGCGAGCGGGGCGGGGAGCCGGGCGCCTTCGGGGTGCTCAACCTGCCCACCGAGGTCGTCTCGAGCGAGTTCCTCACCTTCGGCGACGCCCAGTTCTCCACCAGCCGCGGGCACGTGATCTACGTGCGCGACATGCTCGAGCGCTACGGCCCCGACCCCCTGCGCTACTTCATCTGCGCCGCCGGCCCGGAGACCTCCGACGCCGCCTTCACCTGGGCCGACTTCGTCACCCGCAACAACTCCGAGCTGGTCGCCGGCTGGGGCAACCTGGTCAACCGCACCGCCACGATGGTCGCCAAGAACTTCGGCGAGGTGCCCGCGGCCGGCCCGCTGGAGGAGGTCGACGAGACCGTGCTGGCCACCGTCCGCGGCGGCTTCGAGTCGGTCGGCTCGCTCATCGAGCGGCACCGGCTGCGCGCCGCGATCGCCGAAGCGATGCGGGTCGTCGGCGAGGTGAACAAGTACCTCACGGTCACCGAGCCCTACAAGATGAAGGACGAGTCCCAGCGCGAGCGGCTGGCCACGGTCCTGCACGTGGCGCTGCAGTGCGTGAGCGACTGCAACACCCTGCTCGCGCCGTTCCTCCCGCACGCCGCCAACAAGGTGCACACCGTCCTCGGCGGCGTGGGCGAGAAGTTCCCGATGCCGGTCATCGAGCAGGTCGAGGAGCTCGAGCCCGACAACGGTGCCGGCCTGACGTCGTACCCCGTCATCACCGGCGACTACTCCGCCACCCCGGCCTGGGAATCGCGCCCGATCGTCGTCGGCACCCCCATCGCCAAGCCGACCCCGGTCTTCACCAAGCTCGACCCGTCGGTGGTGGAGGAGGAGCTCGCCCGCGTCGCCGACTGACCGCCGAGAGGTCGCTCGCGCACGGCCGAGAGGTCGCTGGCGCACGGCCGAGGCGTCGCTGGCGCACGGCCGAGAGGTCGCTCGCGCACGGGTGCAACGAAGCCGTGCCCTCGTGCGTGAGCATGATGTGACGGTGACCGGCGAGCTCTCGGGAGGCACGGCCGCGCAGGACTTCGAGTCCTGGGCGGCGGCGCGTGGTCCAGCCCTGGTGCGCTTCGCCCACCTGGTGACCGGCGGCAGCCCCGACGCACCCGACCTCGCGCAGGACGCGCTGGCGCAGGTGTGGTCGCGGTGGCGACGCCTCGACGGGGACGCCGAGGCCTACGCACGCAGGTGCATCACCAACGGGTCGGTCTCGCGCTGGCGCAGGATCGGGCGTATCCGGCCGGTGGCCGACGTCCCGGACGCCGCGACATCCGACCTCACGGGCATGGTCGACGACGCCGACCACGCCTGGGCGCTGCTGGTCACCCTCACCCCGGTGCAGCGGGCCGCGGTGGTGCTGCGGTTCTACGAGGAGCGGTCGTACGCCGAGATCGGCTCGCTCCTCGACGTGCCCGAGACCACGGCCCGCTCCCACGTCCATCGCGCCCTGCGCGCCCTGCGCACCCGACTGGAGGAGTCATGACCGAGCCCGAGGACGGCCGCGCGGCCGATGCGTTCCGTGCGGCCCTGGCGCGGCACGCCGAGGAGGCCGACTCGGACGCCGCCGTGCCCGTGCATCCCGCTCGACGGCGCGGACGCTGGATCGCGACCGGTGCGGCCCTGGCCGTGGCGGCGTCCGCGGTCGTCGGGTTCGCGCTCCTGGACCGGGAGCGTCCCGCCGATGATGCCCTCGACCCGATCGGACCTTCGTCGACGGTGGCGGCTGGCTGGCGCGGCGTCACGTTCCGCGACGTGGTGGTGCAGGTCCCGGATGAGTGGGGAGACGCAAACGCGCCGGGCAGTGACTGGTGCGCCGACTCGCCGCGCGAGCCGATCGATCGGCCCTTCGTCGACCTGCGTGCCAGCGGGGGCTTCGTCCGGCTTGTCCTGTGCTCCCAGCAGGACCCGGTGCCGGCCGGGTTCGGACCCGAGCCGCAGGAGCGGTGGGTGCCCCATCTCAGCCTGGTCGATCTCGCCGAGGACGACCCTGAACCGATCGCCGACGGCACGACGACGTACGCCGGGTGGACGCTGCGGGCCCAGACGATCGGCGACGTCCAGGTGCGGCTGCTCACCGACGCCGCAACAGAGGCCGTGGCCGACGACATCATGGCCACCGTCCAGCGCGCGGACCTCGGCGCTGCCGGCTGCGACACGTCCTCACCGGCCCAGGAGCAACCAGCCGAGGGCCGGCCGGTGGTCCCGACGGGTGGGACCCTCGACGCCGTGGACTCGGACGAGGTCGCCGGTCTGCTCGTCTGCCAGTACGACCGCCTCGGTCTCGGCTCGGTCGGTCTCCGCGCCGAACGACTCGCCGACGCAGAGGTCGCTCGAGCCTGGCTGGCGGCCGTGCTGGACGCCCCGCAGACCGGGGGGCCGGACGAGCCGGAGAAGTGCCTGTACCCCTGGGAGAGCGACATGACGCTGGTGGTCCACCCGCTCGACGCAGACGGGACACGGCTCGCCACGGTGTACGTCGCCTACGACGCCTGTGCGGGCAACGGCGTACGCGACGCGGCGACGACGTGGGGACTCACCAGGAAGACGTGCGCCTCGCTGTTCGGCGAGCGCGTGATCTTCTGGGGCGGACACGCGGCCTCGGCTCGACGCTGCACGCCGGAGCGCTGAGCCCTCGGCTAACTTCTGCCCATGGCCGCCGAGATGTACCTCCCGCGCTTCTTCATCAAGCAGAAGTTCGCGATGACGACCAACCGCTACGAGATCTACGCGGCGAACCCGGACGGGACCGAGGGCCAGCTGATGGCCGTGGCGCAGCAGAAGCGACTCGCGTTCAAGGAGGAGGTCACCTTCTACACCGACGACTCCAAGAGCCGTCCGGTGTTCTCCTTCAGGGCGCGCAAGAAGCTCGACCTCAACGCCGGCTACGACATCTACGACGAGCAGCGGCGCCAGATCGGCTTCTTCCGCAAGGACTTCGGCGCCAGCCTGCTGCGCTCGACCTACCACGTGGAGGGCCCCGGCTTCGCCGGCACCGGCCAGGAGCGCAGCCAGGGCGTGGCCATCCTTCGCCGCTTCATGGACCTGCCCTTCCTCACCATCCACTTCGACTTCACCTCCACCGAGGGCACCCCGCTGATGAGCTCGGAGCGGCAGTTCAAGCTGCGCGACCGCTACACGATCGACGTCCCCGACCAGCGCGTGGACTTCCGGGTCGCGGCGGCCATCGGCGTGGGCCTCGACGCGCTGATGCAGCGCTGAGGAGGGGGCACGGTGCTGCACCCGCAGGCCCGGCGAGCGGTCGAGGCCGCCGCCGGCGAGCCGAAGGTCTTCGACGAGGGCTTCGACATCGACGCCTCCCGTCGTGCGGCCCGCGCGGAGGCCGCCGCGCAGCCACGCGTCCCCGTGGCCGAGGTGCGCGACGTCGACGCCGGGGGAGTGCCGTGCCGGCTCTACCGCCCCGACGGCGCGGCACCGGGCGTGGTCGTGCACCTGCACGGAGGCGGCTTCGTCTTCCACGACGTCGACGTCCACGACAACCTCGCCCGCTCGCTCGCGGTGCGCTCGGGCCGGGCCGTGCTCAGCGTCGACTACCGCCGTCCGCCCGAGCACCGCTTCCCCGCCGCCCCCGACGACGTCGACACCGTGCTGGCCTGGCTGGCCGACCACGCCGGAGATGAGGGGCTGGCCGGCCCGGTCGGCCTGCACGGCGACTCCGCGGGCGGCAACCTCGCCCTCGTCGGCGCACTGCGCAACCCGGGACGGGCGCAGGCGCTGGCCCTGGTCTACCCGTTCCTCGACCCCACCGCCGGCTTCGACTCCTACCGCACCGCCGCCGACGGCTTCGACCCCCGCGAGGCCGCCTGGTACTGGCAGCAGTACGCCGCTTCGCCCGACGACCTGCGCGACCCCGACCTCGCGCCGCTGCTCAGCGAGCGGCTGCACACGCTGCCGCCGACCCTGGTCACGACGGCCGAGCACGACCCCCTGCGCGACGAGGGGGAGGCGCTGGCGGTGCGCCTGGCCGAGGCCGGCGTCACCGTGACCGCCACCCGCTACCTCGGGCAGGTCCACGGGTTCTACCGCCACCCCGACCAGTTCGACGCCGCGGAGCCGATGCTCGCCGCCGTGGCGGGCTTCCTGGCGACGTACCTGCGCTGACCCGGCCACCCGAGCCCGGCCACCCGAGCCCGGCCACCCGAGCCCGGCCACCCGAGCCCGGCCACCCGAGCCCGGCCACGCGAGCCAGGCCACCCGTTCGGGCGGCCGACGTCACACCGCCACCGGTGCGATGGCGTCGGCGCGGTTCTGCCAGGATGCCGGACATGCGCGTCCACCTGGGTTCCGACCACGCCGGCCTCGACCTGAAGAACCACCTCGTGGCCTGGCTCTCCGAGCACGGTTACGAGCCGGTCGACCACGGGCCCTTCGTCTACGACGCGCTCGACGACTACCCGGTCTTCTGCCTGCGGGCGGCCGAGGGCGTGGCGAAGGCCCGCGCGGCCGGCGGCGACGACCTCGGCGTCGTGATCGGCGGCTCCGGCAACGGCGAGCAGATGGCCGCCAACAAGGTCGAAGGCATCCGCTGTGCCCTGGTGTGGAGCGAGGACACCGCGAAGCTGGCCCGCGAGCACAACGACGCCCAGATGGTCTCCGTCGGCGGTCGCATGCACTCCCTGGAGGACATGACCCGCTTCGTCGAGCTGTTCCTCGCCGAGCCGTTCAGCGGCGACGAGCGCCACGTGCGCCGCATCGGCCAGCTCGACCACTACGACCGCACCCGCGAGCTGCCGCCGCTGCCGGAGTCCGCGATCGGGCTCGGCCCGGACGCCTGACCCGTGCCCGAGGGGCACACCCTCCACCGGCTCGCCGGTGGGCTGAGCGCGACCTTCGCGGGTCGCGCGGTGCGCGTCACCAGCCCGCAGGGCCGCTTCGCCGAGTCTGCGGCGCTGGTCGACGGATCGGTCGTGACCGGCGCCGAGGCCTGGGGCAAGCACCTGTTCATCGCCTTCTCCGGCGACCGGTTCGTGCACGTCCACCTCGGGCTCTACGGCACCTTCCTCGTGCACCCCGTGGTCGAGGAGGTCCCCGCGCCCGTCGGGCAGGTGCGGATGCGGCTCGAGGCCGGAGCGCCCGGCGCTGCGTCGTACGCCGACCTGCGCGGCGCCACGACCTGCGCGCTGCTCACCGGGGCCGAGCGTGCGGCGGTGGTGGCGCGCCAGGGTCCGGACCCGTTGCGCGCCGACGCCGAGCCCGACCTCGCCTGGGAGCGGATCCGCCGGAGCCGCGCGCCCATCGGCGGTCTGCTGATGGACCAGTCGGTGCTCGCGGGGGTGGGCAACGTCTACCGCGCGGAGGTGCTCTTCCGGCACCGACTGGACCCGATGCGGCCCGGCCGCACCCTGCGGGTGTCGCAGTGGCAGGCGATCTGGACCGACCTGGTGGAGCTCATGCACGAGGGTGTGCGCACCGGACGGATCGACACCGTGCGACCCGAGCACACCCCCGAGGCCATGGGCCGCCCGCCGCGCCGCGACGACCACGGTGGCGAGGTCTACGTCTACCGACGTGACCAGCGGCCCTGCCACGTCTGCGGCGCGACCGTGCGCACCGCCGAGCTCCAGGGGCGCAACCTGTTCTGGTGCCCGCGCTGCCAGCCGCGGTTCCGCTCCCGGGCGGCCTCGTGAGCCCTAGGATGTCGGCACCCCAGCCAGGGTGCAGCCCGGGCCAGCCCGGAAGGACGCACAGATGAGCCGCTACAGCACACCGGGGCGGTTCCGCGAGCACCGCACGGTGCTGGTGCTCGGGATGCTCGCCGCCCTGGTCGTGGTCGGCGTCGCCCTGGCTCCCCGGTTCACGCCGTTCTCGTCGCTGATGATCGCGCTGCTGCTCGGCAGCATCGTGCTCAACCCCCGCCAGCTCCCGTGGTTCGTGGTGTGGGTGCTGGGCATGCTCACGATCGCCCTGACCCTCCAGGAGACGATCACGATCCGCACCGCCGGAGCCGCCGCGGTGCAGTTCGTGATGTGCGTGATCGTGCTCGCCACCGCCTTCCGGCGCTCGCGCCTCGGCGTCGCGGGCTTCACCGGCGAGTCGATGTTCGTCGACCTGCGCGACCGGCTCCTGCGGCAGGGCCGGATGCCGAGCCTCCCCGAGGGGTGGCACGTCGAGTCCGAGCTGCGCTCGGCCTCGGGCACGCGCTTCGCCGGCGACTTCGTCGTGGCGACCTACCTCGAGGACGACGAGCGCCTGGAGCTGGTCGTGGTGGACGTCTCCGGCAAGGGCGACCAGGCCGGCACCCGGGCGCTGCAGCTCTCGGGAGCGTTCGGCGGCCTGCTCGGCTCGGTGGGTCCGGAGATGTTCCTCGCCTCGGCCAACGACTACCTGCTGCGCCAGGACTGGGTGGAGGGGTTCGCCACCGCCGTGCACCTCTCGCTGCTCCTCGACACGGGGGAGTACGAGGTCCGCTCCGCCGGGCACCCGCCCGCCGTCCTCCGCGCGGCCGGGTCGGGCCGCTGGTCGGTGCTGGACTCCACCGGTGCGGTCCTCGGACTGCTCCCGGCCGCAGAGTTCACCACCGCCCGCGGGAGGCTCGAGCGCGGCGACTCGTTGCTGCTCTACACCGACGGCATGGTCGAGGAGCCGCGCCGCGACCTCGAGATGGGCCTGGACCGACTGCTGGGGGAGGCCGAGAAGCTGCTGCGCGGTGGCGTCGACGGCTCCGCCGCACGACTGGTGGAGCAGCTCGGCTCCCGCGACGACGACCGCGCCGTCGTGGTGGTGCACCGCCGCTGAGCGGGGCAGGGGACGCGGCCGGAGCCGTGCGGAGGGCGGCGCCCCGTTTGGGGTGCGGGCGCGGGCCTGTGGCAGGATTCCAGCGTCGCGGATGTAGCTCAATGGTAGAGCCCCAGTCTTCCAAACTGGCTACGCGGGTTCGATTCCCGTCATCCGCTCCAAGGGGCTCCGCAGGGTCGTGACCGCGGTCGGGTGGTGCCCGCTTGGCGGGGCGTAGCGTAGTGGCTAGCGCGCCTGCTTTGGGAGCAGGAGATCGCAGGTTCGAGTCCTGTCGCCCCGACAGCCTCACCTGTGAGTCCCGCACGACCCAGCCACGCCCAGCAGCACGCACCACCAGCCAGCAGCACCGAAGCAGCACCCGCACGATCCACCGATCCCCTAGGAGAAACCTGTGAAGAGCGCCGTCGAGACCTTGAGCCCGACCCGGGCCAAGCTGACCGTCGAGGTGCCCTTCGAGGAGCTCAAGCCGAGCCTCGACGCGGCGTACAAGGCCATCGCCCAGCAGATCAACATCCCCGGCTTCCGCCGCGGCAAGGTCCCGCCGATGGTCATCGACAAGCAGGTCGGCCGTGGCGCCGTCCTCGACCAGGCCATCAACGACGTGCTCCCCAAGAAGTACGTCGAGGCGCTGCAGGCCAACGAGCTCGAGCCGCTGGCCCAGCCCGAGGTCGAGGTGACCCGCCTCGAGGACAACGACGTGCTGGAGTTCACCGCCGAGGTGGACGTCAAGCCGACCATCGAGCTCCCGACCTACGACGGCCTCGAGGCCTCGGTCGAGGACATCGAGATCAGCGACGAGGACGTCGAGGAGCAGGTCACCGCGCTGCGCCAGCGCTTCGGCACCCTGACCGACGTCGAGCGCCCGGCCGCGGACGGCGACTTCGTCGTCCTCGACCTCAAGGCGATGCAGGACGGCGAGGTGCTCGAGGGCGCCGAGATCACCGGCACCTCCTACCAGGTCGGCCGCGGCGGCATGATCGACGGCCTCGACGAGGCCCTGGTCGGCATGTCCGCCGGCGAGGAGAAGACCTTCTCCAGCCAGCTGGTGGGCGGCGACCTCGTCGGCCAGGACGTCGAGGTCCAGGTCAAGGTCTCCCAGGTCCAGGAGCAGGAGCTGCCCGAGCTCGACGACGAGTTCGCCCAGCTCGCCTCCGAGTTCGACACCGCCGACGAGCTCGTGGCCGACGTCCGCGTGCGTCTCGGCAACGGCAAGCGCCTCGAGCAGGCCGCCGCCGCGCGCGACGCCGTCCTGGAGGCCCTGCTGGAGAAGGTCAGCATCCCGCTGCCCGAAACCCTGGTCACCGAGGAGCTCAACGCCCGCCGCCAGAACATCGAGCAGCAGCTCGCGATGGCCGGCATCACCATGGCGAAGTACCTCGAGGACGAGGGCCAGACCCAGGAAGAGTTCGAGGCCGACCTCGACCGCCGGGTCCGCGACGCCGTCGCCGCGCAGTTCCTGCTCGACGAGATCGCCAAGAAGGAGGAGCTCGGCGTCGACCAGCAGGAGCTCTCCCAGCACCTGGTGCGCCGTGCCCAGCAGTCCGGCCAGGACCCGCAGTCCTTCGCCAACCACATGTTCGAGCACAACCACATCCCCGACCTCGTGCAGGAGATCCTGCGCGGCAAGGCCCTCGCGACCATCGTCGAGTCGGCCACGGTCAAGGACGCCTCCGGCAACGTCGTGGAGCTCAAGGGCCTGCAGCCCGACGGCACCATCGCCGACGTCTCCGACGAGGAGCCGGCCGCCGAGGCCGAGGAGGAGAAGGCCGAGGCCTGATCCCCACCCGACGTACCCCGCGGCCCGTCCGGAGACTCCTCCGGGCGGGCCGTGGTGCGTCCGGGGACGTGCCTCACACGCGATATGAGTGCACATGCGTGCACTCAGGCGGTACGCTGCCGCGGTGACCACCGCACCCGGCCCCACCGTGCTCGACGCCGCCTCGCTGCTGTGCGAGGTGGCCGACGAGCTCGTCGTACGCACCGTCCGCGACACCCACACCGCCTGGGTCGACCGCGTCTACGGCGTCGGCCGCCTGGCCACCCGGGCACAGTCGCCGTCGATCGGTGAGCGGGCGCACCGGGGCATCGCCTCGGTCGTCTACGCCGGGGTGGGCGGCGGCCTGCGGCTCGCCTCGACCGGGCTGGACCGCGTGGCCGCCACGGGCCGGGGCCCCCACCTGGAGAGCACCCCCGAGGGTCGTTTCGTCTCCTCGGCGGTCAACGGCCTGATCGGGGACCGGCTGCTGCGGGAGCGCCCGCAGATGGCGATCCCGATGGCCGTGCGCCACGCCGGCGCGGACGTCGACCCCACGCCGGAGGGCCTCGGTGCGGCCTTCCCGGAGGCCTCGGGGCGGCTGGTCGTCTTCCTGCACGGCCTGTGCGAGAACGAGTCCTACTGGCAGCGTCACCGCGACCGCACCGGCACGACGTACGCCGAGGAGCTGGCCGGGCGCGGGTGGACGCCCCTCATGCTGCGCGCCAACACCGGCCTGCCGCTGCGCGAGAACGGTGCGGCCCTCACCGGGCTGATGCAGCAGGTCGTCGAGGCGTGGCCGGTCCCGGTCGAGCGGATCGCGCTGGTGGGCCACTCCATGGGTGGTCTGGTCATCCGTGCTGCCGGCGCGGTCGCCGCCGACGTCGAGGAGCCGTGGAGCTCGAAGGTCTCCGACGTGGTCACGCTCGGCACCCCGCACCTGGGCGCACCGATCGCCTGGGGGATCGGCCACGGCAGTCGCGGCCTCGGGGTGCTTCCCGAGACCGCGGCCTTCGGGCGCCTGCTCGACTGGCGCTCGGCGGGCGTGCACGACCTCGTCGCCGGCCTGGCCGAGGACGTCGCGCCGCTGCCGCACGCGCGCTACCGGCTCGTCGCCGCCACGCTCACCGGCTCCCAGCGGCACCCGGTCGGGCACCTGGTCGGCGACCTGCTGGTGCGGCCGCGCTCGGCGTACGGACGCGACCGCCGGGGGCGCAGCCTCTTCCCGGACGCGGACGTGCTCCACGTCGGGCGCACCGACCACTTCGGCCTGCTCAACCACCCGCAGGTGCACACGGCGCTGCTGGAGTGGCTGACCTGAAATCCGCTGTCGGCGAACAGCCCCCGATTGTCCGTGGAACTGTCCGCGGCACGGGCTAGGGTCCTTGACGTGAACCCGAACTCCGCATCCGCTGCCCGCGGCGCCGAGCACCTCCCGATGATGGGTGGTGGCGCAGGTCTGGGCGTCCTCGACGACCACATCTACCAGCGACTGCTGCGCGAGCGCATCGTGTTCCTCGGCTCCGAGGTGCGCGACCAGAACGCCAATGCGATCTGCGCCCAGCTGCTGCTCCTCTCGGCGGAGGACCCCGAGGCCGACATCTTCCTCCACATCAACAGCCCCGGTGGCTCGGTCGACGCCGGCATGGCGATCTACGACACGATGAACTACATCCCCAACGACGTGGCGACGGTCGGCATGGGCCTGGCCGCCTCGATGGGCCAGTTCCTCCTGTGCGCCGGCACCAAGGGCAAGCGCTACGCCCTGCCGCACGCGCGGATCATGATGCACCAGCCCTCCTCGGGCATGGGTGGCTCCGCCTCCGACATCAAGATCCAGGCCCAGCAGTCGCTGCACATCAAGAAGGTGCTCCTGGACCTGATCTCCGAGCACACCGGCCAGCCGATCGAGCAGGTCGTCGCCGACGCCGACCGCGACCGCTGGTTCACCGCCGACCAGGCGCTCGAGTACGGCCTGGTCGACAAGGTCATCCGCAGCGCCCGCGAGGCCGCCGACGAGGGCCGCCCGGCCCACTCCAAGTGACGAGAGGCCCGAGATGAACTACTACATCCCCCAGTGGGAGGAGCGGACGTCCTACGGCATCCGCCGGATCGACCCCTACGCGAAGCTCTTCGAGGAGCGCATCATCTACCTCGGGACGCCGATCTCCGATGACGTCGCGAACGCCGTGATCGCCCAGCTGCTCTGCCTGCAGTCGATGAACCCCGACCAGGAGATCAGCATCTACATCAACAGCCCCGGTGGCTCCTTCACCGCACTGACCGCGATCTACGACACGATCAACTTCATCAAGCCCGACGTGCGCACCGTGTGCCTGGGTCAGGCGGCCTCAGCCGCCGCGATCCTGCTCGCGGCCGGCACACCCGGCAAGCGGATGGGCCTGCCCAACAGCCGCGTGCTGATCCACCAGCCCTACACCGAGGGCACCTTCGGCCAGACCTCCGACATCGAGATCCAGGCCAACGAGATCATCCGGATGCGTGAGCTGCTGGAGAAGATGATCAGCGACCACACCGGTAAGCCGGTCGAGGAGGTCAGCCGCGACATCGAGCGCGACAAGATCCTCACCGCCACCCAGGCCGTCGAGTACGGCCTGATCGACTCGGTGCTGGAGTCCCTCAAGACCCCGGCACTGGCCTAAGGACCTTCTGCCTCGGGCCGATCGGACGGCGAGGACCCCGTGTCATCCGCCCCAGCGGGGGCAGGGGAGGGGTACCGTCAGACGGTCGGCCCGAGCGGCGGACCGGTCCAGCACGACCCGCGCCCTGAGGGGCGCACGACCGAGCACCACCACAGCAACACCAGCACTCGACCCGGCGCACCTGGCCGGGCGGCACAGGGAGGATGACCGCATGGCACGGATCGGTGACGGCGGTGACCTGCTGAAGTGTTCCTTCTGCGGCAAGTCGCAGAAGCAGGTCAAGAAGCTCATCGCGGGCCCCGGTGTCTACATCTGCGACGAGTGCATCGACCTGTGCAACGAGATCATCGAGGAGGAGCTGAGCGAGGGCGCCGAGGTCAGCCTCGACGAGCTCCCCAAGCCCCGCGAGATCTTCGAGTTCCTCAACTCCTACGTCATCGGCCAGGAGCAGGCGAAGAAGTCGCTGGCCGTCGCGGTCTACAACCACTACAAGCGCGTCCAGGCGGGGCTGCAGCCGGTCAGCGGCAAGCACTCCAAGGACGAGCAGGTCGAGGTCGCGAAGTCCAACATCCTGGTCATCGGTCCGACCGGCTGTGGCAAGACCTACCTCGCCCAGACCCTGGCGCGGATGCTCAACGTCCCCTTCGCCATCGCCGACGCCACGGCGCTGACCGAGGCCGGCTACGTCGGCGAGGACGTCGAGAACATCCTGCTCAAGCTGATCCAGGCTGCCGACTACGACGTCAAGAAGGCCGAGACCGGCATCATCTACATCGACGAGATCGACAAGGTGGCCCGCAAGGCGGAGAACCCCTCGATCACGCGCGACGTCTCCGGTGAGGGCGTCCAGCAGGCGCTGCTGAAGATCATCGAGGGCACCACCGCCTCGGTGCCGCCCCAGGGCGGGCGCAAGCACCCGCACCAGGAGTTCATCCAGATCGACACCACCAACATCCTCTTCGTGGTGGGCGGTGCCTTCGCCGGGCTCGAGCACATCATCGAGCAGCGGGTCGGCAAGAAGACCCTCGGCTTCACCGCCGAGGTCAAGGGCGAGGCCGAGCGCAGCGAGGCCGACCTGCTGGCCCTGGTCCGCCCCGAGGACCTCACCAAGTTCGGTCTCATCCCCGAGTTCATCGGCCGACTCCCGCTCATCGCGAGCGTCTCCAAGCTCGACCGCCCGGCGTTGGTGCAGATCCTCACCGAGCCGCGCAACGCGCTGGTCAAGCAGTACCAGAAGCTCTTCGACCTCGACGGCGTCGAGCTGGTCTTCACCCCCGACGCAGTCGACGCGATCGCCGACAAGGCCATGGAGCGCGGCACCGGTGCGCGCGGCCTGCGTGCCATCATCGAGGAGGTCCTCCTCCAGGTGATGTACGACGTGCCCTCGCGCGGCGACGTGGCGAAGGTGGTCGTCTCGGGTGCGGTCGTGACGGGCGAGGAGGCTCCTGAGCTCGTCCTGCGCGAGTCGGAGACCAAGAAGCGCAAGTCCGCCTGAGATCCTCCGCCGACGCGGCGAGCAGCCCACGCGAGAGCAGCTGGACAGGTAGTCCGAACGGACTATCTGTCTAGTCATCTCGGGCTGTCTAGCCCGGTCGATTGCGACCGGGAGGCGCGGTCGCGCGAGAATCGGGGCCGACACACTCAGGACGTGGAGGAGCGCCAGGCATGGAGGAGAAGCCGCTGCGGCTGCTCTCCGAGCTGCGCTCGCCCCAGCACCGCCCGGCGATGGCGGCCTTCGTGCTCGTCGCGGTGGCGTGCGCCGTCGTGATCGCGACGAGCATCCGGTTCGGCCCGGCCGGCGGACTCGTCCCCCCGATCCCCAGTCTCCTCGCTGACCTGACGTTCGACCTGGTGACCGAGCCCGAGCCCCCGGCGCGGGTCGTGCGGGCGGGTGCCGCGATCGAGCCCGAGGATGCGGAGTCCGCGCCGTCCCCGTCCGCGGAGCCGACGACGTCGCTGCCGTCGGTCGCTCCGCCGGCCCTCAGCGCCCAGGGGCAGGGTGCCGGCACGGACCGCTCACCCGGCCAGGCCAAGGGCAAGGGTCCCGGCAAGGGCAAGGGCAAGGGCAAGGGCAGCGGCGGGACCAAGGGCGACGGCGGCGGGAGCCCCGGCGGCCACGGGGCCACCGCGCCCGGCGGCGGTCAGGGGAACGGCAAGGCCAAGGGCCATGGCAAGGCCAAGGGTCAGAGCTCGTCCCCGAGCAGCGGCAAGACCACGAGTCCCGGCAAGACCAAGGGCCCCGGCAAGGCGAAGGGTCCTACCAAGAGCAACGGCCCTGGGAAGTCGAAGAGCCCGGGCAAGTCCAAGGGCCACGGCAAGGCGAAGGGCCACTCCCGCCACTGAGCCGGACCACTGAGTCGGATCACGGAGCCGGACCACGGAGGGTTCGGCGCACCAGGTGCACCGAACACTCCGTGATCTTGCCGGACGACATGTCTGGGCGGACCCGACAGGTCCGCCCAGCGACGTACGGCGTCAGTCGGGCTGGACGGCCAGCTCGGCGTCGACCGAGAGCTCGCTGCCCCCACCGGGGGTGAAGACGAGGTCGCCGGTGATGCGGCCACTGCGGCGCAGGTCGCCGGCAGCCTTCTCGGCCGCCCGGACGATCGCCTCCGGGCCGGTGACCTCCACGCGTGCCAGCTCGGCGCGCATGCTGACCTTCGCCTGCGACTTCGCGCCGCGGATGCCGATCAGCGCCGCGGCGACGGCCTCCAGGACCGAGGGGTCAGCGGCGGCGGCCGAGCCGAGGTCGAGCTCGGTGGGCCACGAGGCGTGGTGGATCGAGCCCTCCTGCCACCACGACCAGACCTCCTCGGTCACGTAGGGCAGGAACGGCGCGAGCAGCCGCAGCTGGACCTCGAGAGCGATCGCCAGGGCGGCCTTGGCCGAGGCCGTGGCCTCGCCGCCGTCCTCGTCGTACGCGCGCTCCTTGACCAGCTCGAGGTAGTCGTCGCAGAACTCCCAGAAGAACTTCTCGGCGGTCTCCAGGGCGGTGGTGTAGTCGTAGGCCTCGAACGCCTCGGTGGCGCGGCGCACGACCAGGGCCAGGCGACCGAGCAGGGCGCAGTCGACCGGCTCGGACACGGCGAAGGCGTCGGTCTTGGTGGCACCGACGTTGCCGAGGACGAACTTGGAGGCGTTGAGCACCTTCATCGCCAGACGACGGCCGACCTTCATCTGGGTCTCGTCGAAGGGGGAGTCCAGGCCCGGGCGGGCCATGGCGGCACGCCAGCGGACGGCGTCGGCGCCGAACTTGTCGAGGATCTCGGTCGGGACGACGACGTTGCCCTTGGACTTCGACATCTTCTTGCGGTCGGGGTCGAGGATCCAGCCCGAGAGCATGGCGTGGCTCCACGGGACCTGGCCGTGCTCGAAGTGCGCGCGCACCACGCGGCTGAACAGCCAGGTGCGGATGATGTCGTGGCCCTGGGTGCACAGGTCCATCGGGAAGACCCGGTCGAAGAGGTCCTGGTCGTCCTCCCAGCCGCCGGCGATCTGCGGCGTCAGCGACGAGGTGGCCCAGGTGTCCATGACGTCCGGGTCGCCGATGAAGCCGCCCGGCTTGCCTCGCTGCGCCTCGTCGTAGCCCTGCGGGGCGTCGGTGGACGGGTCGACGGGCAGCTGCTCCTCGCGGGGGAGCAGCGGGTGGTCGTAGTCGGGCTCGCCCTCGGCGTCGAGGGGGTACCAGACGGGGAAGGGGATGCCGAAGAAGCGCTGGCGCGAGATCAGCCAGTCGCCGTTGAGGCCGCTGACCCAGTTCTCGTAGCGGTGCTGCATGTGCGAGGGGAGCCAGGTGATGCGGTTGCCCTCCTCCACGAGCTCGCCGCGCAGGTCGGCGTCGCGGCCGCCGTTGCGGACGTACCACTGCCGCGTCGCGACGATCTCGAGCGGCTTGTCGCCCTTCTCGAAGAAGTTCGCCATCCGCTGGGTGGGCTTGGGCTCGCCGTCGAGGTCGCCGCTCTCGCGCAGCATCGCGACCATCTCCTCGCGGGCGGAGAAGACGGTCTTGCCGGCCAGGCGCTGGTAGGCCTCGTCGGCCTGGGCCAGCCACTCGGGGGTCTCGCGGGAGAGACGGCCGTCGCGGCCGATGACCGTGCGGACCGGCAGCTGCAGCTCGCGCCACCACGTGACGTCGGTGAGGTCACCGAACGTGCAGCACATCGCGATGCCGGCGCCCTTGTCCATCTCCGCGGCGGGGTGCGCCACGACGGGCACCTCGACGCCGAAGACCGGCGAGGTCACGGTGGTGCCGAACAGCGGCTGGTAGCGCTCGTCGTCGGGGTGGGCGATCAGCGCCACGACCGAGGGGATCAGCTCGGGACGGGTCGTCTCGATGTGGATCGGGGTGCCGTCGGGGCTGTGGTAGGCGACGCGGTGGTAGGCGCCGGCGTACTCACGCGCCTCGAGCTCGGCCTGGGCGACGGCGGTCTGGAAGGTGACGTCCCAGAGGGTCGGCGCCTCCTGGAGGTAGGCCTCGCCGCGGGCGAAGTTGCGCAGAAAGGCGCGCTGGCTGACCGTCTGGGCCTTCTTGCCGATGGTCGTGTAGTGCTGCTTCCAGTCCACCGAGAGGCCCAGCGCGCGCCACAGCTGCTCGAAGACCTGCTCGTCCTGCTCGACGAGCTCCTCGCACAGGGCGATGAAGTTCGGTCGGCTGATCGGGACCTGCTTCTTGGGGTCCGGCTTGGCCGGCGGGGTGAAGTCGGGGTCGTAGGGCAGCGAAGGGTCGCAGCGCACGCCGTAGTAGTTCTGCACGCGACGCTCGGTCGGCAGGCCGTTGTCGTCCCAGCCCATCGGGTAGAACACGGACTTGCCGCGCATCCGCTGGAAGCGGGCGACGAGGTCGGTGTGGGTGTAGGAGAAGACGTGGCCGACGTGCAGGCTGCCGCTCACGGTCGGCGGCGGGGTGTCGATGGAGTAGACGTTCTCGCGCGGCTGGGAGCGGTCGAAGGCGTAGGTGTCCTGCTCCTTCCAGCGCTGCGACCAGGCGGCCTCGAGTCCCTCCAGTGCAGGCTTGTCCGGTACGACGACGGAACGCTCGGGCGCGCTCGTCGGTTCGGTGGCCTGCTGCGGGGTCTCGGTCATGCGGAGAATCCTATGAGCCGCCCCCGTGGCTGCCGAAACCAGTTCGGCACACGGCTGTCGCGTACCCGCTGGTCGAGGCGCGCGCAGTCTCCGGTGGTCGAGGTGCGAGGGGCGCCAGCGACGAGCCGCGAGACCCACGGTCCTGGTGCAAGTCACGGTCCGGTCACGATGCCCGGATGCCCTGTGGAGCAGCGCTCTGAGCGTCTCGGAATGTCGGTGCTGCCTGGAAGAGTCAGGTCATGGGAGCACTCGGGCCCCGTGAAGGGCAGCACCAGGTGGACCGCGGTGTCGCGGTCATCGCCGGTGCGCTCACCGAGCTCGACGAGGTCTCCCTGCTCGGTCTCGACCAGACAGCGACCGCTGCCTCGTTGGTGGAGATCGCTGCGGCCGAGGCACGCCTGGGTGAGCTCAAGCACCGCGTCCTCGCGCACGCCTCGTCCGTGCGGGTCGAGGAGGCCACCGGCGCCGCCACCACCGCGACCTGGCTGGCCCGCGCCACCCGGACCACCGTCCGGTCCTCTCGCCGGGCGGTGCACCTCGCCACGACGTTGGAGACCTACCAGCGGCTGCGGGAGGGGTACGCCGCCGGGCGGGTGAACACCGAGCAGGCAGAGGTCATCGCCCGCGCTCTCGACGCCCTACCCGTCGACATCCCCAACACGGTGAAGGCTGCTGCCGAGCAGCGGCTCGTCGACCTCGCCGCGCACCACGACGCCTGCGACCTGCGCGTGCTGGGTGACCGGGTCCTCGACGTCGTCGCCCCCGCCGTCGCTGACGCGCACGAGGCAGCGCGTCTGGAGGCCGAGGAACGCGCAGCCGCGCGGAAGACGATGCTGACCATGACCCCTGATGGGCAGGGCAGCGTCCATGGCCGCTTCACCGTCCCCGAGCTGCACGCCGGGATGCTGCGCAAGCAGCTGCTGGCCCTGGTCGTCCACGACAAACCCGCCCTGGCGTCCACGCCCGCCACGACGGTCGAGCAGGGCGAGGGTGAGCGGCCGGAGCCGGTCAAGGCAGCCTCCGCCGTCGAGCTCGGTGCCGCCTTCTGCGAGCTGCTGGAGAGGCTGGACGGCTCCCAGGTCCCGGAGATGTCGACCGGCGCGACGGTGGTGGTCACCATGACCGTCGAGACGCTGGCCGGTGGGTTGGCGGCGGCCACGTTGGACACCGGTGACCGGATCGCCGCCCACACCGCCCGCCGCCTGGCCTGCGAGGCCGGCATCATCCCTGTCGTCCTCGGCGGCAGACGCGAGGTCCTCGACCAAGGCCGCCGCAAGCGGTTGTTCACCCGCGCCCAACGCATCGCTCTCGCCACCCGCGACCGCGGCTGCACCGCGGTCGGCTGCCACACCGCTGCCTGGTTCTGCCACGCCCACCACGACCAGCCCTGGGCCGCCGGCGGTGCCACCGACCTGACCAACGGCCGGCTGTTGTGCCCCACCCACCACCGCGCCGCCCACGACCCCCGCTACGAGAGCCGGGTCCTGGCCGACCACCAGATCGAGTTCACCCTCAGGTGCTGATCCGCCGAGCCCTCGAACATCCGTTTCTGGCGAGCTGAGTGCGCGCTTCAGGTGGAACGATGAGGGCATGTCGCGTCTGGTGCTCATCAACGGCGCACCGGGTGCAGGGAAGTCGACTCTCGCTCAGGCGCTAGCCCAAGACCGACCGATGACGCTTGCACTGGACATCGATGCCATCAAGCACTCTCTCGGCTGCTGGGCCGATGATCCTGTGTCTTCAGGCACGCACGCCCGACGGCTCGCATTGACGCTCGCGCGTGAGCACCTGACCACTGGGCATGACGTGGTTATGGGTCAGTACCTGGCCAGGACGCCCTTCATCGACGACCTCGCGTCGCTGGCGTCGGCGGTGGAAGCCGAGTTCCGCGAGTTCGTGCTCGACATGACCGAGGACGCGCTACGCGAACGACTCAGTTACCGCATCGCTGGTCCGACCCGCCCTGAGCACGAGGTCAACAATCGCTTAGTGGGACCAGACGACGCCGCACGACTCATCTCGTCGCTGGAACCTTTGCGGCTCGCTCGACCCCAGGCCGTGTGGGTAGACGGAACTGACTCGCTTGACAGCACCCTGGACCTGCTCCGCCGGCTTCTGTGACCGCTTCGCCGCGCGGTGGGCGTCAACACTCGGTGTAGCCGTCCGGCCACCAACCGTCCTCGCGGTGCGTGAGGTCGTACAGGCGTACGGCATCGCTGCCCGGAGCCTCGGCGGTGACCGTGGCGTTTGCTCCGTCCTCCTGCACGCTCACCACGACGAACGCGTCGAGGTAGGGCTCGACCGCTTCCTCCGCTGATGGTTTGCCCGGGCCCGGGATGTCGAGGGCCCTGCTCAACCCGCCCTTGTCGCACTTTGCGGCTTCGTCGGTGGGTTCCGCGTCCTTCGCATCGCCGCAGTCCGCGGCAACGACAAGCACAACGACCGATGCAGCGATGCTTCCTAGCCGGGACCTCATGCCACTGGGACGCTAACCATTCACAACAGGTTCCGCACTCGTCCGCCGCGGACAGGGTCACTGCGCAGCCAGGAAATGGAGATGTCGTCGGCCGCCCGTCGCCGTACCGTCCGGCCATGACCTACCGCGTCGAGCAGACCACGGACCCGGCCGCCTTCCTGACGCTCGCCGGCGAGCACCTGGCCGCGGACCCGGTGCTGAGCACCGTGGTGTCGACCGTGCTGGCGCGCGCGGTCGGCGACCCGGAGGTGCCGGAGCACCCGCGGTGGTGGGCGGCGGTGCTGGACGGCGAGCAGGTGGTGGGCGTGGGGATGCGCACGGCGCCGTTCCGGCCCTACCCGCTCTACCTGCTGCCGATGTCCGAGGGCGCGGCGTGCGCCCTGGGGCGTCACCTCCTCGCCACGGGCGAGGACGTCGCGCACGCCAACGGCGCCCGCGCGTCCGTCGAGGCGGTGCTCGGCGTCCTGGCCGAGGCCCGGGGCGGTGGTGCCCGGGTGCTCGAGCACGACCGACTGTGGGAGGCGACCCGGGTCGTCGCGCCCACCGGCGTACGCGGCTCGTCGCGGCGCGCGACCGAGGCCGACCTGGACCTGGTCACCGCGTGGTGCCAGGCGTTCATGCCCGAGGCCGACCGGCAGGCCGGGCGCCCGCCGCGCGAGGGGGAGGGCGAGCACCTGGACCGGGAGTGGGCCGCCGACCGCGTCGGCCGCGGGCTGGTGTGGCTGTGGGAGGTCGACGGGGAGGTCGTGCACCTGACCGGGCACAGCGCCCCGTCCTTCGGGGTGTCGCGCATCGGGCCGGTCTACACGCCGGCCGAGCACCGCGGGCACGGGTACGCCGCTGCGCTGGTCGCCGAGGTGACCGACCGGATCCTCGGGGCCGGTGACCGGGCGTGCCTGTTCACCGACGTCGACAACCCGGTG
>Ga0208833_1000083_pt1 | contig 27316 bp, 21 predicted proteins | sample DeeseametaMP1788_FD_184181 | JGI IMG/M metagenome (GOLD analysis project Ga0208833, IMG submission 184181) | Marine microbial communities from the Deep Pacific Ocean - MP1788 (SPAdes) | ecosystem: Environmental > Aquatic > Marine > Oceanic | place: North Pacific Ocean | collected 2011-05-03 | reverse complement strand
GCTACTAGATAATTGCTATCATTAATAATATCGTCATTCCCACGTGCGCGGGAATGACGAATTTAACTAAAGTGATGTGATTCTTTGATAATGCTCTGGGCGTCGATCTCTAAACAAGCCCCAGCTGGAACGCTGTTTAGCCAGTAAATCTAAACCAAACTCTTGTATAATAATGCCTTGAGACGTTTTGTCCATTTCTTGAACTTTTTCGCCAAAGTTATCCGTAATAAATGATGAGCCGTAGAAGGTGATATCGCAGGCTTCACCTTGCTCTGTACCGATACGGTTGGAAGCAATTACCGGCACCATGTTGGCGCCACTATGACCTTGCATAACGCGTTGCCAGTGGCGTCGAGAATCCCACTCGGGATCTTGCGGCTCGCTGCCAATCGCCGTGGGGTAGAAGATAGCTTCTGCACCTTTTAACGCTAGCACTCTGGCCGTTTCTGGAAACCACTGATCCCAGCAGATAGCTGCACCTAAACGACCAAATTTAGTCTCCCATACCTTAAAGCCTGTATCACCAGGGCTAAAGTAAAACTTCTCTTGATAGCCAGGGCCGTCGGGAATATGAGCTTTACGATAGTTGTCTAAAATAGTGCCATCGGCATCAATCATGGCCAGTGAATTAAAGTGAGCATTGCCTGACTTCTCAAAGTAGCTAATGGGCAATACCACACCAAGTTCTTTGGCAAGTTTAGAAAAGTGTTGTAATACTTTACTGCTGTCAAAAGGCTCAGCCCAGTCAAAATACTTCGGGTCTTGATCTTTACACCAGTAAAATCCCGCGAAGAGTTCTTGTAATAAAATAGCCTGTGCGCCTTGCGACGCAGCTTCTCTGATTAGCGACTCGCCGAGACTCAAGTTCTCGTCAAAGTTATCAGTGACGGCGAATTGGCTGGCAGCAAAAGTTACGTTTCGCATGATGTTATCTCACGTTAAGAGCTTTTAATTAGCGGCTGTTGCATGGTGATACAGTGAATCCCACCGCCGCCTACTAAGATTTCATTGGCATCAAGTTGCTTAATATCACGCTTAGGGTATAAGTTCCTTAAGATTGACATAGCCGCCTGATCTTGCTTGCACCCAAAAGAGGGCAGAACAACTAAATCATTGGCAATATAATAGTTGATATAAGATAGAGGCACACGCTGCCCATCACTATATCGAGCATCTGGCTCTGGAATTTCGATTAACTCCATACCAGCGTCTTTAATAATTTCGCGGTTCTCGTGGTAAATATCAAAGTTTTCGCTGTCGCGGTCATCTGTGCTTTGTGTAAGAACTGTTTTATCATCCACAAAGCAGGCGATATTATCAATATGACCGTCAGTATCGACATCACCATACAGTCCTTTATTGAGCCAAATAACGGCTTTGGCGCCAAAGGTCTTAAGTAAGAATGACTCGATATCATCTTGGCTCAACTGTGGGTTACGTTTTGGATTCAATAAACACTCTTTGGTCGTCAACAAGATGCCTCGACCATTGCCATGAATGGAGCCACCTTCGAGCACAACATCATGCGTTTCGACTTTAGAGTGCGCGATTTGGGTAATGTGCTCAGCAACCTTGGCATCGTGTGCGTAAGATTCAAATTTGTTACCCCAAGCGTTAAAGATAAACTTCAACGCTAGAGAATGTTCAGCACCATCTAACTGTTCTTCGACCCATAGCGGCGAAATATCACGAGCCCAACTATCATCAAGGTCAAAAAAGTGGATCTCTATATCTGAGTTTAGAAGTTTTTGTGCTGAAGGGGCATCCTCAGCACGTACAATCATATTAACAGGCTCATACTCGGAAATGGTATTGGCTACCTTCGCAAAAGCGTGACGCGCTTTTTCTAAGCCATTGCTCCAGATTTCTTCGCGGCAAGGCCAAGCCATCCAAGTGGCTTGGTGCTTTTCCCATTCTGCTGGCCAGCGGCGTTTCGTTAATTGACTCATGTCTTTCCTTAATCTGCTAACTATCTTCTATAGCTAGTCTTCAAGATAACTGTAACCATAAATACCTTCGCGCAGTTCGGCGAGGTATTGGCGCTGTTGTGTGAGTTCTAATTCGCTAGCTTTTAACTGGCGACGGTAAGACTCCAGTAATGATTTTGCATCAAAATCGACATAATCTAAAAGCTCATCAACCCCAGAGCCGTAATCCGTATTGTAGATTTCTAGCTCGCCATTATCAGCAACACGCAAATCAATGGTGTGTGTATCGCCAAACAGATTATGCATATCCCCAAGGATTTCTTGGTACGCACCGACTAGGAAGAAGCCCAAGAGGTATTCTTCACCATGCTGGTACTCGGGTAGCTGGATGGTTGGAGTAATGCCATGATTATTGACGTACTGTTCCAATAAGCCATCACTGTCACAAGTAATGTCTTGAATAATGGCACTTTCAGTCGGTTCTTCATGCAAGCCTTTTAGCGGCATAACAGGGAAGATTTGATCAATGGCCCAAGCATCTGGAAGCGACTGGAAAATCGAGAAGTTAACGAAATACTTACTCGCTAACTGCTCATTCAAACCAGACAGTATATTCTCTTGTTCCTGAGTTTCTGGCTGTAAACGCTGCTTAATGGTTAATAAAATCAAGCGATGTAAACGCTCAGCCACAGCTCGATCGCCAAGACTGAGTACTTGGTGACTAAACATGCCTTGCGCTTCGTTTAAGTAATAACCAGCCTCATGATGCGCCTGTATTAAGCGATCATTATCGCCGGACAATACTTCCTGATAGGTTGTCCATAGATGCTGTAGGACGGTTGGAGCCTCGTCGCTAGGCGCATCAACTTGATGCTTTGTTGGCGACTCAGCATCGATCACGTTGGCGATTAATACTGCATGATGGGCCGTTAAGGCTCGGCCAGACTCGGTAATAATATTCGGGTGTGGCAGATTTTGCTGAGCGGCGACTTCATAGAAACCATTGACTACGTTGTAAGCGTATTCTTCTAGCGTATAGTTCATCGAACAGTGGCTTTGGCTGTGTGTGCCTTCGTAATCAACACCCAAGCCGCCGCCAACATCGACCGTGGTAATAGGCACGCCCAGTTTATGTAACTCAGCATAAAAACGTGCACACTCTTTCAATGCATTGCGGATGTCGTGAATCGAGGTGATTTGTGAACCCAAGTGGAAGTGTAGCAACTGGAAAATATCCAGTTGTTGATGTTCTTGTAATGTCTCTACCAAGCGAAGGATCTGGCTGGCGGATAACCCAAATTTAGAATGATCACCGCCAGAGGTTTGCCATTTCGACTCACCCTTAGACGCTAAGCGGGCACGCACGCCGATGGTCGGCTTAATCCCCATACCTTCAGCTTCTTCGAGAAGAAGGTGCAACTCAGAAAGCTTTTCAATCACAATATAAACTTTGTGGCCTAGCTCTGAGCCTATCAAAGCCGCACGGATATATTCACGATCTTTATAGCCATTACACACAATCGTTGAGTTGGTGTTTTCAGACATGGCCAAAACAGCCATTAGCTCAGGCTTACTGCCAGCTTCAAGACCGATTTGCTTGGCCTCTTTGCTGATACTGGCTTGGCTTTTGACGATTTCTTCGACCACACGACGTTGCTGGTTAACCTTAATCGGGTAACACACCGTATATTTGCCGTTGTATTCTAGTTCGCTGATGGCCTGATTAAACGCTTGGCACAAGCTGTTGACGCGATTATGCACGATATCGCCAAAGCGAAGCAGGGCGGGCATTTGAAAACCGCGACTCTGTAATTCTTTGCACACAGACGACAAGGAAAAGGTCAGTTCGGCGCGACTTTTGTCAGGAGACACCGTTAACTCACCGTCATTGTTAAGATCAAAATAACCATCACTCCAATAAGGAAGGTTATAAAACGAGCGTGCTTGCTCGATCGACCAATCGTTTGTTTGAACAGTCATTCGCTGTTATGTCTCCGTTCAATCTAGCCGCGTGTTGTCCACAGTATAAAGGCTAGTGTATTGATAAAATAGGGTAAACCCAGTCTCTTGTTAAGGAATCTTTGTTAACTATTACTTGTTATTACAAAAAATACAGGCACAAAAAAGGCGGTGCTAGAAGCCCGCCTTGTTTGACCTTTGTCGTGAGGTTACTTGAGTACATCGACGACATATTGGGGTAAAGCAAAGCTGGCGACATGAAGCTCCGGCGTGTAATACCGGGTCTTGATGTTGCTCTGTGTAAATCGTTCGCGTATTTCCTCTACCGACTGTTGACGCAAGGCTTCATTATCCGTGCCCCAGGCTAGTGTCATAATGCCGCCAATATAGGTCGGCACTGGCGCTGCATAAAACCAACGATCGTTGAATAAGCCTTCAAAACGATTGAACGTGGTTTTGACTTCATCAATTTGCATGAAGCTGACGCCGTTCTGAGTGGCTAAAATACCGCCGTCACTCAGGCTGTTTTTGCAGCCTTGATAGAATCTTGAGCTAAACAGTACTTCACCTGGACCTTCGGGATCGGTAGAGTCAGAAATAATAACGTCGTATGGTTCGCTACTTTGATCAAGAGCATTGTTAACAATGAAGTCAACGCCATCATCAATCACTAAATCCACGCGCGGGTCATCAAAAGCTCCGTCCGAATGTTTCGGGAAGTATTTTTTGCACATGTCGACTACGGCTTGATCAATTTCGACCATGGTCACGTGCTCAACTTCAGGGTGGCGTAGAACTTCGCGCAAAATACCACCGTCACCGCCGCCAATGATTAAGACTCGCTTGGCATTGCCATGAGCAAACAAAGGCACATGAGTTAACATCTCATGATAGATGAACTCATCTTTTTCCGTGGTCTGAATCACGCCATCCAAAGCCATAACGCGGCCGAACTGCTCATTGTTAAAAATGATCAGGTGTTGGTGGTCAGTTTTACTCTCGAACAGTATCTCGTCGACAATAAAACTCTGCCCATAGGTTTTATACAGTGTTTCAATAAACCGTTTGCTCATAGCGGCACTTATCCGTTACTTAGAATTAGCTTAATGTCGATTAATTATGGACTTCGCCACGCAAGATTTCTTTTACCGACACTTCTGAAGGTAAAAAGGCTTTGCGCAGGATTTCCGTCGCTTTATGAGGTTCTGCATCACCACACATAAAGACGTCAAACGCAGCATAGTCGCGCTCAGGCCATGTGTGAACACTGATGTGAGATTCAGCAAGCACAGCAACACCTGAAATACCGCCGTTCGGGGTAAAGTGGTGCATGTGAATATGAAGCAGGGTAGCGCCACATTCGATCACAGCTTCTCGGAAGGCCTGCTCCATGACGTGTAAATCGTCAAGTTTAGAAGCGCCCCACAAATCAATGATCAGGTGCGTACCGGCAAACTGCTTGCCATCACGTTGTATGAAATGATCGTTTCGCTCATCGTTCTCATTAACGTTCTTGAAAGAAGGCCACTGAGTGTCTGTTGCGCCAGTAGGATCAATCTCTTGGTTATAGTCGAAGTCTTTATACACTTCTTTAATCTCCTCTCATGGGGAAGCCATAAACAAGCTTTATGTATGTATTTTCTGGGGGCGTAACGACAGAAACTTCCCAGACCTACTGAGCAGGCTAAATGTTGATGTAATTCAATAGCTTATCAACGCTTTTGCTCAAGTGTAAAACGCTATGTTTTGAGCATCATTAACCAGCACAATTTAGACTGTGCTTTATACGCTTTTTTGCTGGAAATGCAATACTTTTTGCATTAAATCTGTATAAAAAACAATCAGAACCTTGGTTGAGGATAGCTATAATGTAACGCTTAGTAAAAAGATTTAATTGCACTAGCAAGAAACCGTCGTTTCAGATATATTTAGTCCCTGTTGTTGTGTCAGTATTCTTTACACCTTTAAGGCAGTAGTCGTTATGACCAAGTTGATGGTCACAGATTACTTTATTTAGAGGCTCAGATGGCTAAACTGGGGTAAATCCGCATTTTTTGTTATATTGAGATACATTCTTTTACATAATCAGATAAAAAAAATGTGAGGTAAATCAAGGATTGTGCAATAATGACGCAGTTGATGCATATTTGCTTTAATCTTGAGTGGAGAAAACCGTGAGTAAGACTTTATCTCGTAAGGAACTATCCCTTATTGGGCGTGAAGGAGAACGCATTAAAAATGGTTTAGCGAATCTTGTAGAAGATTTTCCTAATCATGCCAAAACCATCACAGGTATGTCGAAATGGTTGACCGCTAACAAGTCTACCTGTCAAAGAATGGTAGAGACAATTAATAAAGCTGTAGACGGTTTAGAGGTGGTTAATTCACTTCCTGGGCCAGCTGGCTTAAAAGGCTTTATTGACTTAGCGGAAGAGAAGAGCATCAACCCTAAGTTAGTGGATGAGGCGAGAGCGGTTGTTCAGCGTTTTGAAAACCTAATTTACGAATACTCACGAAGCCATTCGGCACTTAAAAAATTAATACAAGATTCCAATTCGGCAAGCACCGAGAGCACCGGTTCTAAACGCGATGGCCGTGCCGCACTTTATGAGGCGGCTAAAATGGTTACTGGTGAGTCGATGGAAAGCTCATTTTTTGCATGCATCATCAAAGAAAATGATCATGACTCCAAATATCTTCAGCAGTTTACGTTAAGTTATTACGAAGGTTGTCGCGCCTCTGAGAACTCGAGACCGGTCATGGTTCCAGTCGTGCCAGGCGAAAATACCGTAGACTTCGAAAAGCCTGATATTATTTCTCAAGGCGAGCAAAAGGGAGATGACTTAAGCTATGTCTCTCTGATTCGCGAGTTAACCAGCCCTTCAATCATAGACCACATTAAAGACTTCACCCATGGCGAAAACTGGATGGTGGTACCGACTGAAACGGATAAAAACTCAGAAACCAACATCGGCGTTATTAAGAATTATCCGAAAGAGCAGTTAGGTCCATTCCATGGTGGTAAAAAAGCTAGCTGCATGGGCGCGCATACTCGATATCCAACTAAAAACTTGTACATCATGTGCTTTTTAGACAAAAAGTATGCAATGAGAAGTGTGGCGAACGCGGGGATTTATTCTAGTGGATCTCAGTTGATTAATATTATCAATAGCCCAGACTCTTTGTGGTTTGATCGATTCCATGATGAAGCAGATCTTGGTTTAGCGGGACCTAATGATGATTTTAGCCAAAAACTTGGTTATCCAATGGCTAATGAATTAGTCGATGAACTTTTCTCGATGTCTCAATGTGACCGTGATGACTATACCTGTTTCTTGATGCAAGTAGAGTTCCCAATCTGGTCAACGGCTTATCGTATGTATTTCCAGTATGCGATTGACTAAAGAGCCAGTTTTATAAGGTTTTAAAACAAAAAAGCGAGCTATAAGCTCGCTTTTTTTATGAGAAAGAATTCTCGGTGTTACTTTTTAGCGTCCGCTACACGTTGACGTGCGATTTCGTCTGCAATGACGTTAGTCGGACGGCCTGATGATTTCGATGCATCGAACACTTCAGTCAAGGTTCCATAAATCTCATCGACTTTCTTCAGCGCAGCTGCTTGGTCATAGCTTTCTTCAAATGAAACATTGATGATACCGCCAGCATTGATGACGTAGTCAGGCGCATACAAGATGCCTTTTTGCATCAAGATATCACCGTGACGATCTTCAGCAAGCTGGTTATTCGCAGCACCAGCAATAACTGAAGCTTGAATCTTAGGAAGCGTATTATCGTTAATAGTAGCGCCTAGTGCACAAGGAGCGTAAACGTCTACTTCTTGATGATAGATGTCATCAGTGTCTACTGCGATAGCACCGAACTCATCAACCACGCGATCAACGCTTTCTTTATTTATATCAGTAACCACAAGCTTCGCACCTTGCTCATGCAAGTGACGGCACAGGTAATAACCAACGTGACCTAGTCCTTGAACAGATACTTTCAAGCCATCTAGGTCATCACGACCTAAACGGTGGTTGACTGCCGCTTTAAGACCAGTGAATACACCATAAGCTGTAACAGGAGAAGGGTCACCAGACTTACCTTCAAGACCTAGTACGTGGTCCGTTTCTTTGTTCACTACAGCCATGTCCTGTGGGTTAATGCCCACGTCTTCAGCTGTGATGTACTTACCGCTTAGCTTATCGACAAAACGTCCGAAAGCACGGAACAACTCTTCAGACTTCATAGTCTTAGAGTTACCAATAATCACTGATTTGCCGCCGCCCATATTAAGGCCAGCCATAGCATTTTTATACGTCATGCCTCGTGAAAGGCGAAGTGCGTCGATCAATGCGCCTTCATCAGAATTATAATCCCACATACGACAGCCACCGACCGCAGGGCCAAGGTTAGTATTGTGGACACAAATAATTGCTTTAAGCCCTGACTCTACGTCACGGCAAAATACGATTTGTTCGTGATCGTCATAGGCGCGAAGGTTAAAAACCGCCATAAAAAACTCCTATCAAAAGGAAAAAACAAAAGCCACAACACAAGCGTGTGGCATCAAAAGAAATCGTTAGCCCAAGTCGAACTTAATGCCTTGAGCGAGTACTGGAGTATCTCCCCAGAAAATCGTGTTTGTCTGACGACGCATGTAAGCTTTCCAAGCATCAGAGCCAGCTTCACGTCCGCCACCAGTCTCTTTTTCGCCGCCGAAAGCACCGCCAATCTCAGCACCGGAAGTGCCGATATTAACGTTTGCAATACCACAGTCAGAACCAACTGCTGACAAAAATCTTTCCGCATTTTTTATATCTCGCGTAAAGATTGCTGATGAAAGGCCTGCTTTAGAGTGGTTCTGCATGGCTAAAGCTTCGTCAATTGTGTCGTACGTCATTACATACAGAATCGGGGCAAAAGTTTCTGTTTGAACAATGTCCCAGTGGTTTTCTGCACGTATAAAGGTAGGCTCAACAAAATGACCTTTGCCATCGACTCTTTTACCGCCAGCTAATACTTCGCCGCCGGCTTCTTTTGCCTTAGCAATAGTATTTTCAAAATTTTGAACTGCTTGTTCATCAATCAGCGGGCCCATTAAGGTGTCTGAGTCTAATGGGTTGCCGATTTTAACTTGCTGATAAGCATTTGCAATGGTTGGTATGACTTCATCAGCAACGCTCTTATGCACAATTAAACGACGCGTCGATGTGCAACGTTGTCCGGCAGTGCCGACAGCACCGAAAACAACAGCAGGCACTGCCAAGTCAAGATCCGCCGTTTCATCAAGGATTAGGGCATTATTACCAGACAGCTCAAGAAGCGACTTACCCATACGCTCAGCAACTTTCATGCCGACCATGCGGCCAACTTCGCTGGAGCCAGTGAACGACATTTTCTTAACGCGCTGGTCTTCAATAAATTTCTGCGACAGCTTGTTTTCTTCACCGTCAATAAATAAGCAGAAGATGCCCTTATAACCGTTCTTTTCAAGCACCTTATTACAAATATTCTGTACTGCAACACCAGTCAGTGGTGTTTTCGGTGATGGCTTCCACACCACAGTGTTGCCGCAAACAGCGGCCACAAAGGCGTTCCAAGACCACACAGCTACCGGGAAGTTGAAGGCAGATATTACTCCCGTAACACCAAGAGGGTGCCATTGTTCATACATGCGATGCTCAGGGCGTTCAGAATGCATGGTTTTGCCGTAGAGCATACGAGATTGGCCGACGGCAAAGTCTGCCATGTCGATCATTTCCTGAACTTCACCATCACCTTCAGCTTTAATTTTGCCCATTTCGGCGCTAACTAGGCTACCAAGGGCGTCTTTGTGCTCACGCAATGCGTCAGCCATTTGGCGAACTAACTCGCCACGAACAGGGGCAGGGACCATGCGCCATTCAGCGAAAGCTTGTTCCGCTTGCTGCATAACTTTGTCGTAATCTTTCTCAGACGTTGCGTTAACTTTTGCAATAAGCTCGCCTGTAGCTGGGTTAATGGACTCAATAACACCGGCATCTTGAGTATCAGTATAGCCTTCACCCCAACTCGCAGATTGGTTGATGTCTTCAATACCTAACTCGTTCAAAAAATTCATACAAACCCCTAATTCGGTTAATACGTGGATGCATTAAAAATAATCATTCTCGTATCTCAATTTTGCGCAGCAACCTTACCACCAGAGCAGTGTTTTCGCCAGTATATTTTGGCAGGGTTGGTTAAAGATTAATCAATGACGCTTCTGGTCGGACAAGTTTTGCAAGTAAACTCTATGGAAGTAAAGTTTCTGATAAGAATAATTTATGCTTGGCCGAATGGTGAGCAATTTATGGGATATGAAGCATAGGAGGGTGGTAAGGCTAAAAGATCCTCTCCAACATAAATCATTAGAGAGGATGCATTAGTTTTTGTGTGGGTTAAAACTCCCACCAGCAGGTTTTCCACCAAGTCAAAAACTCCTCAAATTCAATGTAACCGCTACCATCAGTGTCAATTAAAGAGAAGCCTTCGTGAATCTGCTCCGTTCCAGAGTCGGGAGAGAGCACCTGTAGTAACTCTCCAAATTCATCAACATCAATTCGTCCGTTGTCATCGCGATCAAAGAACTTGAAATGCTCTTTAATTTCTTCAACACGTTCTTCGCTAAGTGGTTTCATAAAACTCCTTATAATTCTTGAGACTTGGTTTAATCCAAGCTATTCACTTCTAGGCGATACCGTACTTTACGTTCTTCCATGTAGTCAATCACCGTTTTGCAACAATCTGTGTGCCCACCGATATGTTCAGGCGCATAAACCCCAATCTTATTAAACTTATCTTTCAATATCAGGCTGGCTACTGCATTGGCGGTAAAGCCTGTGGTTCTTGCCATAGAGGTTTCTTGCTTGATGCTGTCGTATTCGTCATACAGATCATAAATATATTCTTTGCGCTTACCGCTTTCAATGCCACGGATATTAACGCGCATGATGGTGAACTCTTCTTCTTTACGTTTAAGCTTCCACTCATTAATCAGAACTTTTGAAGTAAATTCTAATGGGCTAATTTCCATACCATTGACCGTAACCGGTTCTTGGTCAAAGAATCCGCTGTGTTTTAACGTACGAATAGCTTCGACATGGCCAGGATAACGTAGCGTTTTTTCTTTCATATTAGGAATATGACTCATGGTGTAGATCAAGCTACGAAGGCCATCAGTATTAAAGGCTTCTAAAGTACCAATTCGGTCAAACTCAACCAGCTCACGATCGGTTAACGGCTCTTTGACGAGTTCACGTCCATTCTCGAAGTAATGCACGGGACGAACGTATTCAGCGATAACGTCTAAAGGCGAGAAAGGAGCTTTGTACTCGAACGGCTTGCTACGAGTTTTTGGTAGACCGCCAACAAAACACTCAAAGTCAGTAACCTCGATTTTGGTGTTGAGAAAGCCTAGGAGGAGGTTATCCATACCAGGAGCAACGCCGCAGTCTATAACCGCGGTCACATTGTTCTTTTTTGCTAAGTAATCGAGTTCGAGACAGTTCTCTTCGGCGAACGATATATCTACTACATTCTTTCCAGCTTCGATCACATTTTTTAGGACTTTAAAGCCCAAGTTGCCGGGGACTGCGCAAATCACGATATCGAAGGGTTGTAAAAGATTGTTTAACGCTTCTGCATCCAGTGCGTTGACTTCTTCAGTATTGATTGATGGAAGTCGTTTTTTGAGTAGCTTTAATGTTTGTGGCTCAATGTCGGCAATAGTGACGTCATGTTTCTCAGAAAGATCTCTGGCGATGACACTTCCTACCATACCAGCACCTAACACAATAATGTTACTCATAAAGTATCCTTTTGGCTTGATGATGTTTTGGGGTTAATTTAAAGCTTTCTGCTCTTCAAGACTGGCTTGATACGGCGTGACTTTAATTAGTAATCCCATGGTTGGGTGATCGATGTAATACAGTTTGCCTAGTTTGACCTTTATTGTCTCTGACATTTCAAAGAAACCGCTTAGCTCGTCAGGAATTTGCATATTTTCTTCAAAATCATTGTTTTCAGTCTGGACATTAGTCGCCACGCCGTTTTCAACTGTTTCGAGGCTATCCTCGTTACTGTTTTCTTCAGAGCTATTTTCTTGATTATTGAAAGGGAGTTCTAGAGCCGGCTCCTGCTCTGTTGGATCATTACTCAGCGATTCGTCTTGAGAGAACGTTGTTGCAGGTTCTTTGTAGCCGACCACTTGGCTTTCTAGAACAAGTCCTTGGTTTCGGCTTAAGCGAATAATGCCATTGAAACCTTCTAACCCTTCTTGATCTGGGGCGTCGTTAAGGTTAAAGCTTAACCAAGGTGTGTCAGCCTTGTCCTGTAGTTCTTGGCGCCAGCCGAGGTGAAGCAGTGGACGCATGCCGGGGCTAGAACGTAATCGGTTATACACGCCCTCTAGCTGTTGCTCTTTGCGAGCGAGAAGGCTGTAACCTTCAGGCAGCATCGAATTATTCTCGGAAAGCAAAAACTCTACGTCATCGTCCTCAAGTGGAATCGGCTCGGGTTGCCCCTGCATATGCAGTTGATCGAGGCGCTTGAAGAATACGAGCTCGACATCAAAAATAGTTTGTGCGGTCAAGCTAAAAGAGGCAAGCAGCAAAGACAAGCCTATGAAATATTTAGAAAATTTATAGTTCATCTCTATTTATAATATTGGTTGTTAACCCCAGAGTGTGACATGAGTTTAACATGATTTTTGTCATTGCCCAGCGCAAATTGCGTTATTGGAGCTTCTCAAAGACCAACCGAATAGCTTTGAGTAAAGGCTTCAACTCTTCCTCTTCGGTCAGAATCTTCAGGATAACGTTTTGCTCAAAGCGATACAGCGCTGGGTTCATTTGAATCATTTTAATCAGCTTGGTTGGATCGATGGAGCTATCCTGATTAAAGCGCATACGAACGCCAGAATGTACTAAGTCAATTTTGCTGATTCCTAATGGTTGAGCTTCGAGTATCAGTTCATTAATAGCAAACAGATTCTTTAACTCATCAGGCAACAACCCAAAACGATCGATAAACTCGATTTGTAAGGCATCCAATTCATCTTTGGACTTTGCGCTGGCGATCCGTTTATATAAAGACAAGCGTGTAGCGACATCGCCAATATAGTCGTCGGGAATAATTGCCGAAACCCCAAGTTCCACTTCTGTCTTTTGATTGAGACTCTGTTGCAAGCTAGGCTCTTTTCCTTCTTTTATATCTTTAATGGCTTGCTCAAGCATATCCATGAAGAGGGTAAAACCGACCGCCTGCATTTGCCCAGACTGCTCTTCACCAAGCAATTCTCCGGCGCCACGAATCTCAAGGTCATGGGTTGCTAGCGTAAACCCTGCACCTAAGTCTTCCAGAGAAGCAATCGCGTCCAAGCGCTTTTCAGCATCTTTGGTAATTTTTCTCTCGGCAGGCGTTAAGAGGTAAGCGTAGGCCTGGTGATGCGAGCGTCCAACACGGCCACGCAGTTGGTGCAACTGGGCAAGACCGAACTTGTCTGCTCGGTCGATAATCATGGTGTTGGCATTAGGGTTATCAATTCCAGTCTCAACGATAGTGGTACAAACCAGTAGGTTGAAGCGCTGGTGATAAAAATCGCGCATGACTTGTTCCAGCTCTCGCTCGCGCATCTGGCCGTGGGCATAATGAATGCGTGCCTCGGGCAGTAACTCTTCAAGCTCGCGAACGGTGCGCTCAATACTTTCGACGCTGTTGTGCAGGAAGTAGACTTGACCACCACGCAAAATCTCACGTAACACCGCTTCACGAATCAATGGTTTATTGTGTTCCCTGACAAAGGTCTTTACCGATAAGCGCTTAGCGGGTGGCGTGGCGATAATTGATAGGTCACGCATCCCCGACATCGACATGTTCAGGGTTCTCGGGATAGGCGTCGCCGTTAGCGTTAAAATATCGACTTCAGCTCGGAATTTTTTAAGTTGTTCTTTTTGACGCACCCCAAAACGGTGCTCTTCATCAATAATCAGTAAGCCAAGTCGCTTAAATTTTACGTCTTGCTGAATAATTTTATGAGTTCCTATCACGATATCAACGGTACCGTTTTCAAGTCCTGCTAATGTTTCTTTGATTTCTTTAGCCGTGGCGAATCGTGATAAAGCGGCGATTTTAATGGGCCAATCTGCAAAGCGATCGCTAAAGGTCTCAAAGTGCTGCTGGGCGAGCAGGGTGGTCGGTACCAGTACTGCAACTTGCTTGCCAGCGTGTGCTGCGATGAATGCAGCTCGCAGCGCGACTTCGGTTTTACCAAAGCCAACATCACCGCAGACCAAGCGATCCATAGGTTGTGGTGCCGTCATATCACGAATGAGTGAGTTAATCGCGGTTACCTGATCAGGCGTTTCATCAAAGCGGAACTCACTGCTAAAACGGTTATATTCAGCTTCATCCAAACTGTAGGGGTGACCTTCTTTGGCCTCGCGTCTGGCGTAAACATCTAGCAGCTCAGCAGCCACATCACGAGCTTTCTCGGCTGCTTTGGTCTTAGCTTTATCCCAGGTTTCGGTGCCGAGCTTATGCCACGGCGCGAGTTCTGGGTTAGTCCCAGAATAACGACTGATGAGGTGTAACGATTGAACGGGGATATAGAGTTTGTCGCCGCCGGAGTACTCAATCATTAAGTATTCGGCCTCCAAATCACCGCTAGCAAGTTTTTCCAGGCCGCGATAACGCCCAATACCTTGCTCAACGTGAACCACAGGATCGCCTTCTTTCAGTTCTGCCAGATTGCGTATAACGTCTTCAGCTTGAACCGAAGGCTTTTGATCGCGCTCAGAACTACGTCGCTGAATTGCCTGCTCACCAAATAGCTCCATCTCGGTGACTACGGCAAGTTTATCAACCACAAAGCCTTGGGTCAGTGGCGCTACGCCAATTTCAATCACGTCGCTTTTTAGTGCGCCTGCAGAGTCTTTCCAACTTGCGGAAACGGTGGTGTGAATATCATGGCGTTCCAGTAAGTCTTTTAATGCTTCTCGTCGTCCCGGCGATTCTGTGGCGATCAGAGTTTGCCCCTGCCAGTGATGTAGGAAGTTGCGTAAGTGGTGCGCTGGATCGGTCGCCTTGTGTTCAATTGGCATCATCGGTACAGGAGCTGTGACCTGCTTTTTGTCAGGCGACGAGGGTTCGAGTCGAACCCTTACGGTCTCTTTAAGTAGCGTATTTAATTCATCTTCCACTAAATACAGCTGCTTAGGCTCTAAAATCGGACGCTCCACGTCATGACGACGTTGCTCGTAACGCTCTGTGATTTCGGCCCAGTAATCAGTGATAGCCTGATCATGATTACCTAAAGAACACAAAATGCTTTGTTCAGGTAAATAATTAAATAGTGTATCTACCTCATTGAAAAATAAAGTGAGGTAATACTCGATACCCGCTGGGGCATTGCCGTTACTGACTTCTTGATAAAGCCAAACTTTTTGCAGGTTAACATCAAAAGTGCGACGGAAGTTTTGGCGGAAAGCTTCGATACCATCTTTGTCGAGCGGAAATTCTTTAGCGGGTAATAGCTCAAAGTTATTGAGAGTATCTTCCGATAACTGACTCTCTGGATCGAAGTAGCGGATGGTATCGATTTCATCATCAAAAAAGTCAATCCGCAAAGGTTTGTCAGAGCCCATGGGGAACACGTCGAGAATCGAGCCACGAACCGCGAATTCGCCATGAGAATAGACTTGGTTCACGGCGTTGTAGCCGTGTTGTTCGAATAGGCTTCGGACTTCATGCATATCAAGTTCTTGTCCGGTATGCATCACAAGACTGTTTTGTTCAATATATTCTCGCGGAGGAAGCTTCAGCAGTAGGGTACTGACGCTAATTAAAACGATGCCTTGCTTAAGCCTCGGTAATTGGTACAAGGTTAAAAGGCGCTGAGAAACGATATCCTGATGAGGACTAAAGTTGTCGTAAGGCAAGGTTTCCCAGTCAGGAAAGCTGAATACGGGCAATTCTGGCGACTCGTCTGAGTGGCTCTTTCCCAAGAAGTACTCGATTTCTTGCTGCAGATGCCACACCTGAGGGGCGTCATTACAAATCACCACTATCGGCTGATCCGCCTGCTTCGCTTGTTCAGCAATGGCCAAGGCACGGCTGGAGCCGGCAAAGCCTTGCCAGTGATTGATGAAGTTCGACTTTTGCTTTAACTCAGGTAACTTTATTAGCATCACAACTCTTTAACGTCAGTACTTTCTTTAGCATCACGATCCTACTGATACCCTTTAGGGGGTATTCAGTCTCGTCAGGCTTTGGGCGATTGTCGCTGGCGAATTATAGCGAGCTTGGCTAGTTCTTAATAGTATTTGCACAAGTATTTGCACAGAACAATGATTCTGGATAAGGTATGATAATCAACCGTAAAAGCAATCACTTAGGTCTGTATGAACATCAGTTTTGAACACGCCGATGACTTTTCCATCACTCCCACCATGTTTATCGCGGGCTGGAAGGTTTGGTTTAAGCGCTTTTCAGAACATCCGCAACAATGGAAGTTCGGGAAAATGCCTTTGGGTGAAAGCTCAGATTCATTAAGTGAGCTTATTCGCCAGCAAAAACGTTTTAGCCTTGAGGTCTTAGCTCGAATGATGGTGCCCTGGGCTTTTCGCAACACGTCACAAGTTAGCCCTGACTTGGTTAATCGATATTCAAAATGGTTAGAGCTTACCAGTTTCAGTAATGATGATGGTGACGAAGTTACGGCAGTCTGTTTAACCGAGCACGCTGTGAAATACTGGGATAGTCTTGCCTTTGCAGTGCAAGACGACTTTATGAATTATGCTGAGGCTCGTGTTCAGGCCGATATTGAAGCGCCGTCCAGTGACCCGGTCGTTCTAGATGATCAAGGTATCGAGCTGATAGGCGAGGATACTTATCCGCCGTACGTACCGAGTGCTGATGCGAGCGATGAAGAATTTCTTAAAGCGTTGGTGTTGTGGATCGATGACGCGCCACACCAGCCGATTTATTTAAAACAGCCGGTAGGCGATGCTGTTGCAGGCTGGCATGATCGACTGGTTAGCTTCTTTTGGCCAAAACCCCGTATTGGCTATGCCTTATATCACGCAGCCATTGACCCGCTTTATTACCGAGCTACTGAACTCGCCAAGTCAGTGGATGCGGGTTCAAATATCACCAGTAGCTCTCTGCCATGGGACAAAGAGTGGCGCGATATGGCGGTGAAAACGGCTGTTGAATTGTTTGATGTTAGCGGGACCCCACAAAGCGGTGTGACGCTAGATAATGTTCATAAAGTGATGCAGGCTGCGCTGAGCGAAGACTTTGATTCCAACGCGAAAATGAACAGCGGTTGGTCGTTCTTGGCTTCAGCGGCCACATCTTATTTAAGTGAACAAGAAGGGCGTCTGCCCATGGTTTGGTGGTGTAGCCGTGTAGCCAGTTCTATTATTTCACGACTAGACTTTTTATTAGCCGAAGCAGGCGTAACTGAATTAGGGCAACGCTTCCAGAATATAGGCACCGTTCCTGGGTATGGCGGCACTCGCCCAAGACAGTATACACTGGAGTGGCCTGAAGGTTACCGCTCATGGAAGTCGCAAATTGCTGCTAGTCAGTTGGTTCAGCAAATGGTGATCATTCTCAATGCAGAAAAAGATAACCAAGGGAATCGTCGCTTTAAGTTGATGCCTCAAGCCAACGGCGGCCGCGGCAACTGGACGGTTCAAGGGGTTCAAACGGTCCTTTTTTCAGATGGTTACTAAAGGCTGGAATAGTAAGGTTTAAAGTATTCTGGGGCTCAAGACCCCAGAATAACAAGAAGTTAATCGTCTAATTTCTTTTCTTTATCCGCTAATGTTTTGAGCTTCTTCTGACCCTTGTTAGCAGGGTTATCATTAGGAATATTCTTTTTATTTTCTGGGTCATGAACCAATGCTATGATCTTAGTACCGCTTGGAATATTCTTGCCAGTTTCTGAAGAAAACACTTTCAACGAACCGTTTTTATCGATCATGTAAAGCGCGATATAGTTCTTATTATCGGCACGATACTGTTCGTAGCTATAGCTATCTGTAATGTTGGTAATTTTGATTTTGGCATTGTTGGCAATCATGCTGGCTAGTTTGCCGTAATTAATGCCTTCGCCGAACAGCCAAGCAGACTGCCAGTAATCGGTGCGTTCTTGGCGCTCATTCTTTTTACTATTATCGTCGTTATAGCGTAAGCGATATATGTTCTTTTTACCGAAAACGTGTCGGTAATTAATCTCGCATAAGGTATTTAGCTCCCGGTCCATGCTCATGGCAAATAAGTGTCCGAAGCCAATCAAGTCCAGATTGCGGTCTGCATGATCTGATACTGGGTTGCCGAAGTAGGTTTTTACCCCTTCCATGCGTGCGCGTGAGATGTTGGTATAGTTATTATGAGCCATGACCACGTCGTAGCCTGAATCTCTTAATGACTGGGCTACTTTTAGCGCAACAGGGTTGCTGCCGATAATAAGAACACCGTTGTCTGACGCTTCACGAACCTTAAGTAAGTTTCCGATCGGCTTAGCACCTAAGCTTTGAATAAGTACAGTACCAATGATGACGACGAAAACTAATGGTACTAGGTATTCAGTACCAGCTAAGTCGTATTCAGCCAACTTGATGGCGAATAGAGATGAAATCGCCGCCGCGACAATACCGCGAGGGCCAATCCAGCTTAACATCAGCTTTTCGTTGAACTTGAGCTTAGAGCCGATACTCGAAGCCCAGACAGAGGCTGGGCGTGCGACAAACATCACTACCGCCAGTAGAATTAAGCTTGGAATACCGATGCTCAATAGGCTGTCGAGATTCAATCGTGCTGCTAACACGATAAACAGAACGGAAATTAACAGTAGGGATAGCGACTCTTTAAAGTCGAGTAGATCGTCTTTCTCAAATTTTGGCCAGTTGGCAAGAGCAACGCCGAGAATAGTGACGGTTAATAAGCCAGACTCGTGCTCAATATGGTTAGAGATAGAGAATAGCAATAGTACGTAAGCTAAGGCGAAGACGTTGCGTAGATATTCAGGAATCAGGTGACGCTTGAATAGCTGGGCTAAGATGTAAGCACCGATCATGCCAATTAAGAAGCTGACCAGTAGAATCTTACCGAATACTAGTAAAGCATGGTCGCCTGAGCCACCAGAGATAATGTACTCATAAACTAAAACGACCGCGATGGCACCAATAGGGTCGATAATGATGCCTTCCCAACGAAGAATATTGCTGATGTTCTTATTGGGGCGAACGCTTCGAAGGATAGGGACGATAACAGTCGGGCCGGTAACACAAACCAAGGCACCAAATAATATCGCGATTTTTGGATCCATATCGAATAAGAAGTATGCGGTGATGGCAACTATCGTAATAGTGACCAGAACCCCGACCGAAACCAGCATCTGGACCACCCGGCCATGGCTTTTAACTTCATGAAACTCAAGGGTTAAGGAGCCTTCAAAGAGGATCACGGCCACACCTAACGATATGAAGGGGAACAGTAGGTCTCCCATGGTTTCATCTGGGTTAAAAAAGCCCAGAATGGGGCCGATCAAGATCCCGATTAATAGTAGAAATAGGATCGAAGGTTGTTTCAAGTACCAGGCGAGCCATTGCGCGCCAATACCTAAAGCAAGAATTCCAGATAAAATAAGAGCTAGGTCAAGTGTTAGCATAATGTTGAGTTGGGTAGTCCGTTATGGAATGGTTTTATTCAACGAATGATATGTTTTTTAATGGGTTATATGATGATTGAGAGGAGGCTCGCTGTCCAGTAAAAGCTGAAATTTTACAAATTCACTGGATTAGCACTCTTGGGTTAGCACTGGTGTGTTGACTGTATATATTGACGCATATCGAAGCCCATTGAACCATCGGGCATGGACGCTGTAATTTTGTAAGCGTTACCGCTCGGATCCTTAGGATTTTTCTTTAGATCAATAATAATAGAGCGTTTGAGTCGACCGTGGCGATCTTGAACCAGCTCTACCTTGGGTAAGAGTTTATGTTTCTTATCGGTTGATATCACAATACCCACTTCACCATTCGACATGCGAACGAGGCTTCCGGGCGGGTAAATCCCCATCATCTGAATAAAGTTGCCGACCAGCTTGCCATCGAATTGCTTATCACGTTGGTCAAACAGAATTTTTAATGCTTCGCGGGGTGATTTACTTAATTTATAAGGGCTTTCACTGGTAATGGCATCATAAGCATCAATGATACTGATCATGCGACAGAATTGGCTTGGAGTCACTTTAGCTGGGCTTTTAGGGTAACCCTTACCGTTGAAATGAATGTGGTGATTGAGAATGACTTCTTTGACCGCTGAGCTGATGTCATTATCGTGTATCACAAGTTCATGGCCGAGTAGGGTATGCTTTTGCATCACTCGATATTCAGCTTCATTCAATGGACCAGCTTTGTTAACGATGTCGTCGGGGAGTTGTGTTTGACCTAAATCATGCAAAAGACCACACAGCCCCAGTAACTCAAGCTGTTTGCGGTCAAGTCCCAAATATTTGCCAAAGGCGATAGCAAGAATAGCAACGCGTAAACTGTGTTCAGCAGTATAATGATTGCGATCCTTAATGCGGGTTAGCCAAAATAATGCGTTAGCATTGGAAAGGATACTGGTAATACAGTTATTGATCACTTGCTTGCTATGTTCTAAATCAAGCTCTAAACCAAACTTTGTCGATTCAAAGAGCTCGATAGTGAACTCTTTTGCTGACTGATAGGTGGTAGAAGCGCGAGGAAGCTCATGATGAATGGGCGTGTTTTCGGGTAAAGTGCTTGTTGAAGTATGCTTGCTAAGTTCTTGTTTTTTCTTTTCCCAGAGAAAAGCATCAATCTCAATGTGAACATACTTACAGTATTCACTAAGGATTTTAAGTTCACGCTCGGTGGTAATTTCAAACTTCTGGAAAGGTAGGGGCACATCGGTCCACGGTCTGTCGAGTTCAACGACAAACATACCAATATCAATAGAATCGGTCGGCACTTTGACCTTTATCAATGCCATATTCAGCCTATGTAGTGGAAGACCCCAATAGTGTTGTAATCATTACAACTATAATTGTTAACTATATCACATAGCTACTGTGAAGCAATAGATGTTGCCTGTTGCTAAAGTTTTGATGTATAAGGTTTTTTGCAAATTTTGTCATCAGGGTCTCAAGAGGCATTATAGGAACTGGTAAAATCAGTTGAAATTCTGCATAATTGCGACAAGTTTTTAAGATAACTCTCCCTGTTATGGACTTTTCTCAACTCATCAAAACTCTGACGCCTGACATGATCGAACGCTTCACTACAGCGGTAGAAACCGGCAAGTGGCCAGACGGTGCTGTTCTTACCGATCAGCAAAAAGAAACCTGTATTCAAGCTATCATGTTATACAAGGCAGGCCTTAGTGAAGATGACAGTGAGCCGTTTACGGTGACTAAAACTGGTGACTTGGTGACTGGTAAAAAGATGAGAGATGAATTTCCAGGAAAGTCTGCTAACGAGCAAAAACCTCAAGATACCTTCGTTGTCGACCCATCAATGATTATTCCAGGTAAGAATACGCACTAAAAATATCCGCGAAGGAGTGATGCTTATGGCTAAATATTTCGCAACGATAAATTGGTCACGCGGTGAGCAAGCATTTCTAGATAACCAATACAGCCGTGGTCATCAGTGGTCGTTTGATGGTGGAGCAATAGTTGAGGCATCTTCATCACCGCATATCGTTCCTTTGCCTTACTCGGTGGAAGCCAACGTTGATCCTGAAGAAGCTTTCGTGGCTTCGTTATCCAGCTGCCACATGCTGTTCTTTTTGTCGATTGCAGCTAAAAAACGTCTGCTAGTAGACAGTTATAAAGATCAGGCTGTGGGAGTCATGGGTAAGGACGAGCAGGGCAGAGCTTTTGTCGAAATCGTCACTTTAAAACCGAAAGTTGTGTTTTCAGGCGAGAAAATACCCAGCCGAACTGTGCTGGAGAAAATGCATCACCAAGCGCACGAGCTTTGCTTTATCGCCAACTCAGTAAAAACAAAAGTCACAACGGAGATTGTCGAGAGTGACTAATTAGTCAGCTCACCGCGTAAACTCACCACCATATTTTCACGAATGGTTTTTGCATCCAAGCCACGACTGAATAAGTAGTAAAGTTTGGCTAGGGCTGCTTCGGTGGTCATATCAAAACCGGAAGTGACTCCGGCATCCATCAAAATTTTGCCCGTTTCATAGGTGCTCATATTGACTGAGCCTTTCAAGCACTGTGTGCAGTTCACGATGACTTTGCCTTGGTTGGTGGCGTCTTTAATGGCCTGCATCAAAGGTTTATTGTTCACTGGGGCATTACCCGCACCAAAGCTTTGTAAAACCACACCATCCAAATCTTGTGCAAGAAAATCACGCACCAAGTCGTGAGAAATCCCAGGGAATAACGTCAAAATAGCAATCTTGGGTGAACTGAAGCGTCGGACCGTTAATTCTTTGTGCTTACGTTGCCAGATTAAATGCTCACGAACTTTGATGGTGCTACCGATACTTGCCAGTGGCGGCATGTTGGGGGAACTAAAAGCAGCGAAACCATCAGCGTCTGTTTTAATCGTGCGATTACCGCGATGAAGATGATCATGGAAGAATAAACTGACTTCAGGGATCGGGTAGTTGGCCGCAAGGAAGATTGCATTAATTAAGTTATCACGTGCATCAGTTCTAAGCTGAGTTAACGGAATTTGCGAACCTGTGAAAATAACCGGCTTTTGTAACCCTTCGAGCATGAAAGACAATGCCGACGCCGTGTAAGCCATGGTATCTGTACCATGAAGCACCACGAAACCATCGTAGTCGTCATAATTACGTTCGATGTCTTCAGCGATATGGTGCCAGTCTTCTGGTGACATATTGGCAGAATCAATCGGCTCAGCGTAGTCATGAATCGTGATTTCCGGCATATCAGGATGCTGGAACTCAGGAAAGCTCTTTAACGTCGCGCCAAGAAAGCCTTTTTGTGGCACAAAACCTTGGTCACTGGGCTTCATCCCAATGGTGCCGCCAGTGTATGCGATGTAGACTTTCTTCTTTGCCATAATATTAGTTGTTGGTTACAGTTATCTAAGTCAGGAGTATATATATTTGTGACCAGATAAAAAAGTATCAATCTCTATACAGGAAACTAACCACATATGAGAACAGCCTTAATGAAGAACTTTCTTCTGCCACTGTTAGTACTAATAACTTTAATACTATCAAAACCAGCTTTATCTCGGTCTGCTCCAGCTATTTGGGAAAGTTTTATTAGCAGCTCGGAATTAATTGTCGATGGAAAAGTGATTAAAGCTGAATATGGCCAATCAAGATTTGATGGGGTTGAATCAGTAAAGCTTTGGTTACAAGTTTCAGAGATATATACTTCAAATGAACAATATTCTAGCCTAAAAACTATTGAGGTTATTACTGATTGGAGCGTCAACCAAGCCGAAGTAGGGGCTAGAGGATTGTTCTTTCTTAGAAAAAAAGACGAAGTGTTTTATATATTTGATCCAGATATTGGTTATTGGGAGGAGCAATTTAGGCTTATACAGGATGGGACTAGCCAGTTTTGTGATTTAGACAAGTTCCAGAGGGCAAGAATCTATAACGTTCCGGTGCTTTACCTAGCAGATATTCCTAGTGAATATTGGGAGCTTGGTTACTTTGCGGACTTTACTTGTGCAAATGTAGGGAAAGGGACGCCTCTTGAGGTATTTAGGAAGCAAACTATTTTAAAAGCTAGAAATGTCAGGCTTCAGCTAAAAAGTATTTACTAACACTTAATTAACTGAAGCTTTTAAAACTTACTTTTTGTGAGCATTCATGTAATCAATAGCTAAGCGCGACAAAGCTTTGACGCCAAGCTTCATACCCGATTCATCGATATAAAAATCAGGGGTATGGTGTGGGGCGGCTTCTGAAGCGGGTAATCCTTTTGGCTTTCCGCCGAGGAAAAAGAAGACTCCAGGAACTTCGCGTGCGTAGAAAGAGAAATCTTCTGCACCAGTAATTGGATTAATGGTGATAACGTTCTCTGCGCCAGCGACCGCCTCAAGCGTTGGCATCATTTCATCGGTCAGCGCCGGATCATTATAAGTCACAGGATAGGCGGACGAGTAGGGAAGCTCGACGGTTACTTTTGCGCCCATGCTTTCGCCAATTAACGTTGCTTTTTTGCGCACTAACTCATGAATACGGGAGCGATCAAGTTCGCTCAAAGTTCGAATAGTCCCTAACATCTCGACTTTTTCAGGAATAATATTAGAACGTACGCCACCATGGATCGAGCCGACTGTTACGACGGAAGCCTGTTGCGTTAAAGGCATATGTCGGCTGACGATCGTTTGTAAGCTATTCACAACCTGGGAAGCGGTGACGATAGGATCGACTGAATCCCAAGGCGTGGAGCCGTGAGCCTGCTTGCCATCGATGGTAATTTTGAAATCGTCAGAGCTGGCCATGATGCCTTTTTTACGAATATTGATTTTACCGACGTCTGTTCCCGCTGAAATGTGCAGGCCAAAGACAACGTCTACGTCAGGATTTTTTAAGACACCTTGCTTCACCATCAATTCAGCGCCACCTTCTTCGCCTGGAGGTGGGCCTTCTTCAGCAGGCTGGAAAATAAACTTTACCGTGCCGGGAAGCTCAGCTTGCATACCAGATAGCAGTTCCGCTACGCCCATCAAAATAGCCACGTGTGTGTCATGACCACAAGCATGCATCACAGGCACTTCCTTGCCCATATATTCGCCAGTAGCTTTTGAGGCAAAAGGCAAGTCCACACGTTCTTTAACGGGTAGCGCGTCCATATCGGCTCGAAGTGCGACTACAGGCCCCGGTTTACCGCCTTTAAGCACAGCGACTACGCCGGTGTGAGCGACTTCTGTTTTAACGTCTAACCCTAAGGCCTTGAGGTGAGTCGCGATGTATTTGCTGGTTTCAAATTCGCGATTACCCAGTTCAGGATTTTGGTGAAGATGGCGACGCCAGTCGATAACTTTGCGTTCTAAAGCGTCAGCACCTTGTTCAATCTGTTGTTTACTATTGGCGTGCGTCTCGGCATAACTCGCTGGTTGTAGAAAAGCAGTAGTTAGCAAGCCTAGTAATGCTGTTTTAAAAACAGGTCTCATCATAGGATTCATAATATTCCCCATATTTTTTTATTACTTTTACAGCCTTTGCCACCATAATGCAAACTGGTTCACACTTGTAAAACCACTCAAAAGGCCATAAATTAGCGCTAACGATTCTAAAGAGATTCACCATGCTTCCACTTTTATACAATGGGCAGTACGCAATTTTTTCTATTGTCATATTCGTCATTATATTTTCATTGACGCTGCATGAGTTTGGTCATGCCTATTCGGCAAAGCTGCTTGGCGACGATACCGCTGAGAAAATGGGGCGCTTAAACCTCAATCCCATGAATCATATTGATCCCATGGGGCTGTTATTCGTGGTCATGATCGGATTTGGCTACGCTAAACCGGTTCCAGTAACTCACCGAAAGCTGAAAACCACTTGGGCCGGGGCTGCTGTCGCCGCCGCAGGACCATTGATGAACTTTTTGATTGCTTTGATCGCGGTAAATCTACAAGCAGCAGCCTACGTATTTGATATAACTGCACTACAATCTGACGTCGCACAAACATCGCTCACGTTTTTAGCGCTGATTAACATTCTACTGATGTTGTTTAACCTATTACCCATAGGGCCGCTAGACGGACACTACGTCATGGAATGGTTATTACCAAAGTCGCTGAAATACAAATACCACCAATGGAACGGCAAATACGGCACCTTTTTCTTCCTAGCCTTGGTGGTACTGAGTATTTTAGGTGTTCCGGTGTTTCGATTCTTATGGAATGCTGCTCAGACTATGTCGGGGTGGATTAACTTTTTTGTTTGATACTTCTTATTTCACTATTCTATTTCGCTCTTTCAGCGAGTTACTTTCTCTAGCTTGTAAGCGACTGAAGGGAGTCCCTTTAGGGAAAAAGGAACCAAAAGAAGGGCACCCCTGTCGCTAGGCCTTTCAGGCTTCCTTCACTCTTAAAAGTTATTTACGCGCCGCTAAACGAAACATCTCCCTAAAGGGATTCCTAGTAGTCACTTATTCGTCTTAGCTAAATTAGGCTTCCTGCCTAATTTGCACTATAACTTTATACTCGTTCAGCTAGCTCCAAAGGGGATAAAGAACGTAACCAGATAGTTAGTACCAAATATCCCATAATATTGAGCTAAGCTGATCGAAAATACAGCAAGCCAAATCAAGGATGATTTGGCTAAGAGTTTCCAGCATAGGATGTGCTGTAAATTCTGATGCGTTAAGTATTTTCGAGAAGCGCAGGGAATCATGCGTAGCATGATCTCAATATTGGGGCGTCTTTTCTTTCTCCCCTTTCTTTGGACGAGCAAAGAAAGGGGTAAGTATAAATACTCATATAATTAAGAGGTTGATAAAGCTCAATTTGATAATTAAAAATAGAGATAAAAAAATGCCGCTTACTTTTCAGCAAACGGCATCAAGGGTAACACTAAGGGTAAGTTAGTAGGGCGGGCTTAGCCCACCGCTTGTATGACTTTAGTTCTCTGATAAGTGATGCTTCATCTCTTCTGGGGCGAAGTCGTCGACGTTGATCACTTCGAGTCGAGCTTCTTCGGCATCTAACACCAGCTGGTATTCGTCTTGGGTAATGTGGCCTGCGTCGAGCGCTTCTTTGGCGAATGGCACGACTTGGTGATTACCGGCACGTTTACCGAGTGCTTGTGAGAACTTTTTAACGATCGGCTCCATTTCAAGCTGTAGGCGCAGCGCTTTGTCGACTTTGTACAAGTTGCTGGCTTCGGATTCAGACTTGAAGGCGCCATGTGTCAGTTCTTCGCGCATTGCTTGTGGCTCTTGTAGCTGACGAGCAAGCTTACGGCTCAGTTTGTCCGACGGTGGAGATAAACGTAAGCCTAGTGGGAATACGACGATGCGTAATAGTTTGCCCATCCAGCCGATAGGGAAGTTCTTTAAAACGCCATCAGCCGCCATTTGTGTTTCGTATAGACAATGCTCTAGCGCCCACTGGACAATTTCTTTGTCGTGTTCAGGGCGGCCTTTGTCGTGGTACATTTTTAGAACTGACGATGCGATGTAGAGATTACTTAGCATGTCGCCTAAACGACCTGAAATCATTTCGCGACGCTTTAGTTCGCCGCCTAATACGCCCATAACAACGTCTGACAAGAAGGCCAGCGCGCTTGAGAAGCGAGTAATGCGCTGGTAATAACGCCCCGTAAAGTCTGACTGTGGCTTTTTAACCAACAAGCTGCCAGTTAAACCTAACCAGAAGGTACGGATTTTATTACTCATTGCGAAACCGACG
>Ga0208833_1000082_pt1 | contig 27524 bp, 25 predicted proteins | sample DeeseametaMP1788_FD_184181 | JGI IMG/M metagenome (GOLD analysis project Ga0208833, IMG submission 184181) | Marine microbial communities from the Deep Pacific Ocean - MP1788 (SPAdes) | ecosystem: Environmental > Aquatic > Marine > Oceanic | place: North Pacific Ocean | collected 2011-05-03 | reverse complement strand
TCCCGCGTGATAGTGTTCCTAAAGTTTATGATGCACTGACAGTAACTGATACTGGCTTAACGCTAGAAGTACAGCAGCAGTTAGGTGACGGTGTTGTTCGTTGTATCGCGATGGGTGCATCTGATGGTCTACGTCGTGGACTAGAGACAAGTAATACTGGCGCGCCAATTCAGGTTCCTGTGGGTACTGAAACCCTAGGCCGTATCATGGACGTGCTTGGTAACCCAATCGATGAAAAAGGCCCTATCGGTGAGAAAGAACGTATGTCTATTCACCGTAAAGCCCCTACTCTTGAAGAGTTGGCGCCAGCTAACGAACTTCTAGAGACAGGTATTAAAGTTATTGACTTGGTTTGCCCATTTGCGAAGGGTGGTAAAGTTGGTCTGTTCGGTGGTGCCGGTGTTGGTAAAACTGTAAACATGATGGAACTTATCCGTAACATCGCGATTGAGCACTCAGGTTTCTCTGTATTCGCTGGTGTTGGTGAGCGTACTCGTGAGGGTAACGACTTCTACCACGAAATGACAGACTCGAACGTAATCGACAAAGTATCGTTAGTATATGGTCAGATGAACGAACCACCGGGTAACCGTTTACGTGTTGCTTTGACTGGTTTGACGATGGCGGAAAAATTCCGTGACGAAGGCCGTGACGTACTATTGTTTGTTGATAACATCTACCGTTATACACTAGCAGGTACTGAGGTATCAGCACTTCTAGGTCGTATGCCTTCAGCGGTAGGTTACCAGCCTACTCTAGCTGAGGAAATGGGTGTTCTTCAAGAGCGTATTACTTCAACTAAGACTGGTTCGATTACATCGATTCAGGCGGTATACGTACCTGCGGATGACTTAACTGACCCATCTCCAGCAACAACGTTCGCACACTTGGATGCGACAGTTGTACTTTCACGTCAAATTGCTGAGCTAGGTATTTACCCTGCTGTTGACCCACTAGATTCAACGTCTCGTCAGTTAGATCCGTTAGTGATCGGTAACGAACATTATGACGTGGCTCGTGGCGTTCAAGGTGTATTGCAGCGCTATAAAGAGTTGAAAGATATTATTGCGATTCTTGGTATGGATGAGCTTTCTGAAGAAGATAAGCAAACCGTATCTCGCGCTCGTAAGATTCAACGTTTCTTATCACAGCCATTCTTCGTAGCAGAAGTATTTACCGGTGCTCCTGGTAAGTACGTTTCGTTGAAAGATACGATTTCTGGCTTCAAAGGCATTTTGAACGGTGAATACGATCACTTGCCTGAGCAAGCGTTCTACATGGTTGGCTCAATCGAAGAAGCGGTTGAAAAGGCTAAAAACATTTAATCAGCCCTGCTTAATTGTTAAGACTAATTGTTAAGAAAGGGGGGACCTAATGGCAATGACTGTACATTTGGATATCGTTAGCGCAGAAGACTCAATCTTTTCAGGAAAGGTTGAACGCCTTATTGCGACAGGTGATTTGGGTGAGCTAGGTGTTGAACCTGGCCACGCTCCCCTACTAACGTCATTAAACCCAGGCCCAGTCAAAGTTACTTTACCTGGTGGCGAAGTAGAAATGTTCTTCGTTTCTGGTGGAATGTTAGAAGTTCAACCACACATGGTAACGGTACTGGCTGATACGGCTGTTCGAGCTGAAGATGTTGATGAAGCGAAAGCTTTAGAAGCAGAAAAAGACGCTCGTGAAGCTTTGTCTGATCAAAGTTCTGAAATTGAATACTCTAAAGCGGCTGCAGAGCTTGCTGAGGCAGTAGCACAATTGCGTACTTTGAGAGCAATTAAGAAGAAAAGCGGTAAGTAACTCTTTTTAGTTGTTAGAAGTGTTAAGAAAGGTGGCGTGAGCCACCTTTTTTATTGGTAGTAAAAAACTAAATTACATATCTTCAGGTGTCATACACGAATCAACCATGTAATCAGGGATTGAGCGTGTGTTAAAGATGCCGAAATTCATCAGCGCTGAAGCACCTAGGTGACCATCACCGATACTGCCACCAGATCCACCGCCAGCAAATGAAATATTATCCCAATCATTTTGTGAGGCATCAAAGTAGCCAACATAAACCGATGATTGAAGTGAACCATTATTATTAACATCAAGGTTCGAACTAGCAGTACCCGTCAACCAGTTACCGCTACGACGGACACTGTAGTCAGCTAGATCAGCCTCAGTTGTTCCACCGTAACCTGACATGGCGCTAAACTCGTTCATGTTTCCAGAGATAGCATTGATTTTAAGGCGAGAGTAATCAACGACACCTGAAGTACCGTCGACGGTCAAACCAGGCATTTGATAGTCGTAGCTCATGATGCTGAGGTAATTAAGCTTACGGTTAGCATTTTCATCACCGCCGTGCATTAATCCTAAGTTATGACCAAATTCATGCATCAGGGTTCCAGCTTGTTGTTGTGTGGTACCACCTGGGGTTGGCCACTGACCTAATGAAACAATAAAGTCATGAGCTGGAATACCACGAGAAATACCACTTGAAGAACCTCCATTATATTGATCAACAAACAGAGCGTAATGGAACAATTTACTGCGACGAGGTTTAAAGTATTTGTTCTTAATGACATCAAAGTCGGTCCAGACAGGACTTAAATTACTGTCTTCATCGGAAGCTGAGATACGATCATCAAGATCGATTGCAAGTGTTATACCAGTAGTACCGTCAGGATTGGACACTGGAGCATCTGCAAACGCTTGAATAACTTGATCCAACGCAGCTTGATCTGGCTTAAACGCTTGGTAATAGTCGGCTTCGATAAGAATGGTTTTACGACGAGGGTTAGCCCCATAATAACGCAAATCAACGCCGTCATAACCAAAGATTTCTGCAGCATCACTCAGACGATCGCCATCGGTATCGCTATTATAAGGATTTGTGCCGTATCGGTTTTCAGCTGAGTTACAAATTGAATCTCCATCACTATCTGGGCTGCCGTATGGGCATAGGTAGATTATCGGAGCATCACTAACGTAATAGGTTTTACCGTCATTAGTGACTTTTTTATAGTCTGGCTTATGGTAGAAAGTACGAGTGATATAGCCAGGCTTTGATACTGAGAAAGTAACGGCTTCTTCCCCACTGGCTGGCGAGATGAACTTAGTGTTGGCACTACCGTTACGATCGCCGTAAGCATCAAACACGTAAAAACCAGAGTTGTCAGTACCCTCAGGAAAGCCGCAGGCGTTACCTGAACAATTGCCTTTGACGACAGAAACTTTAGCCTGATAAACCCCTGATCCGGTATTGGCATCCTTTACTGTGCCATAAATACAGCCGTTGGTGAGAACTGCCGAAGCAGCTAATATTAATAGTTTTTTCATTTCAATCTCCTTTGAAATTTACCTGTGAAAAGCTTCTTCTATGAAGCAGTACCAGCTTAGAGGGTAGCGATGAATGAAAGAAGAGGATAAAACTTAAAAAAAAGTAAGAGATCGCTTAAAAGTGTATTCTACATAAGCCAAAAACGGTTATAAGTGTTAAAATACGCGCTTAAATTCAACTAATTAGAATAATTATGGCACTTAGCGTAGTTATATTGGCTGCGGGGAAAGGAACCCGTATGCGCTCAAACTTGCCTAAAGTATTACACCCTATAGCTGGTTGCTCGATGTTAGAGCATGTGATTAATACCGCAGAAAAACTTAACCCTCAAAAGATTGTAGTGGTCGCTGGGCATGGTATTGAGCACGTAAAACAACAACTTAGCGAGTCTTCCGTTACTATTGTTGAACAAGCTGAACAACTGGGTACGGGGCACGCTGTAGATCAGGCCCTACCGGTTATTGATGATGCTGATCAAGTGTTGGTTCTCTATGGTGACGTTCCTCTAATTAAAGATTCTACTCTGAATGAACTTATCCAACTCCAACCTAATTCAGGCATCGGGCTGTTAACGGTAAAACTGGATAATCCAATGGGTTACGGTCGAATTATCCGTAATGAGCACAACGAAGTAACGCAAATTGTTGAGCAAAAAGACGCTAATGAAGAGCAACTAAAAGTAACCGAAGTCAATACCGGTATTTTGTGTGCAAGCGCTAAGTCATTGAAAGACTGGCTGAGTAATATTGATAACAATAATGCTCAAGGTGAGTATTATTTAACCGATTGTATTGCGATGGCCGCTCAAGGAGCTGGAGTTCAGGCTTGTCATCCTACTTCTGCGATTGAAGTTGAAGGCGTCAACAGTCGTGTACAACTCGCTCAGTTAGAGCGTCGCTATCAAGAAGCTAAGGCACTAGAGTTATTAGAGCAAGGTGTAACTTTGCTCGATCCTGCCCGTTTGGACATTCGTGGCGAACTAAAGTGTGCTAGCGATGTCTTGATAGATGTTAACGTGATCATTGAAGGTTCTGTCACCATTGAATCTGGCGCGACTATTGGGGCAAACGTTATATTGAAAGACTGTACGGTAGGTCAAGACTCTGTTATTAAACCCAACACCATGGTTGAAGATGCAGTAATCGGCAAGCAATGTTCGGTAGGGCCTTTTGCTAGAATTCGCCCAGGAACAATTCTGGAAGACGAAGCCTTTATTGGTAACTTTGTTGAGACTAAGAAAACGGTTCTGGGCAAAGGCAGTAAAGCAAGCCACTTAACTTACCTTGGTGATGCCAACATTGGGCAAGGCGTTAATGTTGGGGCTGGCGTGATTACCTGTAATTACGACGGTGCTAATAAATTTGTAACGACGATTGAGGATGGCGCATTTATTGGCTCAGACTCTCAGTTAGTGGCACCTGTTACAATCGGTCGAAATGCTACGGTGGGTGCCGGAACAACCGTCACAAAAGATATTCCCGCGGAAGATTTATGTATCAGCCGCACGCCACAAAAGCTTATTTCAGGCTGGCAAAGGCCAGTGAAAGAAACGACTAAAAGCAAAAGAAATGAGGAAAAGCAGTAATGTGCGGAATTGTTGGTGCAATCGCGCAACGTGATGTTAGCGATATATTGGTGGAAGGCTTAAAGCGACTAGAATACCGCGGTTATGATTCTGCCGGTGTCGCCATTTATCACGATGGACAAATTGAACGAATTCGACGTGCAGGTAAAGTCTCGGAACTAAAAGAAGCTTTAAAGCAAAGTCCAATCGGCGGCGGTTTAGGTATTGCGCATACACGATGGGCAACGCATGGCGAGCCAAATGAAAAAAACGCACACCCGCATATGTCAGAAGACAACATTGCTTTAGTTCATAACGGTATCATCGAAAATCATGATGAGCTTCGCGATGAATTAAAAGCAAAGGGTTACCGCTTTGAGTCTGACACAGACACAGAAGTCATAGCGCATTGCCTCCATGAAGCCCTTAAAGAGCACGACACTTTATTAAAAGCACTTTTGGCGACCACGAAAAAATTGAAGGGTGCTTATGGAACTGTTGCCATTGATGCAAGTCAGCCAGACAAAATGGTTGTTGCACGTTCAGGCAGCCCCCTCGTCATCGGTAAAGGTATTGGCGAATACTTTGTTGCCTCAGATCAGCTTGCGTTATTGCCTGTTACTCGTGACTTTATGTATTTAGAAGAAGGTGAAGTTGCTGAAGTACGTCGTGACGGTATTACCTTATTGAATGCTCATGGTGAGGCCATTGAGCGTGAGTTTGAAACATCAGATATTCAGCATGATGCGGTCGACAAAGGTAATTATCGCCACTTTATGCTTAAAGAAATCTTTGAACAGCCTTCAGTCGTTGCAGAAACCTTAGAAGGTCGCATTGTTGATCATGAGGTTTATGTTGAAACCTTGGGTGAAAACGCGGCAAAGGTCTTTGAGCAGGTAGACGCGTTACAAATTATTGCGTGTGGTACGAGTTACCATGCGGCGTTGGTGGCGAAGTATTGGGTGGAACAATACTTAAGAATCCCTTGTTTAGTAGAGATTGCGAGTGAGTATCGCTACCGCGAAACGGCCGTTTTACCAAATAGTTTATTTATAACGATTTCACAGTCTGGCGAAACCGCCGATACGTTAGCCGCATTGAATAAGGCTAAAGGGGAAGGATATTTAGGGAGCTTAACCGTATGTAACTCCCCTGCCTCATCAATGGTTCGTGAATCTGATTTTACCCTGTTGACTCGGGCGGGTGCTGAAATTGGCGTGGCATCGACCAAAGCATTTACCGCGCAATTAGTATCATTATTGCTATTAATGGTGTCGATTGGTAAGGCAAAAGGCATGGCTAAAGAGGTTGAGCATCAGATTGTTGAAGCCCTAGAGCATTTGCCTAATGAAATTCAAAAGGCGTTAGATCAAGCAGACGATATCGATCGTTTGTCACAAGCTTTTGCAGAAAAGAATCACACATTGTTTTTAGGTCGTGGTCAGCAGTATCCGATTGCAATGGAAGCGGCTTTGAAACTCAAAGAAATTTCATATATTCATGCCGAAGCTTACGCTGCAGGCGAATTGAAGCACGGGCCATTGGCATTAATCGATAAGGAAATGCCGACCGTTGTGGTAGCGCCCAACGATAATCTGCTTGAGAAGTTGAAGTCAAACGTTGAAGAAGTACGCTCCAGAGGGGGTAACCTCTTTGTTTTTGCGGACAAGTCAGCTAATATTCAGGAGTCTAATGGTATAACCGTATTCCCCGTGGATAGCCAATACTCGATTACGGCGCCTATGGTCTATACAGTGCCTATGCAGTTGCTGTCCTATTATGTAGCGGTGATTAAAGGAACGGATGTTGATCAACCAAGAAATTTAGCGAAGTCAGTGACTGTCGAATAATCAGGAGTTTTATTACAGTGAAAATCTTAAAAATAGCTACAATCTTATTAGCATCTGTCGTGGTTTCATTAAGCGGATGCTCAAATGAGACCGAAGAACAAAAACCGCAACAAAAAGCCGATACCAAGAAAGTATCTCAGCCTGCGGATAAAAAACCAGCAATGACCCCAGGGGTTAAAGAAGGTGTTGATTATTCGGTAATGCCGAACCAAGAGGCTACTGATGAGCCGGTGGTTTATGAATTCTTTTCATACACTTGCCCGCATTGCTACAACTTAGAACCTGTTATGCTGGATTGGAAAAAGAATTACAAGTCTGACCAAGTTCGTTTCCAGCAAATCCCAGTTTTCATTCCACAAGTGGAGCACTTAACGTATGGGTTTTATACTGCAGAAACGTTAGGCGTGCTTGAGGAAGTTCACGCTAATATTTTCAATGAATGGCATGCTAAGAAAAATATCATCAGAACAAAGGAGCAGCTTGTTCCTATTTTTCAAGCAGCTGGCGTATCAAAAAGTGAGTTTGAGGAAACCTATGCCTCAGCAGAGGTAGAAGCAAAAGTTGCTGAGGCCAAGGCTTTGATGGCTCAATTCCAGGTGACCAGCTTCCCACTATTAATTGTGAACGAAAAGTACCAAGTGACGTCTTACCAGAATCTAGAAGACTTATTGGGCAACTTTGCTATTAACAACACGAAATAATTATTGTAAAACAAAGGTTTACGAGGAAATTTATGAAATCAAAAAGTTTATTAGTTTTAGGCTTGGCGGCCCTGTTTTCGCTAGGATCGTTCACTGCCAAGGCAGAGGTTAAAGCCGGAACAGATTACTCGGCAATCAGTGGCAAAGAAGCAAGTGCGAAACCTCATGTTTACGAATTTTTCTCGTACACTTGTCCGCACTGTTATAACCTAGAGCCAGTTTTGAATAAGTGGAAAGAAAGCTCTAAGCCTGACGCTGTAAAATTTGAACAAGTACCTGTATTTATGAGCCGTGCTCCACACTTAACATACGGTTACTATGTTGCTGAGGTACTTGGCGTAAAAGATAAAGTTCATACAGCAATTTTTCATCAATGGCATGCCGAAAAAAACATTGTTCGCTCAAAAGAAGATCTGATTCCGATCTTTAAAGAGGCTGGGGTTTCCGAGGAAGACTTTGAGAAAGCTTATAGCTCTTTTGGTGTAGAGAGCAAAGTTCAGTATGCTAAAAAATTAGCAAGAGACTTTAAAGTGATTAGCTTCCCTATGGTTATTGTTAATAAGAAGTACAAGCTTGAACGTTACGATAATATCAACGAGATGTTAGGAAGCTTTGCTTTAGAAAACACCAAGTAATTTAAAGCGTAAGTTCGAAATTTAAAATGCCAGTTTTAACTGGCATTTTTTATGGTTATACTAAAGAGAATAATAAAAAATAGAAGAATTTCTCTAGATTAATTAGTTTAACTCATGCAGAAATTTCTATGACAGCTCCAATAGACCGCCCTAACAACAAAAGTAAAGGTAAATCAGTCCAGTCTGATCCCTTTAAAGTGAAACTTATCTGTAGTTTCATCAGTTTTTTTTCTACTATGCCCGCATTTGTAGGCAGGGGCTTTGCTTGGTTTTTTGCCGTTTGTTCAAAACTATTTCGTACGCGTAGTTACACCACAAGTATAAAAAACCTTAGTCTATGTTGCGCCGAAAAGTCAGAAAAAGACCGTGAAAGAATTGCATTTGCTAGCCTTAAACATACCGGTAAACTTTTCTTTGAAGTAGCTAAAATTTGGAGGAAATGTCAGGGAGAACGCTTTATAGGTAGGATTTATGGTGAAGAGCTAGTAAAAGATACACTAGATAATAACCAAGGCGTGTTGTTTACCGGATCACATATTGGTAATTGGGAAGTCGCTTTGTATTATTTAGGAAGCCGTTTTCCATTTCACTGTATGTACCGCCCTCCTCGCCAGCAAGAGATGGATGAGGTAATAAATGTCGGTCGCTGTCAAAATGATACCACTATGGTTAAGGGTGATAGTCGAGGTGTGATGCATCTAATCAACATCTTAAAAAGTGGTGAAGTTGCTGCTGTATTAAGTGACCAAGAACCAGGACGTCGCGCAGGGGTTTTTGTGCCTTTCTGTGGTAAAGAAGCTCTTACCATGACCATTGTGCAACGAATCCAGCAGAAAAGTAATGCGCATTTATTTCAGGTAGCTGCGATTAAAAGTGATGACGATCTATATGACATTCGCTTAATACCTATAGATATCGATATGCAGGCTTCTGAAGAGGAGTATGCTGAAGAAGTTAATAAGCAGCTGGAAATGATGATAAAAAAATACCCAGAGCAGTATCAATGGTCTTATAAACGGTTTAAAACTACTGAGTGTGGCGGACCAAACCCCTATCAAAAGTAAGAGCTGTAATTTATTAAGCTGGTAAATTAAGTGGCTAACTAAATTAACGACGCCAGAAATACGGGGTGAATAATACGAGTAAAGTAAATATCTCTAATCGTCCCAAAAGCATCGCAAAGCTTAAAATATATTTGGTAAAGTCGTTTAATCCACTATAGTTCACCGCAACCTCACCAAGGCCTGGACCAAGGTTGTTTAGGCACGCCGCTACTGCTGAAAATGCGGTAATCTGATCAATGCCATTCGCCATGAGTAGAATCATTAAAATCAAAAATAGCATGACGTAAGTAGCGAAAAAGCCCCAAACCGCTTGAACCACACGGTCGCTGACTGAGGTTTTGCCCAGTTTAATCAGGAAAACTCCAGTTGGGTGAACCAGTCGTTTAATCTCACGGAAGCCTTGCTTAAAAAGCAGTACGATGCGGATAATTTTGATACCGCCGCCAGTGGATGCGGCGCACGCTCCGGCAAAGCTGGTTAGTATTAAGAGCACCGGTAAAAAACTTGGCCAAGCACTAAAGTCAGAGCTGGCGAAGCCTGTGGTGGTGGCTATCGATACTGTGTGGAAAATACTTTTAACTAGGCCTTCAGAGAAGTCAAAACGGTTATAAACCAGTAAGACCGTGAGGCAAATTAAAGTAATGCTGACCAGCATTACAAGATAGCTTCTAAACTCAGGATCTTTAAAGTAAGGAGTTAAGCTAAGGCGGCGAACGACCATAAAGTGCAGTGAGAAGTTGACGCCAGATAGCAGCATGAATAGTGAAGCAATCAACTCAATGCTAGCGCTATCGAAATACCCTATGCTGGCATCGTGAGGAGAAAATCCGCCGATGGCAACCGTTGAGAAACTGTGGGCCAATGCGTCAAACGGTGTCATCCCTGCTAACCAATAAGAAACACCACACGCGATAGTTAACCCTAAATAAATATACCAAAGGGCCTTAGCAGTTCCTGCGATTCGAGGCGTGAGTTTGTTGTCTTTCATCGGACCTGGGGTTTCAGCACGATAAAGCTGCATGCCACCAATACCCAGCATCGGAAGAATTGCCACAGCTAAGACAATGATACCCATACCGCCAAGCCATTGAAGTTGCTGGCGATAATATAGGATAGAGTGCGGCAAGGTGTCGAGCCCGCTAATGACCGTCGCCCCTGTAGTGGTTAAGCCGGAGAATGCCTCAAAAACAGAGTCAGCTAGAGACATTTCGATGGTGTTCATGAGCAGAAACGGTACGGCTCCCATCAAGCTTAATACTGTCCAGAACAGCACAACCACCAAAAAGCCATCACGAACTTTGAGTTCGCTTTTAGCGCGTCTTTTGGGGAAATAAATAGTGAAACCAAAAATAATGGTTAAAAAGAAGGTTAGAACAAAAGCGCTACCGCCACCATCTTGATAGATTAATGCGACAATGCTCGGCGGAATCATGGTTAAGCTAAAGACCATGATGAGCAAGCCTAAAATCCGTGTAATGGTAGCAAACTGCATTGAGTATCCCTAAACGTCGCTAAAAATAAGTCACGTTGACTTGGAATAAACGTTCTACATCTTGGATATAGTCTTTATCCACCATGAACAGAACCACGTGATCATTTTCTCGAATAATCACGTTATCGTGAGCGATCAATACCTGATCATCGCGTACGATAGCACCAATTGAGGTTCCGGGTGGTAGTGCTAGCTCGCTGATAGAGCGGCCGATCACCGAAGAGGTTTGTTCATTGCCTTTGGCGATAGCTTCAATAGCTTCGGCAGCACCTCGGCGTAGCGAATAGACGCTGGAAACGTGTCCGCGGCGAATGTGCGTTAATAAACTGCCGATAGTGACCTGCTGAGGCGAAATAGCAATATCAATTTCATGCCCCTGGATTAAGTCTACGTATGCGGTTCGGTTAATTAACACCATGGTTTTGCGAACGCCGAGCTTCTTGGCCAGTAATGCTGACATGATGTTGGCTTCGTCATCGTTGGTCACTGCAATAAACAGATCGAACTCGCTGATGTTTTCATCATTCAACAAGTCTTCATCAGACACATCGCCTTGAAGTACTAAGGTATCTTCGAGATTGTTGGCCAGCTCTTCGGCACGAGCTGGGTCGCGTTCAATGATTTTTACTAGCATCTTTTTCTCAAGACGCTTTGCTAGACCTTGGCCGATGTTACCGCCGCCAGCAATGATGACGCGTTGATAGTTCTTTTCGAGTCGCTGAAGCTCGCTCATGACCGAGCGGATATGTTTTTTTGCAGCAAGGAAAAAGACTTCGTCATCAGCCTCAATCACCGTATGGCCGGTCGGCACAATCGGTTTGCCGCGTCTAAAAATAGCTGCCACACGAGTGTCGACGTTGGGCAGGTGATGCTTAAGTTCTGATAGAGCGTTGCCTACCAAGGGGCCGCCGTAATAGGCTTTAACCGCCACCAAACGTAATAAACCATTGGCAAAATCAAGAACCTGAAAAGCTCCTGGATTGTCAACCAGTCGCTCGATGTACTCAGTCACCAGCTTTTCAGGACTAATTACAACATCCACCGGGATATGGTTATTGGTGAAAATTTCGTGTTTTTGATGGTAGTTCGAAGAACGGATTCGAGCAATTTTTGTTGGTGTTTGATACAAGCTGTGAGCAATCTGACAGGCGACCATGTTCACTTCGTCGCTACTAGTCACTGCGACCAACATATCGCTGTCATCAATTCCGGCATTAGCCAGCACATCAGGATAAGCAGCGTGACCGACGATGGTACGTAGATCCAAGTGATCTTGGATGTAACGCAAGCGCTTAGGGTCTGAGTCGATCAGCGTAATGTCGTTATTTTCGCCCTCTAAGCTGAGCGCGAGAGTAGTTCCGACTTGGCCGGCACCGAGAATAATAATCTTCATAACGACAAATAATAAGCCTTCTTATTAGTATCTGATGCTTATGCTAACGCTATCTGCATGGGATCGGAAGGGTTTTTTAAGGAATATGCGGTTTAATATCAGGGATTTAGAGATAAAAGTGAACGGCAAAACTCCAAGGATTCCTATGTTGATAGAAAACATGGAGTGGCCATCAGCTGAATAAAAGCACCTTAAGCCTGTTTTTCCAATAAAGCATAATAAAAACCATCCATGCTCTGCGTGCCTGGTAATATTTGGCAACCGGGCTGTGAGTGGCTGATTTCGTTAAGCTGCGCCGGTAAATCCATCAGATTAACATTACTTTCCTGCTTGATAAAAGTATCGATTTGATGGCTATTTTCATCAAAAAGGATTGAACATGTTGCGTAAAGTAGCTTTCCTCCGGGCTTCAATGCTTGCCAGGCTGCAGCTAATAATAGTTGCTGGATAGCGACTAGCTCTTCGATATCGGTATTACGGCGTAGCAGTTTAATATCCGGATGGCGACGAATTACGCCGGTAGCGCTACAAGGAACGTCGAGCAAAATAGCATCATAATGTTCCTGTTTGCCTTGCATAAAAGCCAACGCATCTTCTGCATGAATCTCAGCGCTGAGCTCTAGTCGTTCCATATTTTCTTGGATGCGGTAACAACGTTGGGGATCGATATCCACAGCATCAATGCTCAGGTTATTATGAGTAAACTCTAATAAACTCGCTGTTTTGCCGCCAGGCGCTGCGCAGGCATCCAAAACAAGCTGCCCTTGAGTTGGCGCCAAAAGCTGGGCGGCTAATTGTGCAGCAACATCCTGCACTGAGCAAAGACCGTCAGTAAAGCCCGGGATGGATTGCACCGGCACTGCTTGCTCCAAAACAACCGCGCTATCGACCAGTGGGTGTTGCTGATAGCCCAGCCCCACTTCGTCCAAAGTGGCACAAAACTGTTCTCGAGTGGTTTTCATCAGGTTAACTCGAAGTGACATCGGGGCTTGCTGATTAGACTGCTCCAGAATTTGCTCGACCTGCCCTTTATAGTGAGGTTTTATGCGATTGATGAGCCATTCAGGGAAGCTAAACTTCGTTTCCCAGTCGTTATCAAGCTTCTGATTTAGCGAATTCTTTTGCCTTAAATAGTTGCGTAAAACACCATTAAGTAGCTTGGTCGCCCAGTCTTTTTTGAGCAATCGGCAGGCATTTACTGTTTCGCTAATAGCCGCATGATCGGGAACACGGCTGTATTCGAGCTGATACAGACCAACAATGAGGAGACACAATAAATCCTGATCTTTTGGCTTAAACTTTTTACGCAATAATAAATGGCTTAATGCTTCTAGTCGTTGAAAGTAACGACAGGCGCCAAGAACAATGGCTTTGAATAATGATGTATCGCTTGGATTTTCGAACTCAACTTGTGCCAATACATCGCTTGAAGATTGGCCCTCAAAGGCAATAAGTTGTAGAGACTGAGCCGCTTGGCTTCGAATATTACTCGCATTTAATAGGGCCAAGGAAGTTGCCTTATGAGGTTGAAGTTGTAGTGAATTGCTCGCCTCTAGCTAGCAAGTCTTGGTTTTTGGGTGCATTTAAGAGATCTTTAACTGACATGCGACGAGAGCCAGGTAGCTGCAGCTCGGTCAATAATAGCTGACTATGGCCACAGCTGACGAGAATACCGTCTTTATCAGCCTTTAGGATAGTACCAGGTGTTGATTCAACCGAAGTTTCAATAAGGTTGGCCTGCCAAATACGAATAACTTTACCTTTGAGCTCACTTTGTGCCACAGGCCAACTATTAAAGGCGCGGATCTGGCGCTCAATAGACGCTGCATCCTTGGACCAGTCGATGTAAGCCTCTTGCTTACTTAATTTATGAGCATAAGTAGCCAAGGAATCGTCCTGAGTTTTTGCAGCAATACCTTCGCTGGCAATGGTATTCATGGTGCTGACTAACAGCTCGGCCCCTTGTTGCGCTAACTTATCGTGTAGCGTTGAGCCGGTATCCGTGTCGGTTATAGGCGTGACTGCTTTACTGATCATGGGGCCAGTGTCTAGGCCAGCCTCCATCTGCATGATAGTAATGCCACTTTCATTATCGCCAGATTCAATAGCACGCTGTATCGGTGCTGCACCGCGCCAACGTGGAAGCAGCGAGCCATGAACATTGATGCAGCCAAGTTTTGGTGTATCCAACACTGCTTGTGGTAGCAATAAACCGTAAGCCACCACAACCATGAGATCGGCTTGGTAACTATCAAGAGTCGCTATATCGTCATCGGACTTAAAATTCAGCGGCTGTTCTACAGGAATACCATGCTCAAGGGCCAGCTCTTTGACGGGGCTCATGGTAATTTTCTTACCACGACCCGACTGACGATCAGGCTGAGTATAAACAGCGACAACCTTGTGCTTTGAATCTATCAAAGCCTGTAGACTTGAGGCCGCAAAATCGGGTGTGCCGGCGAAAATAACGTTCAATGCTTGACTCATGTTGGTGTGTGCTTACTTCTTCTGGCGCTTTTGTTTTTCGAGAGATTTTCGAATTCTATTACGCTTTAAAGGTGACAAGTAGTCGACAAAAAGTTTGCCCTCAATATGGTCATATTCGTGTTGAATACACACTGCTAATAAGTCACCCGTATCGATCTCAAACGGTTCGCCATGACGATCTTGTGCCTTAATCGCGACTTCATTAGCACGCTGGACTTTAGCGTAAACGCCCGGGAAAGACAGACAGCCTTCCTCCATTTCTTCTACGCCACGCTTTTCGATAAACTCTGGGTTAGCGAAAACCAGCGGCTCGCTTTTATCCTCAGAGACATCGATGACAAAAAGGCGCTTGTGGAAATTGACCTGAGCGCCAGCAAGACCAATGCCAGGTGCTTCGTACATGGTTTCGAACATGTCGTCGATGATTTGCTGAAACTCGTCGCCAAAATCAGTCACAGGCTCTGCTTTAGTGCGAAGTCTGGTGTCTGGGAATTCTAAAATTTCTAGTTTAGCCATGAAACGTATTTATATACCGATTAGAGGGTTTAACAAGATGAATATGGGGGCGATCATAATCAATTCGACCCAGAATGACCATTTTTTAGACCAAAAAAGGCACTAAAAAGCACGAAATTATTGATTAGACTGTGATTAAGTTGTAGTAATCTCCTAAGAAATGTTGGTAAGATGATGATCCTTATAGAGTTTAAAGCTCTAGGTTTGGGGTTTGGCTGTTTCCTTTTGACCTGTTTTCAAAGCGAACTGTTCGCGGTATATTCAAGTTATGGGTTAAGAGGATCCGACTATCAGTAAATTACAAAGGATAGCCATGAAAAAATTAGTTTTAGCGGCAGCTGCAACTGCAGCGCTATTTTTGGGGAGTATTGCAGCGCATTCTGCAGAGCTTCGCGCAGATCATCCAGATACATACGTCGTCAAAAAAGGTGATACCTTGTGGGACATTTCTGGGCGCTTTTTAACAAAGCCTTGGAACTGGCCTGAAATTTGGCACGTTAATCCGCAAGTTGAAAATCCACACTTAATTTATCCTGGTGATATTTTAAAGCTTGTGTATATCGATGGTAAACCGTATTTAGTTAAAGCGTCTGACGGTACGATTAAGTTACGTCCGAAGGCTCGCGTGCTTTCTGAAGGCGATGCTATCACTACGATTCCGATGGATATTATTCGTCCATTCTTGATCGATGAGTTGGTGGTGGATCCATCAGTATTTGAAACTGCGCCATACGTGGTGGCACTAGGTGATGAGCGTGTGATTAGTGGTGGTTTTGATGACCGCTTATATCTGCGTGGTTTGGATGCTACTAATAGCGGCACAGCTTACGGTGTTTATCGTAAGGGTAAAGAATACCGTGATCCAGCAACCAACGAGCTACTCGGTGTTGAAGCACGTTATTTAGCAAATGGTAATATCGTCCATGAAGGCGACCCAGCGACTTTAGAAGTTAAAAAGTCGAAACTGGAAGTCTTGAAAGGTGACGTTGCGTTACCGCGTAACGAAGACCCCCTGCCTCCTGTGTACGCACCTCGTGCACCTGAGCAGGAAATCGTAGCACAGTTAATCTCAGTGTATGACGGCGTGTCGCAGATTGGTCAATACAACGTAGTGACTTTGAATAAAGGCGAGCGTGATGGTTTAGAAGAAGGTCACGTGTTAACAGTCTATCAGCGCGGTAAGAAAGTGCTGGATAAAATTGCTGAAGAGCGTGGTGCGGATGATCCGTATGTGACGCTTCCAGAAGAGCGCGCTGGTACTTTGATGGTATTCAGAACGTATGAAAAAGTCAGTCTAGCGTTAGTTATGGATGCTATTCGCCCCATTCACTTGATGGATGTTGCGCGTAACCCGTACTAATTCAATTAGTGTTCGTTAGCTCAAAACCATTGAAACTGGTCTTGTTTAAAGCAAGGCCAGTTTTTTATTGGATATCCCGTTTACCAAAAATACAACGATTAAAGGATTAATCATGAATAAAAAGGATATTTCATCCGAAGAGATGCGTGCCTGGTTGGCGCTATCTCACGTCAATATCAGCGTTCAGAAGCTCCAGCACTTTTTCGAACATTACTCTTCAATCAGTGATTTATTCGAGTTATCCGATAAGCAGTTACAGTTGCTAGGCTTCCGTCAGGGCCTAAAAGACAAGCTGGCCTCGATTGAAGACCGTCGAATAGATGAAGACATTGCTTGGTTTGATAGCGATAACAAACATCTCATACCATTTACTAGCGATGACTATCCCCCGCTGTTGCGGCAAATAGATTCAGCACCAAAATTGTTATTCGTGCAAGGAAACAAAGAACTCTTAAAGCAACACCAGATTGCTATCGTGGGTAGCCGAAATCCAACTCCTCAAGGAAAAGAAAACTCCATTGAGTTTGCACGAACCTTGGGAAAGTCCGGCGCTGTTATTACCAGTGGCTTAGCCTTGGGGGTCGATGGGTTTGCCCACCAAGCGGTATTGGATAAAGGGCTTCCAACCATTGCGGTAGCGGGGACAGGGCTAGATCGCGTCTACCCAGCTCGGCATAAAGCGATGGCGCAACAGATTGTGGACAATGGCGCTTTGGTCTCTGAGTTTGCTTTGGGCACTGGGGTTAGAGCAACGCATTTTCCAGCGAGAAACCGCATTATATCCGGCATGAGTTTGGGTACCTTAGTGGTTGAAGCTGCGGTTAAAAGCGGATCTTTGATTACCGCCCGGCTAGCGATGGAACAGAGTCGTGAAGTGTTTGCAATACCTGGCTCGATTCATAATCCTTTAGCCCGAGGTTGCCATGCCTTGATTAAGCAGGGAGTGAAGCTGGTCGAAACTGCTGAAGAAATTATTGAGGAGCTGGGTGCGTTAGTGTCTTGGCAGCATGAGCAATTATTTACCGCTGATGCAAAAAGCTCAGAAGGAGCGGAAGCTTTTGAATTAGACCAAGAATATCAAGAGCTTATTGAGCAAATTGACTTCGACACAACCTCGATGGACACCATTATTGAGCGCACGGGACTTGAAATAGATGTGGTCAGCCATATGTTATTGCTGTTAGAATTAAATGACCATATTGTGAGTGTGGCAGGCGGATACCAACGCCGCTCAAGCTAGAGAATCGAGTCGCCGACGTAGTATATTAGGGCGCTTTCTTTAAGCAACACTTAGCAAGTGGCATAGTGACTTTAACGGCGAATCAAAGCCTAAACCAAGAGAGTCCAATGAAAGAAGACGTACTTGACGTACTACTTTATATCTTTGAAAACTTCCAAGACGAAGAAAGCAATCATATTCTTGCTAATGACACCCTAGTCGAGGCCTTAGAAGACGTTGGTTTTACCGACGGCGAAATTAAGGGTGCTATCGACTGGTTAGATGGTTTAGTCTTAGCGACTTCTGAAAGCTTTAAGCCGACACCGGAAGCGAATCAATCGATTCGATTATTTTCACCAGAAGAGCAACTGATTTTAACGCCAGCCGTTCAGGGTGCCGTAATGTACTTTGAACAAAGTGGTATTTTAGATGCTCATGCACGTGAAATGGTGATCGATCGTATGACCGCTCTGGGCCCGCAAGAAGATGAAGAAGTTGCTTTGGAACGTCTACGCTGGGTGGTGATGATGGTGTTGTTCAATATGCAAGATCGTGATGCCGAATTTGCCTGGGTAGAAAGCTTAGAAAGTGGTTCTTCCGCTCATTAGCGATAATCTAGGCGTTAGCGTCTAGATTCAACTAGAGGGTAAGTTCCACGCCACAACGGCAATAAGCCGTACACTTCAATCTTAGTAGCTAAAGCTGCACCTGCCCTTTTCTTTTGTCACTAAACATCTCACCAATTTAGCCTTCTTTACCAACATTTACACTACGATAAGGTTACTTAACAGCAAGATAGCGTACAATCTTCCCCACAAATTGATGATGAGTCAGTGATGATACTGCTAGATCGATGCTGAGTATTTCTGTTGGACCATTAAGCCTGCCGTTGGATAGGCTGCTACTGTTACTAAGTTTTGCGATAGCGATATTCGTTGGGAATATTGTTGGTCGTAAGAATAATCAATCTGCCGATGGCAAGATAGCAACTTTGTTTATCGTCTCGATGTTAGTTGCGAGGCTTGTATTTGTGATTCAATATTGGCCCGAATATAGGGGGAATTGGGTTGCGATTATTGATATCCGTGATGCTGGGTTTAATGTTTGGGCAGGAGCGATAACAGCCTTAGTTTTAACCATTGTCGCCTGCTTCCGATATAAAAAATTGAGAAAGTCATTGTTGGCAGGGCTTGGTGCCGGTGCATTCTTTTGGATCTTAACCACTACAACGTTGTGGGTGATTAAGGATACATCACAGAAGTTACCAACAGTTGTGGTCAACCAGCTCAATGGTGAAGCTGTGCCATTGAATAATATTGAATCAGGCAAACCAAGAGTCATTAATTTATGGGCAACCTGGTGTCCGCCTTGCCGGCGTGAAATGCCTGTGTTGCAACAAGCACAACAAAACAACCCCAACGTTGGCTTTGTCTTTGTTAATCAAGGTGAACATGAGGCGGTGATTGAGCAGTATCTTTCCAAAGAGTCGCTGCTACTGGAGAACGTTGTGGCTGATAGCAAAGCAGTGCTGGGACAGCTGGCAGGCAGTCGAGCCTTACCCACAACACTCTTTATAGCTGCCGATGGACGAATTGTAGATGCGCACTTAGGAGAGCTTTCAAGCGCTAAACTAAAATCGAAACTCAATAGGCTTATGAAAGGCCGTGAGGGGACGAACGAGGAAAAAAGATAATGAAACGATCAATATTGTTAAGCGTAATTTTAGCATTATCATTGACTGCGTGTGGTGATGAGCAACCAAAAGACTCTCAGGCAGAGAAAGCGATGGAGCAAAACCAAGAGCAAGGTGCCCTGGAGAGAGCGAAGCAATACCCGGCGCCAATCGAAAGCATTATCGATCAAGGGGTTGAGATTATTGATACGTTTGAAGCCCCTTCTGGGTTGATGGGCTACGCGGGCATGATGCGCGGAAAGCCGATAGCGATTTACGTGACTAAGGACAAAAAGCACGCGATTGTTGGAACTATGATCGATGCTGAAGGAATTAACTTAACGTCCAATGTCATGGATGAATTAGTCGAAGGCCCACGCATGGAGCGGGTTTGGAAAGAGCTGGAAGGGAGCGCGTGGATTGCTGATGGAAGCGATGATGCCCCCGTGGTTATTTATACGTTTACGGATACAAATTGTCCTTACTGCCATAAGTTCCGTGAAGCTGCCGATCCTTGGATTAAAGCTGGAAAAGTACAGTTCCGTCATATTCTTGTTGCTATTCTTAGACAAAGTAGCGCCAGCAAAGGCGCGACTATTCTCGGAAGCGATGATCCTGAAGCTATGATGCAAAAACACCATGAAGCCTTTAGTCAGGGTGGCGTTGAAGTTGATCAAAAAGCGGTAAAAAAAGGTCAAGTGAGAATTCAGCTCAACACTAACATGATGCAACGCTTTGGTTTTGGTGCTACACCAACGTCATTCTACAAAGACAAGGATGGCACTATCAAAAGCGTTCAAGGCATGCCACAGGGCGACATGTTAGAAGAAATGATGGGAAGCCCTAAACCAGAATAATACGATGATTAGAAAGTAGATTGGGCGTCGCTTTGCTTCGCCCAGCCTACTTTTGCTAACTTTTATAAGATGATTATCGCTGTTCGCCTTCTCTCGGCTCTGACCACTGTTTCTTGATCACCTCAATTCCTTCGATGGGATCAAAGACAATACCGCCGCTGTCGCCACCTTCGCCTCCAGGCTCGACAAATTTAACTTCGTGATGGTGAGTTAATGGTGGAATGGTATAGCATTTATCCAACTTAAAGCTCACGCCTTGGCTGGTATAATAATGACCAGGCCCAACCATATTAGTGTAAGTGTATGGCGCGTAAGGAATGACGCGAACTTGGCCAGAGCCAGGCACTGAGTAGCCGCCAAAGCCACCGCCACCGCCAGCGAAGGTGTTGGCGTAGTTGTGAGTTGCATGGAAGGTTGTGTAAACCTCTGGATCCAAGACACCGCCAGGAACGCTTCCAGTAAAGTTAGCTAAAATTTGTGACTGCGACCAATTGACGTCAGCAATTTCAACAATGGTTCCTTTATGACACCAAGGCACTGCTTGAGCCATACCTGAAAACATTGCGACGCCAACCGATAGAGCGAGTAGTTTTTTATTGATCATAGACTGTATTCCTTCGTTGAGTGATATTCATTGTCAAAACGAATCGAGGCTTTTAACTAAGGCCCCAAGATTCGCCTTAACGTTTCAAACTGTTGCTGAGGTGAGTATCTGTAGGAAATCGCGACATGTGAGTAACGGATATCCAAACTGGTTTACAGCAACGATGTGTTGAAAACTTTAGAACAGGAAGGATGTCGAGACGAGTGAATTTGCGGGCAAAACAGGGAAGGTCGATAAAAGTAAAAAATTTCCCAATTTTACCCGGCCTAACTTATTGATTAATATGGATTAATTAGCGTCGTTCGGGAGAAATTTTCTTAATGGCTTTGGCAAAGACTTGGTGCTTTACGGGATCAACAGGTTTATGCACGACCTTGGTGCTAGCTGGGTGTTGAGTTAAGCAGTTGCCGTCTTTCCAATTAATTTGCGGCCTGACCGGTCTTGGCACGAAGCCGCCCCCACAGTTGGGGCAGACATTATGTAAAACCTCCTCCACGCAATCATGACAAAAAGTGCACTCGAAAGTACAAATCATGGCTTCGGTGGATTCGGGCGGAAGAGCTTTATTACAGTGCTCGCAGGTAGGTCGTAGTTCTAGCATGGTAATTAGCTTCGAGCTGTTTCGATGACTAGAGATTCATCGTCTATAGAGGGTTCTGGGTTTACAAATGTATTTTTCACTCGCTCTGACATGAGCATGTAAGGAATCCAAATTACTGCGCCAATAATAGAGCGTGTAACCTGCCTGATGGTTTCTTCATCAAAGATCGGTGCGTCTGGTATAACAAAGTTAACTGCCCAGGCATCAGCCACTAAAAACATTGGGTAAAATGCGGCAAGAGCGATATATAGCTTCGGGAAAAGCCGGCTCTTACTATAAAATAAGTAAATTAGGTAAAAAGAAGCTAATATTATTATGCAATTTATGCCTATCTCAATATAAATAAGCGTTTCGAAGTGTGGGATGTACATGGTGTAGGCCGGATTCGTCAACATGTCGAAAGAGCCATCTTGGAAAATCGGCAAATAGAGTGAGTAAAGTTCATAGCTGGTTATAAATGGTGAAATGGTAATGCCGATGCCAACGAGTATTAGCCATCCTCCCAAGCCTTTTAAGTCGTTAGAGCTATCACCAGAAGCTTGAAGCTGCTTGTCCATATTAGGTCCTTCTTTGTAAGTTTTTTGGAAATGTAGCACGAATCAAAGGGGATGGCACAAAAGATCGTTAAAATAATGGTCAAAACCTACACAAGAGCAGGCTAAGTCGGTAAAATTCGCCATAACGTCGTAAATCCTTGCTTAATCAACGACTTCAGAAGCAAAGTATTGACGATATATGCAACGATTTTTGAACGCTGAGTGATACTGCTCAAGCGTTTTAATACACGGTTTATTAGCGAGTCGAATCATTTGGCCTACGTCAACGATTTTCAAATCAAGCGAGCCGTCAACCTTATGGAGCAAGACGGTGTCATCGCCTATCCTACTGAAGCGGTATTTGGCTTGGGTTGCCTCCCCTTTTCTGTTGAAGCGATTCAGCGAATTCTTGATATTAAAAGACGTCCTTGGCATAAGGGGTTGATCCTAGTGGCGAGCGACATTGGCCAAATCGAGCCTTTTGTTGATGAGAATTATCATGATTTGTTGGTCTGTTTCGATGAGGTGCCGGATCAGCCGGTGACCTGGCTTTTGCCCAAGAGTGAGCTGGTATTACCGTTGGTCTGTGGTGAACATTCAAAAATCGCCATTCGATTGAGTAAGCATCCTGTGGTGCAGGCATTATGTGATGAGGCGCAGTCAGTGATTGTCTCGACCAGCGCTAACCGTGCCGGTAATCCTGAGATGAAGCGCACCGAAGAGGTTCGTAATCAGATGACGCATCAACTGGATATGGTGGTATCTGGCGCCGTGGGTGGTTATGATCGCCCTTCTAAGATTATTGATGCTCAAACACAAAAGGTGTTAAGAGCTTAAGCTTAGCCTTACATTCACCATTCAAACCTAAGCAATACAAAGAGGCGGTATGCAAACCATTGATATTGAAGCAGTAAAATCTTACCTGCTTGATTTACAAGAGACTATTTGCCGCGAACTGGCCAAGGAAGATGGCGCGAAAGACTTTATTAAAGACGAGTGGCAGCGCGCCCAAGGTGGCGGTGGTTTAACTCGTGTGATGGAAGATGGTGCCGTCATTGAAAAAGGCGGTGTTAATTATTCATACGTTGAAGGCACCAACATGCCTGCTTCCGCAACTGCTCACCGCCCCGAACTTGCGGGCCGTGGCTTTAAAGCCATGGGCGTGTCATTGGTGATTCACCCGAAAAATCCACACGCGCCAACCTCGCACATGAACGTCCGCTTTTTTATTGCCGAAAAAGAAGGCGCGGAGCCAATCTGGTGGTTTGGTGGTGGCTTTGACTTAACGCCCTATTATGCCAACAAAGAAGATTGCCAGTTCTGGCACCAGGTAGCGAAAGATGCCTGCGATCCGTTTGGCGAAGCATGTTATTCCAAGTACAAGAAGTGGTGTGATGATTATTTTTACATCAAGCATCGTGATGAGCATCGCGGTATTGGCGGTTTGTTTTTTGATGATGTGAATACCGATAGTACTTCTCAGTCAGGAGAAGGTTGGAATTTTGAACAATGCTTTGCTTTTATGCGCTCGGTGGGTGATCACTTCATAAAAGCCTACCAGCCAATTTTGAATAAACGTAAAGACTTGCCTTATACTGAGCAAGAGCGTGACTTCCAGCTGTATCGCCGAGGCCGCTACGTTGAGTTTAACTTAGTGTGGGATCGCGGGACTTTGTTTGGTTTACAAACTGGTGGCCGTACTGAGTCGATATTGATGTCGCTCCCAACTGCCGTCAGCTGGCGCTATAACTGGCAGCCTGAGCCAGGAACTCGCGAAGCTGAGTTAACTGATTATTACTTAAAGCCGAAAGACTGGCTGAACGTCTCGATTGAAAGATAAGGTCAAATTATGAATAGTGGTTTTTTTCCAAGCCGTCGTTTACGCCGTGTGCGTGCGCAAGCCTTTAGCCGTGATTTGGTGAGAGAGTCTAGCTTGTCGGCAAAAGACTTTATTTACCCCGTTTTCGTACTCGAAGGTGAGAATAAAAAAGAATCCGTGGCGTCAATGCCTGGCGTTGAGCGCAAGACTTTGGATTTACTGTTAGAAGAATGTGCTGAAATCGTTGAGCTTGGTATTCCAGCAATCGCGCTCTTTCCTGTGGTTGGCGATGACAAAAAATCATTAGACGCTGAAGAAGCTTATAATCCCGAAGGATTGGTGCCAACGGTAGTCAAAGCGATTAAGGCGAAGTTCCCACAACTCGGCATTATGACCGACGTCGCGCTGGATCCTTATACGTCACACGGGCAGGATGGGATCATTGATGATAGCGGTTATATCTTAAACGACATCACCAAAGAAGTGTTGGTCAAGCAGGCTCTATGCCACGCACAAGCTGGGGCAGACATGGTGGCGCCGTCCGATATGATGGACGGCCGTATCGGGGCCATTCGCGAAGCTTTGGAAGCCAGCGAATTTGTGAATACTTTGATCATGTCGTACGCGGCTAAGTACGCATCAAGTTTTTACGGGCCCTTCCGTGATGCGGTGGGTTCTGCAGGCGCTTTAGGCAAAGCCGACAAGAAAACGTATCAAATGGATCCGGGTAACTCTGACGAAGCATTACACGAAATTGCCTTGGATATTGAAGAAGGCGCGGATATGGTGATGGTTAAGCCTGGTCAGCCGTACTTGGATATTGTGCGACGGGTCAAAGACGAATTTAAAATGCCGACATTTGCTTATCAAGTCAGTGGCGAATACGCCATGATTAAAGCCGCTGCGCAAAACGGGTGGCTCGATGAAAAAGCGATTGTGCTGGAGTCACTGCTCGGCTTTAAGCGTGCGGGTAGCGATGGCATCCTAACGTATTTTGCCAAGGACGCCTGTCGCTATCTCTTAGAATCTAACCAATAGGATAGCTTTTGAGCGTCATTTTAAACGCCATCATCCCAGTCGCTCTTGTCGTGCTGATTGGGGTGGTGTTGATTAAATGGCGTTTGGTGCGTACCGAGTTTTTTGAAGACTTATCCAAGGTCGTCTTCAAAGCATTCGTCCCGGTCTTTTTATTCGTTAATGTTTATGAGACGGGTTTAGAAGACATTGGCACTACCCTCTTTGCGTACTTTACCCCAGTCTTAATAATCTTTGTAATCTTAGCGCTGACCATGAGTCATCGCATCGCTCTAACCTCCACCTTTTCGAATAATGTCTTGGTCGGTATCCCCGTCATTTTATCCGTCACTGGGCAGAAAGGTTTGGTCATTAGTTTGGCGGTGATTTCAGGTCACAGCTTGATCTTGTTCAGTACCTTTTTCTTGTTTTCGACACGGGTTAACGTCACGCCATCTAAATTTAAGGCTGCGCTGGGAATCTTTAGTAACCCAGTAATACTCGGTGTGGTGCTAGGCTTACTGTTCAATTTGTTTGAAATCCCTATTCCACAACAACTTTTTACTCCGCTTGAGATGGTGTCGGATGCCGCCCTTCCCTTGGCTTTGATTATTCTGGGTAGCTCTTTAGCCAGCCTGGGGACCTTAAGCCGGTCAGTGATCACCAAAACGGCATGGGTAACAGCAATCAAACTCTTGTTGCTTCCTGTAGCTGTTTTCAGCTTTGGTTACTGGGTGATGGAACTGAGTGAAACACATTTATTGTCGCTAACGATTCTCGCCGCCTGCCCGACTGGTATTAGCGTTATGCCGTTTGTCGATGCAGTTGAGACTGATCGTAAAATTGCGCATAACACCATAGCGTTAAGTACTTTGTTGTCGGTAGTGACAATTCCGACTACGATATGGTTAGTACAAACCCTACACTAGCCCGATCGGGTGATATGTTCATGACCCAGTTCGGGGTATCCTAAAGTCGATATATAGAGGTATATCATGAAGTTATTCAAAGTAGCTATTGCAGCAGCCGTTGCGCTATTAATGGCAACAAGCTGTAAGACCACCGATCTCAACCGTGTATTAGAAGGCATTGGAGGCAACCAGCAATTATCAGAACAAACGGTGATTGCAGGGTTAAAGCAAGCCTTAGAAGTTGGTACTAAGAACAGTGTTTCGAGTACTAACCGACCGGGAGGATTCAGTAATAATTCACTGATTAAGATTGTGGTGCCTGAGCAACTGGATAGCGCCGCCAGCACACTGCGCAAGGTTGGCCTGGGCAGCTACGTGAATAACTTCGAAAAGCAGATGAATCGGGCAGCTGAGAAAGCATCGGGACAGGCTAAAGATGTTTTTATTGGCGCTATTAGTTCAATGTCGATTGCAGACGCTTGGGGAATATTGCGAGGCGGTGATAATGCTGCGACGGATTATTTCCGAGCTAGAACACAAACGAATTTAGAACGACGATTTCAGCCTATTATTACCAGCAGTATGCAAAAAGTAGGCTTTTATAACGATTATAAGCAATTACTTGGGGCTTATGAAAAACTACCGTTTTCAGACAAGCCAAACATGGACATAGAAGATTATGTCATGCAGGAAACCTTGGATGGTTTATTTACTTTGGTAGCGCAAGAAGAAAAGAAAATTCGTGACAATCCTGTGGCAAGAACGACAGAATTGTTGCAAAAAGTCTTTTCACAACAATAAGTTAAACTTTACTGGTACGAGTTGTTGGTAACGTTACGATAGTACTTGCTAAGTGATGCAGTCCACAGTATTTTAGATTGAACTAGAATTTATTTTAGCTGCGCCACGGAAAACAAGGGATCCAAAAGGTATTTAAGCAAGCTTTTAAAGGAAGGGATAAGAGGATGTACAATCTAAAAATTACCAACAACTATTTTCACTCCCTGAAAGTAGATTACCCAGACACCAACAAAGTCTCCAATATGGTTGGTAAGGGCGAAACCCGAACTTTCGAAGGCTGGGGCAACCATATCATCTACGTAGAAGGTATGGGCGAAATTAACTGCATCGACCTTGGCGAAGAAAAACTCAAACAATACACCTCCTCCGAGCTCCCTTGGACAGAACAAACCTGGGGCGGCTTGATCCGTTATCGTGGGCTAGACGCCTACTTCCGCTATGAAGGTGGCACTACGGTTGTCGCCGTGGTCGATCATCATGGCTGCCTAGATCTGAAATTTGAAAAAGGTGGCATGATTGTCCACCTTCCTGACGTAACGGTCAGCGAGTAAAAATAGGCCAGTGCATACTGGTCTTTTTATCTTGTACTAATGTTTAGATTTGCACTAATGACATCTTGTCGTGAACCATAAAAATGCTACATGGACTATCACATGCTGAAAAATAGATTACCAAAAACTCGAATTGCTGTACTTGTCGCACTATCAACCATGGCATTGACCAGCATGGCTGCTTCGCCTGACGTAAAAGTCGAAGTGGATGATCAGCTGACCACGGACGCTGATGGCGATGGTAATGTTGACCGCGGTGATACCGTCACGTATCAAGGTGAAGTTGATAATAGCGCAGGCACGGATGAAGCGCAGAATGTGGTTTATGAAGCAACCTTGGACGCAAACACAACGTTAGTAGCTGGCTCTGTCAAAGTAACGCCAGTGGCCGTTGATGATGAATACGACACCTTGGGTAATGTGACTTTTTCTGCAAATGTGGCGGATGGCTTGCTTAACAACGATTTCGACCCGAAGGACGCTAACGCGCCAACAAACGCGGGCATGACCGTTACTGCTGAAACCGTGACCACGACGCAAGGTGGGACA
>Ga0208833_1000081_pt1 | contig 27744 bp, 21 predicted proteins | sample DeeseametaMP1788_FD_184181 | JGI IMG/M metagenome (GOLD analysis project Ga0208833, IMG submission 184181) | Marine microbial communities from the Deep Pacific Ocean - MP1788 (SPAdes) | ecosystem: Environmental > Aquatic > Marine > Oceanic | place: North Pacific Ocean | collected 2011-05-03 | reverse complement strand
GCACACAGCTGACAAACTCGATCCGTCACTTACAGCCGGAAGAAATGATTCGGGGGCAAGTCATCGAAAAAGTCTTGTCTTCACACAAAGCTCAAGAGATGGAACAGGAGCAACCACACTTTAGCATCATGCGCGAGCCGATAAGCGTTGCCCTTAAAGGCTCAAACGGTAAAGCACTCGATAGCACCGCCATCATTTGGAGGCAAAACCCATTTCATGGCTCCGACAAAGCGTCGCAATCCACAGAGGTCTTATCAGGTTTATTGCAGGATTTACCCAACAGTCCTGACAATCGGTTAAGCCTTCGTCTCAGAGCGCAAGCCGACAAAACAAAAACGGATCCGAGTCACCTCGCGCAAGCCTTTTTAAGAAGTTTTTTAGCGGTGGTGATTAAGCCGATTATCATGGCTCAAGCAAAATACGGCCTTTTGTTTGGCGCACACCAACAAAATATTGTGGTAACACTTGATGAACAGTTGATGCCGATTAAAACCTACTTCAGAGATTGCCAAGGCACCGGATTCTCCGGACTCGCCAAGCAACTCTATGGTGAAGTACTACTCAGCGACACTGCCGATAGCGGTAACTTATTCGAAAACGACACCGTGATTCACTTGTTCACTTACTACCTGTTAGTGAATTCCTGCTTCAACACCATCAGCAGCCTCACGCTTACCAAGTTATTGAGCGAGGACGAAGCGCTGAAAATTTATCAAGAGTTTCTAGTGCAGCTTAAAGCAGACAATTTACCTGATCCGAGAGTCGTTGATTACTTGCTGGATGCCGAGCACATATGGTCAAAAGGTAATTTCTTCTGCAACTTGCATGCTATCAATGAAAACACCATGGCCGATCCTTTTTTGATCTATCACCCCCTGCAAAATCCACTAAAAGCAGCCACCAAAGTGGCTCACAACGCAGCTTAAGGACAATGTGATGACAACTCTTAACCCACAAGAATCATCTCAACCAACACCATTCAAGCACTATCATAACGATGTTCTGTACCAATATTCTGACAAAACCTCAGGGCAACTGTTTGAGCTTCGTAAGCTCAACCTCGAACAACACTTGGATATTTTCCACCAATGGCATAACCAACAATATGTTTACGAGTTCTGGGAGCTGAATCAATCCAAAGATGAACTCAAAGCCTATCTACAAAACTTATCGCAGCAAGACTTTGTTGAGCCTGTGATTGGCTATATCGACGGCTCGCCATGTGCTTACTTCGAGGTTTACTGGGCTTTTTATGATCGTATTGCGCCTTATTGTGACGCAAAGCCCTATGACCGTGGCTATCATTTACTGATTGGTGAAAAGCGCTTTCTAGGTCGCTACAACACCATTCTTTGGCTGAACCTGGTGAATGACTTCATATTCAAAGACGAACCTAAAACACAACGTATCGTTGGTGAACCTCGCGCAGATAACGTCGGGCTTTTGAAATACCTCGACCATACCAGTTTTATTAAAACCAAAGAGTTCGACTTCCCCCATAAACGCGCTGCACTACTCGAGTGCTTCCGAGATCAATTCTACAGCGAGGTTAACTTATGAGCGCTGCTCCGCTATCAAAAAAGCGCCTGTGGCATTTAGCGAATCAACAGCTGATAGCTCGTGCTATTTCTGAGTTTGTTTATGAGCAGGAACTTATTGCGAGCCCGTCTCGAGAAGATCAGTCCCGAGAAGAACAGTCTCGCAAAGAGCCGTCTCGCAAAGAGCAATGCGTAAATAACACTTACCAAGTAACTTTGGGTGACGCGACCTATCAGTTTAATGCGACACCAACGCTGTGGGATTTACTCGTCATCAAACCTACGTCATTGAGCCGCGATGAGGAAAGTGCGACTGATGCGTTACAGTTTTGCCTCGATATTAAAGTCGCCTTATCGGTAGATGAGATTATTTTCGGCAACTGGCTGGAAGACGTGCAAAACACGCTCCATAACGAGTTTCAACGTCTACAAAAACTTGCTCAGTACCATGCTGAAGAATTATTGAAACTTGATGAACCTCAACTTCAAGGCTTACTCGATGCTCATCCCAAGATCATCGCTAATCGTGGACGTTTAAGTTGGGGCGCGAACGATAACGAGCAGTTTGCCCCAGAATCACTGCAGAGTTTCCAACTGGAGTTCTTAGCTGCGCACAAAAGTATCCTAACCACAGGTCATCTCGACACACTCGACAACCATCAATTGATGCACACCATGATGCAGGGCAGTGATTATCTTAAGCTTACAGATAAGCTTAACGCTACTATCGCTAACACTGAGTATCGCGCAGAAGATTTTGCTTTGATACCCAGTCACCCTTGGCAGCTACAGCACTATATCCGCCCTCAATTCCAATGGGCTATCCAACAACAAACGCTCATTCGCCTTGGTCAAACTGGTGATTATTACCAGCCTCAGCAGTCGATCCGAACGCTGAGTAATATTACTCGACCTGAGCAACCTGATGTTAAGTTGGCGATCACTATTCTCAACACTTCCTGTTATCGAGGGGTTCCTGAAAAGTTTATTGCCGCAGGACATCATATTTCTCATTGGCTGTACACACTGACAATTAATGATTCACTGTTTGCCGAGCGACATTTGCGCATCTTAGAAGAGCCAGCGGGTTATTACGTCAGTCATCAATATCAAAATAAAGTGACAGGAGCCCCCTATCGCTACCACGAAATGCTGGGGTGTATTTGGCGTCAGTCAGCACAGGCTAAGCAAGTTCATAGCGACGAAAGTCATATGCTGCTATCCGCACTATTACAGAAGGATCTCAATGGCAATGCCTTAATCAAAACCTTGATAACGTCCAGCAAACTGACCACTTCAGAATGGCTCCAGCGGTTGTTTAGCGTCATGTCGATACCGCTTTATCACTTGCTGGTTAAATACGGCGTTGGCGTTATTGCTCACGGGCAAAACGTGGTGGTCTATTTTAAGCAATCTGTTCCTTATGCCATTGCGATTAAAGATTTCCATGGCGACCTTCGTCTACTCGATAGCGAGTTACCTGAGCAGTCTGCTTTAGCGCCAGAAGCAAAAAAATTACTGACCAAACTGCCTAAAGAGCACCTAGTGCATGATTTATTAACGGGGCATTTTATCAGCGTCTACCGCTTCTTATCGCCGCTAGTGGCAGAGCAAACTGAAGTGTCTGAAGCCACTTTCCATCAGCTTCTTGCTGGGCAAATCGATGCCTATCAGCAATCTCAGCCTCAATACGCTGAACGCTTTCAATGGTTTGATTTATTCAGGCCACAAGTTGAACGAATCTGCCTCAACAATGTGCGTTTTGACATAGGCTATCAAGATAACGCTGAGCGCCCGTTACCCAAGCTCGGTTCACACTTAACCAACCCGATTTATCTTGGCCTACAAGCCTTACAAGCAACACAACACCATAATAGCGAAACCACCATTGGCGTTGATGCCCCCAACAGCGCCTTGCAACCAATAAAAAATTTACCGAAGGAATACTCATTATGAACACAAAAGATTTAGTCGGGATCGGTATTGGTCCCTTCAACTTATCCATAGCGGCACTGTGCCACGACAGCCCCAAACTCGACGTTGCCTTTTATGACAAAAAGCCTAGTTTCTGTTGGCATCCCGGCATGCTGCTGCCGAATACGTTTTTGCAAACATCTTTCTTGAAGGATCTGGTAACCGCAGTAAATCCTCAGAGCCCTTTTAGTTTTTTGAACTACCTCGTTAGTAAAAAGCGCTTCTATGCATTTTTAAATAACGACCGTCCGGCTATCAGCCGTTATGAATATAACGACTATTTGCAATGGGTTAGCAAACAAATTGATTACCTCAACTTTGACCAAGGTATCGAAGCGGTCGAGTTCAATAAAAGAGCTTTTGACGTACATTTAGAGAACCAGAGCCAACCGATTAAAACACGCAACTTATGCTTAGGTACGGGTAAACGTCCTCACATTCCTTCAGCAATAAGATCCCAATATGATAAAGAGCACTGCTTCCACGCTATCGAGATGGCCAATCAAAAACGTGATTTCCGCAACAAGCGCGTAACCGTGATTGGCGGCGGACAAAGTGGTGCCGAGATATTCCTGCACTTGCTGAGCGGTTACGACGGTGCGCCTGCTGAAATTAACTGGATCTCACGTCGTAGCAACTTCCTGCCGATGGATGAAACCTGCTTTACTAACGAATGGTTCTCACCAAACTATATCGATAGTTTCTTCCCATTGCCGTCAAACACCAAATACAACATCGTTGATGAGCAAAAGTTAGCGTCCGATGGTATTTCCGAGTCGACGCTGAAAAGCATTTACGAAACGCTTTATGAAAAACGCATCAGTGGCGATCACCAAAACTATCGCCTTCGTCCGAACCGTGACTTAATAAATTCCTACCAAGCCAACAGTATTACCCTAGAAGCGCACAACAAGTTCGACGGCAGCACTGAGCAGTATCATAGTGATATCATCATTCTCGCCACAGGGTTTGAGAATGCTGTGCCTAAATACTTAGAGCCTATCAAGCATCGTTTAGCCATTAGTGATGACCAACAATTTTTGCTGGGACGCAATTATTCTATTCAGTGGGACGGCCCGTCGCAGCATAAACTCTATGCCGTTAACGCGGGCCGATATAGTCACGGTATATCAGAACCGCAAATGAGCTTAATGTGTTGGCGCTCTGCGACGATTGTGAATGACCTACTGGGCGAAGAGTTTTATGACTTAAAGGATGACTGTTCTTTTGTTGAGTGGGGAAACTCCCAGCAGTTTGAGCCACATGCTCATAAGATCTCGGCATAACGGTTAAATAACTCATCCACACGATAGATACAAAAAAGCCGCACATCAGTGCGGCTTCTTCAAGACTTCTTTCGCAGTACTATTTTAATAGTAAGCAGTACTACTCAGGCTTTTTGCCGTAAGACTCATCCAGTACTTGCTGTAACTCGCCTTGTTGGAACATTTCTAGAATAATGTCACAACCGCCAATTAACTCGCCATCAACCCATAACTGTGGGAACGTAGGCCAATTCGCATACTTCGGTAATTCAGCACGGATATCTGGGTTTTGCAAAATATCAACATACGCAAACTCGTGGCCGCACTCCATCAATGCCTGAACTGCCTGGGCAGAAAAGCCGCACATAGGAAGTTTTGGCGAACCCTTCATATACATCACAACTTTGTTGTCCGCGATTTGCTGCTTAATCTGCTCAATGGTTTCGCTCATGAGATCCTCAATACAATTTATCAGTAGGTCTAAATTGCGGGCGATTATAACGCTTTTCAAGGCGTATTAGCACCCCTAGCGGGCTATTCTTTAGCGATAATAGAGCTTTGGTGTGATAATTTCTTGCGAAAACAAGAACCTTGCCTTTTATAACAATAAATCCCAACAATAGCTGGGCATCTGTGCTGAGGATGGTTACAATGCCAACCTTAATGAGAATGAATACCACTTCAATTAACGCATGAGCGAGCAGTACCCACTACTCCAACTGAATCAGGTCGAATGTCGATACGGCGATCAAGTCATCGTTAAAGACATCAATTTCTCATTAAATCATGGCGATAGCGCTTGCCTGCTCGGAGCCAGTGGCTGTGGTAAGACAACCTTATTAAGAGCCATCGCGGGCTTGGAGCCGATTTACGACGGTTCCATCAGTATCCACGGTAAAATCTGTTCCACGGCTAACAGCATCCTGCCACCGGAACAACGCGATCTAGGCCTAGTATTCCAAGACCATGCCCTTTTCCCACACCTAAGCATTATCGATAACGTCGCCTTTGGTTTACGTAAAATGAAGCGTAAAGATAAAGTCGCTCGAGTGAATGAGTGTTTAGAGTTGGTCGGCTTAGAAGGTATGGGGCAACGCTTCCCTCATCAGCTGTCTGGCGGTCAACAACAGCGTGTGGCGCTTGCACGAACCATTGCCCCTAAGCCAAAGTTAGTGTTGATGGATGAACCATTTTCCAGTCTCGACACTCACCTGCGACGCTCCTTAGCGCGCGAGCTCAAGGAAGTGTTAGCGGATCAAGGCATTGCTCACTTATTAGTGACTCACGATCAGCAAGAAGCTTTCGCCATGGCTGACTACATCGGGGTAATGCACGAAGGAAGCTTGTTACAATGGGACAGCCCCTATAACCTGTACCACAAGCCACAAGATGCCCAAATCGCAGCTTTTATTGGCGAAGGGTATTTTATCGCGGGCAAGGTTTGTGACCAAAACGATACAGTCTCCACCGTTCTTGGTGATTTTAATATCGCCAACGGCACCCACTTCCAGCCAAACCAAGACGTTTTAGTCTTGATGCGTCCCGATGATTTAAAGCCCAATTCCAACTCTACGCATCGCGCAAAAGTCAGTCATAAGGTCTTTAAAGGCGCCATTATTGAGTATGAACTGGAATTACCCAATAAAGAACGCTTAAAAGCAATATTCCCAAGTCACCATGATTATTCGCTATCACAAGATATAGGGTTCGATCTAGACATCCAACACCTTATCGTCTACCCGAACTTAATTTCTGTCTAAAACGTCAAAAAATAAAAAATTCATAAAAGTGGTTGATCACGCGCAAAACCAGACGGCATAAGGGCTAGAAAGTTACCCCACAGTTTCTCACAAGTTATCCACAGCAAATTACACAAGATATGCTCTTGCTTCTAATGCAAAAACGCACTATCTTGTATCTATCGCCTTTTGGCATACTATATATGGTGAATGAACAAGTTGTCCTAACTTGTTGATTTATTGCAAAAGCGCATTAGATTTGTACAAAAAACAATCAAAATAACGGTAATTATCAATCTAACGATTCAATCTCTCGGACGAAAGAATCGTTACAAAGCATCAAAGAGGTCTGGCAAGATGGAAACCGAAGTCGGCAAAGCACAAAAAGCAGCTGCACCAACCCCAACTCAACATTCTGACGCAAGCCCAGAAATTAAAGCGAATAAACCGGGTGAAGTACGTGTTATTCGACGTAATGGCAAAGTTACGCCATACGACGACAGCAAAATTGAAGTGGCAATGACAAAAGCTTTCCTTGCTGTTGAAGGTGGTAATGCGGCGGCGTCTTCGCGTGTTCATGAGACAGTTCGTCAGTTAACGAAGCAAATCACAGAGGCATTCAAACGTCGTATGCCTGGTGGCGGCACCATTCACATTGAAGACATTCAGGATCAGGTCGAACTGGCCCTGATGCGCAGTAGTGAACAAAAAGTGGCTCGTGCTTACGTTTTATACCGTAACGAGCGCGCCCAAGAGCGTGCTGCTCGTGACAACGACAAGCTTGACGCTATCGTTGGTGATAATGCGGTAACGGTTACTGGCGCTGACGGCCAACAAAAACCTTTAGATGTTCAGCGTCTTCATACCGTGGTGGTTGAAGCGTGTAAGAATCTAGAAGATGTTGACGGCGACCAAATCATCAAAGAAACCATGCGTAACCTGTATGATGGCGTAGCCTTAAGCGACGTTTATCAAGCATTGGTTATGACGGCTCGCACCATGATTGAGGTTGAGCCTAACTATTCTTACGTCACAGCTCGTTTGCTACTCGACAACGTTCGTACAGAAGCACTGCGTGAGCTAGGTGTTGGTAAGCGTGCCACTCAAAGTGAAATGGCTGCGATTTACCCACAAGCTTTTAAAGCTTACTTAGAGCTGGGTGTGGAGCATGAATTATTAAGCCCTGAACTACTATCGTTTGACCTAGAAAAACTGGGCAACGCTATTCAGGCTGACCGTGACTTATTATTCACATACTTGGGCATTCAGACGTTGTACGATCGTTACTTTATTCATAAAGATGAGATTCGTATCGAGTTACCACAGGTCTTCTGGATGCGTGTTTCTATGGGCCTAGCGGTTAACGAAGAAAACCGTGAAGAGCGTGCGATTGAATTCTATAACATTCTTTCAACGTTCCACTACATGAGCTCAACGCCAACGTTATTCAACTCAGGTACATTGCGTCCACAGCTTTCAAGCTGCTACTTAACCAATGTTCCAGATGACCTAGACGGTATTTATGGTGCGATTAAAGATAACGCCCTACTGTCTAAGTTTGCTGGTGGTTTAGGTAACGACTGGACGCCAGTACGTGGCCTTGGTGCTTACATCAAAGGCACTAACGGCAAATCACAAGGTGTTGTTCCATTCCTAAAAGTAGCCAACGATACTGCAGTTGCGGTTAACCAAGGTGGTAAACGTAAAGGTGCGGTATGTGCTTACTTAGAAACATGGCACATCGACATTGAAGAGTTCCTTGAGCTACGTAAAAACACCGGTGATGACCGTCGTCGTACGCACGACATGAACTCAGCGAACTGGGTACCCGACTTATTCTTAAAGCGTGTCAGCACCGATGGCGAGTGGACTCTATTCAGCCCGAACGAAGTACCTGACCTGCATGACTTGTACGGTAAAGCGTTTGAAGAGCGCTACGAGTACTACGAAGAGATGGCCAAGTACGGCAAGATGAAAACGGCCAAAACGATGCAAGCGAAAGACTTGTGGCGCAAAATGTTATCGATGTTATTCGAAACAGGCCACCCATGGATTACGTTTAAAGATCCATGTAACTTGCGTTCACCACAGCAGCACGCAGGCGTTGTACACAGCTCAAACCTTTGTACAGAGATCACGCTGAACACTAAAGCTGGCGAAGAAATCGCGGTTTGTAACTTAGGCTCGGTTAACCTTCCTAAGCACATGGTTGACGGCAAACTTGATACGGTACAACTTGAAAAGACTGTTACTACAGCAGTACGTATGCTGGATAACGTGATTGACATTAACTTCTACCCGGTAGAAACAGCACGTCAATCTAACATGCGTCACCGTCCTGTTGGTCTCGGCATGATGGGCTTCCAAGATTCGTTATACGTCCAAAACATTCCGTATACGTCTGAAGAAGCCGTAACCTTCGCCGATAACGCGATGGAAGCAATTTCATACTACGCCATTAAAGCATCAACTGACCTTGCTGAAGAGCGTGGTTCATACGAAACGTTTGCTGGCTCATTATGGTCACAAGGCATTCTACCGCTAGACTCGGTTGAAAAGTTAATCGAAGAACGTGGCGCTGAGTTTATCGAAGTTGATACCAGCAGCACCATGGACTGGGATACGTTACGTGAACGCGTCAAAACCGTTGGTATGCGTAACTCAAACGTGATGGCGATCGCACCAACAGCGACCATTTCAAATATCACGGGTGTATCACAGTCTATCGAGCCGACGTACCAAAATCTTTACGTGAAATCGAACCTTTCGGGCGAATTCACCGTGGTTAACCCTTACATGGTTCGTGAGTTGAAGAAACGCAACTTGTGGGACAACGTCATGGTTAACGACCTGAAATACTACGAAGGCAGCCTTAGCTTGATTGAGCGAGTGCCACAAGAACTGAAAGACTTATTCGCCAACGCGTTTGAAGTCGAGCCAAAGTGGTTAGTTGAAGCCGCAAGTCGTCGCCAGAAATGGATCGACCAAGCTCAATCCTTGAACCTATACATGAGCGAACCATCAGGTAAGAAGCTAGACATGGTTTACCGCATGGCATGGTTCCGTGGCTTGAAAACGACATATTACTTGCGTTCAATGGGCGCAACTAGCACTGAGAAGTCAACCATCAGCGACGGCAAGTTAAACGCTGTATCAGCAGCTCCGGTTGGTTCTGCAGCGCCACAAGCTTGCTCCATTGATGATCCTGACTGCGAAGCCTGTCAGTAATACTTTTGGGGAGCTTTTTAGCTCCCCTTTTAGACATTTAAGAACGAATTAGTAACACAGCAAAATTAATAGAGGTAGAGATATGTTCAACTGGGACGACTACGAAAAAGAAGAAAAAGCGGAACAAAAAACACCACCGCAACAGCCTAAAGCTGAACCAGCGGTAAAGCCTGAGCCGGCTCCACAAGCGACAGAAGCGGCGAAACCAGCGGCTCCGACAACCGAAGAATATGTTGAACCTGAAGCTCTAGATAATGTCGCTAAAGCTCAAGCGTCACTAGAAACTCTTGACGTTGCTCCAGGCTTAGAAGAGCTTGAAATGGGCGCTGAGCGTATTGAAGTTGACGACAAGAAGATGATCAATTGTCGTGCCGACTTAAACCAATTGGTTCCGTTCAAGTACGACTGGGCGTGGCAAAAATACCTAGACGGTTGTTCAAACCACTGGATGCCGCAAGAAGTTAATATGACGAAAGACGTGGCGACGTGGAAAGATCCAAACGGCTTAAGCGATGACGAGCGTCGTATCGTTATGCGCTCATTAGGCTACTTCTCTACGGCTGACTCTTTAGTGGCTAATAACCTAGTCCTAGCAATCTACCGCTTGATTACTAACCCTGAGTGTCGTCAGTACATCTTGCGCCAAGCGTTTGAAGAAGCGATTCACACCCACGCTTACCAATACTGCATCGAGTCACTTGGCATGGACGAAGCGGAAGTATTCAACATGTACCGCGAAGTACCGAGCATCGCCAAGAAAGCTGCTTGGAGTATTAAGCATACTCAAGGTATTTCTAACCCTGGCTTCACCACAGGCACGCCTGAGTCTGATCAAGAGTTACTGCGTAACTTAATCGGCTTCTACTGCGTAACTGAAGGCGTCTTCTTCTACTGTGGCTTTACGCAGATCCTATCGATGGGTCGTCGTAACAAAATGACCGGTGTTGCTGAGCAGTTCCAATACATCCTGCGTGATGAGTCTATGCACCTAAACTTCGGTGTTGACGTGATTAACCAAATCAAATTGGAAAACCCACACTTGTGGACTGAAGAGTTCCAGCAAGAAGTGATTCAGATGATTCTAGAAGGTACACAGCTCGAAATCGAATATGCACGTGACACTATGCCACGCGGTGTATTAGGCATGAACGCTAACATGATGGAAGAGTACCTACAGTTTATCTGTAATCGTCGCCTTGCTCAGCTTGGCCTTCCAGCACAATTCTCTAACGTATCAAACCCATTCCCATGGATGAGCGAAATCATGGACTTGAAGAAAGAGAAAAACTTCTTCGAAACTCGCGTTATTGAATACCAAACAGGTGGCGCCCTTTCTTGGGACTAACCTGAACTGACCAAAGTACCATTTGGGGGAACGGAGAAGCTCTAGTAGCTTCTCATCCGAAAGCCTGACAAGAAATTGTCAGGCTTTTTTTGTAGGCATTAAGTTTGTTGAACCAGGTACTGAATTGCATACAATAGACTCCAACATTGCAATCTTTAACTCGGAGATTTTATGGTAACCCGTGGCATTGGTGGTAAAACACCGCAAGAAGCTTTATCAGCGCTTAGCAATATGATGCAAGACATTGAACCTATCAGCGCCGCTGAACATCAAGAGCGTATCGATAAGGCTCAGTTTCTGATGCGTCGCCATAATGTTGATGCTATCTATTTAAACGCAGGCACTAACTTGACCTACTTTACAGGGTTGCGCTGGTATCCGAGCGAACGTCTCGTCGGTGCGATTTTGCCTGCGACTGGCAAAATTCAATATATAGCGCCAGACTTTGAAGTGGGAAGCCTTAATGGTTATATGATGCTCGAAGGGCCGATGCATACCTGGTTAGAACATGAATGCCCCTATTCGATTACAGCACAGGTATTGAACAAGCTCGGCTACGACAATAACGCCACGATTGGTATTGATGAAAGCACAGCATTTTTTATCGCTGACGGCTTCAAGCAAGCTGCTCCGCATATTAACTTTGTCAACGCTAAAGCCATCACGGCTGGCTGCAGAATGCAAAAGTCAGACGCTGAAATTGGTTTGATCCAACGTGCCATGGACATGACCTTGGAGGTCCATAAAGCCGCCGCTAGTATTTTGCGCGAAGGTATTAGTACTGCTGAAGTGGTTGAGTTTATTGAACAAGCACATCGCAAAGTCGGCGCCAGCGGGAGCTACTTCTGTATTGTCCTGTTTGGCGAGGCAACGTCTTACCCGCACGGCGTTAAACACGAACAATACCTGAAGCCTGGCGATATGGTGCTGATTGATACAGGTTGCAAAGCTCACGGCTATCTTTCAGATATTACTCGTACTTATGTTTTTGGCGAGAGCACAGAGAAGCAACGCCAAGCATGGCAGCATGAAAAAAATGCTCAACTGGCCGCTTTCGAACAGGCCCAGCTTGGAGTTCCGTGCGAAAAAGTCGACCAAGCCGCACGCTCATACTTAGTGAATCAAGGTTATGGCCCAGAATACCAACTTCCTGGCCTTCCCCACAGAACGGGTCATGGCATTGGACTCGATATTCATGAATGGCCCTACCTTGTTGGTGGCGATAAAACACCATTAGACATCGGAATGTGCTTCAGTAATGAGCCCATGTTAGTTTTGCCTAAGGAGTTTGGCATTCGCTTAGAAGACCATTTTTACATGACTAATCAAGGACCTAAGTGGTTCACCCAGCCAAGCGAAAGTATTGACAACCCTTTCAACCTTACTTAGTAACGGTTTAACGCCTCCGAATAAGTATTTTATTAAACCCTAGCGCCGTTATGACGATGGCGGTTATCGTAACCGCCATTAATACCCAAGGTGCGGCATCAACAACACTACCTAAAAGTACTGATTTGTTCGCTACTGCAAAGAAGGTGATGATTGAAGCGGCAGCCAATAGGGCTACGACCAGACAAACACTCAATGCTTTTACTTTTCGAGTACGTTGCTGTCTCTTAATCTTGCGAGACATTGTGCCGACCAGTAACTCATCAGGTTGCGACTTGTTGGCCTCTACATCATCCAGTAATTGATACAGTTGCAAGTAAGCACGAACGTCATCGTCCTGAGATACCGGCCCTTTTTGGCCATGCTTATAATAATCAAAAGCAGCCTCTTGGACTAGCCATGCTTTTAGTTCAAGATCTTTACTCATAATATGCTTCTCCTACTTTCAAGTAGCGTTTTCAGACGCTCACGCGCTCTGGATAAATGACTTTTGACTGTCCCTTGCGGCATATTACAGATTTCCGAAATTTCCACTGTGGTCATATCATTAAAGTGATACAGGCTAACAATGGTTCTTTGCTCAGGAGGTAACTGCTTCAAAGCTTGAGTCAGAACGTCTTTAACAGCTTCCTGCTGCATACCGTCAAGATAACTTTCTTGCTCCAGAACTTCTTGCTCAACAGAGTGTTCCTCATCTATCGCAGGTGTCCGTCCCTGTTTTTGCAAAAACCTTAATCCAAAGTTATAGGCGATTCGGCCAATCCATGTCGCCAATGAACTATCGCCTTTGAACTGCTCTAGCTTATAGTACACTTGTAAAAAAACCTCCTGACTAAGCTCAAGCGTATCGTCTCTATTTTGAACCAGCCTCGAGATAACTTGCCAGACAAGCCGTTGATGAGACTGTACAAGTTCATCAAAGCTTCCCGGCTCATTGCTCAAGACCCTTCTCACAAGAGCTAAGTCATTCATACTATGATAGATACCAAAACCGAACCATCGGTTGCATTTTTATTGATTATTGAAAAATAAAGTGCAACCGAATATCGGCAATACGTATCTATTGTAATAGACATTCATTGAAATCCTTTTTGTAGAGGCGTCTATGTTCGACATTATTGCCATATTCATACCCATCATATTAGCAATATGTATTGTGCTGGTCATTCGCATCATTAATGATACTAGCCTTAGAAAACGCCTTGCAGAAACCCAAACAGAAAAAGATATCGTTGAAAAAATGCTGGACTCACAGTTGGAGCAGCGTGCTCGCTCATTAATTAGCTGGGCTGCTTCAATATTATCTATTGGCATTGCCATGACTGTCGTTGGACTTTTAGGGCTAGACGCTAATGATCCCACAGCTTACGGCATTATTTTTATTGCTTGCGGCTTATCCTTGTTAATAGCTTACCTACTGACTAAGCCAAAACAGTAACACTCAACTTTTACCCAAAGGAAATTAATATGTTCAAATTGCAACATAGGACGACACTCGCCTGTACTTTATGTATGTTTGCTTCGATAGCATGCGCACAAACACACATTGAGGGCAGTGCTGAAAGTATAAACACTGCACCATCATCAGTGGCTAGCACTGTATCCCAGTGGTCAGAAGCTGCATCAATACCTGGTGTCGCGATAGCTTATATCCATGATTCGCAAGTAAGATGGTTTTTGACTGACGGCAAATCTAACTCAGAGCATAAAGTCACTGCAGACACGTTATTTAATATCGCATCACTGACTAAACCCTTGTTTAGCATGATGACCCTACAGCTAGTTGAAAACGACAAGCTTGATTTAGATGAATCTCTTTCTCAGTACTGGATTGAACCCGATATAAAGGATGATTCGCGTCATAAAAAGCTCACGCCTCGCTTGGCGCTAAGTCACCAGACTGGATTTGCTAACTGGCGAGGTGATAAACCTTTATCCTTCATGTTTGAGCCGGGACAACGACACGAATACTCAGGTGAAGGTTTTGAGTATTTAAAGACCTCGCTAGAAAATAAACTTAGTAAAACCATGCCGCAACTGATGGCACACTACGTCACTAGCCCATCTGGTATGAATAACACTTACTTTGGTTGGCAAGACAAACTGAATCATGACATCGCCGATAGATATGACGAAGCTGGAGAAATAATTCCTCACAAGCAGTTTTATCGCGATAGCTATTCAGCAGCATGCTGTACCTTATCTTCGGTAAAAGATTATGCAAAATTTATTCAGTGGGTTTCTCAAGGTGCGGGGCTTTCTGAGGCCTTATTACAGCAGCTTCAAGCAGTACAAGCGCAACATAAAAATCCTACCGAATATTTCGGACTGGGATGGCGGTTAGTGAAAACATCTTCCACAACTTATTTAGTTCACGACGGGAGAGAGCCTGGAGTTAGAGCACTGACCATAGTGTCACCCAAGACAAGAGAGGGCCTGGTGATATTAACCAACAGTTCTAACGGCGAATTAATTTATAGGCCTATAGTCCAACAAGTTCTCAAGGAGTCTCAAGCTTACTTGAGCCAAACTGACAAAGACACATGGCAATACTTAACCTCCATCCCTGCCGAAATGCAGACTCGAATGATAGGTTTTATTGCTCAGTCGCCGTCATTTGCTTCTAAAGCATTGTACGCATCGAATGAGATGGTATTAATCCAAAAAGGTGGTAAGGCGGACTCCGAGGAACTGTCCAAATTAAAGCAACAGTCTGCTGCCTTGATCGATGCGTATATACTCGAGCTACACTCTGCTAAATCTAGATCTCTGCAAGATAAACTCCGTCAGAAATTTATAGATCTGATGCAATTTTTATCTACTGATAAAGATCAAATACAATTAACAAGAGAGTTAAATAAAAGCATCACCATTAATGCTTGGACTTCTCAGTTAGCAGACGCAGTCAAAACTGATAATTAAGTTTACCTTCAGACCTCTAGGGTTACTGCTATTGGTAGCCCTAGCCTCTTAACGCTAGGTGAGTAAAGATTAGTGCTTTATAGGGCTTTCTACCCTTAGAAATATGCAAATCGAGAATTTTAACGATCTTCTGACTATCATTGGGCAGATAGTCCAAACACTCTTTACGCGTCAGCTTAAACGGATTTCTAACAATTTGATAACGATCAAGTTCGTAATTGTAAAGCCTAACAGCTTGAGATTGCTGTCCAGCATGGGGGATTTTAATAGTAACTTTAACATTAGCACTACCGCTAAAGCTTGGAGCGGATAAAACGTATAAAACTATACAGAGCGCTAATGCCTTCATCGTACTAACTCCTCGGAAAGTTCAAGCAGAAATACTTAAACCACACTAAGAGGCAAGTTAAAGCAATTTTGTCGGGTGGTTTAAGCTGTGACGAAATGATTAAACAATAATTTAGAACTGAAGATAGTCCCCTCGCATTGGACGAGGTAACTGTAGTGGGTTGTGTCCTTACTCGTGCTACTATTCCACTTTTTATATTTATAGTTGTATTTTGCATACTACTTTAGGCTATCGAATTGGGAATATAATTTCAAGTTATATGACATATGTCACATTTTTGTATTTGTAACTAAGTGTGGCAACTCCCCATCATTACGAATCTTTACTCTATTCTGCTTGGCTTATTAGTTGAGAACTATTATTATCCACACAAACTTCTGTAGATTCTTACTTGATGCCGCATTGGGTTGGTTACATATTGACCATTATTGTTTCTGTACAAACGCTTGCAGCGGTCAATGATGTGCATCAATTTCATCAGCCTAATAACCAAGTCTTAGACTTCGATTCATCAACTCAAGAATCAGAATACTCTCCAGTTGTTGAGAAAATTTCAAATGTCATCGCAACAACTCTAGGCAACACAGTTGTCGACAACCAACCTAAACCGAGCAACCTAACCAGTAGCTTTGATTGCGAACATTGTTGCCATTGCCACAGTTGCCATACGCACATTCTCATTCGAGAAAGCTTGCCTGAAGCACGCTCTTTGAGCTATCAGACTAACCCTAGAGGTAGTGTTAACTCTGCTCAAATTGGAATTTTAAGTCAGCCCTACCGCCCTCCCAGAGTTTAATCCTTACGTTGAAATAAAGTAATTCGTATTGATGCCGATGGTGTGAACCTTCGCGTCGGTATGGTGATGTATTAAACGTGGGAGAAATCCATGAATCGTATTTTATCCGGCGAGCGTCGATTGGCGTGGCTTGCCAGCACTCTAGGCCTGTTCTTTTTAGTGGCAGCAAAACCTGCACACACCAAGAGTGAGGCTGATAATCCACAACCACTAACGCTACAACAAGCGTTAAAGTTTACTTTGAAGGAACACCCAAGCCTTGGGGTATTCCAGTTTCGCCAGCAAGCGTTAGAAGGCGAACGCTCAACAGCTGCTCAACAACCCGGCTACCGGATCGGCGCTGAGTTAGAAAACTTTGCTGGTAATGGTGAGTTTTCAGGCGTTGATAATGCTGAACTCACGGTGTCATTATCTTCAGCCATTGAGCTTGGTGGCAAAATGGATGCACGTTTGGGCGTGATTAAATCCAAAAGAACTGTTGTCGAAACCCAAAAAGAGTTACAAGCGCTGGAACTGCTTTCAGAAACAACGCGACGTTATATTCATCTTTTGACGGCGCAAGAACGGGTGAAGCTTGCCAAAGAATCGCTACAACTCGCCAAAGAAACTTTAAGAGTCGCACAACGCCGGGCGAATCTTGGCGCGACCATGAAAGCTGAAGTTAAAAGAGCAAAGGCATCACTGGCCCAAGCTGAATTAACACTGCACAAAGAAGAGTCAAACCTCAAGGTATATTCGGCAAGCCTTCAAGCTATGTGGAATGAACAAGCCTCGAAAGTTTATTCAGCCTCAGCAAGCTTGTATCGCTTTGGTAATGCTTTAAGCTTTGAAGAGCTTTATCAGAAAGTACAAAATAACCCTTCTATTAAGCAGTTTTCGGCTCTGGAACGCTTAAAGCAATCAGAGGTTGATCTCACTAGCACCAGCAACCAGAGCGATATCAATTGGTCAGTAGGCCTTACTCGAAGCCAAGCAAGCGGAGACATGGGTTTTAAAGCTGGTTTCAGTATGGACTTATTTTCCGAGTCGAGAAATCAAGGCAAGCTACAAAGTGCACTAGCCGCTAAAAACGAAGTCTTTGTCAGTAAGAAAACCGCTTTGCTTCGCATGCATGACCAATTATTTAATGCCTATCAGCAAAGAAAACAATCTGTTCATGTTGTTGAGCGCTTACAGCAAGACATTATTCCAACGTTAGCATTAGCCCTTAAAGAAACTCAGAAAGCCTACCAACGAGGTCGTTACAGCTACTTTGAGTATGTTGCGGCGCGGCAAGAATTAATCTCAGCTAAACGTAAACTTATCGATGCTGCTAGTGCCGCCCTAATGTATGGCGTTGCCATAGAGCAACTGACAGCTGAACCACTGACCTTATTCAAAAAGAATTCATAGGAACACCTCATGAAAAATCTAATACACCAATTATCGAAAATGACGCTAATTGTCTCATTGGCCTTTTCAACTTTTTCAGTTCAGGCTTTTAGTGGAGAGCACTCTAGCGATGAACATGCTCATGAAGAATCTGGTCACTCAGATCACCACGATGAAGAAGTCATTACGATTAGCGACAAAATGGCTCACGACTCTGGCATTGAAGTGACCACTGCTAGCGAAGGTATTATCACTGAACACTTAACCACTTATGGAAAAATTGTGCCCGATCCTGGCCATGTCAGTCACATCGGCGCCCGCTTTGAAGGAACGGTAACCGACGTTAAAGTCACCATTGGCCAGCGGGTTAAAAAAGGCGATTTGTTAGCAAAGGTTGAAGCCAACCAAAGTTTAAGTAGTTACCCGATCCAAGCTCCGTTTGACGGCATCATTACCGCCCGTCACGCCAACCCCGGCGAGCTGGCACAAAAGCAACCACTGTTTACCGTAGCAGACTACAGTTTTATGTGGGTCGAACTTAAAGTTTTTCCGCAGGATATGACGACAGTACGCGCAGGACAAAAAGTTGTGTTAGCTCTCAATGATAAACGTATTAATACCACCATCGATCACGTCGTACCGAACGATGATGACCATCCGTTTATTTTGGCTCGCGCCTCCATAGACAACCCTGATAATCGCCTCTCCGCAGGAATGATGGCTCAAGGAAAAATCATCATTAATCAACAGAATGTTCCTATCGTCGTGAACCAGTCAGCCATTCAAACCTTGGAAGACAAACCTGTCGTTTTTGTTAAAACACCAACAGGCTTTGAAGCCAAGCAGGTATCTATTGGTTTAAGAGATGACCAATTTGTTGAAATTACACAGGGCTTAAAAGCTGGCGAACAATACGTCGTCAAAAACAGCTATACCCTGAAAGCCGACTTGCTTAAGTCGGGTGCTAAACACGCACACTAGGAGGCGATCATGATTGAATCAATATTGCGCCTCTCGATACAGAGGCGTTGGCTCATGCTATCTCTGGTGGCCGTTATTATTGGCCTCGGGATATGGAGTTATCAGAAACTACCGATTGGTGCTGTCCCAGACATTACCAACGTGCAGGTACAAATCAATACCGAAGCTCCGGGGTTCTCACCACTCGAATCCGAACAACGTATCACTTACCCTATCGAAACGGCGCTTGCCGGCCTGCCGAAGATGTCCTATACGCGCTCATTATCGCGCTACGGACTCTCCCAAGTCACCGTCGTGTTTGAAGAAGGTACCGACTTATATTTCGCCCGCAGCCTGATTAATGAAAGGCTTGGTGTGATAAAAGGGCAAATTCCACAAGGGCTTGAGCCCGAGATGGGGCCTATCGCCACTGGCTTAGGTGAAATATTCCTGTACACAGTAAAAGCAGAAGATGGCGCTTCACAGCCAAACGGCAAACCTTATGACTCGATGGCGCTGAGGGAAGTTCAAGACTGGATTATTAAACCGCAACTGGCCTTGGTTAAAGGCGTAACCGAGGTTAACGCCATCGGTGGTTATGATAAGCAGTATCATGTGATGCCGAATCCGACCAAGCTGTTAACTTACAACCTTTCGATGGCTGATTTAGTCAATGCGCTTGATGCGAACAATGACAACCGCGGCGCTGGCTATATTGAAACTAACGGACAGCAATTATTAGTTCGCTCTCCCGGCCAATTGAAAACCATTGAAGATATTGAAAACGTCGTGGTGAAAGCGGTTGATAACACGCCAGTCACTATTGCCGATGTTGCCGATGTCGGAATTGGTAAACAATTACGTACTGGTGCCGCTACTAGAGATGGCAAAGAAACCGTGCTGGGAACTGTGATGATGCTAGTGGGTGAAAACTCTCGAGACGTCTCAGTCGCCGTAGCAGAAGAGCTGGATAAAATTCAAAGCTCGCTTCCCGACGGCATCAAAGTCGAAGCAGTTTATAATCGCACCAAGTTAGTGGATAAAGCGATATCGACGGTGCAAAAGAACCTAGTCGAAGGTGCTTTATTGGTCATCGTTATTTTGTTCCTGCTACTAGGTAATTTCCGCGCGGCCTTAATCACCGCAGCAGTCATTCCGCTAGCGATGCTGGCGACCATTACAGGCATGGTACAAACAGGCGTGTCGGCTAACTTGATGAGCCTCGGCGCGTTAGACTTTGGCTTAATTGTCGATGGTGCTGTGATTATTGTGGAGAACGCCATACGACGACTTTCCGAAGCTCAGAAGAAAAGCGGTAAACTGGAACTCAAGCAGCGCTTGGAGGTTGTATTCTCTGCGACTAACGAAGTCATTCGTCCAAGTTTATTTGGCGTCTTAATCATCACCGTGGTTTATATTCCGCTCTTCAGTTTAACTGGTGTCGAAGGAAAAATGTTTCACCCGATGGCGGCGACGGTTGTGATGGCTTTATTATCCGCACTGGTCATGAGCTTGACGCTCGTTCCTGCGGCTGTCGCAATTTTTATGACGGGCAAAGTGCAGGAAAAAGAAAGCATCATCATTCGTTCCAGCAAGTCTGTTTATCGTCCGGTGTTGCAGTTTGCACTTAAAATGAAGTGGTTGTTTATTGCCGCTGCGACAACCTTGGTTATTGTCTGTAGTTGGCTAGCATCGACCATGGGCTCGGAATTTATCCCGCAACTTAAAGAAGGCGATATTACTTTGCATGCCCTGAGAACACCGGGGACGGGGTTGGAACAATCCGTTGAAATGCAGAAGCAGCTCGAAAAGAAAATTCTTGAATTTCCGCAAGTTAAAACTACCTTTTCGAGAATTGGAACACCAGAAGTGGCGAACGACCCGATGCCACCAAACGTCGCCGATACCTTTGTCATGTTTAAGCCACGAAACGAGTGGCCAAACCCTGAGTTACTCGACAGTGATTTAGTTGCGCAAATTGAAGCCAGCGTTAAAGAGCTTCCCGGGAATAACTATGAGTTTACCCAGCCGATCCAGATGCGCTTTAACGAATTAATTTCTGGCGTCAGAGCGGACCTAGGTATTAAGCTTTTTGGTGATGACTTAGATACCCTTAAAGCGCAAGCCGATAAAATTTTGGCAGCCATTAATTCTGTTGATGGCGCGGCTGATGCTCGTGTCGAGCAAGTAGAGAACCTACCTTTGCTATCAATAGAACCCAAGCGCACTCTACTGTCACGGTACGGCTTAAACGTCCAAGATCTGCAAAACTTGATTGCGACCGCCATCGGTGGAACCAGTGCTGGCTTAATATTCGATGGCGATCGACGTTTTAAATTAATGGTTCGACTGCCGGAGAATATTCGACAAGATACTTATAATCTCAGGAGCTTGCCGGTTCCATTGCCTGACGGAAATTATATTCCATTATCTGAAGTTGCTGACATAAAACGTAAGCCAGCGCCTAACCAGATCAGTCGTGAGAATGGTAAACGGCGTGTTGTAGTCACAGCTAATGTTCGTGAGCGAGACTTAGGCAGTTTTGTTGAAGAGGTTAGGCAAACTATCGAGCAAGAAGTTAAGCTACCCGCCGGTTACTGGCTGGATTATGGCGGCACTTTTGAGCAATTAGAATCTGCTAGTGAGCGACTCTCCATCGTCGTACCCATAACCTTAATGATTATCTTAGCTTTGTTGGTCATGGCATTTAGCTCAATTAAAGATGCTTTAATTATCTTTACTGGCGTACCGCTAGCGTTAACCGGAGGAATATTGGCGTTGTGGCTGAGAGATATGCCATTATCCATATCGGCTGGCGTAGGCTTTATTGCGTTATCAGGCGTGGCAGTGCTGAATGGCTTGGTTATGCTGTCGTTTATTCGTGATAAGTGGCGTCAGACTGGTGAACTGACTAAGGCCATTATCGAAGGCGCGATTATTCGTCTACGCCCGGTGTTAATGACTGCTTTAGTCGCCAGCTTAGGCTTTATACCGATGGCATTAAATACTGGCACAGGTGCCGAAGTTCAGAGGCCATTAGCGACGGTGGTTATTGGTGGTATTATTTCATCGACCTTACTGACTTTAGTCATTCTGCCAATCCTCTACCAATTGGTGCACCGCAACGATAAGCGTTAATGCACTCAAACATCACCAAGGCAGTTCTCAATACTGCTGCCTTGGTGCTTTTTAAGAATCTACTCTTCTGCCTGAGAAGCTTTTTGCTCTAAATACTCTCGAATGGGTAAATCCTCAACATACAGTTCTTTTAACGTGGCCTTACCATTTAACACGCTAATTTCTGCATAAACATCTTCAACTTGATCGCGACGCCATACGGCTCGTTCAATATTTGGAGCGGTTTCTTCTGAGGCGTAATAACGGTCGAAAGGTAGATCGATGTAGTGGCCTCTATTCGTGCCACCCCAACTGATTTCGACTTCAATGTACTCTTGCCCTGCTTCAGGTTCTTCGGAGACTAGTTGCGTAAAGGTTGCGTACCCACCTTCATCTTCAGACAGCAATGCGTAGGCCCAGTCTCCCCGCTGAAATACCTCTTTGGTCGGAATCGGGTTAGCGTCGACGTTGTATGCCAGAGTGACATAGCGGCCACGAAAAGGATCGTAAGGGTCTATCGGTTGAGTTTTAAATTTATACACAGTGCCTTTGCTAAGAATTTGATGCTGCTCAAAAATCATATAACCAGGAACCGCCAGCTGCACAGCGAATAGCGCCAGTAGTAATACTTTTAGATGCTTCATGCTTGGCTCTCCTTGGCGTGTTGTTTCTTTTTAAACCAGACATTGGTTCCGATAAAGGCACTGCCGATAACAATAAATATAACGCCTTTAAACACAAACGGAATGTCGCTATCGAAGAACCTAAATAGCACCAATAAACTGAACCAAATTAAACCGCCATTCAGTAACATCAATCGATTTCGATTAATGCCTTGGAACATTAAAAGTACAGAACCTATCAAAATGTACAGGTTCGACGCGATGACAAAAACGTGTTGATTTTGGTGAATAAAGAACCCTGTTATCCCTAGCAACACAAAGGCAAAACTCGACAATGCCACCCAGTTTGATACCGACAATAGCTTCCTGTTTCGTGTCATAAATAATGCCGTAAACAGAATAGATATCGTGAATAAAGTTAGAATCGCGTACTCATTGAAGCGCATTGGCGACTCTATCTGCCAAAAGTCCGACGGTAGAGTACGGCCATACCAAGTAAACATCAAACTAATAAAGCCAATGATAAGAATGCCCATGCTCGCTGGCGCACTGGTCCAGAACTTTTTGTTTTCAAAGCCGAACCACCAAAGGCCAAGCGCGTAATATGCGCAGCCTAAAGTTAGCGCAATATAGATGCTCCAATGATCGAGTGGCGACGTGTAGTAACTGCTGCCGTAAACCACTGAAATGGTCAGCCCGATTAAAGCAAACCATAGCGACCAGTGTAATAACAACCTGCTTTGCTGTTGATACAATTTATAGAGATAGGGCGTTAACGCAATATAGAACAACCAATAAGGTTCACGCTCTAAGCAGCATAACCAAAGGATGATGCCACTAATTAGCATTAAGGTCGTTGCGGAACGCAGCAGATAAATAATGGGTAAGCCGAGCAGTAACCAAACCACCAAGAAGCGTTCAAGGTCTCCATAAATATGATAGGTCTGGCTGATCAGGGCAATGCTAGAAGCTACCGCAAAAAATAACAGCACGGCGCCAGATTCCCGTAAAGCCAACGAGGTTGGCTTATACTGAACTCCATACCAGCACAAGCCTTGGGCAAGCACCAATGGCAAGAATGACAAAAAGGTTCGTAACCCTGTCCCAAAGTCTTCCCAGTTATGCGCCAGTAACAGAATGATACCGCCACCAATAAGTAACGCACCTAAAGAAATTAATAGGATATTACTGAGCGCTATTCGTCTTGCGTCAGCCTCTTCTTGACCGGCATAGAGGTTAAGAATCGAGCCCTGAGCCTCGGCGGAGATTAAGCCCTGTTCTTGCCAATCTTCTGATTCACGCTGGAGCCACTTAAGCCGTTCAGTGCTAACGGCTTTCTTGTTCTGATTATGTTGTGTCATTCAACCTCCTGTGTTTAGCAAACTATAGCACACTATCTTTTATATTCTATCCCCTTGTTTTTGCTAAAAAACCTTAGACTAACCCCCAACCCGCAGGAATTAACAGTAATACGAATCATTATTATTTACATGCAATTGCATCAAGCGTACAATGTGCCCCCTATTAAAAGACACCACAAAAACAGGGTAATCACAATGAACAACCGTTTAGGATTCAGCCTCGCGGCTGTGGCGCTGAGCGTTTCTGTAGGCTTGCAGGCAAATCAAACCACAACAGCAGACGACACCATTGTCGTCGTCGGTTCTCGTACACCAACCAAAATTAGCGATATTCCAGGTTCTGTCTGGGTTATCGACCGTGCAGGGATTGAGCAGCAACTTGAGACTGGTGCGGACTTGAAGACCATGCTGGGTAAATTAGTGCCCGGGCTAGACCTCGCTCCTCAAGGGCGTACAAACTACGGCCAGAACCTTAGAGGCCGAAGTGTCCAAGTATTGATTAATGGTGTATCGCTCAACAACTCACGCGGTTTATCACGTCAGTTCGACTCGATTGACCCATTTAATGTTGAGCGCATTGAAGTGATTTCTGGCGCAAGCAGCCTTTACGGTGGCGGCGCAACTGGCGGTATTATTAATATCATCACCAAGAAAGGTTCTAGCGATGGCGTGGTCATGACCACTCAGCTTGGTGCCTCAAGCAGCTTTAACGGCAGCGACGATCTCAGCAAACGGATCAAACACTCAATCAGCGATGGTAGCGAAGACGTTAAGGCCTACTTGGGCTTAGCTTATGAGGAAAACGGTCGTTTTTATGATGGTAGTGGCGATGAAATCTTCCCTGACATTACTCAAACAGACTTACAAGATAACCGCACCGTCGATATTTTGGGTAACGTGGATATTAAATTAACCGATGAGCAATCGCTTGAGTTAGGGGCACAAATCTACCGCTCAAACTACACCGGTGAACGCGGTCTTTATTTCCCTAACATCGACGCAGTACCAGTGGGTAGTTTAGCTGATGCTGAAATTCGCGATGGCTTCAGTTCCGATCGTTCACCAGCGACGGATCGTGAGATGCTCAACCTACAATACCATCATGGCGATTTACTGGGTCAAGACTTCTACTTGCAAGCATTCCATCGTAACGAGGAGTCCAGCTTTAGCGCCTTCCCTCGCCCGCGTATATTGCCAGCCGAAGGTCGTTACGCGATTGAGTTCGGTACTTCAAAACAAAACACGCAGCTTTCGGGCATGAAAGCCTTGTTTGATACTCATATTAGTGACTCTACTCACATAACTTATGGCTTGGATTTCGATCATGAAGAGTTTGATGCGGATCAAATGTTCTTTGACCAAGCGACTACCGATGCGACAGGTGGTTTAGTTCAAAATGAATCACGTACTGAACCTCGCTACCCAAGCTATGAAGTTGAAGGTTTGTCTGGATTTATCCAAGCCGACTGGGCGCTGAGTGACAACTGGAAACTTGCAGCTGGCCTACGTCAACAGAACATGGACGTCACCGTTCAAGACTTTAATAAATACAGCTACGATCCTGTTGGTCAGCGTGTAAGCGTATTAATTCCTGGCGGTAGCAATGATTATGATGCGAGTTTATTTAACGCCAGCATCATGTATAACGCAGGTAGCCATCAATCCTGGTTCCGTTTCAGCCAAGGTTTTGAGCTGCCAGATCCTGCTAAGTACTACGGCAAAAGCCCAGACGTTAATGTTAACGACAATCCACTTAGCGCGGTTGAAACCGATCAGGCTGAATTCGGCTGGCGTTTTTCTGGAGACAGCTGGCAGGCGCAAAGCTCAATCTATTATTCATGGTCTGACAAAGCCGTCAGCAACGATGCCAACTTAAATGTTGTGGTGGTTGATAACAAAACTCGTGACTATGGTTTTGAGGGTGCCTTTACCAAATTCTTTGATAAAGGCTTCGAGACAGGTGCTACAGTACACTGGGTTCGCTCTGAAGAAGAAGACGACAATGGCGACTGGTTAAAACGTGACGTTCGTTATGCATCGTTATCTTCGGCTACCGCTTTCTTAGGCTGGACCAACTACGACTACACAGCTCGCCTGCAAGCAAACCATGCGTTTGACGCAGAAGATGCTTCAGATCGCGAAATCGATGGTTACACCACATTGGACTTGGCACTGAGCACAGAAACCTCAGCAGGAAAATTTAGCTTTGGTATTACTAACTTACTGGATAAACAGTATTCAACGGTTTGGGGGCAACGCGCCACAGCATTCTATTCCCCAGCTTACGGTCCTGAGTACTTGTTTAACTTCCAAGGACGCGGTCGTACTTATACTTTAAATTGGACAGCGACTTACTAAACCTTAGTCAGCGCACAAAAAAGCCCAGCAAATGCTGGGCTTTTTAATTGGAACGTCTTAGACAAATTGTCTTGGATTATGCAAAGTTTTTCTCTGCGAAGTCCCAGTTCACTAGCTCCCAGAAGTTTTTCAAGTACTCTGGACGAGCGTTACGGTAGTCTACGTAGTAAGCGTGTTCCCACACGTCTACTGTTAGTAGTGGCGTAACACCAGCGTCAGTGATTGGCGTGTCGGCATTGCTTGTATTAACGATTTCAAGTGAACCTGAAGCATTTTTAACCAACCAAGTCCAACCTGAACCAAAGTTGCCGGCTGCGCTTGCTGTGAACTTCTCTTTGAAGTCAGCGAATGAACCGAAAGCAGCGTTAATTGCGTCAGCGATAGAACTTGAAGGCTCGCCACCGCCGTTAGGGCTTAAGCTGTTCCAGTAGAAAGTGTGGTTCCAAACTTGTGCAGCATTGTTGAACACACCACCTTCAGATGTACGGATGATGTCTTCTAGCGCCTTACCTTCGAAATCTGTGCCTTCAATCATCTTGTTCAAGTTAGTCACGTAAGCGTTGTGGTGCTTACCGTAGTGATAATTGATCGTTTCTTCCGAGATATGTGGTGCTAGTGCATCACGACCATAAGGTAATTCTGGTAGTTCAATTGCCATGTTAATCTCCTGATTAATTCACGCTTTAAATATAAAGTCCCCATTCTACCACGATCATTTTATCGACCCAATAGAATATAAGTATCAGAATATTAAGGATTTATATATTTCACGAGCTCTTCACAAACTTTGACATTTATGTGCATTCGCTTATTATCAGGTGAACCAATAAATTCTATAACTCAATCTATGAATACTCTTGTTCTAATTTGCGCCTTTATTATGGGCTTTTCCATCATGACCGTTGAGCTGTTGGGCGGAAAAATCTTATCGCCCTACTTTGGTGGCAGCGTTTATGTTTGGGGCAGTATCATCACCGTTTTTATGCTCGCCCTCTCTATTGGCTACCTTGTAGGCGGTAAACTCTCTCTAAAAGAACCGAACACCCGTAAATATGGCGTAATCTTTCTTGCAGCATCGTTTACCACGTTGCCGCTGGACATTTGGCATTCAGAGTTGTCAGACTGGGTTTTCATGAAGATAGAGGATCCGCGCTATGGTTCTTTAGTGAGCTCCATCATCTTATTCCTAGTACCGACCACCATTATGGGGATGGTCGCTCCTTATTCGGTACGTTTGTTGGTGGCTAATGCTGAAAGTAGCGGTCAAACCGCTGGCTTCCTCTACTTTGTATCAACGCTGGGAAGCGCGCTGGGCACGATCATGACATCTTTTTATCTCGTGCTATGGTTTGAGTTAGACTCTATTTTGTACGGTGTGACCATTGTCTTAGCCGTAGTGGGAGTGATTG
>Ga0208833_1000079_pt1 | contig 27956 bp, 25 predicted proteins | sample DeeseametaMP1788_FD_184181 | JGI IMG/M metagenome (GOLD analysis project Ga0208833, IMG submission 184181) | Marine microbial communities from the Deep Pacific Ocean - MP1788 (SPAdes) | ecosystem: Environmental > Aquatic > Marine > Oceanic | place: North Pacific Ocean | collected 2011-05-03 | reverse complement strand
AAACGTAAAGAAAAATGGCAGGGGTAGCTGGATTTGAACCAACGAATGGCGGCATCAAAAGCCGCTGCCTTACCGCTTGGCGATACCCCTGCAATGTTGCACCTTAAATCAGCGGTGAAGTGTTAACACCTCGTGCTGTTAAGGTTAGCCAGCGCTGCTTGCACAGTGCCGCTATTTTACGGACTTCTCGCTCTTTGTCAAAGGTTAAGAACACACAACTTCCAGTTCCTGTCAGCGTTGCTTTTCCAAATTTACTAAGAAACTCAAGGGCTTCGCGTACTTCTGGATATAGCTTCGCGACAAGAGGCTCAAAGGCGTTGTAACCAAGTTCTAAACTTGCCTCTGTGCGAGAGGCGCGTAATTTAATCGGTTTATTGTCTCTTGTCAACGCTGGATGCGAAAAAATTTTCGAAGTGTTTATTTTTACATCAGGATAGACAATTAAGTACCACTTTTCGGGTACCTGGGTCTCGGTTAAAATTTCACCAATACCTTCCGCCCATGCGGTTTTACCTTTTACAAATACAGGAACATCGGCACCTAAGTTTTTGCCGATGTCGCAGAGTTGTTGGTTAGACAGGTTTAGCTGCCATAACCGATTTAAAGCAACTAGGGTGGTCGCTGCGTCAGAACTACCACCGCCAAGACCTGCGCCCGACGGTAATTTTTTATCGAGTTTGATATCAGCGCCTTGGTGTTCTTCTTTATAAGGATCCAGCGCACGCGCTGCTTTGATGATTAAATTATCGACGCTAGGCACTTCATCATATTCAGATTGGAGTGTGACTTGGCCTGAGTCATTGGATTTAATCCAAATATCATCACCGCAGTCTAGGAGCTGAAAAAGCGTCTGTAACTCGTGGTAACCGTCGTCGCGACGACCGAGAATTCTGAGCTCAAGGTTTAACTTGGCCGGAGCGGGCCAGTAGGAGTATCCCTGCTGGTTGGTGTCGCCAGTGGAGTGCGTGAAGGTCATCAGTTAATCTCCGCTGGGCGCTATTTCCCAAGAACGGATGGAGAGGACGATTTTGTTTTTGCCCTGCGCTCCATTGTTTTGAACGATGCGGATCTTATCCGGCATTTTTAAACTGATGGTCTTATCGTCGCTTTCATCAGTACCAGTTCTGGGCAGCTCAGCGTCGTCATAACGAATATAGTCGACCACGTAATCCAGGTATTTGATTTGTTGCAAGGTACCGTCGGCATTGATCAGTAGATTGCTTTTATTGATACCCGTGGGCAATCCTTTGATCCAGTCTTGCATCAGGGTTACTGGAATATCCCAGCCCGAAACGCCGTATAGGAGTTGTCGAGCGTCAAAACCTTCATAATGCTCGTCATCCCCCGTGTCTAAAGTGCTGAGATGGGGCTGTACTTTAAGAATCATGTAGGTCTGGCCAAAGGCGCCATACATACGAAAGGTGAAGCGGTTCGGTTCTTGCTGCTGCCATAAGAAGTTAGATGAAAAACTATCGTCAGGGTGCGTGATGCCGATTCGGCCTTTAAGTTGGTACTGCTCAAAAGTTTTTAGGAGCTTGTAATGTTTCTGCCACAGCGGATCGTCCCAAACGGTAGTTTCTTGTTTTACAGGAATCGTTTCGCAAGCGGCTACAAAAAAAATGATAAGTGTGGCTAGGAATAGATTTTTTATTGCTTTTATAGGCATAAAGGTTCGTCAGTAATAGGGTTGGTTCGGATTGCGGAAGTGGTTTTTAGATTAATGCTCGGGCAAGTTTGCTTCCGGAAACCGTCTGAGTGTCCGCAAAATATACTGGTTATTAGGGTTCATCCGCAAGGCTTTTTGCCAAACAGCGATAGCCCGCTCTTGTAAGTCCATGCTCCATAGTACCTCACCCAAGTGTGACGCAATTTCGGGGGTCGCTTCCTGTTCGTAGGCCATTTCAAGGAATTTGAGCGCTTCATCGTAATTGCCTAAACGGTAATGAACCCAGCCCATGGAGTCTTGAATGGCGACATTGTCTGGTTGTTCTTGGTAGGCGCTTTCGATCAATTCTTTCGCTTCATCCAGCGAACGGTTTAAATCGGCTAGGGTATACCCCAGCGAGTTTTTGGCATGGTGATGGTCTGGGTCGATCTTTAGCACTTGGCGCAAATCACGTTCCATCGAGCTGTAATACTCCAACGGTTCAGCCGCCAATGCTTTGCTATAAAGTAATTCAACGTTGTCTGGATGTTTCGCTGCGGCTTCTTCGATCAGCTGGTAAGCGATGAGGTAGCTGTTGCGGCCCTGTAAAAAGTTTGCGCCTATTAAAGTGATATCCACTTTAAGCTGTTCATTCTCGGTATTGTCTCGCAGGTTTTTTACCGACTGAACAAACTCTGTAACTGACTGAGTTTGATTCAACAGCTGTAGCTTGAGGTAAAACAAAAAGGGTTTATCGGGGCTGACCTGTAGTGCAGAGGTAATGCGTCGCTCGGCTTGCTCATAATCCCCAGCTTGAGTTAGCAGGTTAATTTCAAACTCAAGCAGACGTTGACGATCGTCGAGGCCAACTTTCCGCTGCGCTTGACGAAGACTGTTCACAGACGCCTGCATCATATCTTTCTCAGCGTATAACTGCGCCAGCTCAGTCCGTGCCGTCATGTAATAGCGGCCAACAGGTACCATTTCATAACAACTGTAGGCTTTAATAAAATCATTCACACGAGCAGCAGAGTCAGCACAGTAGTAACTGCTGATTTCTTTTTTGTAGTTGTTCTTCGCTAACAGCCAGAAATGCTCACTTGCTTTACTATAATTCTTCATCGCGTAATAGCTACTGGCCTCTAAGAACAAGGTTTGTTGATCTTGTGGGCGCTCCTCAAGTACTCGATTGAAGGCGATTAAGGCCTCTGAAAAGCTGCGTTGAGTATAGAGTAGTTCGCCAATTTTGTAGGTTTGTTCGAGCGATAGCTTATTGTGCTCAAGCACTTGGCTTAAGTATTGCTGGCGTTGTTCATTGGAGTGAAGAGCGAGTGCCTCACCTTTTAATTCGATGGCCGATAAAAAATTAGGGCGCTTAGCCAAGGTGTAATCAAGTAGCTGTTGAATTCGCTCGAACTGCTCCAGAGGCTGACTCGATTTTAAGTGTAAATAGGCTTCGGCAGTGGCTATATGGGGTGATTCAAGCGGAGTATTCACCTGCTCAAAGAAGCTTATGAAATCGGCTTCCTCTTGAAAGCTGGCCATGCGAAGCAGCTCATACAGTTTTTCGTCCTCATTCTCAGGGAGTAGAGGCAGAAGCTGGTGTAAGTATTTTTTTGCTTGTTCCGTTTTATTCTGAGCTAAGCTGGCAATTAGAGCAATTTTGTAAGCGTTTTTATCGTCTGGAGCTGACGCCATCCACAACTCAGTTGCTTCTAGCGAGTTATTGTAGTCCCGCTCAATGAGGGCAACCATGGCTGCTCTGGACGACAGTTCTTTACTACCGGTTTGTTCAGCGGCGTAAAAATAATTGCTCTGCGCCACGTCGTATAACTTTTGCTTGTTGGCGATATCAGCCAACAAAATACTAAAGTACAGCTGGCTACGATCCTCGGCAGATAAATTCGCCACAGAAGGATGCTCCGGCGCGTCTGGCGTGCTGGATTCTGTGGGTGTTTCAATCTTTTGAGGCTGTGTGGTGGTGCAGGCAGCAAGCAATACACAGCAGGTTGAAACGAGTAGGGTTTTAGCCGAGAAAAGTGTGTTCATCCGTCTAGTATAAAAGATTCCAATAAACTTTTTGTGAATATGCTCCACATAGTTAAAACAGAGTATCAGGAATGGTGGCTGAGTACAGTGTAAAAATGTAGTTTTTACCAATGTTTAAAATTAGCAGACATCTTGAAGCGGTGTTATAATTCGCGCCAATTGCATGCCTTTAGCATTTTAGTGAGCCATGCCGCGCCTTTTGTGAGTGACCTTTTTGATAGCTGTTTCAAACCTATGTCTTTGATTGTTTTAGGAATAAACCATAAAACTGCACCGCTTGCCATCCGTGAGACGGTTGCTTTTGCCGATCATGAGCTCGGCGAAATCATGGCTGAGGTCAAGCAGCAAACTCAGGGTTCTGAAGTGGCATTGTTGTCGACTTGTAATCGTGTTGAGTTTTATTTGTCGAATGAGTCGCAAGAACACCAGCAAATAAAAACGCAGTTGTTGGGCTGGCTGAAGGCTAAGAAAGCGCTTAATGATGAGTTGGACGACGTCATTTATTACCATAAAGGTGTAGATGCCGTGAAGCACTTGATGAAAGTGGCGAGTGGCCTAGACTCGATGGTACTTGGCGAGCCACAGATTTTGGGACAGCTCAAAGCTTGTTACCAGAAGGCGAAGCGCGCAGGCACGGTAGAGCAGGTGATGGAGCGATTGTTCCAGAAAGCGTTCGCCGCAGCGAAGCGGGTACGTCATGAAACTGACATTGGTTCGAACCCTGTGTCGGTGGCTTATGCCGCGGTAACCTTAGCCAAACATATATTTGCGGACTTTTCTAAACTAACCGTTTTGTTTGTCGGTGCTGGTGAAACCATTGAACTGGCAGCGCGTCATTTGGAACAAAGTGGCGTTAAGCAAATGGTCATGGCGAATCGAACGCTAGCCAATGCGCATAAACTGGCTGATGAGTTTGATGGTAAAGCGGTTGGTCTTGATGCTATTCCTCACTATTTAGCACAAGCTGATATTGTGATCAGTTCGACCGGAAGCATGTTGCCGATTATTGGCAAAGGCATGGTCGAAACTGCCATTCAGGAACGCCGTCGTAAGAGTATGTTCATGGTCGATCTAGCAGTACCACGCGATATTGAAAGCTCGGTGGCAAAGCTGGATGATGTTTACCTTTATAGTGTCGATGACTTAGAAGGTGTTATTCAAGAAAACTTACAGGCGCGGCAAGAAGCAGCTGAAGAGGCGCTGGTTATCTTGGATGAGTTCGCAGAAGATTTTGAGAAGTGGCACGCAGGTCGCCAAAAACATGATACAGTCCGTGAGTTGCATCAGGTCTTTGCTGAAATTGCACAAGCTGAATTGGAGCGCGCCAAGGCTCAGCTAAAAAATGGTAATGATATTGAAGCGGCGTTAGAGCATTTCTCACACCGCTTGACCAAGAAATTCTTACACCAACCGATGGTTTGGCTAAGAGAAGATGACGAGGAATTGGATCGTCACGACATTACTCGTCAACTGTTTCAGCTTGACAAAAACTCAGATGATTAAGTAAAACATTACTTTAATCATTGTTTTATAAAGAATTATACCGATAGGAACAAAGAAATAGCATGTTGCAGGATTCTGTCAGTCAAAAACTAGAAGGTCTGGTTGATCGCCACGAAGAACTTGAAGCTTTGTTGGGCGACCCAGAGATTATTTCTGATCAAAATAAATTTCGCGACTTGTCGAAAGAATATTCTCAGCTGGAAGAAGTGGTTAAAGCTTTTCAGGATTATCAGGAAGCGGTTGAAAATCTGCAAAATGCAGAGGAAATGCTGAAAGACGACGATCCCGACATGCGAGAAATGGCTCAGGAAGAGTTCAAAGCATCTAAAGCTACCATTGAGCAGCTTGAAGTTGATTTACAGAAATTGCTATTACCGCGTGACCCGAATGATGACAAGAATACCTTCCTTGAGATTCGTGCGGGTACTGGTGGTGATGAAGCGGCTATTTTCGTTGGCGATTTATTCCGTATGTACAGCAAGTATGCGGAAAAGAAACGCTGGCAAGTAGAAGTCATTAGCGAAAGCCAGAGCGAGCAGGGCGGCTACAAAGAAATTATTTTACGTATTGTCGGCGATGCTGTTTTTTCACACTTAAAGTTTGAATCGGGCGCACATCGTGTACAGCGTGTGCCGGAAACCGAATCGCAAGGTCGAATCCACACCTCGGCGTGTACCGTGGCGGTGATGCCGGAAGCGGATGAAGTCGATGCGATTGATATTAATCCTGCAGACCTAAAAGTCGATACATTCCGTGCATCGGGAGCGGGTGGTCAGCACGTCAACAAAACCGACTCAGCGATTCGTATTACGCACTTACCAACCGGCGTGGTTGTGGAGTGTCAGGACGAACGTTCGCAGCATAAAAACCGCGCTAAAGCGATGTCAGTCTTACAGTCGCGCTTGCAGGCGGCTGAAGAAGCGAAACATCAGTCTGAGCAGACTGAAATGCGTCGTAATTTAGTGGGTACGGGCGATCGTTCGGATCGAATTCGTACTTATAACTACCCACAAGGCCGCATGACCGATCACCGCATTAACCTGACTTTATACAAGCTTGATGAGATTATGGAAGGCGATATAGATCAAATTCTTGAGCCTTTGGTACAAGAGCATCAAGCCGATCAGTTAGCAGCGCTTTCGGGCCAGTCTTAATCCTGCTTTCCGCATCATTTTGAACCAAACCGTTGAACGCATTCTGTCTTGGGCTGTTTCACAGCTCAAGATGTTTGACACGGCTAAACTCGACGCTGAAGTGTTACTCGCCGAGACCGTGCAACAAAACCGAACCTGGTTAAAAACTTGGTCCGATAAAGCGTTAACGCCTGAACAAGTGCTTGCGTTCGAAGAGAAAGTAGAGCGTCGACGTAACGGTGAGCCTGTCGCTTATATTATTGGGCAACAAGATTTCTGGACCTTGTCGTTAAAAGTAACCCCTGCAACCTTAATACCGCGTCCTGAAACAGAGCATTTAGTTGAGTTGGCTTTAACAAAAATTGCTCGGGAAGATAATCACCGAGTTGTTGACTTAGGCACGGGCACTGGTGCTATTGCGCTGGCGGTAGCGTCTGAAAGACCTAAAGCAGAATTATGGGCAATGGATTTGAGCGCAGATGCTCTTGACGTCGCTGAGCATAATCGCCAGAAGTACGAGCTGGATAATGTAACCTGCCATCAAGGGCATTGGCTGCGTGACTGGCAGGGCGAGCCTTTCGACCTGATCATTAGTAATCCGCCATATATTGACCAAGACGACCCGCATCTTCACGACCTGACTTTTGAGCCAACAACGGCTTTGGTCGCGGCCGAGCAGGGTTTGTCCGATATTAAAGAGATTACCCAGCAAGCAACAACTCACTTAACACCTTTGGGCTGGCTGATGTTTGAACATGGCTATGATCAGGGACCAGATGTGAGGAAGATTCTTCAGAACCATGGTTTTGTCGAGGTTGAGACATTGAGTGACTATTCAGGACATGATCGCGTCACTTACGGGCAAAAACCGGAACTTTAACGATGAAAGCGGGTCTTTCTAAGAGTGTCTGGGGATAAAAGTTACACCAAGTCGCCAATCTGTGAAAATAATCTTATATGCTAGGCTTTTAAGCTTGCCGAGTTTGACGAGTATTGTTAGAGTAACGCGATTGAGAATATTCTCACAAGCCTTGTCGCTATTGGTTTTAAGCCCTTTTGAATGACAATTATTTTAACGAATTTGAGTAAAACAAGTTTTAAGCGGGAAACCTCCTCCGATGTTTAATAAATTACGTGGCCTTTTTTCTACCGACCTGTCTATTGATTTGGGTACGGCAAATACTTTGATTTATGTTCGTGACCAAGGAATCGTTCTTGACGAACCTTCAGTGGTCGCTATTCGACAAGACCGCTCTGGCGGCGCTAAGTCGATTGCGGCAGTCGGTGAAGCTGCGAAAAGAATGCTGGGTCGTACGCCTGGCAATATCGTTGCGATTCGTCCTTTGAAAGACGGCGTAATTGCTGATTTTGAAGTGACTGAAAAAATGCTACAGCACTTTATTCGTAAAGTTCACGACAATACGTTTTTCCGCCCAAGCCCACGCGTTTTAGTGTGTGTGCCTTGTGGATCGACACAGGTTGAGCGTCGTGCAATTAAAGAGTCGGCGTTGAGCGCTGGCGCACGCGAAGTGTACTTAATTGAAGAACCAGTGGCAGCAGCAGTTGGTGCTGGCTTACCGGTCAACGAAGCTCGCGGTTCGATGGTTGTTGATATCGGTGGTGGTACAACTGAGATTGCGATCTTGTCTTTGAATGGTGTGGTCTACTCGGATTCTGTCCGTATCGGCGGTGACCGTTTCGATGAAGCTATCATCGAGTATATTCGTCGTAATTACGGCACCATCATTGGTGAAGCGACTGCTGAGCGTATTAAACATGAAATCGGCACTGCCTATCCTGGTACTGAAGTTCGTGAGCTGGATGTTCGTGGTCGTAATTTGGCAGAAGGTATTCCGCGTAGCTTTACTATTAATAGCAACGAGATTCTTGAGGCGCTGCAAAACCCACTTCATAGCATTGTCCGAGCAGTTAAGACGGTACTAGAGCAGTCGCCACCTGAGCTGGCGTCTGATATTTCAGAGCGAGGCATGGTTTTAACGGGCGGTGGTGCTTTAATACGCGATATTGATCGTTTGCTGATGGAAGAAACGGGGTTACCAGTGATTGTTGCTGAAGATCCTTTAACCTGTGTGGCGCGAGGTGGTGGTAAAGTTCTAGAAACCATCGACGAACACGGCGGTGATTTGTTCTCGGACGATTAATAGAACAAAAATTCCATTAAAATCGGGCACTTAGATTGCCCGATTTTTGTATGTATTACCTAAAAATTGCTAAACTAAAGTCTATTAACGTGGACTAACCATAAGAATTTACTCTCTCGGGAGGAGTAGGCCATTAAAAATCTATTCGCACGAGGCCCATCACTGGTGTTGCAGCTGGTGTTAAGCTTGATTTTAGCTGCTATTTTGATGGTACTTGATTACCGCTATGATTATCTAAGTAGCGCCCGTAAAGGTGTATCCACGGTATTGGCGCCGATTTACTTTTTAGCCAACCTGCCGAATGAAGTCGCTTCATGGGCAGACAGCAACATCGTTAGTCGCAATGATCTACTCAACGAAAATCGACGTCAGAAAGACGAACTACTGATCCTTAAAGCTCAGAACCAAAGATTAATAGGTTTAGAGTCTGAGAACGCAAGGCTTCGCTCCTTATTGGGTTCGTCGCGGACGCTTCGTGGTAAACGTGTTATTGCCGAAGTGCTGAATATTGATAGCAGTTTGTTTGCAAACGAGCTGTTATTGAACAAAGGCAGTCTTGATGATGTGTTTGTGGGGCAGCCTGTAGTGGATGCCGAAGGTATTATGGGGCAGGTAGTCGAAGTGTCTACATCAACTTCTCGTATGATTCTGCTCAACGATCAAAAACATGCTATTCCTGTTCGAGTCGATAGAAATGGTGTGAGGGCGATTGCTCAAGGTAATGGGCGCACGCTTTATTTAAGACATTTGCCAAACACCATTGATATTGAAGAAGGTGACATGCTTTTGAGTTCGGGCTTGGGGCAGAAGTTTCCTGATGGTTATCCTGTGGCTAAGGTCATTTCAGTGATACGACAGTCTGCTCAACCTTATGCGGAAATTCTTGCGGAACCAACCGCTAACATTAATCGTGCTAATCATGTCCTGCTGTTATGGCCATATCATGATCCTGAAAAAGCTGCTAAAACAAAGCCGGCTGAAGAGCAAGGTGGCGATGAAATTGCAGATGCAATAAAGGAGGCGTCCGATGCAGAATAAACAGAAACGCGGTACTTGGGTCATCATCCTTACCTTCATTATCGCCTTAATTCTGACGGTTATTCCTTTGCCAGAATCTTGGTTGCCATATCGTCCAGACTGGATATTTTTAGTGTTTAGTTACTGGGTGATGGCATTACCACACCGGATCGGTTTGTTGTGGGCTTTTGTTTGGGGCCTTATTGTTGATGCCTTGTTAGGAAGTACCCTTGGGTTACACAGCTTTACCCTGTGCGTGATTGCTTTTATCTTGCAGTTGAATTACCTCAGAATACGCATCTACCCGATTTGGAAACAGGCCCTGACCATGGGCGGCATAGCATTGCTGTATTTAGCGCTGGTGCTTTGGCTATCGAGAATAACTGGTAGTCCAGAAAGTACTTGGACCTACTGGATTTCAGCTGCGATTGATGCGGTGCTATGGCCATGGTTATTTATTTTACTCCGTGACATCCGACGGTATTTTAAGGTGCAATAAGGTGAGTACGAATTACTCAAAAATATATTTAGCCTCTGGCTCTCCTCGAAGAAAGGAGTTACTGACACAGCTTGGGGTTAATTACATTCAAATTGCTAACGACTTTGATGAAACTCGTTTAATAAATGAATCGCCACTTGATTATGTAGAGCGGGTCGCTCTGGGCAAAGCTCAGTCAGCACTTGAGTCACTGGATAACCTTGACAAGCTGCCAGTGTTGAGCGCAGATACGACGGTGATTCACGATGGGGAGCCGTTAGGCAAGCCGGAGAATCTTGAGCATGCTGCTGAACTGCTGTTGCGATTAAGTGGCGAGCGACACACGGTTATGTCGAGTGTTGTGTTGGCTGTGAATGGTGATTTCTTACAGAAAACCGTTGAAACAAACGTAGTGTTTGCGGCATTAAAAGAAAAGACTATTGAGGCTTATTGCGAAACCCAAGAACCTTTAGGAAAAGCGGGTGGTTATGCCATACAGGGAATTGGTGGTAGCCTGATAGAGTCGATTAGTGGGAGTTATACCAATGTTGTTGGGTTGCCTGTTTATGAAACGCGTCAGCTACTTGAACAGGCCAAGGTTCAGTTTGCGTTAAGCGGGCTGGGTTAGTCTGGAGTGAGGTTGTTATAGCATGCGCGATGAAATTTTAATTAATATCACCCCTCAAGAAACGCGAGCTTCTATTGTCGAAAATGGTGTATTGCAGGAACTGCACATTGAACGCACCGAAAATAGAGGTATCGTCGGCAATATCTACAAAGGCGTTGTAAAACGCGTTATGCCAGGTATGCAGGCTGCATTTGTCGATATCGGTCATGAAAAAGCCGCCTTCCTTCATCTCGCTGATATTGTGACGGACAAAGCAGAAGGCAGTAAGCAAGCTATTGAAGGTGCGCAACTTCTAGATAAGCAACAGGCACAAGAAACTGATATTAAATCCGTATTACATGAAGGTCAGAAAATTATTGTTCAGGTAATTAAAGACCCGATCAGCAGTAAAGGAGCCCGACTCACAACTCATATTACGATTCCATCCCGTTACTTAGTATTAATGCCTGACACTGAGCATGTGGGGGTTTCCCAGCGAATTGATGATCAAGATGAGCGAGTGAGATTGCGCGAGCTGTTGGAAGAACACGAAGATCTTGATAATGGCTTTATCATTCGTACCGCCGCAGAAGGCGCCAGCGAAAAAGAGCTGGTCCGAGATGCGCTGTTTTTGGCGAAGCTTTGGAAAGGTGTGACCGAGAAGTCTAAGCAAGTAAAGGCGCCAGGATTAGTTCATGAAGACTTGAGTTTAGAGCTTCGAATTATGCGCGACATCTTTGAAGATGATGTCGAACGTGTTCGTATTGATGATAAGACAACTTTAGAACGTATTGTTAGATTTGTTCAGGAATTTCTACCTGATATGGAAGGGCGGATTGAGCTGTATGAGAGCGAGCGTCCCATTTTTGATCTTTATAATGTTGAAGAAGAAATCAAGAAAGCTTTAGAGCGAAAAGTTCAGCTGAAGTCTGGTGGCTATTTAATTATTGATCAAACCGAAGCTATGACCACTGTTGACGTAAATACAGGAGCTTTTGTTGGGCATAAGAATTTAGAGGAAACTATTTTCAGGACGAACCTCGAAGCTGCTACAGCACTGGCCCGACAATTGCGCTTAAGAAACCTCGGTGGAATTATCATTGTCGATTTCATTGATATGAAAGAAGAGGAACATAAGCGACAAGTTCTACGGACTTTAGAAAAGCTGCTCGAAAAGGACCATGTCAAAACACAAATCACAGAAGTGTCATCGCTGGGTCTGGTTGAAATGACGCGTAAGCGTTCTCGTGAAAGTTTAGAGCGTTTACTGTGTGAGCCTTGTCAGCAGTGTAATGGACGCGGTTATGTGAAAACAGCGGTAACTGTTTGTTATGAAATCTTCCGAGAGTTGAGTCGTGCGGCACGAACTTACGATGTACAAAAGTTTTTGGTGTTGGCGAGTCAGGAAGTCGTGGACTGTCTACTGGATGAAGAAGCGAGTAGTCTCGGTGATCTGGAAGTCGAAATTGATAAACCTATTAAACTGCAGGTAGAGAGCCTTTATTCTCCGGAGCAGTTTGATGTGGTCTTGATGTAACTGGATTCTTAATGGCCAAAACATTGACACGATTATTTAGGCGTTTTCTAACCTCAGTCTTATGGTTAGTGTCAATCCTTGTCATTATTTTCGTTTTATTCTTGTCAGTCGTGAAACTGACCCTCCCTTATTGGACTGATAATAAAGAGCGCATGGTTGCGTTAGTTGAAGAACAAATTGGAGGCTCATTTGATTATGACACGTTGGAAGTTGATTGGTCTGAATTTAAACCGAGCATCTTTATTGATGGAGCCACATGGAGTAGCCACAGTAAAGCTCAATCCTACCACGCAGATAAAACTTACGTCGTTTTAAAGTTTTGGGAAAGTTTATTTAACGGTTATTTAATCACAGAAACCATTGAGGTCAATCAGGCAAACGCTGAAGTCTTGATGTCGGAACTGCCACAAGACGAAGATCCACTTTCAATAGATTTTAGTGTGTTGCTTAAACGTTATCCTGAAATCATCGATCAAGAATCTATAAAGTTTAATAATTTCACGCTTAACCTGCACAAAGACGATAAAGTCCGAACGGTACAATTTAACTCCATTGACTTCACCAAGCTTGGCAAGCAACGACAGCTAGTCATAGAGTCTCAAAGTTCTTTTGCATCAGAAGCAAAAATTATTATTGAATCGACAGGGCAGCCATTCGACAAAAATAACCCAATCAAAGTCTACGGACTGTTAAGAGACTTTGATGTTATCGATAGCACTGACTTTTTTGAGTTGCCACAAGGTATCCCAGTAGAGCTGGCTGATACTGAGTTCTGGCTGGAGTATGAAGGCGAAACACCTAAGTCTGGACGGCTGTTATTCTCAGCAGCAAGCACCAGCTCGCGGGTTGCAAAGCTTGATGCTGAAATTAATTATCAGACAGATGGCAAGCTGTCGATATTTTCCAGTGACCAGTTCCATGTTGTTGAACGTAGCGGTGAAGGGCAGTTAAAAAATTACGACAGTTACTTCAAGTTAGTGAGACGCGAAACATCTGCCACCAATATTGACTGGCTTTTAGAGGCAGAAAACACCCCTATTGGTTATTTCATAACGTTAGCCAGCCCTTTTATGCCGCTGGACCTCAGCGAACCATTGAGAAAAATTCAGCCACAGGGCGAGTTAGTGACGCTAGATATAGAAGCACAGCAGACGGATAAAGGAATAGTTCCAAAGTATGGTAATGCTGAATTAATTAATGTATCCAGCGTAGAAAGTGTGTTGTCACCAAAGTTTCAGCTGGATCGCATCACGATTCGAGACGAAGGAGAAGGCTGGAGAATAAAAGCTAATGCCTCAAATAACCAAATCAAGTGGAGTGAGGCTTTTAAAGAGGCCATCCCTGTTGAGCGTCTGGTGGTTGATTCTTGGGTAAGTTTTGTTGACCGACCGCTGATTAAAATCAATCAATTCACTCTTAATAATGACGATGTCAACGTAGCTATCAATGGTGCATTGAGAGTTTTAGATGATGATGTGAATATATCGATATACGGTGAATCAAGTGATATTAACATTGCTGAACTTGGAAAGTATTGGCCGAGAAATGAGATGGAGGAGGATGTCCTTGAGTTTCTCGACATGGCTTTGATCAGCGGTGACATTGAAATAGCAACACTAACGTGGCGTGGTAACTTTGACGATTTCCCTTATCAAAACAATGAAGGGCAATTTGATATCCAGGCAAGCGTAGAAAATAGTACTTTTAAATTTGACTCGGATTGGCCAGTAGTAGAAGGCTTATCTGCAAAGGCGCACTTTTCCAACAACCAAATATTTTTAACGGCAAGTGACGGGAGTATTTTGGGTAATGGCTTTGACAATGTCGAAGGGGTTATCGAGTCAGTATTCACCGAGGGGTCGGTACTTAAGTTAGAGCTCAACAACCAAGTCGCGTTTGAGCCGTATCAGTCTTTGTTTTTGAACTCTCCTTTACAAGAATGGTTAGGAGAGGAATTATTGGACCTAAGGTTTAGTGGGCAACTAAAGAATAATCTAAAGGTCACTGCGCCACTTAGCGAAGATAGTCCAGACACTACTTTGGAAGGAGTTATTACCTTCGCCGGTCAAGATATTGAGTTACAAAGCTATTCACTCGGACTTCAAGGTTTGCAAGGAGAGTTACGTTACACCGAAAAGGGTGCTATCTCAGAAAAGCTTGATGCGACTCTATGGCACAGTCCTGTGGCTATTGATATTGCAGTTGATGAGTATACTGAAAATGATGATTTGGTAAATATCAATGCAAGCTCTAGCTTTGATGTCGCTAAAGCGGTTGCTTCTTTGGATATGCAGCTTCCCATTTACGTAGAAGGTAATAGTGCAGTCGATTTACATTACCGCCAAGATAGCGAAGGCGCTGAGTCAATGATAGTTCGAAGTGACTTAGAGGGGACTGAGCTTAATGGACCTTCCTGGTTGAGTAAAACAAAAGAAGAAAAAAGCCCCTTCTTAGCGACGTTATATCGCAGTAATAATCGAATCCATGCCCGAACGATTTATAGGGATACGGTATCCTCTCAACTCAATTTTGGAGTGGGCAGTCCGGAAGATATTAATGGTGTAATTGCTATGGGGGACCTGGCCACTCATTCGATTAAGGTGCCTGAACAGGGTGTCGCAATTGAAGGGTTTTTTGGCGAAATCCATAGTGATGAATGGTTGAATAGTTTGCAGGTTAAGAAAGAGGGGGACTTCTACTGGCCTGAATGGATTGATCATATATCAATTCGAACCGCACTGTTTACTATTGCGGGGCAATCGTTGCATGACGTGGTATTTACCGACTCGTTGCTAGAAGACGAGAGTGTACGGTTTAACGTTGAGGCAAAAGAAGGCTTCGGCAATCTCACCTTGTATGCTGATGGTCGGAAGCATGTCACGGTCGAAAAATTAGACATAGAACTCGACTCATTTAGTCGGCTGTCGAGCTCAGAAGTGAGCATTAATAAAACATCACTAGATAACTGGCAGCTTGAATGCCTAAGTTGCAAGATCAACGGCATTGATACCGGTAAGTTAACCCTAGTCTCCAATTTAGAGAAAGGAGTCGTGGTGGTTAAGGGTGACAGTCAAATTGAAGGGCAGTTGTCTGCATATTTAGAAGGACGTTGGCAAAGGCAAGAAAGTTCGGTCAACATTGATTTCACCACACAAAATACGGGGCAATTATTAAAGCTCTGGGGCTTTGGTGATGGGATTGAGGGTACAGAAACCACAGGCGCCATCGAACTGTCTTGGAGTGGGGGATTCCATGATATTAGCTTGAAAAACCTTAACGGAAGCATAAAGCTAGAAACTGGTGAAGGTGTGGTCAAAGAGTTAAGCGACCGTCAGGCGAGAGTATTCAGTTTATTCTCACTACAAAGTGTAAGACGAAGACTGTCTTTAGACTTTAGTGACTTGTTTGAAGACGGATTCTTCTATGACAAAATGAATGGTGAGTTTACGATTAAAAATGGTGTGGTTCACAGCGATAACGTCTTCATTGACGGCACTGCCGCAGATGTTAGAGTGAAGGGCTCGATCGATTTAGTTAACCAGACGGTTAATCAGAACGTCACCGTGGTGCCAAAGCTTGGTTCCAGCTTGCCAATATTAGCTGGCTGGGCGGTAGAACCAACCACTGGCCTCATCATGTTACTGGTCAATAAAATATTTGAACCTGTGATCGATGTGGTGGTGAGCATTGAATATAAAGTTAGCGGTGACTTAACTGACCCTCAAGTCGTTGAGGTTAGTAAGAAGTCTAAGGAAGTCGCTGTGCCAGAATCTGAACAAGAGTCCGAACAAGAATCTGAGCAACAGCCTGAGAACGAGCAGCTTGAGCAAGATGCTGAAGAGCTCCAAGGTAATCAACCGGTTGATAAAGCGGGAGGGGACAATTAGTGAGCGGAAAGACTATTAATATTGGACTGATTCAAATGTCATCTTCCAGCGTGGTTGAGGATAATTTACAGCGAGCTGAAACATTAATACGAGCATCTGCCAATGACGGCGCTGAAATGGTTGTGTTGCCAGAAACTTTTGCGCTGATGGAAAAGTACAATGGTCAGAAACTTAGCTTTGTAGAGAAGCATGGAGAGGGGCCGATTCAAGACTGGATGCGACGCGTAGCGAAAGAGAATAAGGTGGCCGTGGTCGGCGGAACAATTGCCATTGAGTCAGGTATCGAAGAGCGACCTTTTGCACGCTGTTACGTCTATGATGCACAAGGCAAGTCGATGACACACTACGATAAGATTCACATGTTTGATGTGGCAGTTAAAGACGATGAGGTTTATTCTGAGTCTGACAACACACTTGCAGGCGGTGAGGTTGAAACTTTCGATATGAATGGAATCAACTTTGGTCTGTCGGTTTGTTACGATCTCAGGTTTCCTGAGCTCTATAGAATGTATCAGGAGTCAGCTGTGGATGTTATTCTTGCTCCGTCAGCTTTCACGTTGAAAACAGGTGAGGTTCATTGGCAGCTTTTATTGCAGGCAAGAGCCGTTGAGAATTTATGTTTTGTTGTGGCTTCTAATCAAACTGGAGAGCACGACAATAAACGTAAAACCTATGGCCATAGTATGTTTGTTGGACCGTGGGGAGATGTACTCGGTGCTATGGGTAGTGAAGAAGGTTATATCAATCACAACCTGAACATCGAGCAAATAGATAAAATTAAAAAGCGCTTCCCTGTTCATACTCACAGGCGACTTTAAAAAAGCTGCTGTTATCAGCGCTTGTGACAATAATAGTTTAAGGTAAAGAATGACAAGTATTATAGATCGTGTCGAAAGTCATCTGTTTAAAGAATCGAACCTTTCGGTGGATGCTATCAAACAAGCTATCGAATCGATGGGGCGTTTTCAGCAAGACTATGCGGATATATTCTTACAAGAAGTCGTGATGGAGTATTGGCAGCTTGAAGACGGTCTTGTAAAAGATGCCAGCTTCAACCTCAATAAAGGACTCGGTATTAGGAGCATTGAGGGTGAGAAAACAGGGTTTTCGTACGCTAATCAATTTGAATTAACGGCTTTAAATAATGCGCTAACCGCTGCTACCAGCATCAGCAGGGCCGGGCAATCTAAAGCGGTTAGTTTTAATCAGTCTTCGAACTCAACCAGCTTATACACCGAGAAGAACACCTTAGCCGGGGTAGACCAAGCTCATAAAATTGCTCTGCTTCGCCAGTTAGATGCCACCGCTAGACAGCTAGACGAAAAAGTTAAGCAAGTTATCGTAAGTTTATCTGCAGCTGATGAGCATATGTTGGTTGCTGCCATCGATGGCACTTTAGCTGCTGATATTAGACCGATGATTCGTCTCAACGTAACGGTGGTTGCCGAGAGTGCTGGTCGGCGTGAACGCGGTAGTGCCGGTATGGGGGGACGATACGACTGGCATCATCTAATCTCATTAGATTTAGAAAGTTTAGCAAAAAAAGCAGTAGACCAAGCCGTGGTCAACTTAGATGCGGTTGAGGCTCCAGCTGGCACCATGGAAGTCGTACTTGGCAATGGCTGGCCCGGTGTACTGTTACACGAAGCTGTAGGGCATGGATTAGAGGGCGACTTTAATCGCAAAGGGTCATCAGCCTACGCTGGACGAATTGGTGAGAAGGTAGCATCAGAATTATGCACGGTTGTTGATGATGGCACTTTGCAGGGGCAAAGAGGCTCATTGAATGTTGATGACGAGGGTACTCCAACGCAATCAAACGTTTTGATCGAAAATGGTGTTTTAAAGGGCTACATGCAAGACAAGCATAACGCTAGATTGATGGGGCAATCGCCGACCGGTAATGGACGACGAGAATCCTATGCACATCTACCTATGCCTCGAATGACCAATACTTTAATGTTAGGCGGAAGTTCTGAGCCTGCTGAAATCATTGCTAGCGTTAAGAAGGGTATATATGCGCCTAATTTTGCTGGCGGGCAGGTAGATATTACTTCTGGAAACTTTGTATTCAGTGCCAGCGAAGCTTACTTAATTGAAGATGGTAAATTAACCGCTCCTATTAAAGGGGCGACTTTGGCTGGTAATGGCCCTGAAGTGTTGAAATACGCCAGCATGGTAGGGAACGATAGTCAGCTCGATCCGGGAATTGGTATTTGTGGCAAAGATGGTCAGAGTGTTCCGGTGTGTGTCGGTCAGCCGACGCTAAAGGTGGATAAGCTGACCGTGGGTGGAACGCAGGCGGGATAGCGCCAATTTAATGGTGTTCGTCGCTGAATTCAGCGTGATCTCTTAGGTAACGATAAAGCTCACGTTGATACTTTGGCGGTTTATCCAATTGTTGCTCTTTGCTTGCGTTTCGAACCAACTGTCGTAATTGCTGACGGTCAAGGTTGTTAGCGATTTTTAATAATTCAAAAGTCGCATCATCGCCTTCTGAAAGTAAGCGATCGCGCCAGTGCTCACACAGCTTTTCGCGCTGAACCTCTAGGGTATGTTGCTGATTATCAAGCATGAGTCGCTGCTCGATGGCATCGACATCTTCGTTACGGAGAAGCTTGCCAATATATTTAATATGGCGCTTGAGCCCAGTGTGATGATTGATCTTTGCAACCTCATTGAGCGCATGTTTTAGAGTTGCAGAAATAGGCAAATCTTGCCATTGATGTTTTGGCAATTTGCTCAGGCGCTGACCAAGAGCTGTTAGCTCTAGGAGTTCTTTTTTGACTTGTGACTTGGACTTTTCTTGGCCCATGTCATCGTACTCGTCAAAGTGCTCAGTCATACAATCAGTTAGTTACTTGGCTTTGGTTTATGATAACGTTTTCCAGAGATGAGTGGTAGCGAGTAAACAGTAAATTAATTATTGATGTAAGGTGAAACGATTGACTCAACGTGACAATGAACAGTTAACTCTGGTGCAAATTGCTGAACAACAAAAGCAAACGGCACAAACAATGCAGCAGATTGCAGAAACTTTGATTGACCGAGCGAAAGGTGCCGGTGCTGATGATATTGAAGTTTGGAGTTATAACACGATTGGTAATAGCGTCGAAGTTCGTAATAACGACCTAGAGACATTAGAGTTTAATCAAGACAGCCACCTAGGAATTAATGTCTACTTTGAGCAAAGAAAAGGCACTGTTTCGATTAATGATTTAACCGAATCCGCCGCTTTGCAAGGTCTTGAGGCTGCTTGCAATATCGCTAAGTTTACTGAGCCTGATCCGTATGCGGGATTGGTTGAAGCCAACCGCATGGCTTCTGAGTTTAAAGATTTATCGTTGGATCATCCTTTTGCCTTAACCATCGACGATATGGTTGCTGCAGCCAAAGAGGCAGAAGCTTCCGCATTGAATAGCCAACATATCAAGCAATCTGAAGGAGCTAATTTTTATAGCCACCGCTCGGTTTCTTGTTATGCCAATAGTCATGACTTCTGTGGTTTCAATCAAACGACGCGTTACAGCCTTTCCAACGTATTGATTGGACAAACTGAAAAGGGCATGATTCGAGACGGTTACTATACGTTAGGTAGGGAGTACGGTGATTTATTAGCACCTGAAGCTGTGGGAACACAGGCTGCAGATAGAATCCAGGCTAAGCTTAAATTAGGTAAGTGTAGCTCTGGGAAGTTTCCTGTGGTGTTTAACCCCGAAGTGGCGCGAGGATTATGGTCGCACTTATTAGGTGCTTTAAAAGGTGGTGCCCTGTATCAGCGCTCATCTTTTATGCTTGATAAATTAGGACATAGTATTCTGCCGAAAGATATCACCATTATGGAAGATCCTTTTATATTAAAAGGGCTTGGTAGCTCAAACTATGACAGTGACGGTGTTGCTACTGCTAAAAGGACTATTGTCGATCAAGGTAAGTTGGAGGGGTACTTTTTGAGTGGCTATTCAGCCAGACGTTTAGGGATGGAAACGACGGGCAATGCAGGAGGCATACACAATATCCTTATTGAGTCACCACAACAATCTTTAGACGCGATGCTTAAGCAGCTTGGTACTGGATTACTGGTTACAGAGGTTATGGGACAAGGCGTTAATATCGTAACGGGTAATTACTCTCGGGGCGCCAGTGGCTTTTGGTTTGAGAATGGTCAAATTCAACACTATGTTCAAGAGATCACCATTGCTGGAAACTTAGAGGATATGTTTCAGTCTATCATCGCGGTAGGTAGCGATGTGGATGGTCGTTCCAGTATTTTAACAGGCTCAGTAGCTATTGATGGCATGACAATTGCCGCATAAATTCGCGGGCTGTGCAAGCTAGCCAAAGAAGTAGGTTGCTAATCCTAATAGGGCGAAGAACCCCGCTACGTCGGTGACCGTTGTTAGAACAACACCGCCGGCGATAGCTGGATCGATGTTGAGCTTTTTCAAGATAAGCGGAATACTCGCTCCGCTCAATACGCCGGTAACGAGATTGAACAACATGGCGCCGCCGATAGTAATGGCGAGATGTAAATGATTAATACCGGACTCTTTGTAATAAGAAAACGCATAAACCAATGTTGAGATCGTTAGCGCCCAGATAATACCGTTAATAATACTCACAGCGAGTTCTTTCTTTAGAAGGTAAGACTGGTTACCATCGCTAATGTGGCCTAGAGACATACCGCGAATAACTAGGGTTAACGTTTGCGTTCCAGCAATGCCTCCCATGCTTGGTACGATTGGTAGTAAGACTGCAAGTAAAGTGACTTTACCGATGGTACTTTCAAAAAGACCAATCACCAGAGCCGCCAGAATCACTGTTAATAAATTAATACCTAGCCAAATGGCACGCTTGCGGGCCGTTACCATGATTGGACCAAATGTGTCTTCTAATTCATCCAAACCAGCCATAGACATCAACGAGTGATCGGCTTCTTCTCGGATAACGTCAACGACGTCATCAATGGTAATACGGCCTAACAGTCGTCCTTCTTCGTCCAGCACGGGAGCTGAAACCAAATCATGACGTTCGAAGATTTGGGCCACTTCTGTATCTTCCATATCCGCAGGAATGGTAAACATCTCTTCGTCTACAATCTGCGTGATCGAGGTATCAGGATCACAGGTTAAGATGGCGCTTATAGGAACGGAGCCGATAAGTACGTCACGCGAATTGACCACATACAGGTGGTCAGTATTCGGTGGCATGCTGCCTCGAATTCTCAAATAACGCAGCACCACTTCAACCGAAACACGCGGGCGGATCATGATGGTGTCAATGTTCATCAAACCGCCAGCGGTATCTTCTGGGTAAGTTAACGCGTGCTCAATCAGCGCACGATTCTGCTCATCAAGAAGTCGTAGTACTTGATTACTGACGTTATGCGACAGATCACCGAGAATATCCACCACATCATCGGTATCTAAGTCAGCAAGAGCATTTGCCAGCTCTTGTGGCTGCATGTTTTCGATGAAGTTTTGACGAATCTCGTCATTCAGGTGTTGTAGTACATCACCCTCACGTTCCTTATCCAGCAGCTGCCAAATAACGTTACGTACACGGGGTGGTGTGGATTCAAGAAGGTGCGCAATATCCGCTGAGTGTAATTCTTCGAGCAGGTTGCGAACGGGGATTAAGTGACCACTATCAAGCGCTGAGTTTAGGAGCTGTAGCTGCTCTTGACGAGTCTGATTGTTTTGATTCTCAGCCAAAGTCCTTGCCTCGTTAGTGGTTGATTTTACTGCTTATTCTAACGTAGCTAGAGGGCCTTATCCAGCGAGATTTGGTGCTGGGGCCTATTCTTCATCAAGGTTTACATTTTATTGAGGCGGCTATGCTCCACAGAAATGTTTGGGTAATGCTGCTTAAGGTAATGCCCAAGAGTTTCTACCATGTAAACTGAGCGATGGCGACCGCCAGTACAGCCGATAGCACAGGTGAAGTAACTGCGGTCCTGTTTGCTGAACTCGGGAATCCATGTGGTAAGGAAGACTTTTAATTGCCAGGTGTACTCCATGACCATCGAGCTTGAGGATAAGTAATCCACGATCTCCTGATCCTTGCCTGTGAAGTCTCTAAGTTCTTCTACCCAGTAAGGGTTGGGTAAGCAGCGTACATCAAAGACAAAGTCAGCGTCTTTAGGCGCGCCATGCTTAAAGCCAAAAGAAACCAACCTAATATCCATCTGTGGAGCTTTATTAGAACTCACACGCTCTCGTACACGCTCGCGTAAATCGTGAGGCGTCAATTCTGAGGTGTTGATAACAAGATCAGCTAACGCTCGAACTGGCGCCAATAATTTATTTTCTTCATGAATAGCATCGCGTAGTGAGTAACCCTGCTTGGTTAAAGGGTGTCGGCGACGGGTTTCACTGAAACGCTTCAGTAATATATTTTCGTCAGCATCGATAAAGAGAATCCGAGCATGTGGTGCCGCGGCTTTAATTTTCTCCATTTCACCTGAGAACTGCTCTAAGTCCGAAGGGTTTCGGGCATCCACGCTAATTGCAATTAACTCATTTTTTAGAATATGGTCGTTGATGACGTTTAGCGTTAACCCTAAAGGCAAGTTATCAATACAGTAATAGCCAGCGTCTTCCAGCGCTTTGAGTACAACGGATTTACCAGAGCCTGACCTTCCGCTGACAATAACAAGTTTCACGAAGCTTCTTCCTTAGTACTATATTCTTTAATGGCATGTTCAATAATATCAAATAATGCTTCATTATTGTGAGCATTTCTGATTTGAGCACATAACGTTTTGTTATCAAAAATGGGTTTAATTCGCTCAATGCCTTTTAAATCTCGAAAGTCCAAGTCCTCAGGAATGAGTAACCCAAACATAATATCCACGTCTTCTTTATCAGAGGCAAAAAAATCAACGCCTTGCTCTAGTGTAGCTAAAATGGCTACAGGCTTTTCACAGGAGGCTAGCCGACCGTGAGGCAGGGCAATGCCATTACCAATGGCGGTACAGCCTAACTGCTCACGTTCAGTAAATGCCTGAAGTATTTCAAAGGAATCGAGCTCTGGATCATTTTTACTGAAGAGGTTTGCGGTTGCTTGTAGAGCTTTTTTTCTGCTGGTCGCTTGTAGCCCGAGTTGGCATCGCTCGGGCGCAATAGTGTCTAAAATGTGCATGACCTGGGTCTTTGTTTCACTCATAAAACACCTCTGCTGGGCGCTGCTTTTCTTCCAGCTAGGTATGAAAAGTGGTTAATAGTTCGCTCTATTGAGCACTTTTATAACAACGCTGGGCGGAAAAAAAGCCTCAGCCCTTTGGGTTGAGGCTAAAATATGAACACTCTAATGTTGTAAGCTCTTGATTTAGAGTGATTAAATAATAACATCTTACGCCTCGGTTGACGATATTATAAATACAACAGAGGCGTTTCTCTAATGGAGGAAAAACTAATGACGAGTCATTTTCTCCTTATGCTTTATCACCTGTCGGTCTAACTTATCAATCAATAAATCAATCGCAGCATACATATCTTCTGATTCACTGTTGGCGAATATTTCAGCGCCATTGACGTGGACGGTCGCTTCTGCAATCTGACGAATTTTTTCAACACTTAAAATGACATAAACATTGTTAATATGATCAAAGTGTCGTTCTAGTTTTGAGAACTTCTCGTCAACGAATTCTTTTAGTGGTTCTGTAATGTCTAAGTGACGCCCGGTAAGATTGATTTGCATAATAAACTTTCCTTCTATCATTAATTTAATGGATAAATGTAATCACAACATGGTGAGTTACGGAGTCTAAGGTGGGAAGGTTCCACACGAAGACAGGAATGTAATAATTGAATTACTAAAGGTATGACGTTGATACTTTTTGATAGTTCACCTCCTAGGTAAGGTTGGAGAAAACTGTGATAAAAAAGCTGTGTAAAAAGAAATTTAGGGGTAACAGAGTTTGGCTTAAACAAATTCTTTGGTTTTGATTTGAACCAAATGCGAGGGGGGGTGAGTTGTAGGCGTTTAGTTGTTGCCACGTAAGCCAATAGTTTCCTTTTATATTACCCTTTAATTACAAGTTACCTTGAGATGCATCATCTTGCAAGGCTTATTATTTATCTGGGGATTAGGAAACTATTTTCAATGGTTTGATGGAGATTATCTATAAAGCACAGCCAGTTTGGTTGGGCTAATCAGAGCAATATGATCTGTATGTTAGGCTTACATTTTAAAGTGTTCGCCGAGGTAACGTTGTCTAACTACTGGATTTTCAAGAATTGTGTCCGTATCACCATCGGCAATGATACTACCGCTATCAACAATGTAAGCTCGCTCACACACATCTAAGGTTTCACGAACGTTATGGTCGGTTATTAAAACACCAAGCCCGCGATCTTTGAGTTGCATGATAATACTTTTGATTTCAATCACTGAAATAGGGTCGACGCCAGCAAATGGCTCGTCCAGTAAGATAAACTTTGGATCGTTAGCTAAAGCGCGAGCAATCTCGACTCGACGGCGCTCACCGCCAGACAAACTCATACCCAGGCTTAAGCGGATATGTTCAATGTGGAATTCTGCTAATAACTCGTCTAGCTTTTCTTCCCGCTCTTGTTCATTCAAGTCCTTTCGAAGCTGCAAAATGGCCATGATGTTATCTTGAACCGATAACTTTCGAAAGATAGAAGCTTCCTGAGGAAGGTACCCAATACCTTTCTTGGCACGAGCATGCATCGCCGCTCCGGTGATATCTTCGTCAGCCAAAAAGATCTGACCCGCATCAGAAGGCACCAGTCCTACGATCATATAAAAAGAAGTCGTTTTGCCTGCACCATTGGGACCGAGAAGGCCAACGATAGATCCTTGATCGACTTCTAACGAAACACTTTCAACAACTTTTCGTGTTTTATAACTTTTAGCTAGATTCTGTGCTCGTAAAGACGTCATGGTTATTGCTTGCCTTCTTCTGTGTCAGTTAGGGCGTCCTGTGATTCATCAACAGCAGATTCTGTCGTATCGCCAGCGGCTTCTTCTAACGCTTTTTCGGTTTCTGTTTTCTGCTGTTGTGGTTCATCTTGCCAGTAAAATTCAGTCACTACAGGCTGTGAGCCATCCGCACTTTGGTCAGCGGAAATACGTTTGGTTTGCCCATCATAAGTCAGTAAGGCTGCTGATGTGTTAGAAGAGCCTTGGCTCAATTTTACAGACCCTACGAGCTGAGTTTTACGATCCTTACCGTTAGAACGTAAGGTATCCGCTATCGCAGTAATTTCAGTTTGACTCGGTTGCTTCAAAATAAACTTAGTCGGATTGCCAGTTAACACAAAGCTAAAGCCTTTAGTGATTCTTTGGTTTGCACGGAGTTTAATGCCAAGTAGGGTAAGCTTATCTTGTTCAGAAGTTTGAACAATCTGGATGTCGCCGTCAGCTGCAAGCTCTCCAGTTTTTTGCTCGTAACTGATGCTAGGTGCTTCAATATCGGTAGTTTCACCAAACTGATCAACATAATGAATCTTCACAGGTGTGCCTTCTGCGGTAATGGTGCCAGCATCTTCACCTTGCTTAATTAACTTGTCCGCGAAGATCACCATCTGACCATGCTCATAAACCACGTTATTCTCATAGACAATAGTGGGTGTTTCTTTTGAGGCATCCAAATAAGAGTTATCCGCCTTCAAGCGAGACTTCTCGAACTGAGCAGCCGCTAATGGCTGGCTTATGACGAGAGAGCCCACAAATATTGTAAAAAAGATAAAGAGTCTGTTCATAGTTCTTCTGAAACAACCTGAGATTTAAATTCTATAGTATTCGCTTTTAAGTCAGCGCTCATGCCGGTAGCAGTCTGACGAAAAATCGTGTTATTTAACTCAACTTCTGAGTCTGTGAATGCAGTTTGTGTGGTGAAATCGACTTTTAACGTTGGCATGGACAAAGTCATTTCAGGATTTGGATCTTTTGTGTTCATGGTAATTTTGACATCACCGGTTAGCTCAAGTTGCTCGCTTAGCTCATTGCTGAGGGCTTTCTGGGCTGAAACTTCCCAGTTTTGATCCGGCGTCATCATTTTGAACTCTGGATTTTCCATGCGAGTTTGCATGATGTCTTTAAAATGTGATGTTTTGTCACTGGTGAATTTTCGAACTCGTTGGCCATCCAAATTGAACTCCAACGTCGAGGTATTCACCAGATAATAGTCTGGGTTATTGTCAGCAGCGACAAAGTCAGGCTTTTGTTCCACAGAACTATCCCAAAGAAAGGCCACTACAAATGCTGCAGGCACTAATAGCCATAATATTTGGCGACCTTTCAAAAATCTCATCAACAATACTCCTGGTGCAGTTTTTCAAGCAAGCCTTTACTCTCAAGAATCAGGTCAGTGATTTCACGAACAGCACCGAAGCCACCATTGTTCTGAGTTGTCCAGTCTGCTTTTTGGCGCACAAACCAGTGCCCATCTGCTACTGTAACACCGAGGCCTGAACGCCGCATTAATGGCAAGTCAGGCAGGTCATCGCCGACATGACATACTTGGCTGGGTTCAAGCGATAGAGTGTCGCACAGCTCTTCATAAGCCGCGACCTTATCCGATTGACCTTGATAACAGTGCTTTATACCCAGTTCACGGCACCGCTTCTCGACGATTTCAGAACGTCTGCCGGTGATAATAGCGACTTGAATTTTGTGATTCATCAAGCTTTTTAAACCCAGCCCATCTTTGATGTTAAAGGTTTTCAGTTCTTCGCCTTGGTTGCCAATAATGACTTGGCCATTGCTGAGCACACCATCAACATCGCAAATGAGCAGTTTTATCTCGTGGGCTTTGCGTAGCAAGTCTTGTGAATAGGTTGGTTTACTCATCTATACCACTCCTGCCTTCAGCAAATCATGCATGTGTACTGCACCGACCGGCTTGTTGTGTTCATTAACCACGATTAAACAGGTGATACTATTACGCTCCATAAGCCCCACCGCATCGACCGCAAGCGCGTCAGCAGTAATGGTTTTACCACCAGTTGTCATGACGCTTTCAATCGGAGTGTCGACATTGATGCCTTTTTCAAACGCTCGGCGTAAGTCGCCATCGGTGAAGATACCGAGTAAATGTTTGTTGTCATCAAGAACTGCAGTCATACCCAAACGTTTGTCGGTGATTTCCAATAAAGCATCTTTGACTGACGTTTGTGGTGTTACAGCAGGGAAGTTCTCTGCGGTGTGCATCAGGTCTTCAACATGGAGTAATAAGCGCTTACCTAGACTGCCGCCTGGGTGTGACAAGGCAAAGTCATCAGGCGTAAAGCCTTTCGCTTCCAGCAAACTTACTGCAATCGCATCGCCAAGCGCTAATACCGCTGTGGTAGATGCGGTGGGAGCAAGGTTATGTGGACAAGCTTCCTGTTGCACTTTTACCGTTAAATGCACTTCACTGGCTTTTGCCAAACTGGAGCTAGGGTTGCTGGTAATGCTGATCAGTGGAATATCACGACGTTTGATGACAGGAATTAAGGAGGTGACTTCGTGAGTTTCACCAGAGTTTGAAAGAGCAATGACCACGTCACGCTCTTCGATCATGCCCAAGTCACCATGACTGGCTTCCGCTGGATGTACAAAAAATGCTGGAGTGCCAGTGCTGGCGAAGGTCGCAGCCATTTTGCCACCAATATGGCCAGACTTGCCCATACCAATGACAACGACTTTGCCCTGGCAATCGATAAGACGCTGGCAAGCAGTCACAAAGTCATCGTTTAACTGCTCTTTTAATTGTTCTACGGCTTGGCTTTCAATACTGATCACGCGCTCAGCGCTTTGCAGTAGCTGTTCTTTAGTCGGCGTATGACTCAAACTATGCTCCCTAACTATTTGGCTTATATGGCTTTTTTGTCGCTTTTATAGAACAAAGAACCGAACTATATAATACCCTAGGAAGACCGCAACTAAAATAGCGCCCTCAATACGGTTGATTTTGCCTGGCCCACGG
>Ga0208833_1000077_pt1 | contig 28050 bp, 25 predicted proteins | sample DeeseametaMP1788_FD_184181 | JGI IMG/M metagenome (GOLD analysis project Ga0208833, IMG submission 184181) | Marine microbial communities from the Deep Pacific Ocean - MP1788 (SPAdes) | ecosystem: Environmental > Aquatic > Marine > Oceanic | place: North Pacific Ocean | collected 2011-05-03 | reverse complement strand
AACGTCTTTATCAGAATTATCGACTACGAGATCAACACCCATGATTTGCTCTAGCTTCTGAGGCTCTAGCGATGCATAGCAGCCTGTCACCACCATACGAGCTTCAGGGTTGGAGCGATGGAAACGACGCACCGTTTGGCGCGACTTGCGAGCCGCTTCAGAAGTCACAGCACAAGTATTAAGCACAATTAAGTCCGCCACTTCTGGGGTGGCCGCCAACGAATAGCCAACCTTTTGAAACGAGGTCGCCCAATTTTGTAGTTCAGCTTCGTTTAATCGACAACCTAAGGCACTTAAATGTACTTGCATAACTCTCTTTCTCTAACGTTTTACGGCTTTAAATCAAATGTATTACTGGCCATTTAGGTCTCAGCAAAACGGGCGCTAATTGTACAGATTATAATCATCGGAATCATCTGTTTTAACCAAATTCCGACAAACAAACAGAAAAAAAGGCGCCAGAAGCGCCTTTTTATTTAACATCAATCCCTTACGAAGATTGCTCAACCTGATGAAGGTGGACATCTGTTTGTGGGAACGGGATAGAAATACCATTGGCATCCAGTGCTTTCTTGAAGGCTTCTAGGTTATCCCAGTAAACGCCCCAGTAATCGCCACTATTGACCCATACCCGTAGCGTGAAATTCACTGAACTGTCGGCTAACTCAGCAACCGCAATAAACGGCTCAGGATCTTTAAAGACACGCTCGTCTGCTGAGATCACGTCTAAAATCACTTTCTTAGCCTGATCAATATCATCTTCATAACCAATGCCCACAGTGAAATCCACCCGGCGCGTTGGCTCAGTGCTGTAATTGACCAAAGAGTCCGTTGAGATTGGTGAGTTAGGGATAATGATTGTTTTGTTATCAGGTGTTTTTAAAATCGTGTTGAAAATTTGAATTTCCTTCACTGTACCTGAGTAACCCTGCATTTCGACCCAGTCGCCGACTTTGTAATGACGGAATATCAATAGCATCACACCGCCAGCAAAGTTTTGAAGCGTACCAGATAGAGCCATACCAATGGCTAAACCCGCAGCACCCAATAAAGCGACAAACGTCGTCATTTGTACGCCCATAGTGCTAATAACGGTAATACCTAATATCACCTTCAATAAGATCCCAGTAAAGCTCAGCAGGAAGTTTTCTAACGTTGTGTCAAAGTTTTTAACTTTGAATAGCTTCTTCATACCACCAAGCAAGATCTTAATTAAAATCAGACCGATGATCAGAATCACAAGAGCAACGGCTAACTTTGGTAAGTAAATCATGGCATATTCAACGGCTAAGTCGGCCCAACCTGATATTTGGTCCGTGCTTATTCCTAAGCCGTTTGCTGTCTCTGAAGCTGTGTCTTTAGCTGCTTCAGCCGCTTTGTTCGTTGACATATTGGTTCCCCGTATCTGATAAATTAATCACTAAGGTATTCTATTAACTGTGTCTCACAGTAACAAGTCCATTACTAAAATCAAGGACTTACTTTTACAAATTTTAACGACAAATTATTTCTAATCTGTTAATTTGTTATTGATATTGACTAAATTTCGCCCACCTAGGTTCTAAAGGAGTCATTATGAAATCGCTGAAGCTTTTCACTATCGTCGCTATTTCTACTGCAATTGGTACTGGTTGCGCCAGCATCAAACCAGCTGAAATCGACACAAAATTATCTCAATGGCAAGGTAGCAACATTGATACCGTGATTCAAACATGGGGCGTGCCAACAGCTGACCGAGAAATCAATGGTAAAAAATACGCGGAATGGAATACCCGAGAAATCCAAAACCGACCGTCTTTCAATATTGGCGTGGGTGGCTTTGGTGGTAACTTCTTCGGCAGTATTGGTACTACGCTATTTGGCGGAAAAAAAGATGTATATTGTACCGTTCAGATTGGCTATAACGATCAAGGCACTGTCACTCAAAGTAACTGGACCGGTGATCCTGATGCCTGTGACTCTGCAATCCCAGAAAGAGCAGACTCTTAAAGCCTGAATTACACAGGCTCTAGGTGCGTGATAATCAGTTGTAGTTCTTTTTGGTAATAGTCATTAATGTCTGGTCGAAACACAGCTCGTATATTTGATACTGGCTGTGACCATTGAGCAGGATCGACTCTAAATGCAATTGCTGAGATAGGTGTTGGGCAACCTGCTTTTTCTAGCGTGAGTTTTAAATGGTTCTCTCCGACTATTCGTTGATTTAATACTTTAAACTCATCATCAAAAGCTGGTTCAGCGAAACCCTGTCCAAAAGGTCCGGCCGAGGATAGAAGCTCAGCACTGGCTAACTGATACTCCTGCGGCATCAAAGCACCGTCAGTTTCAACCACATCCTCCATAATACTATCGCCTAAAACCTGCTGTACAGCATCATCAAAAGCACTTCGAAATTCTTCAAACTTATCTTTATGCAAAGAAAGACCCGCAGCCATGGCATGACCACCAAACTTATCGATTAGCCCTGGGTTCTTGGCATCGACAAGCGCCAAAGCATCCCTAATATGCACTTCTTCTACCGAACGCCCTGAACCTTTGATATACGCCTCATCAGCATTAGCGAACACAATACACGGGCGATAGGTTCTTTCTTTTAAGCGCGAGGCAACGAGTCCTACAACCCCTTGATGCCAATGAGGCTCATACAAACACAGCGATGATGACTGTTCTTGGTCATCAAATGACATCGACTCAATTTGAGCCAAGGCTTCATCCTGCATTTCTTGCTCAACTTGCTGTCGGTCCGTATTTAAGCTATGTAAAATCTGGGCATATTCTATCGACTTATCCTGTGAGTCGCTAAGCAAGCACTCGATACCTAACCCCATATCATCAAGCCGACCAGCAGCATTGAGTCTTGGTCCAACGGCAAAACCCAGATCCGTGGATTTAATTTTTGCCGGATCACGCTTTGCAACTTTCAGTAACTCAAGAATCCCAAGGCGACATTTCATTGCGCGAATGAGCTTCAACCCATGCTCAACTAGAATTCGATTATTTTTGTCTAAAGGAACAACATCTGCAACGGTCCCTAGAGCAACTAAATCCAAGTAATGAGCCAGATTAGGCTCCGCGACACCTGACGATTCAAACCACTTCTTTTCTCGTAATAGAGCACGAAAAGCCAATAAGACATAAAACACGACTCCTACGCCAGCTAAGTTTTTGCTGGGAAATTCGTCGCCCGGTTGATTAGGGTTAACGATGGCATCAGCTTTGGGCAATTCATCACCCGCTAAATGATGATCAGTTACCAACACTTTTATTCCCGCAGCTTTAGCCGCTTCGACTCCCGCTATGCTGGAGATGCCATTATCAACCGTGATAATTAAGTCTGGCGACATACCTTTAGCCACTTCAACCAACTCAGGTGATAGGCCATAGCCATAATCAAAACGATTAGGCACTAAGTAATCAACCGTCATGCCCAAGCGAGACAAGACTAACTTAGCTAACGCGCTACTGGTGGCACCGTCGGCATCAAAATCACCAACGATTAATACCTTTTCTTCACCGAGCAAACTCTGCCACAATAACTCAGTCGCAGAATCAATACCTGCAAGGCTATGAAAAGGCTCAAGTTTTGATAGTTGGTAATCAAGTTCTTCAGCACTAGTAATACCGCGGTTAGAATAGACTCTATTCAGCAAGCTGGACTCAGTAAGCGCGTGTTCAGTGTTGGAAACTCTGCGACGGATGTTTAGTGGCATAAACTCGGTATCTGTTACATTTCTTGTTGCTCAACGTTATACTGTAAATAATCCGTTGGTGCAAAACAAACCCTAAACTGCTGTTGGTATTATGGATATTTCTTTAGACAAAAACGCTGGCGACTTTCAGATTCGTTCATACAAAGAACGGACTATCTTGGTTAATAATCGTGAGTTTAGAGAACCCTTCACTGTATCGCTCAACAAGCTTACCCAAGAGCATTTGCCCAGTACGGTGGATGCAATAACTGCTGATGCATTAAAAGAACTCAATATCCAAGACTATGAAGCGGTATTACTAGGAACAGGCCCCGAGCTAATACATCCGTCTTGGGAAATTATTGAAGCGGCGCAGATGATGGGGGCGCCTTTGGAAGTTATGTCGACAGGAGCTGCCTGCCGAACCTTCACCATTCTCGCTAGCGAAGGTCGACAAGTATTGGCGATTTTATATCCCTAACGAACCTCTGACCTATTACAGCGATGCGTCAGGCCCAACTCGCCTAGTATTATTTGTTAGCGACTTTTGAATTATTACCTAAGTCATTCAAACGACGGTTCATGACTTCCGCGGGCAAGTAGCCACCAATCAAATCACCATTCTCTAGAATGATTCCTGGTGTTCCATTAAGACCAAACTTTCTGACTAGAGCCATATGCTCTTTAAATGGCGTTTTGCAATTACCATTGCGATATTTATTGCGCACTTTTGCATCAGTCATTGCTGTCTGCTGATCATTAGCACACCAAATCCCGCGCAACTTATCCGCAGATTTCGAATCTAGGCCAGCTCGTGGAAACGCTAGGTAACGTAACGTGATACCTAAGTCGAGGTAATCTTGACGCTCTCTATGAAGTTTCTGACAAAAACCGCAATCAACATCGGTGAAAATAGTAATCACATGTTGCTCGTTGGGGGCCTTATAGACCACCATGCTACTTTCGTCTAACTTATTGATTTCAGCAAGACGCATCGGAGATTCTTTCTTTTGGATCTCCGCCATGCGCTCAGAAGATAAGTTACGAACTTTAGGTGTCGAAATATCAAGCATCTGACCTTTGAATAAATACTTACCGTTATTAGCTATGTAATAAAGGTCGCCCTGAAGGACAAAAGAATACAGGCCGTCAATTTCAGAGGGCGCAATATGTTGAATACTGGCCGATGGGAATTTAGCCTGTAATAACTGTTTAATCTGAGCCTTGTTAAGTGTGTCTACCTGCTTGAGGTTTTTAACATTCGGCATTGCTTTAGTTTCTTTATTCGCAGCATGCGAAGCCGTTGCTAAAAACAGCGAACCTAGCAGTCCGATAAACAGCAGTTTGCTAAAATTTTGCATAAGTGTGGAGTTTCTTCTTTGAAAGGTTAATAACCATAGCATGCGGTTGTTGCTTATCCTAATCAACCGCTTCTATCCCATATGGCATTATTTTAGCCATGCCAATGAGTCAAAAGTAAGTCGATTTACAAAGATTTACATGCCTTGCTAATGCTTAACCACGAGGGTGATGCTCCGAGTGTAGCTGCTTTAACCGCTCTCGAGCAACATAAGTATAGATTTGCGTGGTCGACAAATCACTGTGCCCGAGTAGCATTTGTAAGGTCCTCAAATCAGCACCATGGTTCAATAAATGTGTGGCAAAAGCATGACGCAGCGTATGTGGCGACAAATGCGTCCGTATTCCTGCCGTTTTAGCATAGTGCTTAATTCGATACCAGAAAGTCTGTCGAGTCATTTTTGAACCTCTAGTGCTGAGAAACAACCAGTCATTGGTATCCTCGCTGGCGAGATCCGGACGGCCATACTTTAAATAAGACTGTATTGAAGACAATGCTTCTTCGCCAATTGGTACTAACCTTTCTTTGTCGCCCTTACCAATAACTCGCATGACCCCTTGTACAAAGCCAACCTGGTTAACTTCAACACTAATCAGCTCGGTAATACGCAGTCCACTGCTGTATAACAATTCAAGCATAGCTTTATCACGCAAGCCAAGCGGCGTCTCAACATCCGGTTGCTCTATCAATACTTCGACATCTTTTTCACTCAGAGACTTAGGTACGGGTGGTTGTATTTTGGGGTTTTCAATCTGCTGGGTCGGGTCGACTTTTAAGCGGTGTTGTTGACACAAGTAGCCATAAAACTTACGCAGGGAGGATAACAGTCGTGCCGTTGAGCGGCCACTGTATTGCTCTTGAAACCGGTAAGCTAGATAAGCTTGGATATGACTTTGCTCAACCCTGAATAAACTTGAATCCTGATCCTTTAACCAAGCAGCGAAGATTTTAAGATCAGTACGATAACTGGATAAGGTCGCGTCAGACAGCCCCTGCTCCATCCACACGTGATCACAGAACAGTTCTATTTCACTGACATCTTGTGCAGATGCATTGCTTTTTTTTCGTCGTTTATCGGCCAAGAAACTATACCAGCATGAAAGTTACCTATAGATTACCCGAAGCTTGAGTATGGCGAAAGCATAATCACTTCAGCAAACCACATTCAACGTTTCTGCAACATACTATCGGCATAAAAAAGTCGGCATAAAAAAATCGGTATAAAAAAATCGGTATAAAAAAAGCAGCCCAGGGGCTGCTTTTAGTACTGCATTGAAAAACTTACTTTTTAACGTCAAGTCTTTCTTTAATACGTGCAGATTTACCACTACGCTCACGCAAGTAGTAGATTTTAGCTTTGCGAACGTCACCACGACGCTTAATTTCAATGCTTTCTACTAATGGGCTGTAGGTTTGGAATGTACGCTCAACGCCAACACCTGAAGAAATTTTACGAACAGTAAAAGCAGAGTTTAAGCCGCGGTTACGCTTAGCGATAACAACGCCTTCAAAAGCCTGTAGACGCTCACGGTCGCCTTCTTTTACTTTAACTTGCACAATTACTGTGTCACCAGCACCAAACGTTGGTACTTCTTTATTCATTTGTTCAGCTTCTAGCTGTTGGATGATGTTACTCATGGCTGTTGCTCCTCATTTGAGCGTTTGCTCTGTCAAAATTAATCGTTGCGAAAAGCTAGCTATTACTATGCTCTTCAATAAATTCTTGCAAAAGTTGCTGTTGCTCATCATTAAGTTCGACTTGCTCCAACAAATCTTTGCGTCTTAGCCAGGTTCTCCCCAGAGATTGCTTCAGCCTCCAGCGACGAATCTTCTCGTGGTCGCCAGTTAGCAATATGGGCGGGACCTGCTGACCTTCGTAAACCTCAGGTCTTGTATAGTGCGGATGGTCTAATAAACCCTCCACGAACGAATCTTGCTCCGCAGAATCTTGATGGCCAAGGACTCCCGGCAAGGTTCGAATAACTGAGTCCATCACAGCCATAGCTGCAACTTCCCCACCGCTAAGAACGAAATCTCCTAAGGAAATTTCTAGATCGATTTCCGAGTCAATAACTCGTTCATCAATGCCTTCATAGCGGCCCGCGACAAGAAGCAAATGTTGCTTCTGCGCTAAAGTTTTAACCAATTGATGGTCTAGCTTCTGCCCTTGTGGTGATAAATACACCTTAAAAACAGGTTCGTTTTCGCTTATAGCCATAGTGCTTTCAGCGTAACGAATTGCTTCCGTTAGTGGTGCAGTCATCATTAACATGCCTGGGCCACCACCATACGGCCTATCATCAACGGTGCGGTGCTTATCCTGAGTAAAGTCACGCGGATTCGTTACCGCCACATTGACTTTACCCTGTTTTACCGCACGTCCCACGACACCTTGCTCGCAAATCGTTTCAAACATTTGCGGAAAAAGGCTGATGACTTGAATATTCATCAACGCCTTCGCATCAGTGTTAATAGTCGGACTCCCAATCCACGAGCATTTCACCCGCCTTGAGGTCTACGCTGATAACGCTATAGTCCAGTACATAAGGAATCAGTAGCTCATCACCTTTCGGTTGCTTTACTACCAAGACATCATTAGCACCAGTTTCCATCAACTTTTTCACTTGCCCCAACTGCTCTCCGGCTTGGTTTACGACGGTTAATCCAATCAGATCTCGCCAGTAAAATTCGCCTTCGCCCAGTTCAGGCAGCTGCGATTTTGCAATCGCAATTTCTATCCCGTGGTAACTCTCGGCTTGATTTCGATCATCACAGCCTTCCAGCTGAACAACCAAGGTTTTACCTTGCTCACGACCATTAATAATAGCAGTTTCCTGCCACTGGCCATTAAGCTTGATGTACCACGGCTTATAATTGAGAATATTCTCTTTAGGCGACGTGAAAGAATACACTTTCACCCAGCCTTTAATGCCATAAGCTCCATTTAATTTACCGACTGTAAGCGGTTCAAAAGCCTCAGACATCAATCGTATTCTTAATTAATCGCTTACTCAGCTTTAGCTGCAGCTTCTTTAATCAATGCTGCTGCGCGTGGAGTTGCTTGTGCGCCTTCACCGATCCAGTGCTGGATACGGTCGTTGTCCACACGTAAACGCTCTTCGTTGCCACGAGCAACTGGGTTAAAGAAACCTACGCGCTCAATGAAACGACCATCGCGACGTGCGCGAATATCAGCAATTACCAAGTGGTAAAAAGGACGCTTTTTAGAACCACCACGTGCTAAACGGATGCTAACCATACGTTTGAATCCTCTAATATTAAATACAAAGTACCCCGAAGCCCCCTGCTTTAAGGCGCTTTCGAGGTTTACAAATTTTTAAGAGCGCGAATTTTACATGAAATTACGCCCATTTGGAAACCGTTTTTGCCAATATCTCTAATTATTTCGGGCTTTCAGCCGTAAATTATGCTTTTAAAGAAACCTGAGACCAAAAAAAGCAAAAACAGAACTTATTATAGCAAATTATTACCACACATTTTACAGCGCAGGATTGACTAAAATTTACGGGTAATCGACGCAAAAAAGCGGCTAAGGCATGGCCTTAACCGCTTATAAAATCAATACGTTAGATTTTATTGCTGATTTGGAGAGCAGCTTTTTGCTTTTTCAGGGTCGATACCATGCTTTTCAGAAACACCGTTCGCACAGTTTTCCATTTCAGCATTTAAAGCATCACGCTCTTCTTGGCTCATACCTTGTGCAGCCATCAACTGACTGAAGTTAGGCGCCATACACTGATTTAGTACGCCGTCCATCATCTCGTTACATTCAGCTTGAGTCACTTCCATGCACGACAACATTTCTTTATCTTCGCAAGCTTTCGTCATTTGCTGCTTCATCATCTGCATCATCATAGCTTCCATACCAGCTGCCTGTTGTGCTTTTGCACCTTCGGCTGCTTTGTCTTCAGCTTGAGCCGTAACCGACATTGCCATTAATGCAGTACCAGCAAATAGTCCAAGTAATTTCATAGAATTCTCCAATATTGAAAGTTTCAGTCGCCAGATTCTAACTAAACTGACACTAAGTACAACCTATTTCCGACCAAAAGGAGGCATGCCTCCCATTCCACCACCGCCAGGAGGTGTCATACCTTGCATGCTGCGCATCATTTTCATCATGCCACCTTTGCCTTTCATCTTCTTCATCATTTTCTGCATCTGGTTGAACTGCTTCAACATGCGGTTAACGTCTTGAATTTGAGTTCCAGAGCCATTGGCAATACGCTTTTTACGTGAGCCTTTAATCAATTCAGGGCGAGCTCGCTCTTTCGGCGTCATAGAGTTAATCATAGCCACCATGCGCCCTGTCGACTTGTCATTCATGACTTTTTGTTTCGCTGCTTCTGGGATTTGTCCCATGCCAGGTAGCTTATCCATCAGGCCTGCCATACCGCCCATATTGCTCATCTGTAGCAGTTGCTCACGAAAATCTTGCAGGTCAAAGCCCTTACCTTTCATGAGTTTCTTGGCAACTTTCTCGGCTTTGGTCTTATCAACCTTACGCTCAACTTCTTCAATCAAGCTAAGAACATCACCCATGCCAAGAATACGAGACGCTACACGTTCCGGATGGAATGGCTCTAACTGATCCAGCTTTTCGCCCATACCGATAAATTTAATCGGCTTGCCTGTAATTTGGCGAATAGACAGTGCTGCACCACCTCTAGCATCACCGTCAGCTTTAGTTAAAATAACACCTGTTAAATCTAAGGCATCATTAAATGCTTTAGCAGTATTCGCGGCATCTTGACCGGTCATCGAGTCAACCACGAACAAGGTTTCTGTTGGCTCAACCGTTTGCTGTAATTCGCTGATTTCGCTCATCATCGCTTCATCAACCGCTAACCGGCCCGCCGTATCAATGATGATGACATCCATAAACTGCTTACGCGCTTCTTCAATCGCGTCTTTAGCAATATCGACTGGCTTTTGCTCGGTGTGGCTCGGGAAGAAAGTTGCTCCGACTTCACCGGCGACCGTTTCCAGCTGCTTAATCGCGGCTGGGCGGTAGACATCGGCACTGGCTACCATCACCGATTTTTTCTCACGGTTAATCAGTAAGTGCGATAATTTACCCGCACTGGTGGTTTTACCCGCACCTTGTAAACCGGCTAATAAAATCACCACTGGTGGTTTAGCATTGAGATCGAGCGCATCATTTTCAGCGCCCATAGCCTTAACCAGCTCATCATTAACAACTTTAATGAAAGCTTGGCCTGGATCGAGCGCCTTACCAACTTCCGTACCGACGGCACGCACTTTAACTGCAGCTATAAAGTCTTTAACAACTGGTAGCGCCACGTCAGCCTCTAATAAGGCCATACGAACTTCGCGCAAGGTTTCTTTAACGTTATCTTCGGTAATTTTGCCCTTACCCGTTAGGTTTTTCAGGGCACCGGAAAGGCGATCACTTAAATTATCAAACATTCGCTATAACTCACTCATAAGATTTAAGTCAGTGGTCTTTATTGTAATTAGCCTATATCGAGGCCTTAGAACTCACTTGAAATTTGACGATATTTAAAATTATGAGGCATTATAACGAATAAACAAGAGATATGTGCCACTATTTATCGCTAGAACCGCTTGTTAACGCGCTGTTTTCCTCTAAAATAGCCCTTAGAATCGACTGATAATTATTTACAATAACGTGACTCTCATTTTTCAAGTTATAACTGGACTCGCCTATCTTGGTCTCGCACTATTTTTAATGCGTCGCATCAAGCATCCTGAGCAACAGGTTCCTGACTGGGGAAAATGGTTACCATTGATTCCTGCGATCCTACATTTGTTCACCGTTTACCTATTGATCGACAATAGCAGTGAATCGGGACAGAACTTGTCGCTGCTTAACCTTGTATCCTTGATTACCTTAATCTTAGTATTACTGGTTGCGATATATCGCTTTAGCAAACAAACACCTCACTTAATGCTGTATACAGCCGTGATTGCTGGCGTCATCAATTGGTTATCCATCATCCCTGAAGAGCCAAATATCGTTAACTTCAGTAATAATGGGTTGGGCGTGTTACATGTTTGGCTTTCGATTATCGGTTTTAGTTTGCTACTCGCAGCTACGTTACAAAGTAGTCTTGTCCTGATACTGCACAGCAAGCTTCGCCATAAACCATCCAGCATACACCCTTTGCTTCCGCCGTTATTAGAGATGGAAGGCTTTTTATCCACGCTGGTGTTGTCCGGTATCATTAGTCTTGGTATCGCGTTCGGCTTGGGTTTTGGTCTTCCTGAGTCCGTAATAAAAGCTCAACCGCTCCACAAAATTATTCTATCGCTACTTGCTTGGTTCAGCTTCTGTACATTTTACTTGGGGTATAAGACCTCAAAGCTAAGCGGTATTCGTTTTGCCCGACTTTGCATCATTGCTTTTGTTATTTTGAGTATAGGGTTCATTGGCACCAAACTGGTTATCCAGTACATTTTATAAGAACAATACGGAGTTAATTCTTGGAATCATTGTCAACAGGGACCTTATTCTTAATACTGGGTTTACTGATTCTTTTGTCAGCGTTTTTCTCAAGTTCAGAAACCGGCATGATGTCGCTTAATCGTTACCGCTTAAAACACCAAGCAAGGAGTGGTGACAAAAGTGCGAAGCGAGTCTACGAGATGTTAAAAAGACCGGATAAATTGTTAGGGCTCATTTTGCTCGGCAATAATATTGTCAATATCCTTGCCTCAGCCATTGCCACCGTTATTGCCATACGCTTCTGGGGTGAAGGTGGTATTTTCGCAGCCACTTTGATGCTCACAGTAGTGATTCTGATATTCGCCGAAGTTACTCCAAAGACACTGGCCGCGCTAAATCCTGAAAAGATTTCATTCTTCGCTGCACCAACGTTGAAGATATTATCAACCATATTCCACCCCGCAATTAAATTGATCAGTATCTTAGCCAATACCTTATTGAAATTGTTTGGCGTAAATTCGAATACCAATCAAGATGATCATTTAAGCCAAGAAGAGCTTCGTACCGTGGTCAATGAAGCTGGCGCTATGATCCCGCGCCGTCACCAGAAAATGTTACTGAGCATTCTGGACTTAGAGACGGTTACCGTGGATGACATCATGGTGCCGCGAAACGAAATCATTGGCATCGATCTGAATGATGATATGGACTATATCCTTGAGCAAATTCGCAACAGTATTCATACACGACTGCTTGTATTTCGAAGCGAGATCGACAATGTCGAAGGCTTTCTACATGCGAGAAACTTTGGCCGAGTGCTGGAAATGGAGTCCAACTCATCAGAAGGCATACTCGACCATTTAGACCCTATCTATTATGTCCCAGAAGGTACGCCACTACATACTCAGTTGATGAAATTTCAACGCAAACGTGATCGTATCGGCTTGGTAGTCGACGAGTATGGCGACATTGAGGGTTTAGTCACACTGGACGATATCCTTGAAGAAATCGTGGGTGATTTCACGACGGAAATGTCGAGTATTAATAGAGATATTCAAAAAGATGGCGAAGACGCCTACTTGATTGATGCGACAGTAACGATACGCGATTTAAACAAAACCTTAGAGTGGGAGTTGCCGACGGAAGGCCCTAAGACTCTGAATGGTTTAATTACGGAATACCTCGAAACGATCCCGCAATCTGGAACCTGTCTGCGTCTTTATGGTTACCCCATAGAAATTCTACAAATTAAAGATAATATCGTTAGAAGCGTGCGCGCTATGCCAAAACTTTATGCGCCACCCAGCGATGAAGCCAACTAGGATCAATAATGACTCAACACAAAGAAAACTTTTTCTTTAAACTGTATAAAAAAACTGTCCTTGACCATCCGTTGGTCAGTCTCATTATTGTTATATTGCTTACTGTCTTAGCTGCCAGCCAGCTATATAAGTTCAGGCTAGATGCATCAGGTGAGTCGCTAGTCCTAGAGAGTGATAAGTCCTTAGATTATTACCGCCAAGTTAACAAGCAGTATGGCTCAGATGACTTTTTGATTATTACTTGGCAGCCACATCAAGGTTTAATGAGCGATGAGTCGATTAACGGCTTACAATCATTAACCAAAGAGCTGAAAAAAATAGATACCGTTGCTACTATCAACAGTATTTTGAATGTCCCACTAATCGAAGGATTGACTTTAGATACTGACGCCCTTGGTGAAGAAATTCCTACACTGCAAAGTCCAGGAACTGATCGAGAAGAAGCGTTAGACGAGTTTACCTCAAGCCCTATTTATCAAAACTTACTAGTTGGCGAAGATGGTGAAACCAGCGCTGTTCAAATCAACTTTGAGCGCGACAAAACATATTTTTCTCTACTTGAAGCTCGTGACGAACTTCGTGTTAAAGCAACTAACAAGCAGTTGTCCAATGAAGAACAGAAGCAGTTAGAACAGCTAGAAAGTCAGTTTGATGCCCATAGCAAGAAAGTGTCAGAGCGTACTAGCAGCATTATCGCGGAAGTCAGAACCATTATGGAAGATTACCGTGATATTGCCGATATGCACTTAGGTGGCATATCGATGATCACCAACGATATGCTGACCTTTATCCAACATGACATTACGGTTTTTGGTATCGGTATTCTACTCTTTATCATGCTGGCTTTGTTTGTCTTCTTTGGCAAGATTCGTTGGGTGGTATTGCCGTTGTTTTCTTGCGTGGTCACGGTCATCATGCTCGCAGGCCTACTCAGCTTTTTAGACTGGCGTATTACGGTCATTTCTTCTAACTTCCCGTCTATTCTGCTGATTGTAATACTAGCCTTAAATGTTCACCTTGCTGTTTACTACCGAGACTTCATTTCAGCTAACCCAGAGTCGCCACAGAAACTTCGAGTTTCCTCGACGCTAAAGACCATGTTTTGGCCGTGTTTTTATACCGCCCTAACCACCATTGTTGCCTTCATTTCCTTGCTTATCAGCGGCATTCGCCCAGTAATTGATTTCGGCTGGATCATGACCATAGGTATCGTACTGGGCTTTATCATGACATTCGTCATTTTCCCAAGCTTTATTCAACTCTTAAAGCGGGATACTCATACAAGTGGCACCAGCATTACCTATAAAATCACCAACTGGATCTATGGTTTCACAGTAAATTACCGAGTCGTTATTTTCCTGTTAACTGCAGGTATTACGGCTTTCAGTGTCTACGGTATAACCCAATTAAAAGTTGAAAATCGTTTTATCGATTACTTCAAACCAAGTACTGAGATTTACCAAGGTATGACCGTAATTGACCAGCAACTTGGCGGCACGACACCTCTTGATATTGTCATTGATAAAGGTGAGGAACAGTCCCTTGTTGCAGACGACGAGTTTGAGGATGAGTTCGGTGATGAGTTTGATGCAGGCATTTATGATGCTGGCTACTGGTTTACAGGCTCAAAACTAAAACAAATAGAGCGTATTCATGACTTCATTGATAACTTGCAAGTCACGGGTAAAGTTCAATCGATAGCCACTTACTCAAAAGTCTTAGAGAAGATGAATGGTGGCGAGTACCCTGACGAACTAACGCTCAGTTTGGTTCATCAGAAAACGCCTGAAGAAGTTCGGTCAGTCTTAATGACACCATACTTGTCGGAAGATGGTGACCAAACACGCATCAACATTCGCGTTCAAGAAACCAATCACGATTTAAAGCGGGCTGAATTGATTAACACCATCAATGACTACATTGTCAACGAAGAAGGTATCGCTCAAGATAAAGTCCACTTCACTGGTATGCTAGTCCTCTATAATAATATGCTAGAAAGCCTTTTTGACTCTCAAATTAAGACGATTGGAGCAGTTTATCTCGCCATATTACTGATGTTCTTAGTCTTGTTCCGCTCAATAACGCTAGCAATACTAGCAACCATTCCTAACGCACTTTCTGCCGCGCTAGTCTTAGGCATTATGGGATGGATGGGTGTGCCTATGGACATGATGACCATAACAATCGCAGCCATTGTTATTGGTATTGCTGTCGACAACTCTATTCACTATGTTCATCGCTTTAAAGCAGAGTTCCAGAAAGATCACAACTACCTAGACACCATGAAGCGCTGTCATAGCAGTATCGGTAAGGCTATTTACTACACTGGTGTTACTGTTATTTTTGGTTTCGCTATTCTAGCCTTATCAGAATTCATACCGTCCATTTATTTTGGATTATTGACTGGGCTTGCCATGGCTGTAGCACTCTTTTTAAACCTAACCCTGCTTCCTCTGATGCTTATTACAATGAAGCCTCTTAAAGCGCCTAAAACTTAGTTAATATTCAACACATAAAAAAGCCGCGAATATCGCGGCTTTTTTTATTACGTCTAAAGCTAGATTAAGCTTTACGACGAAGCATAACACCTGATGCTAGTAGTAGCAGTAATAACATATTAATGCTACCGCCACCGCCACTATCGCCAGATGATTTTTCTGCAACTGTAATTGATTTGTTCACAGTTCTTTCAGCTCCGGTGCCATCGGTTACCGTTAACTCAACGTCATAGCTTCCAGCTGAAGCATAAGTATGGTTTGGGCTACTGCTTGTAGCACTTGCACCATCACCAAAGTCCCACGCGTAAGTATAGTTTCCATCACCACCACTGACGCTGGAACTGAAATTAACACTTAATCCATCTGCAGGGCTATTAATTCCTGCACTCATAGCAACTACAACTTGAATTTTTTCCATCACTTCAACTTCTTGTTTATCGCTACTAGTGACGCGTAATGTAACTGTGTACTCCCCTGTTAAAGCATAAGTGTGCTCTCCAGACTCATCACTGCTTGTAGTTCCATCGCCAAAATCCCAAGCGTAGGTATAACTAGGTGAGCCACCAGCAACATTGGTTGATACAGACAGCATTGCGCCATCAACTGAAGTAATAATTTCCGCTAATAACTCATCAGCGATACTGACAGATTTTGATTGACTATCAACGGTAGCTGCACCATCTGTAACAGTAAGCGTCACTGTGTAATCACCGGCTTGAGCGTAAGTATGTGTAGGAGTTTCGTCAGTCGAAATAGCAGAGCCATCACCAAAATCCCACGCATAAGTATAATTATTATCACCACCACTGGTACTGTTAGTAAAGGTTACTTGCTGATAATCGATATCAAAACCAAACTCAGCTTTTAGTCCAGCTCCAGCTTTAGAAATTTTTACGGTAGCAGTGCTACTGTTAGCCGCTTGAGCAGTCACTTCAATTGACAAGCCATGAGTTGGCAACACAAGCCCTGACTCTGGTTGCTCGGGTAATGAGTAATCTAAACTATCATCAAACTTAGCTGTTGGTGATAAGTGTGAATCACCACTGTAGTTCTTCTGAGTATATAAGCCGAAAGCTGCATCAATAACCTGTAACGTCGAGCTCGCTATTGTGCCATTACGCTTTACAGGGGTTTGATCCGCGTCTACAACCCCTAAGAAACCATGGCCTGGATGCTCCTCAACTTTATTATCAGAGTAAGACTCATCAGCAAACCAGACTACCACACCAGGCGTGTAAACAGTTTTCTTCAAGCCTTCATCTTGCCCTGCCTCACTACGTAACTGAACCCAGTAATGTTGAGCTTTACCATCAGTTTTATCGCTGACTCTCAAAAAGCCTGCTAAGTTAAGACTGCCTTCAGTTTCGGCACCATCATTAAAGAAGTCAGAACCATTATTTAAAGCAATATCATCAATAACCAATCCATAACCACCAACAGCAGGGTCTGTAACATAACGTACTTCGATAGATACTGACTGACCTGCGTATGCTGACATATCAAAAGTTAAATCAACCCAACCCAACGAGCCTTCAGCGCCCGAAATGTTTCTTGACTCACCAGTAATGAAATTAGTCACACTATTATGGTACTGATTGTTTACCTTAGTATGGTTTCCAGCAATAGGAGCACCATTCACAAGAACTTGCGCATAATCGTAATCGACTTCAATATCCCAGCGAGCCTTCATGCTTAAGGTACTGCTGCCTGAAGCCGGTATGTTTGTGTCAAAAGATAGCTTGTTGTTTAAATAGTGACCTTCATCAGAGTAGTATTGGTATGAACCTGAATAGGGAGCAGCAAAGTCTACCTGTGGTTTAGGCATATCAATTCTAATTTGATTTAAGCTATTGTGATTTACTGCTTCCACTAAATCAAAAGATTGCGAACCCGCAGCCATTGCCTTGAAGTCAATGGTTTGCTCATCGATCCAGTTTCCGCCAAATAAAGACTGGAAGTAGGCACGAGCATATGGACTAAAACCTGTCGGTTGAGTACCAGCAACATCTCCAGCCCAGCTTCCGCCAGCCATAACTGACCAATAAGCAACTGGGGAGCCTACCGCAGAACCTGCAATATCGTATTCATCGGGAACACCCAAGTCATGACCGAACTCGTGTACTACAACCCCCGTCGCCGCATCAATCGGTTGAATCGTGTAGCCAAATAATTTCTTTCCAGTGCCAGGAACTGTATAACCATTTGTATTAGTGTCTACAAAGAAACGGTGTGACCAAATCGCATCATCACCTAAGTTACCGCCACCAGCTTCTTCACCAATACTGGAGTGATAGACCATAACATGATCAATAATGCCATCTGCTTCATCAAGGTTACCATCACCATCTAAGTCATAAGGATCTTCGATATCATAGTCTGCTAGGTTGATGCTATTGGCAGTAACCGCTTTAGTAACAGCCTCTTTTATCAAGGCAGGTACATTTTTATCATTATCATTATTACCAGCATCATTCTCACCATAATGCTTTGCATTATTATCCGCAGTTACCCAGCCATAGGTTTGCCCTGTAAATCTGAAAGTGCCACCTGATTCATTTTGATAATATTGATAACCCGTAGCGAAGTTTTGCCCACTTGGCCCCGTAAAACCGGTGGTCGAGAACATTAAGTCCTGATAATGAGAAACAGGATATGAGCTGTAAAACATATCAGTATCAGATGCAGTTAATCCATGAGCATCATGCTTTAAATCTGGAAAATCAATCAATACAGCTAAAACTTTGACAGTTTTATTATTGCCATTCTTTTGAGCAACAAGTTTATTTTTTACATAATTTGTATGTTGCTTTTGTAAACGTGCCAACTCAATCTTAGGCAAACTAACTTTATTATTATAAGCTCCTTCTAAATAATTCATTAAAGCAGCCTTGCGCTCTAGTTCAGATGCGTCTTGAGCCACCTCGCCACGCTTCTCAAGCCAGTACATAATACGCTCTTCATTAACTAGCGCAGTATCTTTAGGTGTTGTTTCCACTTGATTCTTAATAACACCCGCACTGACGCTAGGGAGAAGCGCAGCAGCAAGCAAGCCAGATAAAAGCTTTATTTTCATCATTTCTTTCCTTTTACACATTTAATATAAGCAGAGTTCTTTTTATTAATATAATCGCGTATAACCTGCTCTTTCTCAGATTGGGTCATACCCTCAGTAATTAGGCCTTTTTCCTTCAGCACTGGCTCCAACTTCCAAATATTCTGCGGAGGTGGAGGAGTGCTACAAACAGGTTGGACGTTGTTATTTTTTATAGTCGGAGGCGCTACAGTGTCGGTTTGTTGGGTTGCACATGACATCACCGCCATAAAGCTAACAATCGATAATAATTTACTTCTCATTATTAATGTTTTTATCTAAACGATAGAGTATTCCAATCGAAGTAAGTCATATCTGCAAGGAATTAATGACCTAGAAACATTTAGTAACATTTTGATAGATTGTACACAATTAGTACAATTAATGTTTTTTTAGAGGAGTTAATTCTATACAATTAGTTATTATTGGTTTAAAGAGTCTAACTCATTGAATCAGTTATATAAAAAAAGGAGAAGCATCTAGCACTCCTCCTTTCCTTCATTAGATAGCGTTATCTATTAGTGATCACTGACTTACCAAGGCCATTTGATTTTGATCGCGAAGTTCTAGCTGTTTTATTTCATACGGAGCTGAAACTCCTGACTGTTTTAATAGTTTCGGATCAAACTTCATATGGATAGCGCCTTCTCCCGCAGCTAAGTTAGCTGCGCTGTGAGTCATCATCACAGGAACTAGGTTTCCTCGAGAATCCGTACCGTAAAGAATAGCGCGCACTTCATAACGGCCATCGACTTTGGCGTTGACTGGAATGGTCGCTACGGGCTTTTGTTTTTGCCCCGAAATAACCGGTTGAGCGGATACCTTTGCAGTTTGGTTTGCAAAAGCAAAAGGCAGTTGGCCATTACGCTGAACTAACTTCCCGCCAACTTTTACTTGAGTTTCAGTATGCAACTCCCAAAGTGCGCCGGGTATTGAGTGTGCCGACATGTTCAGTGGTTTACTCAATGAGTAGCCGTCTTTACCCTTTGTGAAATCAACCGCAAAAGTTTTACCTGTCGGAGAAACCAGCTGCCCTTTTATGCTAACGATACTTTCAGCTTTACCTTGGTTATAAACACGAGTGTCAACTTTTAGAACATCGTCGCTTAGGTAGTTACTTTTGTCCGCTGTTAAGTGCATTTCTGTGTCACTATTTTTCTCGAATACATTAATACGATACTTGGCGTGACTCGAAATACCTTTATCAGCCTTTAACGAAAAACTACCTGCACCTAGACTATCTTCTAGCTTAAAACCAGTAGTACCCTGCTGGAAGCCCATGCCATTCTTTTGCATAGCGCTACTGCTGACCAGCGTATCAAAGGCTTTACCCTGCTGATACACCTGACCTTTTGGGCTTTTTACTGTTAATTGCTGTGGCTCTACAGCACTTTTCCCATCAAATGCAGAAATTCGAACCAACGCACCTTTAGCTGATGTCGTCAGCTGTACGCCAGACTTCAACTGTGCACCGGTAACGTTCTTCATGTATTGACGGCTTTGAATGTGTGATTGCTTCTGTGAAAAATCAATCTTCTCAATGTTGTTAACTGGGAAGCTGTAACTCACGCTTTTGAACTCACGCTGACTATCTGGTTGTGCTGGCGTAGTATTTACAGGGGCTCCTGTATAGGAGTTATCGCGCTGTGACTTTGAACTAGCGTTATCTGCCACTGCAACACCGCTCAAAGAAATGATCATAGATGTTAATAATAAAGTCTTCATGTCAGCTCCTTATATACGGTCGCGAAGGAATTTATCGAGCCCAAAGCATTTGCGTCTGCTTTGTGCGTGGCTCAAAGGTTCATCACCATACGTTTTACTGGTGTCGTAGAACCAAACGGATCCCGCTGCATTTTGCGAACTACAGTTTAGGAAACCATCAGAACAACTATCGAGCCAGTTCTGAGTAAACTCTAACCCCACGTTTTGTGCATAACCGCCGCAATAACTATCGCTATCCCAAACCGCGGACTCTACATCAGTGCCGACAACACTGCGGAAAGGTTTAGGTAATGCTGGGCGTCCTGATGTACCGTATAACCAGTTAGCGTTATAACTCGCCATCCAAGCTTCTTGCTGCATGCGAACAGCATCGTTTTTATAACCCAATAACCAACCCAACGCTGACTCAAAAACGTTACCATCAATCACTGCATCAGCCAAAGGTGTTCCTGCGCTAGACGGTGCCAACGCTATGACTTCATCAATTCGGTTAATAATATTAGGATATCGACTGTCCCAGGTTGGGTTCGACATGATCCAACGTGCGACATTACCGCCGTTAGAGTGCGTTATCAGCGTCAAACTCGTGATATTTTTTTGATTAATAAATGATGTTAACTGACCGGCTAAGCAACCTGCAGCTCCAGAGGTCCACATATACTGCTCAAAGTCGCAATTAATAACAGTGTAATTATTGGAGTTAGGAAGACCTTGAATAACGGATTGAACAAAACTACCCGTCCAATAATCGTTATAAGCATCGCTTTGACTGCCCGTACCATGAACAAAAGCCACGCCAGTATTAGCCTGACTCAGTCCAGTAAAAGTGAGTGCTGCTGTTAACAGCAATAGTTTTTTAAACATCGACTACCCCCATCGGTGTTATTGAGTGTTTTTATGTTTCTTTTCAGTAGAAAGCTCAAACCATTCATTAGAATAACTAAGCCGAATAGATTTATAGCATCAATATTTATTAGTGTAAAAAACACTAGTTTAAAACTAAAGAACCTATAAGGACCAGAAAAATAAAACTGATTATAAGTTACAAATAGTTGTTTTTATTGGATAAAAATAAGATTTTTAAACAGGTCAATTAAAAAAACTAGAGGCATTCAAACAGAGACTAGGGCTGGCAAGTTAAATATGACTTATTATTAAATGAATTGATAAGTTTTTTGGATGGCTATACATCTGGTACAACCAGCTTTAATGAACAGCTGTGAACTAGTTAACAAAAATAATTAAGCACAAGATTAAGGTTGAGTTGTTATCGGAAAGAAGATCTTTTGAAACTAGGGAACCTCTAGAAAAGAGATGGTACCAGAGGGCGGACTCGAACCGCCACACCCGTGAAGGCGGGGGATTTTGAATCCCCTGTGTCTACCAATTTCACCACTCTGGCACTTTAGATTACGCACTTTTAAGAATCGATAACTCCCTAAAAGTGCGGGGCATTATAAACCAATAAGCTGTTTTTGCAATACTCGCTAAGCCATTTTTAAGCGCTTTCTTTATCTTCTTTTATCAAACTAAAGATATCCTCAACAGGGGCGTTAAAGTACTCAGCAATTTTAAGCGCAATAATGGTTGAGGGGACAAACTTACCCACTTCTATCGTACTGATCGTTTTTCGGGATACCCCTATTGCGTCCGCCAAATCACTTTGACTCATTCGGTGCTCGGCCCGAAAAACCCGTATCCTATTATCGAGTTCAGGGTGCATAATTATTCCTCAAGCCCTTCTAAATCATCATCACGTGTCAGCCAAAAAAAGCTGATACTCGCTGATAACACCGCCACAGCAAACAGGAGAACCAAGTAAAACTTCAAAGGTAGCGCCAAGCTATCCAGAAACTTTGCCGCACCTAATAAAACGACCAACGTTAAAGTTAAAGCAATCCAACCATTTTTAAAGCTCGCTAACATAGCGCCCGAAACGAAGCTTTCTGTTTCGTTTTTAACGAGAATTTTACCGGTCAGCTTTTGCTTAATAACGGGCCATAGGGAGACAAATGTGACAATCACGGTTAAAGCTGAACCAATTATAGCTGCAAAATCTAATATTTCGTTCAAGCGGCCCTTCTCGGTCAGTGTTTCCCATAGCAAAATCAAATAAGTAACACCACACACCAACATTCCACGAGCAACTCCTGTCTGGACATTATCCACTGTTTCGGCACAATTCTTTTGACTCATAATTTAACTCCTTTTCATTTAACTCAATATTTATGCGAGTATCACAAAGGGAGCTGAACAACCCTTTTTAATACCCTTAGGTATCATTATGGTAATTTTACGCACCAAGTCAAGTGATTCTACGGAATAAAAAAAGCCCGATACAAAGATCGGGCTTAAGTGCTAGTGTTAATAAGCTTTTAACTTGTTCAATCCATTAACTTTTTTCAGCTATAGCATTCTTTTCTTCTTCAATAAATTGATGAATCTGGTCTTCTAATACACTTAGTGGGATCGAGCCATTACTCAACACAGCGTCGTGAAACTTGCGAATATCGAAGTTTTCGCCTAACTCTTTTTCGGCCTTTTCTCGCAATTCTAGGATCTTAAGCTCACCAAGCTTGTAGGAGAGAGCTTGAGCTGGCCAGCTAATATAGCGGTCAATTTCGGTACGAACATTGTGTGTGGATAAGGCCGTATTACTCGCCATCATATCAATGGCTTTTTCGCGACTCCAACCCTTCGCATGCATACCGGTATCGACCACTAAGCGCATCGCACGCCACATTTCGTAAGTCAAACGTCCAAAGTTGCTATAAGGGTCTTCATAGAAACCTGCTTCAAGACCCAACTTCTCGCTGTATAAACCCCAACCCTCACCAAACGCCGATATATATGTGTTCTGACGGAACTTAGGGAGATCGGTCAGCTCTTGAGCCAACGCGGTTTGTAAGTGGTGGCCAGGCACAGCTTCATGAAGCGTTAAAGCTTCTAGGTTATACAAGGGGCGCTTTTCCAAAGCGTAAGTATTAACCCAATACTCACCCGCTCTATCACTGTCGATCGGCGCGCCTGAATAGCGTCCAGTGGTGTACTTAGGAGCAATTTCTGCAGGCACCGGCACCACACCATATGGTTGACGAGGTAATTTTCCAAAGAATTTAGGCAGCTGATGGTCCATCTTTTTGGACATATACGCCGCCTCTTTTAAAAGCTCCTCGGGTGTCTTGGCATAGAACTGTTCGTCGGTTCGTAAGAAGTGTAGAAAATCATCGAAAGAGCCTTCAAAACCTGTAGTTTTAATAACCTCCTCCATCTCTTTACGAATCCGCGCCACCTCTTTTAAACCAATCTCATGAATCTCGTCAGGCGTTAAGTCTAAAGTTGTGTAGTGCTTGATCTGATTCTGGTAGAAAGCTTTACCATTGGGGTAATCGTAAGCTGCAATGGTCTTTTTAGCAGCCGGTAAGTACTCTTGCTCAAAGAATGTTAAGTAAGCTTGGTATTGAGGAACCACACTTGAAGCAATAACCTCTGCCGCTTCCTGTTGCAGTGCTTCTTTATCTTCAGCATTAATAGACTCTGGCAACGATTTGAACGGGCGATACCAAACTGTCTCTGTCGGATCTTCTTTGATATAGACTTTAATACTGTCTGAGTAACCATCCAGCACCGCTCTCGGTACGGTAAATCCTCGCTCCATGCCAGCTCGCATGTTCGCAACGTTTTGTTCGAAGAATGTCGGTATGGCGCCTAACAAAGCAATATAATCTTTGTAGTCTTCTGCGGTTCTAAAGCGAAATGCATTCGATAAGTTAGTTGTTTGTGCATGAAAACCATACTCGGCAGTTAGCGGCATTTCATAGGTTTTAAAGTCTACCTCAGCCACTTCCTGCTTAAGCTGAGTCATCATCATGTCATAGCTTATCTGCTCTTCTTCAAGCAGATTCTCGCGCTTAATGTCTTCTAACTCATCAATAAGCTTTAACAAGGTGTCTTTGCGCTTGGCATAAGCTTCCGGGCTTACGTCACGCAGTTTGCCTTTCGCGTTTTCATCACCTTCACGCGCAGCCCAGACTGGATTTTGTGATTGGCGGTATTCCTGAACACCTTGAAAGAAGTCATTTAACCATTGGCTATAATCTTCACCAGCCATAGCACTAAAGCTACTCGCCAACAAAGCTCCTGAAATCATTAATTTTTTTGTAAATTTCATTATAAGACCCTACTCAACATACAATTGACCTTTTATAGCAGGAATGACTTTGCGATGAAAGTGAAGCGCTTGAAATGCGGCAAAAGAATCTTTCAGCTAGTCTCTAGGGACCTGTTTTGCTAGACTAGCGCCAGTTTTACACAAGCATTTAAGCGCTATGGCTCAAGACACACAGCAAACCCTTATCACGACCCCAGCTTCGCTCACTAAGAAAATGGGCGCTTGGTTATATGACATCTTAATTAGTATCGCCATTTGGTTTTTATGGGGGTTATTCACCTTCCCACTGATTCGCTGGATGTTGGGTGTTAATGACATGAGCGCTGAAACAGGCTGGCAAGATACAGTAACCTACCAAATCTATTCATTGTTCCCAACGCTATTACTATTGCTCTACTTCGTAGGCTCGCACGTTCGTTACGGCCAAACCGTTGGCATGAGCGCGTGGAAAATTATGTTAGTACAAGATGATGGTAAAGCAGTCGCTTTTGGTCCAGCCTTGATTCGAAGCATTGTTTCAATATTAGGCATTGGAATGTTAGTCAGCCCGTTCACCAAAAAGAACCTTGGCTGGCACGATATGCTTACTAAGACTCGAGTGGTGGCATTGCCAGACAAAGAGAAGAAGAAAAAGTAACTTCATACTCTTTTTTTATTGCCTATTAACCCGCCCTTCTAAGCAAATACCAAGCCGCTACTGCAAAAATCAGTGGCGGCATTAATGCTCCTAAGAATGCAGGAACACCAGCCACTAAACTGACTGGCCCAAAAGAACGGACTGCAAAGAAATAAACCATTCCAGTGAGCACACCTACTAAGACCCGAGCGCCCATAGAAACACTTCGCATGGGGCCAAAAATAAACGACGCCGCCAAAATAATCATCACAGCGGTACTGATCGGTTGGAACACTTTTTGCCAGAAAGCCAAATCGTAGTTCTTAGTATCTAAACCATTGTTGTCCAAATAGGTACGGTATTGATACAAACTCACGATGTTCATATTCTCAGGCTCGATACTCAGCGCTGATAAATTATCCAAGCTAATACTTGTATTCCAGGGCTGCTGGGTAAAAGGTAAGCGTTCAACTTTATCAAAACGTTGAATCGATTGGTCCTCGCCAGCACCACTGATATCCGATCCCAGTTGAGTGACCACTCCTTTATTGAGCTGCCACGAACCACGAATGAGCTCTGCTGCGTCGGCATGAATCATTGTGGTCAACTCATTTTCACGATTAAACTCGTAGACTGTCACATCACTAAGACGAGAAGAACCAATAACCTCTCCCACGTGCACCATATTAGCGCCGTCTTTGAGCCACAACCCTTGATTACTATCCACAAACTGTTCGCCATACAGCGCTCGGTTGCGTAGATTCTCGGCCATCAGAGTTGTTTTCGGCGCGACATACTCCCCTAAAAATACGGAAAATGAGATCAACACCAACCCATACGATAGTGCGGCTCCAATAATTTGCCAGGTGGTTTTGCCAGCCGCGCGCATCACGGTCAGCTCGCTACGCGAAGCTAAAACACCTAACCCAGCTATCGAGCCGATCAGAATAGCCATCGGGAAAAACTCGTAAATATACTGAGGAGACAGCAGTAGCGAATACGACAATCCATCAATAAAAGCATAGCTGCCTTTGTCAAAATCACCACTTTCGTCAATTAAAGCGAACAGTACACGAATAATAGCAAGCGTGAATAGTGTCATAAGTGACGTGGCAAGGATGGTTTTGCCAATATAAAATCTTAAAATATTCACGCGTCATCTCCTTTCGTCGACGGAGAGCCTGTATTTTTAGTATTGGCACGACCATGAGCATACAGCAGCCGAGACGCTAATAACCCCATGACAATATAAATCGGAATAAAGCCTAGCCATCCCGGAATTTTTTCAGCCTCAACCCACTTCCTGAATACAACGATCAGAATGATATAAACAATATAGACCATCAACGCCGGAAGCATCTTTGCGAACTTACCCTCTCGTGGCCGAACGCGGCTTAAAGGGATCGCTAAGAATAATAAGAAAGGGACCGACAAAGGAACCGCCAAACGCCAATGAAGCTCTCCCCAGCTTGCGCCGTCCGCAGTGGTAAGCAACTCCATTGTAGGGGTCGCTGATATTTTACGACGAGATACTATCGATCGCTCTGCTTCTAACCTCGCATAATAGTGCTCAAATTCAGTGATTTTACGAACATTCTTATCGGCATCCAGTTCATAGACCAGTCCATCGTTTAACTGTAGAAAGTTCTTATCAAGCTCTTCGTCGTAATAACGTTCCGCAGACTTGGCTGAAATAATACGCGTATAAGGACTATTTTCTGCTGGAAGCTCCGCCAAGAAAAAGTTACCCAAGTGACTAGAGCTGTCAGAGGAGTCTGCATAAACCACGCCTTCTCCTTCTTGGAAAATCTGGAAGCGACCAGGCTCTAACATACTCAGCTCAAGCTTACTGGCATGCTCATCTCGGATTTGATACGTCGTTTCATTGGCCACAGGCGCTAACCATAACGCAACCGCACCACCGATTAGCGCGACCACAACCGCTATAGGCATCAATAAGCTGATCAATTTTCGTTCACTAACACCGACAGAACGCAGTACCGCCATTTCACTATCGACGTACAAACGACTAAAGGCCAGCAAGCAGCCTAAGAAAAACGCCAAGGGCAATAGAAAGCCAAGCAATACAGGTGAATACAGCAAAACCATCTGCCACACCATGGTGCCAGAAATATCACCAGAAGCAGCTTGCGCCAAATATTTAACAATACGCTGACTAATAAAAATAGCGAATAACACGCCCAAAATAGCAAGCGTACTGGTAAAGACTTCGCGATTTAGATAACGACTTAGTATCAAGGTTTTCTCAGTCTGTTGACTGCCCAGAAACTGGTATTTATGGCAATATCAGTTAAACTATGGGCACGGTTTATGCCAATAACGGCATTATAAACGAAAATTAACAATTTGCAGGTGATCTATGGAATTCTTTGTAAAGAGTGGTAGCCCAGAAAAACAAAAAACAGGTTGCTTAATCGTAGGTGTATTTGAATCTCGTAAACTGTCTGCTCCAGCGCAGCAGATTGATGATATCAGCGAAGGCTATATCAACTCTATCGTCAAGCGTGGCGATATGGAAGGTAAGTTTGGACAAACTCTGTTACTTCATAGCGTTCCCGGCACCAGTTGTGATCGTGTGTTGTTGGTCGGCTGTGGTAAAGAACGTGAGTTTGACGCCATTAAGTATAAAAAGATCTGCGGTAAAGTTATTAAGTTATTAAATGAAACTGGCGCGACTGATGCTATCAATTCATTGCCGCTTTTAAATGTTAAAGGACAAGAACTTTACTCGAAGGTACGTTTTGCGGTAGAAGCTGCGAACGATAGCCTTTATGTGTTCGATCAATTAAAAAGTGAGAAGCCAGAAACGCGTCGTCCTCTACGTAAAATGACGCTGTTTATTGAATCTCGCGGAGATTTACCGGAAGGCGAAAAAGCCATAAAACATGCCAGCTCAATTACAGCGGGACAATCATTAACGCGTGATCTTGCAAACCTACCGGGCAATATCTGTAACCCAACGTATCTAGCCAATACAGCTGAAGAGTTGGCGAAAGAATACTCTTCGATCACAACCAACATTCTTGATGAGTCTGAATTGAAAGAGATGGGCGCTGGTGCTTTTGTCTCAGTTTCACAGGGTTCGGATGAGCCAGGAAAATTAATT
>Ga0208833_1000076_pt1 | contig 28198 bp, 29 predicted proteins | sample DeeseametaMP1788_FD_184181 | JGI IMG/M metagenome (GOLD analysis project Ga0208833, IMG submission 184181) | Marine microbial communities from the Deep Pacific Ocean - MP1788 (SPAdes) | ecosystem: Environmental > Aquatic > Marine > Oceanic | place: North Pacific Ocean | collected 2011-05-03 | reverse complement strand
GCGACCTTAGCTAAAAAACACTCGACCTGCCCATCTAAGAAGCAGGGCGGTGATCTTGGCGAATTTAAAAAAGGGGCTATGGTAAAACCTTTTGACCAAGCCGTATTTGCCAAAGACAGTGACGAGAAAAGTGTTATTGGACCGGTTAAAACACGTTTTGGGTATCACCTGATTCGAGTACTTTATACCAGTTAGTGACCGGAAAACTGGTACAACCGATACTGCAGCTGGCCTGCTTTTTTATCTTTTAACAGCTCCCAGCTTTGCGGGATATCTACTTCTAAGTTTTGCTCCATTTCTAAGTATATAAGCGCACCCTCTTTGAGCAGGTTAGTTTGTGCTAACTTACTCAAGATCTCTTGTGCGATGCCTTTATGGAACGGTGGGTCAATAAAAATAATGTCGTAGGCTTGGTCGATTTTGTCTAAAAACTGTTTAGCGTCCTGATGAATGACATTGCCATCATCAGCGTCTAAAAGGCCGAGATTAGTTTCAAGCTGCCGCACAGCCTTTTTATTTAATTCGACAAAGTCTAAATGCGACGCGCCTCGAGAAAGGGCTTCAATGCCAATAGCACCGGAGCCTGCAAATAGGTCTAGGCAACGAGCACCATGAATATTACTTTGCAGCCAATTGAATAGTGTCTCACGCACTCGGTCTAAACTTGGTCTTAGTCCTTCAACTTCAATAAACTTTAATTTTCGCCCTTTCCACTGTCCGCCGATAACTCGAAACTGCCCGTTTTTATTGGGCTTCTTTATCGTGCGACGAGCGCTATCCAAGTATTTTTCACGATTGGCCATGTGCCGCTTACCCTCGGTAAAAAGCTGACGCTTGCTTGCCTAAAGTGGTAGGATAGCGCTTTTATTGTGTTGAATAAATAGATAAGGTTCTGATCGGCTCATGAGCGATGACAAATCTAAAAAACGCGGCCTTTTTGGCTGGTTTGGCAAGAAAGAAGAAACTCCGTCCAACGAATCTGACAGTAAATCCACGCCCGAAGAATTAGAGGAAAAGCTTGAGCAAGCTGAAGAAGCGCTGGAGCAGGCGATTGAGGAAGATTTGGAGCAACAGCTGGATGCTGACGCCCTTGAAACTTCTGAAGAAGCAGCCCCAGAACTGACGGAAGCCGCCGACAATACCCCTCCTAACCTTGCTGATCGGGCAAATCAATCTAATGAGCCAGTTGATTTAGCGGAAGAAACGGAAGAGGTTGTCGCAGATACGATTAACGACACAACTGAAGAGCAAGCTCCTGTTGACGAGGCTAATGACACTCCATCAACCACTGGCGACACTCAAGAAAAACCCACTAAAAAAGGTTTTTTCGCACGTCTAAAAAGCGGTCTTAGCAAAACCCGTACGCAACTTACGAGTGGCATCGCGGATTTAGTGCTCGGCAGTAAGCAAATTGATGAAGAGTTGCTGGAAGACATCGAAACCCAGTTGTTAATGGCGGATGTTGGTGTCGAAGCCACCCGTCGAATCATTGACGACCTTACTGAAAAGTCCGAACGCAAAGAGCTTAAAGATGCACAAGCTCTAATGGACAGACTTAGGCTGCTCCTTTCAGAGATCCTTGAACCTTGTAGCGCCCCACTGGAATTAACTCATAAACCTCATGTTATTTTGATGGTTGGCGTTAATGGTGTAGGTAAAACCACCACCATTGGTAAACTTGCTAAAAAATTCCAGCAGGATGGTAAGTCTGTCATGCTAGCCGCTGGCGATACCTTCCGTGCCGCTGCGGTCGAGCAACTTCAAGTGTGGGGCGAGCGCAATAATATTCATGTTACCGCTCAACACACTGGTGCTGACAGTGCTTCTGTTATTTATGACGCACTGCAATCTGCGCAGCGACGTGATATCGATGTACTGATTGCTGATACCGCTGGACGTTTGCACACTAAATCCAATTTGATGGACGAGTTGGCTAAAGTTAAACGTGTCATGCACAAACTTGACCCTAGCGCGCCGCATGAAGTCATGTTGGTTGTTGATGCTGGAACTGGGCAAAATGCGTTAAACCAAGCCGAGCAGTTCCACAAATCCATTAATTTGACCGGCGTCACGATCACAAAACTGGATGGTACGGCAAAAGGTGGTATTATCTTTGCATTAGCGGATAAACTCGAAATTCCAATCCGCTTTATTGGCGTCGGTGAAGGGATTGATGACCTTCGAGAATTTAACGCCAGCGACTTTATTGAAGCTTTATTTGGTTCAGAGGCTAATTCAGAGTCGCAACAATAATAATTGAACCATAGGATATTTATAACTATAAATGATTGAATTCCATCAGGTTTTTAAACGATACTCAGGTGGTCACGAAGCCTTAAAAGGCGTTAGCTTTGGCTTACCGCGTGGCGAAATGGCTTTTTTAACCGGGCACAGTGGTGCTGGTAAAAGTACGCTATTAAAACTCATCGCCCTGATGGAGCGCCCCACACGTGGGCAAATTATCCTTGATGATATCAACATCTCTAACGTCAAAGATCGCCAGGTTCCTTACCATCGCCGAAAAATCGGCATGATTTTCCAAGACCACCGACTGCTATTTGATCGTACGGTTTACGATAACGTCGCCTTGCCTTTAATTATTGCTGGCGTTTCCGATCGTGACATTCCTAAACGAGTTCGTGCGGCGCTCGATAAAGTTGACTTATTGACTAAAGAGCGTCAATTGCCCATTCAGCTTTCTGGCGGAGAACAGCAACGTGTTGGCATTGCCCGCGCCGTGGTCAATAAACCACCCTTGTTATTAGCAGATGAGCCAACGGGGAACTTGGATCCGGAATTATCTGAAGACATCATGAATTTGTTTGCTCAATTTAATCAGGTCGGCGTCAGTGTCCTTATCGCGTCACACGACTTAGGTTTAATCGCACGAATGAAGCACCCAGTCATCGCGCTGAAAGAAGGCCGCACCATCCGCAATGAACTGGCTGAGGTGGACTTCGCATGAGTAATCACAAAGTCAGTTCAAAGAAATCCAGCGCCACCAGCTATAAAGTCAGCCTGCGCGACCGCTTCCGTACTGCACTGAAGCTACACAAAGAAAACAGCATCCAAACCCTGCTCGATATATTACGCCAGCCGACTAACAGCTTAATGACTATTTTGGTGTTAGCCATTGCTTTGGCTTTACCATCTGCTTTTTACTTATTCATGACCAATGCCAAAGCAGTCTCTCAATCCTGGGACGGCGGTATCAAAATGGCGTTATACATGGAGGATTCTGCGACGGAAAAGCAAGCCCAAGATTTACTGGCACAATTGAATCTTCGACCAGAGTTTGAGCAGGTTACTTTTGTCACTAAAGACGATGCTTTGCGTGAATTCAAAGACTACTCTGGTTTTGGTGATGCCTTAGATTACCTTGATACTAATCCGATGCCTTATACCATCACTTTAGAACCCACCGCTTCCTTTAGCGATCCTAAAGAACTGGAAGCCCTAGCCCAAGAACTTGCTGGTTTGGCGCAAGTCGACCAGGCCAAATTAGACAGCGACTGGATTAAGAAGTACAACTCCATTCTTACCATTTCAGAGCAAATCGCTACATTTGTAAGCTTAATGCTGGCTCTTGGCGTTCTTTTGATTGTTGGAAACACCATACGCTTGGCTATTTTAAACCGTCGGGAAGAGATTCAGGTGATTAAACTCGTCGGCGCCACCGATGCTTTTATCCGTCGCCCTTTCTTATACGCCGGTTTTTGGTATGGCCTTATCGCAGCTTTATTAGCAGCTCTCATGGTCAACGTGGTGTTCGTGCTATTAAAACAATCAACCAGCCAACTCGCTCAACTTTATAGCAGTGAGTTTTCATTGTTGGGATTGGCGCCTAGCTTCACGCTTGGTTTATTGGTCATTGGTGCTTTACTTGGTTTAATCGGTGCCTGGGTTTCCGTTCGCAAACACCTAAAAGACATTAATCCTCAATAATTTTATTAGCTTTTTATCTTAGTCAGCTATCAGCTTTTTAACTTGCAACTATTTACCGATCAAATAGTCAATATTGATACTATGCATTTGATAGATGGCGTTAAGCTTGATAAAAATAGTCCATCTTTTTTATTAACCCAATATTTTAAGCGAAGGACCCACCATGAAAAAATTAATGACTGGCATCGTCGCCGCAACCGCTTTTGCTTTCTCAAGCGTCTCTTCAGCTGAGCCTGTAGAGTATGAGTTTGATACTGTACATAGCCAAATAATCTTTAAAATTAACCACCTAGGCTTTTCTAATTCTTTTGGTAAGTTCCCAACGTTCCGTGGTGAGCTAACTTTTGATCAGGACGATTGGTCACAATCCTCTACCAACGTTGAAATAAAAGCCGCTTCTATCGATTTAGAAAACAAAAAGTGGAACGATCACATGAAAAATGCTGACTTTTTCCACGTTGAAAAATACTCAAAACTCAGTTTCAAGAGTACCAAGTTAGAGAAAACAGGTGACAACACGGGCGTATTACACGGCGACTTAACCATTTTGGACAAAACACATCCGGTGTCATTGGATTTAACGCTTAACAAAGCTGGTATTCACCCAATGTCAGAACAGCAACATGTCGGTTTCTCAGCCCGAGGCACTATAAAGCGCTCCGAGTGGGGCATGACTTACGGCGTTCCAGCTGTGGCTGACGATGTTCACATCATTATTGAAGTTGAAGCATCGGCTAAATAATTGATCTTCCTAGGTTAGTTTTCGCTCTTACCCAACACTAGCCTAGGAGCATTATCTGCTTGTAACACTTTCGATCAAAGCCCCGTCGATATTGACAATTCTTTACCTGTTTTTTGATCAAAAGGCTGAAACTTTTTGCTATATTTAGCACTCTTATTGACAAAGTGCTAAAAAATTAGCACTCTCGACAAAAGAGTGCTAGTATCAACGTAACTACTAATTTTAGGAGGGGATGAATGAGCAATATCCCAATGAACATGGCGCTAGCGGTACCTACAGGCAGTATTGACGGTTACGTCAGTACGGTCAACGCCATACCTGTTCTCTCCGCTGAAAACGAACAGGCATTAGCGCACCGCTTCAGAGATAAAGAAGATCTCGACGCTGCACGCCAGTTAGTCATGGCTCACTTACGCTTTGTCGTACATATAGCAAGGAGTTACAGTGGCTACGGTTTGCCTCAAGCAGATTTAATCCAGGAAGGTAATATTGGCCTGATGAAGGCTGTGAAACGCTTCGATCCAACCGTTGGCGTACGTCTAGTATCGTTCGCGGTGCATTGGATTAAGGCCGAAATTCACGAGTATGTATTACGTAACTGGCGCATCGTGAAGGTCGCGACAACGAAAGCTCAACGTAAACTGTTCTTTAACTTACGTTCGAAGAAGAAATCGTTGAACTGGCTTAACAATGAAGAAGTTAAAGCTGTTGCGGACGATTTAGGGGTCAAACCTGAAGAAGTTCGCCGCATGGAAGGCCGGTTAAATGCTCGTGATGCTGCTTTTGATGCACCAGCCCAAGAGGATGATGAAGGCGCGGCTTACGCACCAGTCCATTACTTAGAGGCGAGCAATGCTGATCCCGCTCAAGAAATTGAGCAAGAACAGTGGCAGGGTCAACGCGAAGAGCGTTTAATGTATGCTTTGAAGACATTAGATGACCGTAGCCAAGATATCCTGCAGCAACGCTGGTTAGGTGATCAAAAAGCAACTTTGCATGAACTTGCTGATAAATATGGTGTTTCAGCTGAGCGTATACGTCAGCTAGAAAAGAACGCCATGAATAAGATTAAGAACGCGATTAATTAATCGTTTGCTTTATCGTAAGAAGCAGGCTTCGGCCTGCTTTTTTTATGCCCAGTTGGTTTTTATCTTCACTTCAGAGCCAATCAGCAGCTCTAAAAAATGTCTCGATAGTTACTAAATTTGTCACTCAAAAATCCTCTATGTATAAATATTTGACACTTTTTGCCTAAAAAAACACCTATTTTACCTCGTAATACTTGATCCAGTTCACATTTCGTAGCAGTATGAAATACACACAATATATATAAACGCTGAACTGGGGAGGCGCTCAATGACAATGACCAAGCTTATATCCATATTAACTATCTTCCTGTTAGCAGCTTGTGGCGGTGACGAGGGAGCTGAAAATTCAGAAAAAACGGTCAGCAAAGCAAAACGTGATTGCAGTTTAAGCATGGGGTGGGAGTCGCGCGCTCCGTACCAGTTTGAACGCAATGGTGAAATTACCGGTATTGATGTACAAATCTTTAAGCAAGCAGCTGATACCATCAACTGTGACGTGACTTTTGTCGAAAAATCATGGACTGAACTATTAACTGACTTGGAAAAAGGAGAACTTGATGTTCTAGCTGGCGCCACTGTCACGCCGGATCGTGAAGAGTTTGCCAACTTCTCACCCTCTTATCGCGATGAATCATTTACGCTCTTTATCCGTGAAAGCAACAGTTACAATGGCAATACTCTAAGCGGCTTCTTAAGTCGGAGCCAAAAAGTAGGCATCACGAGCGACTATTTCTACGGTAAAGAAGTCTACGAGCTGATGAACCACCCACAATACTCAGATCTTTTTGTGGACTCTAAATCAGGCGAGCAAAGCTTCTTCAATATCCTTTATAGCGAAATTGATGGCGTATTAGCCGATCCCGTTGAAGGCCACTACATCATCAAACGCAAACGCCTTGATGACAAAATCAAAGCATCGAATGTACATATCCCAAGCGATAGTGTGGCATTTATGTTTAGCAAGAAAACGATAAAAGACAAGCAGTTAGAATCACTGCAGAAGGCTATCACAGATATGGTCAATAAAGATCAAATCCAGCAAGTCATCGCTAAATTCTAAATCCAAAGTCTAATGAAGCCGAGCTTGTTGCTCGGCTTTTTTATGTACTTACTTAATACTCGCCACTGTTTGATGTTATAAAATTTTTCCGCTAGACTTCCTGCAGCCCTTAACTTCAATAACAATAACATCACAACGGATAGGATCATGACATCAAGTAACATACTTTCCTTAAGCATTATGTCCTCCTACTGTTGGCTTTCAAAAGATTCTTTAAAACACGCTAACTATCCGTCATCTACACTTAAGTTCTTCGATCTGGAAGATATTTCTCTCAAGCAGATTCCTCCCATAAAACGTAGGCGCCTCAACGGTTTAAGCAAAATGGCCATGCATACTTCGTTAAGTTGTTTGGATAAAACCAATGTGGCTCCAGAGCAGGTTTATACCGTCTTTGCCTCACAACATGGAGAACTCAGCCGAACCGCCAGTATCGTAAATGATATTGTTAATGGTGATGAAGTTTCGCCCAAAGATTTTAGTCTTTCGGTTCATAATTCTTCATTAGGCTTGTTTTCTATTTTTAATAAAAACAAGCAGTTCGGCACGAGTATTGCAGCCGGTAGCAACACTTTCGGCTTTGCATTATTGGAAAGCTATAACCTGCTTAAACGCTACCCTGATGAAACCGTGTTATTAACCTGTTTTGATTTAGAGGTTTCCCAGCCTTTCGATAGCCTACAGCAGCGCCACGATCCGAGTTATAGTCTCTCACTGTTGCTTTCTTTAGATAATACTAGCGGTCAAGAAATCAGCTTTAGCTTTGAGCGTTCTGATAAAGAGGGTCAAGCAGATAAACCTTTAGCCATTGAATTCTTTGAATTTTTACAGGGTGACCAGAGCACAGCACTGTTGCAATCTGCTGATAATAATTGGGAATTCACTAAGAATGCTCTATAGGCTAAATTACATCTGGCGCGTCTTCGCGACAGGGCTTTCTTTTACCGTTTTTGGCTTAGGGGGATTATTCTTATCACTATTTGTATTCCCCGTAATAAAAATTTTTAATCCTGATCCAGACATTCGAAAGCGTAAAGCTCGTTTTTTAATCCATCGCTGCTGGCGTTTTTTCATCAGCTTTATGCAGAGTTTAGGTATTTTCACTTTTGATCTCGAAGCGGCTCGGAAAGAGCTTCAAGGTGTTAAAGGCAAGGTCATTATTGCCAATCACCCAACGTTGATTGATGTGGTAGCTTTGATATCGCTTATTCCAAGAGCCGACTGCGTGGTTAAACAGGGCTTGTGGAATAACTTTTTCTTAAAAAGAGTCGTCCGTGTTGCCGACTTTATTAATAATGATCAAGATGTGAGTAAGCTCATAGAAAACTGTAAAAAGACCCTCGAAGAAGGGTATAATCTAGTCGTATTTCCTGAGGGTACTCGCACAGTTCCTAATCAACCGTTAAAGCTTCAGCGCGGTGCGGCTAATATCGCGATCCGCTGCCAGCAAAACCTTTTGCCGGTGATCATTGACTGCAACCCAACCACATTAACTAAACAAGAAAAGTGGTATCAGATACCATCACGTCGAGCTCAGTTCTCTATGCGTGTGGTCCAGGAGATAAGCATTACTCCGTTCTTGCAAATGGATAAAAGCGAATCAATCGCTGCGAGAAGATTAACGGAGCATATTAAAACAGTGTTTACTGAGGAAATTTCGAAGAATGAGACCAATTGAAAACGAGATCAAAGCGGTCATAATTGAATCACTTGATCTAGAAGATATTAGCATTGATGACATAGACAGCGCTGAGCCATTATTTGGGGATGGCTTAGGTTTGGACTCTATTGACGCACTGGAGTTAGGACTTGCGTTAAAAAAGAAGTTCGACATAAAGCTAGATTCCAACTCTGAAGAATCTAAAAAACACTTTTATTCCGTCAGCACTTTAGCAGACTTCATAGAACAACAAAAAAGGACGGCATAATGGCTAAGTTAGAAACAAAAGACCAGATATATCAACAGCTTGTTGTTATATTGGTAGAAGATTTTGAAGTAGAAGAAGACGACATCAATATCGATGCAAATCTCTACACTGATCTCGATCTAGACAGTATTGATACCGTTGACCTAGTGATCAAGCTCCAAGAGATGACAGGAAAATCCGTTAATCCTGAGACTTTCAAAGCTGTCCGCACCATGCAGCACGTTGTAGACGCAGTTTATGATCTAGTGCACGGCTAATGACTCTTTTGCTCAAAATTGCCATCGCTGTGGTGGTACTGGTTTATCCCATAGCGATCTATTTTGGGCTTCAATACCTTCAGCCTAAATATTTAGCAATCAGTTTAGCAGCCCTAGTCATACTACGAGCACTATTCACTAACAATCAGCTGCTTAAAGCCATCAAAGGCCTTTGGATAGTCATACTGGTCATTGGGCTAACTCTTGCTGGTTTTAGTTACTTTAGTAATACCGATCTGGGTTTAAAACTTTACCCGGTTATTATTACTGGCAGTTTCCTTGCATTATTCAGCTACAGCCTATTCAATCCACCGTCTGTTATTGAACGGCTAGCACGCCTTCAAGAGCCGGAGTTACCACCTGAGGGAGTTCGTTACACTAAGGCAGTGACACAAGTCTGGTGCGGTTTTTTTGTGTTCAACATGGTTGCCGCTCTATATACGGTTTTCTTTACGACAACTGAAGTTTGGGCTCTATATAACGGCCTCATTTCCTACCTACTGATGGGAGCGTTATTTATTTCGGAGCTAGCTTACCGCAAATGGGTTCTACAGAAAGGCGGCGAGTAATGCACGACAGCACAACACCACTCAAACAATTATTAGAACAAGATCGCGAACAACTGGTCGCATTTGAGGGCAAAAAACGCTTTTATCGTCGTGATTTTCAGCGACATGTATCACAAGCAGCCGTGAACCTTAACCAGCTCCCCCATCAAGATTTTTTATTGTTTGCTGATAATACCTATGATTTTGCAGTAAATTTTATTGGGTTAATCATAACGGGCAAAAATATCGTTCTAACCGCTAACACTAAACCTGACTGGCTTAAATCTATTCGCCAGTCCTATCAAGTAGTCATTTCAGATTCTTCTGATGAAGACCATCTATCGGTTACACATTATCTCAATGATGACTCGCATACTCCTGAGCAAGCGACTCCCGACAACGACTCCTTGCGGAATAGCATTTTACAAAGCGCTACTTTGGCGAACACTATTGCTTCGAGCACTGTCCAGTTTTATACCTCAGGCTCAAGCAGTCAGCCCAAAGCTATTTCGAAAAATCTTACGCAGTTATTACTAGAGGCCAGCACCCTGGATAAGCTATTTGGGGCAGGCATCCAAAACAGCAAAGTCTTCGCCACAGTCTCACACCACCATATTTATGGTCTTATTTTTAGGCTACTTTGGCCGCTGCTCTACAAAAAACCGTTTAATACCAGTACCTTGCTTTACCCGGAAGAGTTAGTGGCCGCCAGCCAGCGATACTCCGACATTTGCTTAATTTCCAGCCCGGCCTTCTTATCGCGTCATGATAAGCAGTTAGCCGATATGACGCTAACGCAATGCTTTAGCTCAGGCAGCTTGTTGTCGCTTAAAGCAGCTCAATTAACTCAGCAGCAGTTCAATCTTTATCCCGTCGAGGTATTTGGTAGCACCGAAACAGGCGGCATAGGCTATCGGACTCAAGCCAATAATAATACTGCTTGGAATCTGTTCCCGGGCGTCACAATTGCTGTTAATGAAGAAGGGCGAGCCGAGCTGAGCTCTCCTTATATATCGGCTCCTGAATACCTGGATGATAAAATCAAGATCGTCGGTGAGGAGCAATTTCAATTACTTGGACGTACTGACAGAGTGGTCAAAATTGAAGAAAAAAGAGTGTCGCTGGACGCTCTCGAACAGACAGTCAAACAATCAGAATTGGTCAATGACTGCAAGGTCGTTGTGATACAACAGCATAGAACCTTTATAGGTGCTGTAGTGGAACTCAGCGATAGCGGGCAGGCATTTTTAAATAAGCACTCTAAGCACATGCTCAATCAACAGCTGAAAAACTTGCTAGACTCAAAGTTTGAAGCGGTTGCCATCCCAAGGAAATGGCGCTATTTTGACCACTTACCTTATAATTCGCAGGGAAAGCTACCTGTCGATACATTGATTGCGCTGTTTTGATATGAAATACCCTACCATACTAAGCCATGAACACGCTGGAAGTTCGGCGATACTGCAACTAAAGATAGTACACGAGCTGGATGCTTTCGCTGGACACTTTGATACTTTCCCCATTATCCCTGGGGTTGTTCAAATTCAGTGGGCGCTACACTATTTCCAACAGATCATGATCCCTAAAGATGGTCCAGCGGTATGGAGTATCACCAAAATCTCAGCACTGAAATTCCAACATGTCATCACGCCTGACAGCATCGTTAATTTACAGTTGTCATACGATGAGGCGAGACTTTGTTTAACGTTCAAAGTTAGTAACGATGAACATAACTACTCTTCAGGAAAGCTGTTTTTGGAGAAAAACTAGTCGCTATGCCACCAAACTATTGCATCATTATCCCCAACTATAACCACACCCAATATATTGAGCAGGTTCTGCAGCAGATATCTCAGCAACAGCTGCCGGTTATCATGGTCAATGATGGTAGTAGCGAAGAAACTAAGAGTTTTTTAATTGAAGTTGCCGACAGGTTTCAGTTTGTTAGCTTGATCCACCTTGAGACAAATCAAGGAAAAGGCGGCGCCGTCATTAGGGGGCTCCTCGAAGCTCATCAACAAGGATATAGTCATGCCATACAAGTCGACGCCGATGGTCAGCATGCTATTAAAGATATCCCAAACTTTATTTCATTAAGCCAAAATGCTCCAGAAGCAGTCATTTGTGGTATTCCGGATTACGACGAATCAGTCCCTTTGGGACGACTTATACCGCGCTATATCACTCACTTTTGGGTTTGGGTCGAGACGTTATCTTTTCGCATTAAAGATTCCATGTGCGGCTTCCGTTTATATCCTTTGAGCAGCACCGCTGAGCTGATTCGTAATGCACACATTGGTAAGCGTATGGATTTCGACACTGAAATCTTAGTCAAGCTAGACTGGAAAGCGGTTCCCATCACTAACTTACCCACCAGAGTCACCTATCCAGAGGACGGTTCTTCACATTTTCGTATGTGGCAAGACAACTGGTTAATTACAAAAATGCACACGCGCCTTTTCTTTGGGATGCTACTCAGGCTACCTAAATTAATCGCACGACACTTTACTCAGTCTCCTAAATCTCGCTATGAAAGATAAGCACTGGTCAGCGACTCAAGAGCGAGGTTCAACCTTCGGTATCCAGTTACTCGTTTGGCTGTATCGAATCTTTGGACAATGGCTATTTCGGTTGGTACTGATTCCTGTTATTGCCTACTTTACCCTCACCGGTAACAAAGCAAGACAAGCCTCTTATGAATATTTAAGGCGAGTGAATACCTTTACTCACAACAGCGCCAAAGTCCGTTGGTACCATGTGTATAAACATTTCTATCAATTCGGTATCGCAGCTGTTGATAAAATTCGTGCTTGGCTGGACGACATCACACTCAGCGATGTCACTTTTCATAACTCACAAGTTTTTCAAGAGCTTAGAGATAAGAAACCCCAACAGGGCGCTCTTTTCATAGGTTCCCACCTTGGTAACTTAGAGTTATGCCGAGCCATTGGTGAAAACGACTCAGGCCTAAAGATCAACGCCCTAGTTTTTACTAAACATGCCTTAAAATTCCAAGCCGCGCTGGAAAAATTTAACCCTAACGCTCAGTTAAACTTAGTACAGGTAGATTCGCTGGGTGCTGAAACGGCTATCGAACTTAAAGATAAAGTCGATAACGGTGAAATTGTGATTATTGTGGGGGATCGCACCTCTGTTACCCAGTACGGGCGCGTGAGTTATGCTGACTTTCTGGGTGAATCAGCGCCTTTTTCTCAAGGGCCATTTATCTTAGCCAATGTATTAGACTGCCCAACCTATCTGATCTTCTGTCTTAAGCAGTCAAGTGGCTACCATATCTACTTAGAGCACTTTGCTGACAGTTTGAAGCTCAGTAGAACTGAAAAGGCTCAACAGTTACAATCAATCATCCAGCAGTACGCAAAACGATTAGAATATTACTGCCTTAAAGCACCATACCAATGGTTCAATTTTTTCAAATTTTGGCAAAAAGACGATAAAGCGCACATATCGCGTGATGTAACCAACAAAAACGAGAAGCAATCTAGTGACAACAGCTAAATCAACTATCACTTTTGGTCTTTCAAAGATCACTATTGAAGACATTAATGCGATAACAAAAGGTCAAGCGCAGGTCTCCCTAAGTCCAGATAAAAGCTTTAAAGAGACCATAGAGCAGGGGGCAAATTTCCTCAAAAATTTACTGCAGGAAGACGGTGTTATTTATGGCGTGACCACTGGTTACGGTGACTCAGTTACTGAGCAGGTTCCACTAGCCAATGTTCATGAGCTTCCGCTTCACCTTACCCGATTCCACGGCTGTGGGTTAGGAGATACTTTCTCGGTTGAAGAAACCCGTGCCATTTTAGGCGCTCGACTTACATCCTTAACACAAGGCTATTCCGGCGTGACGTGGGAACTTTTAGAGCAGCTTCAGACGTTACTGAGCCATGACATCATGCCTAGAATCCCACAAGAAGGCTCCGTAGGTGCTAGTGGCGATCTGACGCCTCTATCGTATGTCGCAGCAGTCTTAGTCGGCGAGCGTGACGTTTTTTATAAAGGCGAATTAAGGCCGACAAAAGATGTTTTTGGGGAGCTTAACATTAAGCCCTTAACGCTACAGCCTAAAGAGGGCCTAGCCATCATGAACGGTACTGCTGTGATGACGGCGCTGGCTTGCATCGCTTTTCAACGTGCCGAATACCTTATCCAACTGTGTTCTCGAATTACTGCGTTGTGCTCTACTGCACTCCAAGGCAACAGTGCACACTTTGATGATATTCTCTTTAACGCTAAGCCCCACCCGGGACAAAACCAGGTAGCGGCTTGGATTAGAGATGACCTGAACCATCATAAACATCCGCGAAACTCGAGCAGGCTCCAAGATCGATATTCTATCCGTTGTGCTCCTCATATTATTGGCGCAGTCAAAGACTCTTTACCATGGATGCGCCAAATCATAGAAACAGAACTCAATAGTGCTAATGATAATCCGATTATTGATGGTGCAGGTCAGCATGTTCTGCATGGCGGTCATTTTTATGGCGGTCATATTGCCATGGTCATGGATACTTTAAAAACAGGTATAGCAAACCTTTCAGATTTGATGGATCGCCAAATGGCGTTGTTAATGGATCGCAAGTTCAATAATGGTCTACCAAATAACCTTTCTGCGGCTCCAGAAGGTCGCAAAGCAATTAACCATGGTTTCAAAGCAGTGCAGATTGGTATTAGCGCATGGACTGCTGAGGCACTCAAAAACACCATGCCAGCTAGTGTCTTTTCACGCTCTACCGAGTGTCACAACCAAGATAAGGTCAGCATGGGCACTATCGCAGCACGTGACTGCTTGCGGATAATGCAACTAACCGAGCAGGTTGCTGCTGCCTCATTAATGGCTTCATGCCAAGCCGTACAAATCCGAATTGTTCGAGAAGAGCTTGAGCGCCAGTCTTTATCTGACACTATCAAAAATACTTTGGACGAGGTGTTCGCTGTCTTTGAACTAGTTGATGAGGATCGCCCGCTAGAAGCCGAGCTCCGAAACTTTGTTGCTTTGATACAAGCCCAGCACTGGACAACTTACCAGTAAGGTCGCGTGATGGATAATACAACTCTACAACAACACGCTATAGCCGCTGAATGTTTTGTTGAAGTTCCCTTCTTCGACCTCGATCCCATGCACATTGTCTGGCATGGAAATTACGTCAAATACTTTGAGCAAGCTCGCTGTGAATTGCTGCGTAAGATAAATTATGACTATCCTCAGATGAAGGCTTCCGGTTTTTATTGGCCAATCATCGATATGCGCGTTAAGTATATTAAGCCAGCGAATTTCGGTGATAAGTTGTTATGTATCGCCACTTTCAAAGAGTGTGAAAATCGTCTTAAAATTGAATACATCATTCAGAACGCACAGACTGCTGAAAAGCTTTGTAAGGGTTACACGGTTCAAGTAGCTGTAACGACGACTGACTTTGAAATGCAACTTGTGTCTCCTAACGCACTCCAACAACAACTAGAACATTATATTGCTGATTTATCATGATAAATAAACTCGTCCGAATACTCGCCATACTGGTTATTGCTGCAACAAGCACAGCTTCCTTCTCAAGCGAAGAAGCATCGTGTGACATCAAGCAGCTGATGCAAACAATACAGTCGCAACCTCATCTACAGAGCTTTGAGCAAGAAAAAAACATCAAAGTACTTGCCAACCCCCTGAAGTCTTCTGGTTATTTATTACTGGCAGATCAAGAAGCTGTGGTTTGGCAAACCACCAAACCTATCAAAAGCACCACCGTCATAAGCCCTGATAGCTTTCGTCAGTACAACAAAAAAGATCAGTTAGTGAACATGCCTGCCAACGCTAATAATCAAACTTCACAACTTATTTCCTCGACTTTCCTATCGATATTATCGGGCAAGATTGAGCAATTGAACGACAACTTTGCAGTGAATACCTTTTGCACTAATAGCGAATGGCATATAAGTCTCACCCCCAACAATAAAGATATTCTTCGTTTACTTCACAAGGTTGATATCAAAGGCAAACAACAAATCAATCAGCTTAACTTTGTAGAAGCTAACCAAGATATTACTACAATCAATTTCACTGCTATTGATGATCATACGACCAAAGGCCAACTAGGAGCCTTCCTTGCTGACTAAATACCGTTCCTTTTTGTGGTTATTTTCGGTCTGTATTCTAGGCGCGGTTTTCTATTACCAACTCAACTCTGGTTTACGAATTGAAACCAATATCTTAAAACTGGTTCCGCAAACCGAAGCAGACCCTTTTGCGGAAAAAGCTTTCGAAAAGTTTTCTGACAACAATTTTAAAAAAGTTATCTTTGCCATGAAGTCTGACAATGAAACTGCAACTATCAACTCTGCAAAAGCGTTGTCTTTATCCCTAGAGCAGTCAGGCTTGCTAGAATCTCTAGACTCCCACATCAGTCAAGATGAGCAAGAAGCTATCGGTAAGCTTTATTTCAACCACCGGTTTCACTTACTCAGTAATAGTGATAGAAAAACATTGCGACAAGAAGGTAACCAGCCCTTTATTGATGCTACCCTACAAATGGTTTACTCCCCACTATCGAGTCAACTAATTGCTTTGCTGCCTAACGACCCTTACCTATTGTCTTATCGTTACTTACAAAGTGTCACTGCTATAAACTCAACACATAGCCAGAGAAAAATTGTCGATGACATTACTCTGTATTCGAATCAAAGTGGTACCTATGCTGTAGTAACAGCGACATTAAATACATCACCATTCGACAGTAATTCCCAACAAAAACTGTCGTCTCTGGTAACAGAGTTTCAACAATCCAAAACCGAAACCGAGATACTTTATACCGGCGCCATATTCTATGCGCAGCATGCAGCAGCTTCTGCTAAGTCAGAAATCTCAACCATTGGACTGGGTTCTTTAATTGGCGTCATTGTTCTTTTGATCGTTGCTTTTAAAAGCGTTACGCCGCTTTTCTTAACGCTGACATCGCTCGGGGCTGGAATTTTCTTAGGGTTTACCATGACCCATGCCTTTTTCGGCTCGGTACATGTTCTTACCCTTGTTTTTGGAGCAAGTCTTATCGGCGTCGCTGTTGATTACTCGTTTCATTACTTTGCCAGTGCCAATGAAACGCCTAAACCTTTAACCAAAATTCTCGCTGCAATCAGCTTAGGTCTTATATCTAGCGTCATCGGCTATGCGGCATTGTTCACCACACCTTTTCCAGGCTTACAGCAGATGGCATTATTTTGTGCTACTGGACTTATCGGAGCTTTCTTAACCGTAACACTTTTGTTTGATCAGGTTCCTACTAAGGTCAACAGCCCCAACTGGCTACTATCAAGTTTTATGGGCTTAAGTCGCATCAGTCAAAAACTGAGTCACCCTGTATTTCTACTCCTGCTACTTGCTGCACCTATTTCTGCAGGCTTGCTACTGACGACGGTTAATGGCAACAATGACAGCATTCGTCAACTTCAAGCCATACCGCCACAGCTCCATCAACAAGAAAAAACCATCCAGCAACTCGTTGCCGCTCCTGCAACCAACCAATTCTTCGTGGTAAAAGGAAATACTGAGCAAGAATTGCTGAATAAGCTTCACTCTGTTACTCCTGAGCTTAGCCGTCTAATAGAGCAGGGCGTTATTGATGACTATACTCACTTAGCTCAATTCGTACCGCCACTAAAAGAGCAAACGTCTAACTATCAATTAGTATCTAACTTTATGGATTCTGACTCTCTGTCCGACTTCGTCGATCTCGGACTTGTTACCCACGAACAACTACGGTCGTTAGGCTCGGAATTTGCAACTAGCGAACAAGAATACCTTACTTTAAAGCCCTGGCTTCAATCCCCGCTTGGTCAACGGCTCTCTTATCTCTGGCTTGATCAAATCGATCAGCAGTTCTCCTCTATTATTACGCTGCACAATATTCATCATATAGAGCCTCTTGCCAAACTTGCGCAAAACAATCCTAATTTATACTTCATCAACAAAGTTGATAAGGTGTCGGATATGTTTTCCGAGTACAGAGAACTGACATTAATCATGTTATCAATTGCTATTACAGCGATCTTTTTATTGCTGTCGATCAAATATAATACTCGTATTGCAGGTTATATTGTCTGGGGACCTGTCGTCGCTTCATCACTCGCGATTATTATTAACATACTTATCAATGGTAGCTTTAATTTATTCAGCACCCTGGCCTTGTATTTAGTATTTGGTATCGGTATCGATTATGGCTTGTTTTATGCTGAGTCCAAAGATCGCTCAAAATACATTAGCCTTGCTATTGGCCTTTCTGCCATCACGACCTTTCTTTCTTTCGGTCTTTTATCACTTAGCGAAACTCCAGCCATTCATGCTTTTGGTTTGACCATGTTAACTGGCATATTGACGGTCTTCTTATTGTCACCAATACTTGGCCATCAAATCTATCGAGCAAGGGAGCCCGCTAATGATTAATTCCAACCAAGAGTATGACGTTATCATCATCGGAGCGGGACCTTCTGGGGCTCTTGCAGCCAGTCTGTTGGTGCAAAATAACTTACGAGTGTTGGTCGTCGAGAAACAACATTTCCCTCGCTTTTCTATTGGTGAGAGTCTATTACCGCAATCCATGACGTATCTGGAACAAGCCAACTTACTGTCTGCTGTAGAAGACTGTGCTGAAAAACTCGGCTTCCAATATAAAAACGGTGCTGTTTTTAGCTCGTCTAACCAAGAATCTATTTTCGACTTCTCACAAAAGTTGAGCGACGGTCCCGAGTATACTTATCAAGTCAAACGCGCTGAATTCGATCAGCTCCTCGCACAAAAAGCTCAAGAATTTGGTGCAGACTTTGCTTTCGGCTATGCTGTCAATAGTATCGAGTTTACGCCACAACCGATCCTTAATGTCTCAAATCAAGAAGCACAGAATCAAAAAGGGGCGGGAAAAGTAGCAGATGAACTCAAACTGCGTTGTAAGTTTGTTCTTGATGCTAGTGGCTTTGCACGAGTCTTACCTCGACTGCTGGATCTCGATCTACCCAGTGACTTTCCGGTAAGGAGTTCTGTTTTTGCGCATATTAGCGACAATATCACCGACTCTAGCTTTGATAGAAATAAAATACTGATTGAATCACACCCCGAGCTTCAAGACGTCTGGTACTGGCTGATTCCTTTTTCAGATGGCACAGCTTCCGTTGGTTGTGTTGCTCAACCTCAATTCTTCGATAATATTCGTAGTATCGGAGCATTTGAATCAACTGACTCATTACTTCTTAACTGCATCGAGCAAACCCCACGTTTGAGTTCACTGTTAACGCAGGCTGATATTATTCGGCCAGCACAACAAATCACTGGCTACTCGTCTAATGTGAAACAATTATATGGCGAACATTATGCTTTACTGGGTAATGCAGGCGAGTTTTTAGATCCCATATTTTCTTCAGGCGTTACTATTGCTTTTAAATCTGCGTCCCTAGCTAGCGATTGTTTATTGAAGCAGTTTAATCATCATCCTGTGTGTTGGGAGACAGAGTTTGCACAACCTCTGAAAACTGGCGTTGATACTTTTAAGGCATTTGTTCATTCATGGTATCAAGGTCAGTTACAGCAAATCATACAGTTCCAAGAAGCTCCCCAAAATGTCCGAGAAATGATCTGCTCAGTACTGGCCGGCTACGCTTGGGATAAACAAAATCCTTATAATCAAAGCACACAAAAAAGACTCGATGTACTAGGAGAATTATGCGCCTCTTAAGTCTTACCATCACGCTACTCCTGTTATCGGGTTGCCTGAGTAAATATCAGCACAAAGTTGATCGTGTCTTAATTGCCGACAAGACTTATTACACTTTATTATCGACTATTCCGTTCAGCAATGGCTTAACACTGACTCAAAGTGCCACTGTGACTTATCAAGATGAAAGTCATGATCTGATTTTTCATACAGAAATCACTAACCGTCAATTAACGATGGTTGGCTTAAGCCCAACCGGTACTCGGTTATTTACCATCATGATGCAAGAAGGCACTGTTAATGCTGAGGGCTTTTCTTCCATGATTGATGCGATTAAACCTGAGTACCTGTTAGCAGACCTTCAATTAAGTCTATGGCCACAGGAACAAATAAACCAAAACTTAAGTGGCGCGAATGTTGAGGAAGTTGACTCCTTAACAAGAAGTCTTGTTCAGAATAACGACACCATAATCATTATTCGCTACTCTGAAGAAGAACGTTTTAAAGGTGATATTCAATTTACTCATCACCAAAGAGGTTATAACCTAAGCCTGACACCATTATCCATAGAGTTTTCTAACGATGAGTAATTCAGCTGTGTATCTTAACCATATGGCTCTAATCAACGCGCTTGGTTATCGACACGATGACGTATTAGAGAAGTTATATTCCGGCGACACTAGCGGCATGCAGGATTACTACACAAAGCTTAATAATAAACGCTTTACTGTGGGAACGGTTGCTTTGGAGTTGCCATTAATTCCCGAGTCGCTGGCAAAGCATAATACGCGCAACAACCAATTAGCTTTGCACTGCTTACAACAACTCAAGACCCAGCTGGATGATTACCTTAATAGATACCCCGCACACCGCATCGGAGTCGTTGTCGGTACCAGCACATCAGGCATCGCGGAAGGCGAGCAAGCTCTATCACACCATTTGAAGCAATCATCATTTCCAGCTCAATTCGACTACTCACAGATCCAAATGTCTTCTTGTGCTGAATTTATTAGCGACTACCTCGGTACCAAAGGCCCCACATACGCGGTATCAACCGCTTGCTCCTCCAGTGGCAAAGTTTTAGCCTCAGCTAGGAGCCTTATTGACAATAACCTTTGTGATGTGGTCATCGTAGGCGGCGCGGACTCTTTGTGTGACATGACCTTGAATGGGTTTAACGCTTTAGAGGCGATATCCGAAGACCTATCAGTGCCCTTCAGCGCTAATCGCAACGGTATTAATATTGGGGAGGGTGCGGCACTCTTTATAATGAGCCGCGAGCCAAGTGACATTCAACTACTCGGTGTTGGTGAATCCTCTGATGCCCACCATATTTCGGCCCCGCACCCTGACGGTGATGGTGCAGCCTCATCGATGCAGCTCGCGCTACAGGATGCCAAGCTATCTGCCGATGATATTCATTACCTCAATCTTCATGGTACTGGCACTGAGCTAAACGACTCGATGGAGAGTCGTGCGGTAAACACTGTATTGACCTCAAACACTCCATGCAGCTCTACTAAACCACTTACTGGGCACACACTAGGCGCTGCTGGAGCCACTGAACTCGCTTTTTGTTGGTTGATTCTACAACATCAGACTCAGAAACTATTGCCTAAACATTGTTTTGATGGGTCTTATGACGACTCACTGCCAGCTATGCATCTCATTGATAACCAGCAACCTTACTCGTCCATTGAAACTGCCATGAGTAATTCTTTTGCCTTTGGTGGCAATAATGTCAGTGTTATAATTGGCCGCAACAAAGTGTAGTCTTATGCAAAATACTATCAACACAGAGCTAAAGAATAGCATCGCATCAATACCCCTATCAGAGTTGCTGCCACATTCTGAGCCAATGATACTGATCACTCGTATTGTCGACTTTAGCCAACAAACCCTTCGTGCTGAGGTCGATATTAGTCCTGATTCGCATTTCTATGAAGACCATCACCAAGGTGTGCAAAGTTTCTTCACTATTGAGTATATGGCACAGTCTATCGCGGCTTTAGCAGGGGTCAGATCTCATTTAAACCAAGAAGCTGTTAAGTTAGGATTTTTGTTAGGCACCAGAAAAATGCAGTTGCATAAATCGCTTCTTGAAACTGGCCAAACGTACCAGGTAGAGGTTGAAGAGCTTTTTATGGATGACTCTGGACTGGGTGCTTTCCAATGTTCAGTAACTTGCAAAGACGACGTTATCGCTGAAGCAAAGCTCAGCGTTTTTGAAACCAATGATGAAAACCAACTTTTAACTAACTAGATATTTGATTATGAGCAGACGCGTATTAGTAACAGGCTCAAGCCGTGGGATCGGCAAGAGCATCGCCTTACAGCTAGCCAACGATGGTTTTGCGGTCACAGTCCACTGCCGTTCAGGCATTGATCAGGCTGAAGCCACTGTCGCTGAAATCCAGTCGCAAGGCGGCTCTGCTCATTATCTACAGTTTGATATCGCTGACCGTGAGCAGACGCGCCAAGTATTAGAAGCTGATGTCGACACTCACGGCGCCTTTTATGGCGTCGTTTGTAACGCAGGCATCACCCGTGACGGCGCTTTTCCTGCGTTGACTGATAGCGATTGGGACGATGTCATCCATACCAATCTTGATGGCTTCTATAACGTGGTTCAGCCCTTAGTGATGCCGATGGTACGCAAAAAACAAGGTGGGCGAATCGTCGCCATGTCCTCAGTATCCGGCGTTCTGGGAAATCGTGGCCAAGTCAATTATAGCGCTTCTAAAGCAGGGCTCATTGGCGCAACCAAAGCTTTAGCCGTTGAATTAGCTCGCCGCAAGATCACCGTAAACTGTGTTGCTCCAGGCTTAATTGAAACGGATATGATTGATGACGAAATCACTCAAGAAGCCATGAAAGTTATTCCTGCCCGCCGCATGGGCAAGCCAGAGGAAATTGCAGGGCTTGTAAGTTATTTATTCTCTGATACCGCCGGCTATCTTACCCGTCAGGTTATTTCCGTGAATGGGGGTATGGCGTAATGAATCGAGTGGTTGTCACTGGCATGTCTGGTATTACCGCCTTTGGTGATAACTGGACATCCATTTCGGAACAATTAAAGCTAGGCAACAATGCTGTTCGGTTTATGCCTGAGTGGGATCAGTGTTCAGGACTTCGCACGAGCCTTGCCGCCCCTGTTGATTACACATTCCCTAAACTCCCTCGGAAAAAAATTCGTAGTATGGGGCGTGTTTCCTTACTCGCCACCTGTGCAACCCAGAAAGCATTAGAGCAAGCAGGCTTGTTAGAACATGACACGCTAACCAATGGCGACACCGGTATTGCATACGGGTCTTCGTCTGGTAGCACTCGAGCCATTCCTGTCTTTGGCGACTTGATCAAAGGCGGCCCCATGACAGGCTTCACGTCAACGTCTTACGTTGAAATGATGAGCCATACCGCTCCCGTCAATATGGGCGTCTTTTTTGCCACTAAAGGTCGCATCATTCCAACCAGTAGCGCTTGTACCTCCGGCAGCCAAGGCATTGGCTATGCTTACGAGGCCGTTAAATATGGTCAGCAAAAAGTCATGATTGCTGGTGGCGCTGAGGAGCTGTGTATTACTCAAGGTGCCGTTTTCGATTCTTTGTTTGCAACCTCAGTCAACAATAACTCTCCACAATCAACTCCACGTCCTTTTGATAAAGATCGTGATGGTTTAGTGGTAGGAGAGGGTGCCGGTACTTTGATCCTAGAAGAGTATGAACATGCGAAAGCTCGTGGCGCGACAATTTTAGCGGAAGTCGTTGGTTTTGGTTGTAACTCTGATGGCGCTCATGTCACTCAACCACAAAAAGAAACCATGTCAGTCGCAATGCAACTTGCCCTAAAGAACGCCGACCTCACTCCTGATGATATTGGCTATGTTAATGCTCACGGCACAGCTACCGACCGAGGCGATGTGGCGGAAAGCCATGCAACACGTGAGGTTTTTAAACGAGATATTCCCATCAGTTCGCTCAAAAGTTATTTTGGCCACACCTTAGGCGCCTGCGGGGCGATAGAAGCTTGGCTCTCTATCGAAATGATGCGCAATAACTGGTACGCACCAACGGCTAACCTGAGTAATATCGATCCTGACTGTGCTGAACTTGACTATATTGTTGAGAATGATCGTCATATGGATCACCAATACATCATGAGTAACAACTTTGCCTTTGGTGGGATTAACACATCAATTATCTTTAAGCGGGTGTGACCTAGACCAGTCGACTAGTCCATCACACCCATCTGACGTTTAATATCCAGAATATCCGAATGAATGGATTCTTTCGATACGCCACGATCGAGCAAGTCTTGATAGACCGACATTACCATAGGCTCTGAACCACCGACATAAATATCCATGTTCGTGATATCGTCGTAATCAAGCATGAAAGCGTGATGCACAAAACCTTTACGACCTTGCCACTCTTCATCCAGTCCTGACAGTACTGGCTGATAAGTGAAATTCTTAAACTTCTCAGCCCACTCCTGTGGCTCTCGATGCAAGTATAAATCCGGCGAGGTTTGCGCCCCCCAGTATAAAATTAGCTCGCGAGGGTTATCTTCTCGTAAGGCTGTCTTGATGATCGAGTGAAAGGGCGCAAATCCAGTGCCACCAGCGATAAACACAGCAGGGCGCTGGCTCTCAGTTAATAAGCATTCGCCCTGAGGCATTTGAACCCGAACTTTATTGCGATGCTTTAGCTGGCTAACAATTTTGTCCGCTTCGTCGTGACCTGGTAAACGACGGATATGCAATTCCAATACATCTTGTAATGGTGAGCTAGCAATTGAAAAAGGGCGCAAAGAGCCATCTTCCAACTCCAGCATCAAGTACTGTCCCGCTTGATAAGGCGGCAGCTTTCCCTCAGTCGGCTCCAGCTCTACCCAATACACATCGCGTCCCATACGACGCACTAATGAAACTTGGCACTCTACGAATTGCACTTCAGTCTGTTCGGTCATACAACCTCAATTATTCTTCGTTATCTGTTGGTTCGAGTCCTAGCTCGTCCCACATCGTATCGACTTTATCTTTTACTGCCTGGTCCATGACAATAGGCTCGCCCCACTCACGATCAGTCTCGCCCGGCCACTTATTAGTCGCATCAATGCCCAGCTTTGACCCAAGCCCAGACACGGGTGACGCAAAATCTAAGTAATCAATCGGTGTATTGTCCACCATTGTACAGTCACGCGTCGGATCCACTCGAGTCGTCATGGCCCAGATCACATCTTTCCAGTCACGGGTATTGATATCATCATCGACCACAATCACAAACTTGGTGTACATAAACTGGCGCAAGAATGACCATACCCCCATCATCACCCGCTTAGCATGACCTGGATATTGCTTCTTCATCGAAACAACGGCCAAACGGTACGAACAGCCTTCAGGCGGTAAGTAAAAGTCGGTAATTTCAGGGAATTGCTTTTGCAAGATCGGTACGAAGACTTCATTTAAAGCCTCACCCAAGATAGCAGGCTCGTCCGGCGGGCGGCCTGTATAAGTAGAATGATAGATTGGATTAGCACGTTGAGTCATGCGCTCGACGGTAAACACAGGGAAACTATCAACTTCGTTGTAGTAGCCCGTGTGATCGCCATAAGGCCCCTCATCCGCCATCTCGCCTGGCTCAATATAACCTTCTAACACAAACTCAGCCGAAGAGGGCACCTGTAAATCATTGCCGATAGATTTCACTACTTCGGTCTTTTGCCCACGCAATAAACCTGCAAAGGCATATTCACTCAATGTATCTGGTACTGGCGTAACCGCACCCAAAATCGTTGCCGGATCAGCACCAAACGCCACTGACACAGGGAAGCGTTCACCGGGATGTTTCTCGCACCAATCTTTAAAGTCCAGAGCTCCACCGCGATGCGCTAACCAACGCATGATGAGCTTATTCTTACCAATCACCTGCTGACGGTAAATGCCTAAATTTTGACGCTTCTTATTCGGACCTTTAGTGACTGTTAGGCCCCAAGTCATCAGTGGCGCCGCATCACCTGGCCAGCAGGTTTGCACAGGGATGCTGGTTAAATCGACCGCATTACCCTCAATCACTATTTCCTGACAAGGCGCTTTTTTCACCTGTTTAGGCGACATATTCATGACTTTTTTAAATACTGGCAACTGTTGCCAAGCATCTTTAAAGCCCGAAGGCGGCGTCGGCTCTTTTAAAAACGCCAACAACTCACCCAATTCACGCAACTCCTGTAAATCCTCTTTACCCATCGCCAAAGCTACACGACGAGTCGTTCCAAACAAATTACCCAGCACAGGCACTGAATGGCCTTTAACATTTTCAAAAAGAATCGCCGGCCCGCCAGCACGTAAAGTCCGATCGCAAATCTCCGTCATCTCAAGATTCGGATCGACCTCCATCGAGACACGTTTAAGCTCGCCCATTGATTCTAGTTTTTCGATAAAATCACGCAGATCTTTGTATTGCATGGGATTGGGAGTTGTTTGGTATTGAGGGTATTTTAGCAGATTGGTTTAGATTTCTATATCGAATGTAGGACTTTCTTGGTTACTCTATTATAACGATAGTATTTCTAATGTTCATTTTTTGACGAGCAAAAAACGAACCAAAAAACTCGCCCCAAAAGTTAGGTTCTTCGAACTACCTTCATGATTCAAAATTATTAATCGCCGCGCCACGGGCATTCCTTTCAGTCACCACGAAACCTCCTGTTTCGTCTTTGCTAAATTGGGCTATCTCCCTAAAGGGATTTCCTTTGGTCACGCTCCCAATTTACCCTATAATTTTGAATCACTCAGCTAACTTTTACGGTGTGATTAACTATTCTTCAGCTTTCCACTCAACATCAACTAGCTCCCAAGATTCAGCCCTTCTGCCTAAATTCGAAACACTTTCTGAAACTCTAATATTTACGGATTTTACTATTGGCGAGATTTTAACGTTTTCTATACAAAACTTATAATTCATCATTCGAGAACTATATGCTTTTGGTTCTAAATATTGATTACACCATGAACGGCTATTAGTACTTTTATAAATTGTTGATTGATAGATTGAAGCAGTCTCCGCTTCAGAAAATAATTGGTTCTCAACCTTACCAACCCCCACTGATAGCGCACAGAAACTGGCAAGAGTTCCCATTAGCGGAGCTCCAAAATAGACTAGAAATATATTTAAAATCCACTTAAATGAGTACTTTTTTATTTTGTTTTTAGGTATCCAAACACGGTATTGATAACGATAAACCGTAATTGTTAGGAGCGCCCCTAGTATGATGGACAGACAAAAAGACAGCTTTGCCCACCATTGAGATGGCACAAAGTCATGAGAAAGCGAGTAACAGAAAAGTAGCCCTACTGGGATAGCTATTGAAAATAAAATCCATTTATCAAATTTTGACACTATAGAACACCTATATTAATCCTTCATGAAGATTGAGCCTAGGGCCCTAATTTTAAAAGCTTATTTCAAGATCTAAGCTAAAAATATTCCTAGAAAATGATTTTTTAGAAATCTTGCGAGGGCACTTTTAACGCAGCTACATATGGCGAAAAATATAGATTTTTCTTTCTAGGCGAGGCGTAGAAAGGTTTTTAATAACGAGTTTACAATAAGTAAATGAGGAAATTAAAAACCTTGCTACAACAATGCATAGGAAGAAAAAGATTATTTTTACTTTTTCATCGAGGTGAAGAACTCGTCGTTAGTCTTCGTCATCGCCATCTTATCGATCAAAAATTCAATCGCGTCTAACTCGTCCATTGGGTGTAGGATTTTGCGTAAAATCCACATTTTCTGAAGTTCTTCTTGAGACGTTAGTAAATCTTCTTTACGTGAGCCTGAGCGGTTGAAGTCAATCGCTGGGAATACACGTTTTTCTGAGATTTTACGAGACAGGTGCAATTCCATGTTACCGGTACCTTTGAACTCTTCGTAGATGACTTCGTCCATCTTCGAACCAGTATCAACAAGCGCTGTAGCGATAATCGTTAAACTGCCGCCTTCTTCAATATTACGCGCTGCACCGAAGAAACGTTTTGGACGTTGTAGGGCGTTGGCGTCGACACCACCGGTTAGTACTTTACCTGATGATGGTACAACGGTGTTGTAGGCACGAGCTAAACGTGTAATCGAGTCGAGCAGAATAATGACGTCTTTTTTGTGCTCAACCAACCGTTTTGCTTTTTCGATAACCATTTCGGCGACTTGTACGTGACGCGCGGCAGGCTCATCGAAAGTTGAAGCAACTACCTCACCTTTTACCGAGCGTTGCATTTCAGTTACTTCTTCCGGACGTTCGTCAATCAGAAGTACAATTAGCATACACTCAGGGTGATTGTACGTAATCGACTGGGCGATATTCTGCAACATCATGGTTTTACCGGCTTTTGGCGGCGAAACAATTAATGCCCGTTGACCTTTACCAATTGGCGCTGCTAAATCGATAACACGCGCAGTAATATCTTCCGTCGAACCGTTACCACGCTCCATGCGCATACGATCGTCAGGGTGTAGCGGTGTTAAGTTTTCGAATAAGAGTTTACGGCGGGAGTTTTCTGGGCTGTCGTAGTTAATTTCTGCGACTTTTAGTAGGGCAAAATAGCGTTCCTGATCTTTAGGTGGGCGTATTTTGCCGAAAATGGTATCACCCGTTCGTAGGTTAAAGCGTCGGATTTGGCTTGGCGAGACGTAAATATCGTCCGGACCTGCTAAATAAGAGCCTTCTGCTGAGCGTAAAAAACCGAAACCATCCGGTAAGATTTCTAAAACTCCACCACCAAAGATATCTTCGCCGCTTTTGGCGTGATTCTTAAGTAGTCCAAAGATGATGTCCTGTTTGCGCATACGCGCCATGTGCTCGAGACCGACAGCTTTAGCCATCTCAGACAGTTCTTGAGCGGATTTCTGCTTTAATTCTGTAA
>Ga0208833_1000073_pt1 | contig 28348 bp, 30 predicted proteins | sample DeeseametaMP1788_FD_184181 | JGI IMG/M metagenome (GOLD analysis project Ga0208833, IMG submission 184181) | Marine microbial communities from the Deep Pacific Ocean - MP1788 (SPAdes) | ecosystem: Environmental > Aquatic > Marine > Oceanic | place: North Pacific Ocean | collected 2011-05-03 | reverse complement strand
CGGCATCGAGAAGTCGACCTGAATCGTACCACACTGCCAATGACGCTCTAAGCAGTCCTTCAATGTGAACTCAAGCTTCGGGCCATAGAAGGCACCTTCGCCTGGCTGGTATTCGAATTCAATGTTGTTCGCTTTGAGGGCATCCGCCAATGCCGCTTCCGCTTTATCCCACACTTCATCCGAACCGACACGCTGCTCTGGACGAGTTGACAGTTTCACGATGACGTCGGTAAAGCCGAAATCACGATAAACGTCATACAACATCTCGATAAACTTCGAGACTTCTTCCTGAATTTGGTTTTCAGTACAGAAAATGTGTGCATCGTCCTGAACAAAATTACGCAAACGCATGATGCCGTGCAAAGCGCCCGACGGCTCATTACGGTGACATGAGCCAAATTCCGCCATACGCAACGGTAAGTCACGGTAGCTTTTTAAGCCTGAGTTATAAATCTGTACGTGGCACGGGCAGTTCATTGGCTTAATCGCATAGTCACGCTGATCCGATTCAAGCGTAAACATATCGTCGCCAAACTTATCCCAGTGACCTGACTTTTCCCACAAGCTACGATCGACGATTTGTGGCGTCTTCACTTCTTGATAATCGTGTTCTTTCAGGCGATCACGAATGTACTGCTCAAGTGTTTTGTAGATTGACCAGCCCTTGTCGTGCCAGAAGATCATGCCTGGCGCTTCTTCTTGTAAATGGAACAGGTCTAAAGCCTTACCAATCTTACGGTGGTCACGCTTTTCCGCTTCCTCAAGACGTCTTAAGTAAGCTTTTAATTCTTTCTTGTTGGTCCAAGCCGTACCGTAAATACGCTGCAACATTTCGTTATTGGAATCGCCACGCCAATATGCACCCGCAACCTTCATTAACTTAAAGGCTTTCAGTTTTGAAGTGCTAGGAACATGTGGGCCACGACATAAGTCGATAAAGTCACCTTGGCGATATAACGATAGCGCCTCATTGCTTGGGATCGACTCAATAATCTCAGCCTTATACTCTTCACCCATGTTACGGAAGAAAGCAACCGCTTCGTCACGTTCCATTTCGGTACGTTCAACCTGAAGGTTTTCTTTTGAGATTTTCTCCATCTCTTTTTCGATGGCACGAAGATCATCTTCGGTAAACGGCTTTTCTGTCGCAAAGTCATAGTAGAAGCCATGGTCAATCACAGGACCAATGGTTACTTGGACATTGTCGAAAAGGCGTTGAACCGCTTGCGCTAACAAGTGTGCAGTCGAGTGACGGATAATCTCTAAGCCGTCTTCATCGCGCTCAGTGATAATCGCCAGCTGTGCATCAGAGTCCATAACATAGCTGGTATCAACGAGCTTACCGTCAACCTTGCCAGCTAAAGCAGCTTTGGCTAAACCAGGGCCAATATCGTTCGCTACATCATGTACAGAAACGGCTTTATCAAACTCGCGTTGACTTCCATCAGGTAAAGTAATTACAGGCATTGCAAATCTCTCTGTTCGAATATAAGCCCTACGAATGGCCTATTATTCAATGAATGATTAAATTAATTCGTATTTTATCGTCAAAATCCGCTCTACCCAACGGTATTTCAGGGGGTTTGACAAAAAATTAAGACAAGTGGTCGATTATGGTGGAATTAGTGAAATATGCAAGAGATCACAGCAAATATTCTTGCTTTTTAAAGGGGGTAAGGTAACTTTTAAGGATGATTAATTCTTTAAAGGGATCCCTTAATGTCAACCATCAGCCTTAATGCCCAATGTTTGTGCAAAAAAGTCAGTGTACACGCTACTGAAGCCAAGCCCCACGTCGACTCCTGCCACTGCTCCATGTGTCGCAAATGGTCCGGCGGGCCACTGTTAGCGCTAGATTGCGGTTCAAACGTTAGCTTTGAAGGAAAGGAACACATCAAAACCTTTGATTCATCAGAATGGGCTGAACGTGGGTTTTGCTCGGGCTGTGGCACCCACCTCTTCTACCGACTTAAACAGGCAAATCAATACATCATGCCAGCGGGATTGTTCGATAGCCTGGATAATTTAGACAGCGCTGAATTCACCACCCAAATATTTATCGATGAAAAACCTCGATATTATGACTTCGCCAACCAAACCAAAATGATGACCGGCGAAGAAGTGTTTGCGGCTTATAGCCAAGAGTAAATGCTAGGCAGATAACAACGTATTAATTTCGCTGATAATGTTCTTAATTCGGTTAGGGAGCACCTTGTTACGTCTCTGACAGAGGTATAACGCCTCACTCACAGGGGTGCTTAGCTCATATGCCGTTATCAAGTCTTGAGATTGAAATGCCTTAACGGCATGTTGGGGCAATACTGTAAAACCAAGCCCTTTGCTCACAGGTTCTAGAATCAAGTGGATTTGGTTAATACGGCCTGACTGCTTAAGCTGGCTGATATGTTCAAACTCAGGAAAGTTTTTACTCAAAAGCTGACGAGCGTGGTGCTCACCATCAGGGTGATTGATAAACCCCAGAGCTTGCAAGCTTTTCCAATCAACCTGTTGAGCCGTACTGGGAGTGACTAACAATAGCGGTTCGCTTGCAACCTGCTTGGAAACAACCCACTCAGTGTCTATGGGTATTGTTGCCAAACCAATATCAATCTTATCCTCAATCAAAGCCTGCTGAATGTCATCGTTCGGCGCAAACCGGTAATCAAATACCAACTCAGGGTGGCTTTGCTGCAAACACAATAGCTCAGGGTAAAGTAAAGTCCCGACACTGCCCGGCGACATTAACCGCACTTGACCTGCGAACTCCGGATCAGACTTTATCTTCAGTTCTATCCCATCAAGCTTTTCAAGCAGCTCTTCAGCCTCAGCCAACAATAACTGTCCGCTTTCTGTCAATGTGAAGCCTTTACCCTCTCGGAGTAACAGCTCTGAATTAAGAGCTTCCTCAAGCTTTTTCACATGCTGGCTGACTCCGGACTGCGTCATGTGCAAACGCTCAGCCGTTTTAGTGAAATGTTTTTCATCGGCTAAAACACAAAATGTCTTAAGCCACACCATATTAATCATAATAGACCACAATCATAACGTAAAATTATTATTCCAATGACAAATCATAATTTAACATGATTGCTCGTGCGACGTAAACTAGCCTCACATTAAAGACATGAGGAGTAATTATGAACTCTGTATACCCTAGAACATTTTCTCACATCGGTATCTCAGTACCTGACTTAGAGGCCGCCGTAAAATTTTATACTGAAGTACTGGGCTGGTATAAAATCATGGAGCCGACCAAGATTACCGAAGACAAGAGTGCCATTGGTGAAATGTGTACTGACGTATTTGGTCCAGGCTGGGGAAGTTTCAACATTGCCCACCTCTCGACTGGCGATCGGATTGGCGTTGAGTTATTCGAGTTCAACAACCAAGAAAATCCCGAGGATAACTTTGAGTACTGGAAAACAGGGATATTCCACTTCTGTGTTCAAGACCCCAACGTTGAAGAGCTGGCAGAAAAAATTGTGGAAGCTGGCGGCAAAAAACGCATGGAAAAACCAAGATACTATTATCCAGGAGAAAAACCATACCGCATGATTTATATGGAAGATCCGTTCGGTAACATCCTAGAAATCTACAGTCACAGTTATGAATTGATTTACAGTGAAGGCGCTTATTAATTAGATAAGTCTGTAACGGCCTAGATTAGATCTAGGCCTTTATAGCCCTTAACTTATTTAACGCTTTAACTTACAACGCTTGTCCAGCACGGGAAATTAACTCTAAAACTTACGCTGTACACTGGTGTGCAGGGTAATACCAAACATTGAGTATTTTCTGTTCTTTCAATTCGTAGATTGCAACGCTACATTGGCTTTTCTCTTTACCCTCTGACGACCAAATAGCTTTCTCGACCGTATGAACAAAATCACCACTTCCCTGAATACTGAGTATTTCAGATCGCCCATGGTTACCATTAGCAAAGAAACCCTGAATTGCCTTGCTTAACTGCTCTTTACCCGCAGTAATGATTGAAAGCTTTTTTGACTCCACACTCATCCAACTCACATCAGAAGTCGTAAGATCTAACATCCCCTCAAGATCCTGCTGATTATAAGCTTCCACAAAACTCTTAACGACTTGGGTTTCAGACTCGTTAGCTTGGCTTAATGGGGAAATAAGCAAACCAATTAACAATACAATACTTTTCATACTCTACCCTCATTAAACACTTTTATTCTCAGTTCCCTCGCCGGGTGTGATAAATAAAGCTTTAGTCGATGTTTCGGTTCGAGCGGTATGCCATGTATTTTTGGGAACAACCACATAGTCACCTTGCTCGCGTAGTTCTACGTCTTGATGCTCGCCATCAATATCCAATACAAATGTAATTCGCCCAGAAAGTAGCACAACGACTTCATCGCCTTTGGGATGAATCTCCCAAGAACTCCAGTCCTCTGAAAACTCATACATCGAAACGAGCTGATGACCTTTGAAGTTATTAAAGTTTTCATCAAGTTCTTGATAGATAGAAGGGGTTACTGTCACTTTCTCGACAGTTTGGTTAGGCTTTAATACTGCGAAGACTTTTTCTAAGTTATTTACTGGGGAAGACATAGTATTTCTTAATGATCAGCACTAATTTGAATACTAATATCCCCTTCATTAGCCCAAACTTCAAATTCAATTGGCCGACAGCAGACCTGGCAGTCCTCAATATACTCTTGATGCTGCACTGAATCATCGATCAATATCGTAATGACCTCACCGCAATAAGGGCAAGAAATATCTCGTTCTATTAGCTGATTAATCATGTAACAACTTTTTCATACAAAACCTAGTGCTGACCCAACACTAATCGAATAAGTAAACCAATACAGGTCAAGGCTAACACGCCACCTAACCAGAGCCCAACAAACCAGAGCGCTTTCTTCCACCCTGGTTTGTTAGTTGCATCTAGCTCATCGTTCTGTTTGTCGTTTTTATCATTAACCATTAATGATATGCCTCGCCTTCTTTAACTTTGCCTCTAAATACCCAGTATGCATAAGTGGTGTAAGCTAGAATAATCGGCAACAAGAATGCTGAACCAACGAGTAGGAATTTCAAACTAGAGTCTGGGGCTGCGGCATCCCATATACTGACCGACGGCGGCACCAGGTTCGGGAAAAGGCTAATCGCTAGGCCAATATAACTCAGCAAGAATAACGATATGGATAACAAAAATGGGCTAACGTCGCGCTCTCTTTTAAGCGTAATAAACAAACTCACGCCGACGATGAACACCAATACAGGCACTACAAATAAGTAATAAATATTGGGCGCATCAAACCAACGGTGTAGGTACTGCTGCTCGATGAAAATCATCCACAAACTGATCAGGCCAATAAAACCAAACGTCGCGATTCCCGCTATTTTAGCGATGCCACGAGACTGCTTTTGTAAGCTGCCTGTCGTTTTCATATTAAGCCAAGTCGAACCCAGCAATACGTAGCCAACAACCAGCGCAATACCTGTGGTGATACTAAACGGCGTCAGCCAATCCCACCAGCCGCCAGCATAAGCTCGGTTTTCGACCGTAATGCCTTGTACTAACGCGCCTAGCGCAATACCTTGGCATAAAGCTGCAACTAGCGAGCCAATGGCAAAACCTTTATCCCACAAATGCTGCGATTTACGGGCGCGCCAGTGAAACTCGAAAGCCACGCCGCGGAAGATTAGACCTAACAGCATCAAAATAATCGGCATATAAAGCGCGGGCAAAATAATGGCATAAGCCAGTGGAAAGACGGCAAATAAACCGCCACCACCGAGCACCAGCCAGGTTTCGTTACCGTCCCAAATTGGAGCGATGGTATTCATCGCAGTTTCTTTATCTTCCTTCTTTTTAATGAAGGGAAACATAATGCCAATACCGAGATCGAAACCATCAAGGATAATGTAGGCCAGCACGGCAAACGCAATCAAGCCGGCCCAAATCAATGCATAATCAATCATGATTTATCCTCCTCATCGCTACCCTTTTCATCGCTTGCCTCATGAGGTAAGCGATTTGACAAGGTAACGGCTGACTGAACTTTGCTTTCTTCATCCGATAACTCACCCCGCTCACCGGGACGAACCCTCATCAAACGTAAGGTGTAAACAATACCAGCTCCAAACACCAGTATGTAAACAATCACAAAGATTGCGAGCGATGCTGCAACCGCTGGCGCATCTAGCGGTGAGTGTGAATCGTAGGTTCTGAGTAAGCCATAAACCGTGTAGGGCTGACGACCGACCTCAGTCACAATCCAACCAGCGATGGTGGCGACTACGCCCGATGGCGCGAACCACACCGCCGTTTTGAGTAAGAAGCGATTGTCATAAAGTTTGTTTCGCCAGCGTAAAAACAGACTGAATAAACCGATGGCGATCATGCCCATGCCAATAGCTACCATGAGGCGGAAGCTGTAGAAGACCCACTTAGTATTGGGGCGGTCTTCTTTAGCAAACTGATCAAGCCCCACCAGCTCGCCATCCATGTCATGAGTTAAAATAAAGCTCGCCATTTTAGGAATCTCAATCGCGTAATCCACTCGCTCTTCTTCGTCATTCGGAATGCCGAATAGAATCAGCGGCGCGCCATTTTGCGTTTCATAGTTACCTTCCATCGCAGCGACTTTTGCGGGCTGATGCTCTAGCGTGTTAAGACCATGCAAGTCACCGATAAATAACTGTATCGGTGCGACAATCGCCGCCATCCACATTGCCATGGAAAACATCAGTCGTGCGGTTTCGTTCTTGACCTTTTCTTTGCGCTCTTTCAGCAGATGCCATGCAGCCACACCACCGACTAGGAATGCCGTGCTTAAGAAAGCCGCTGTCGTCATGTGAGCTAAGCGATAAGGGAAGGACGGATTAAATACGACCTCGAACCAATCTTCCGCAATAAACTGCCCGACTTCGTTGTAAGCGTAGCCTGTAGGCGTTTGCATCCAGCTGTTCACACTTAAAATCCAGAAAGCTGACATCAAGGTACCGATTGAAACCATCAGGGTGGCAAAAAAGTGAAGCTTTTTACCCACTTTATCCATACCAAACAACATCACGCCCAAGAAACCCGCCTCCAAGAAAAAGGCAGATAACACTTCATACCCCATCAAAGGGCCTAGAATCGGGCCAGTTTTGTCTGAAAACACACTCCAGTTGGTGCCGATTTGATAACTCATGACCACACCGGAAACGACGCCCATACCGAAAATAATCGAGAAGATTTTTAACCAATACTTAAAGGCAGTAAGATAAATTTTCTTATTGGTTTTAAGCCAAAGGGCTTCAAGAACAGCAAGATAAGCAGCGAGACCAATGGACAGGCCGGGAAAGACGATATGAAACGCAATTGTAAACGCAAACTGTATCCTCGCGAGGAGTACAGGATCGAGGAACTCCATCGATTACCTCCTTAATCACAGGCGACTCTATGTTATTAAGCGCTGCAAAGGATAGTCACAGCCACTGCATAACAAAGTATTAAGAGTTCATGACAAAACCATTACGAATGGTGTGTCTTTATACTAGCGTGGTCGGGCCTTTTATCAAGAAGAATTCGCAGGATATTTAGTATGGGAAGCAAAGGTTTTGATTAGATTTAGTAATCACCATTTAGGTGCTTAATTATTGAAGGGTTAGGCTAATTCCCTAACCCTCACCAATTTGGCGTGTAAAACTATTGGTTATCAGCTTCTTGAATCATTCGAACCAACTCAGATTGGTTTTCCAAAACTAATTGCTCCCCTAACTGCATCCCCTCTTCCATTAGCGTAGTGGTTAAAAGGGCAACTTTCTGGCCAGTCTGGGTTGAGTAAAAATCATTAATATCTTCAATTTCAGCTTGCGTAAAGTTTTTCGCATACAACATGGCAAAGCGCTCTTTCACGTCTTCCCAACGGACATACTGGTCATAAAAGTCTAAAAATGTTTGTCTGTAACGAGCCATACTTGGGTTCATTTTGAGTTGAGCATCGATCCCTGTTTCTAAAGCGCTCGAAAACTGCTCACCCATCTTCATCGTGTTAAGCAGCTCCAATGCTGCATCTTTATGGCTTTGTGAAATATCATCAGAAGCGCTAACTGCGCCAACAAAACCCAGTAAAAACAACCCAATCAATAAATTTTTCATTATAGTTCCTTTTCGTTATTACAATAATTTAGCTTCCAAACCACTGCTTAAAGCCGTCGCTGTTCAAATAGCCACGCAAACCAATTAAGTATATCACCACAAATAATGAGCCAAAGAACGCCAAAACGCCCCACAGTGACAAGAAGTCTTTAGTTAACACCATCGTGGTTAATGCTTGCAACAAAGCAATAGTATAAATCAAGGCTCTCAACATACCCCATGCTTTACGCATTTTGCTCAACAAAACGATTTCACAAAAAACCAAGGTACCAAGCAGCGACCAAGTCGCGAAGGCAATTAAAATCTCCGCGCCTGTTTCGGTGTACATGTTAAACAGCGCCCACGCCGCTATGGCAATGATGACCACATTGATCAATAAAACATTTTTCACGCCTTTTGGCATGTTAACTTTACTTACGGTTTGCTCTTCACTCATGATCTTCTCTTTTCATTGGCTTTCAATAAAACATGTTGAATCTATTAGGCGTTATGACGATCTTCTAGCAACTCAATCTTATAACCATCAGGATCTTCGACGAAGGCTAAAACGGTAGTGCCGTGTTTCATCGGGCCAGGCTCACGCACAATGGTGCCACCCGCTTCTCGAATTTTTTCACAAGCAGCGTAAACATCGTCCACTGCAATCGCGATATGACCAAAGCCTTCGCCTTTCTCGTAACTGTCGGTATCCCAGTTATGGGTCAGCTCTAATACAGTATTATCTTTTTCTTCGCCGTAGCCTAAAAAGGCCAAGGTAAAACGACCGGATTCATAATCATGCTTACGAAGAAGCTCCATCCCCATAATATCGCTATAGAATTGAATGGATTTGTCTAAATCACCAACACGCAGCATGGTATGTAATAATCTCATGGAGCCTCCCGACATTTTTTGGTTACAGCCTCTTACAGTTACAGGGTTTAGTTACTGCTAGGACTTGCGTATAATACCGCGCCATTAAACACAATTAAGCGTATCAGGTAAACCCGCGATAAGCCCAAAGGTGGAATTGCCGATACCAACCGCCTCAACTTTTGAGGTTGCCGCCCAAAAAGGCCACAGCAGAGACCATTATGCAAACATTGACTATCACTCGTCCAGACGACTGGCACATCCACCTTCGTTCTGGCGCTTCCTTGCAGCACACAGTCAAAGACGCCGCCAAGCAATTTGCTCGCGCTATCGTCATGCCAAACCTAGTACCGCCGGTGACGAACGTTGAACAGGCTGATGACTATCGTCAGGCCATTCTTCGCCACACAACGGAAAGCATGGACTTTGAGCCACTGATGACATTGTATTTGACGGACAATACCAGTCCGGAAGATATTGAAGCGGCGATCGAAAGCGGCTTTGTGAAGGCTTGTAAGTTATATCCTGCTGGCGCAACGACTAATTCTGACTCTGGCTTAACAGACATCGAGAACGCTTACCCTGTGTTCGAGAAGATGGCTGAGCTGGGCATGCCGTTATTGATTCACGGTGAAGTGACTGATGCCGACATCGATATTTTCGACCGCGAAAAAGTCTTTATCGACACCAAGCTACGTCCAGTCGTCGAAAAGTTCACCGACTTAAAAGTGGTGCTAGAGCACATCACGACCAAAGACGCGGTTGATTTTGTGAACGAACAAGGTCCGAATGTCGCAGCAACGATTACAGCGCACCACTTGCTACTAAACCGTAACGACATGTTGGTTGGCGGTATTCGCCCACACTTGTACTGCTTACCGATCTTAAAGCGCCAAGAGCATCAAGCGGCATTGTTAGTCGCAGCAACATCTGGCTCACCAAAATTCTTCTTGGGCACAGACAGCGCGCCACATGCTAAAAGCAAAAAAGAAGCGGCTTGCGGTTGTGCTGGCGTTTACACTGCTTATGCGGCGATTGAACTTTACGCAGAAGCGTTTGAAATGATGGATAAGCTTGACCGTTTAGAAGGTTTCGCCAGTTTCCACGGCCCAGACTTCTACGGCCTGCCACGTAACCAAGAGCAGATCACCTTAGTTAAAGACGAGTGGAAAGTACCGAAACACCTGTGTCTAGGTAACGATAAGCTAGTGCCTTTCTGTGCTGACGAAATGCTTCAGTGGAAGCTTAAAGCTGATCAATAGCCCGCCAAACAAGGCTTAAGGACTTTTAATGCTTAACTTGCCCCTGAACAATCGATTTCGAGGCTTTTACCCGGTGGTTGTAGATGTTGAAACGGGTGGCTTTAATGCCCAAACCGACGCCCTACTCGAAATCGCCGCAGTCACCACTCGCTACAACGACGAAGGGCTGCTGGAAGTTAATAATAGTTATCACTTTAATGTTGAGCCATTTGAAGGGGCAAACATTGAGCAACGAGCATTAGAGTTCACGGGCATCGACCCTGATAACCCTCTACGCAATGCCGTTAGCGAAGATGAAGCGCTAAAGTCTATCTTTAAAAGTCTACGCAATGAGCAAAAAGATGCCGACTGCAATCGCTGTGTTCTGGTCGGCCACAACGCTTGGTTTGACCAAAGCTTTCTAAACGCTGCGGCTGAACGTGCCAATATTAAGCGCAACCCTTTCCATCCGTTCACCAGTTTTGACACAGCCTCGCTTTCAGCCTTAATGCTAGGCCATACGGTTCTAGCCCAAGCTTGTAAGCGCGCAGAAATTACGTTTAGCCAAAAAGAAGCACACTCAGCGTTGTATGACGCGACCAAAACCGCTGAACTCTTTTGTCACTTAGTCAATCGCGCTAATTTGGCGCAAGCTGACGAGAATTTTGTGGCTGAGCTTGAGCAGTCTAAAGACGACTAGCTCTGGTATAAACAACGACCACACAGCTCTTCACAAGTGACCTCTAAGATCAAAGCTTTCACAAGTTTCTTGAGTTGAGTTTGGCTGCTTGTTTGTAGTTCCTGATAACTAATCAAGCCAGAGTTAAATAGCTCCTGTAAACGTCTCCCTTGCCACCGGCGAACCACTTGCCCGCTGTTTTGCTCGACTAATTCTAAATGTGGTTGCCGTTTATCCAACCATGCATTCACCATGTAGTTAATCATTTGCTTTCTCCTTGAGTCACCCTATTGTTATGAAACAGCATTTTGTTATGAAGTAGCACTGCTCAAACCTTAAGTGAGAATAATTCTCATGCGCATTAAAATCAAGTGAATTTTCACCAATTCTGCGAGCCATCACAGATCAGAGTTAACAAGGCGCCTACCATGTGATAGAACATTAAAACTTTAATAAAAAATTAAATGATGCCGACTATGACCATGCCAATTACAACTAAACTATTCAAAACACTGACATTAACCGCCCTTCTTGCAACCAGCTTGAGTGCATTAGCCACCAAACCTGAACGCCCTTATGGCCTAGTGATTCACGGTGGCGCCGGTACTATCCTTAAAAAGAACATGACGGCCGAAGCAGAGAAAGCTTATCGTGAGAAGCTGGATGAGGCGCTGGCAGCGGGATACAAAGTCCTAGAACAAGGCGGTAGCAGTATCGATGCCGTTAAAGCCTCCATCGTCATCATGGAAGACTCTCCCCTCTTTAACGCCGGTAAAGGCGCGGTCTTCACTCATGAAGGCGTCAACGAACTGGATGCCTCGATTATGTACAGCAAAGACTTATCCGCAGGCGCTATCGCTGGCGTGAGTCATATCAAAAACCCAATTTTATTAGCAGACACAGTGCGAACTGACTCGGTACACGTCATGATGTCTCGCGAAGGCGCGGAAGAGTTCGCTAAAGAGCAAGGCTTTGAACTTGTAGACACCAAGTACTTCTTCACCCAGCGCCGTTGGGATCAGCTAGAAAAAGTCCTAAAACACACGCCAGAAAAGCCTGAGCTTTCAGAAGACGAAGCCAAAAACTCTAAGTTTGGCACAGTCGGCGCAGTCGCTCTGGATAAAAACGGTAATATCGCTGCAGCGACGTCCACAGGCGGCATGACCAATAAGCGCTACGGCCGCATCGGTGATTCGCCAGTGATTGGCGCAGGCACTTACGCTGACAAAAACTGCGGTGTTTCTGCCACAGGTCACGGCGAATACTTTATCCGTGCCGCAGTAACTTACGATATTTGCGCACGAGTGAAATACAAGCAACAAGGTATTCAACAATCTGCCGACGAAGTGATCCATGACAAACTAGTCGAGATGGGCGGTGACGGTGGCGTTATCGGTTTAGACGCGGGCGCTAACATCATGGCAAGTTTCAACACCGAAGGCATGTACCACGGCTGGAAAACCAGTAACGGCCAACAAGCGATCAAAATTTACAAAGGCGAATAAAGAGCAATTCACCATGGCGATTTCTCAAACACTATCTAAAAGTCTTATTACGATTCTAGCGTTAGGCGCATTGTATGGCTGCTCTGAAGACGAAAAACCACAGAAGCAACCGACCAAAGAAACAACGCAACAAGAGCAGACTCAAACTGGCAGAGATGCCAGTTCTGAAAACACTGAAACAACGGAATCTCAAGCTGATCCAGTCGAAGAAACCGCTGGAACAACCGAAGTTAAAAAAGGCTTATACGTTTACGACACCGACAAAGCCACCTTCACCGACTGTAGCAACAACCAAACCTACCCCGTTGCGCAAGAAGGTAATTACTACGAACTCGAAGCAACCTACCTCGCGCTCAAAGACGAAGCACAGCAAAAGCTCCTGTTTGAAGTCAAAGGCGAATACGATATGCGCGCTCCTGAAGAAGGCGACGACGTCGACATGCTTATTCCCTCTGAGCTAATTGGCGTTGTACATAAGACATCTTGTCAATAACCCTAATTCTCTAAAACCACCACCAATTAAGGCTTATACGCTTTAATTGGTGGCTAAAACATCCCTTTTAATACCCTTCTGCATTAGACTAATCCGAACAGTGAATTACTCTTTGTTTATCCTTCTTTTCTGTTGCTATACTCAAAAAATCTAGTTTTCTGAAGGGATGCAGAAAACGATCCATACTCCCCTTCTAAAGCTAGCAAAATAATAATCATCAACACCATATAGCATAGAAGGAATCATCGAATGACGTTCAACTACAGTAAGTTTTTCAAAGGAGTCGATCCTGAGCCAGCAGGCGAAAGTCAGGGTTATCCCGTTCCTGGGCCACAAGGCGCGAGCGCCGATCAAATCGCGGGCAACGCGTTTTTCGCGTCACAATGCGACTGGAAGTCCATCGTGAATCAAGTCTACGACTACATTGTTATTGGCACAGGTCCAACAGGCGTGGCCTTTATCGATCAAATTTACAAAGAAAACCCCAGCGCGAAAATCTTAGTGCTTGAGCGTGGCGGCTTCTGGCTACCCGTGCACTACCAAATGCTACCCGATGCTTTCGCCGCGACAACTGGTTCACCACCGACAACCTACCCTTGGTCACGCACCACTGAAATGGTCACTACAGAGCCAGAGTTCTTTCAAGCAGGTTACATTCCTGTGGTCGGCGGCCGCTCAACTTACTGGAGTGCATGGAGTCCTTCGCCGACTCCAGACTTAATGCGCGACTGGCCTCAATCCATGGTCGATACCACGCTTGAGCCTGATTTCTGGCCACGAGCAAAAGAATTCCTACACGTCACCTCGATGGACAAAATTAATGATGGCGTCTACGCCAACCTACAAACTCAGCTTGATCAAAACATCGCGAAGAACTTTAAAGAATTTGTGCCATCCGCGGAAAACGCTTACCCAGCGCCCATCGCCGTCGATAACTCCGAGTGGAAAACCGTAAAGTTTTATAAGTATTCAACCGTAGGGACGCTACTCAATATCCACCAACGCCAGCAACAACTCGCGAAAGAAGGCAAAGGCACTGAACTGACCATCGTCGACCAATGCGTGGTGCAAGAACTCCTGCACGACGACAAAGGCACCGTCATCGCTATCAACACCGACCGCGGTACGCTCAACGTATCCAACGCCCAAATTATTCTCGCCATGGGTGCGATTCCGCCAGCAACCTTGCTCATGAACTCCTTCGGCGACCAACTACCGAACGCAGGCCAACGCTACACCGGACACTTCATGTCCCACGTCACCGCCCGAGTCAAGCGCTCCGCTTATAAAGCTCTCTCGGACTTAGAAATAGGCGCCGTATACCTCGATGGCAAAGATGAATCAGGCTACCAGTACCACGTCCAAGCCAGCGTCTTCGCCGAAAGCAACCCTGAACAAGACAAAGTCACCACCGCTCGCGAATGCCCCGATGCCGCCGCCGCACCCACCATGCTGCAGCTTATCGGCTCCGAAGACTACGTTGTCTTCGTCTGCGCAACCTTAGGGGAAATTAGCGAAAAGAACAGCGACAACTGGATTAAGCTCAACAAAGGCAAAGACCCAACCACCAACATCTCGCTACAATTAATTCTGGGCAATGAAGAAAAAGCCCTGTGGGATCAACTCGACACCGCCACCTATCAAACTATTGCAGCGTTAGCCACGTCTGACGACACCACACCTGAGATCGAATACTGGATCGACACTCCAGACGGCGACGGCTACTGGACCACCGACAAACCACCCGTCGACCAAATCCGCCTTAACATCATCGTCCACGAAGCCTCACAAATCTGGGCAGGCGAAGATCCCGAAAGCTCAGTTGTCGGCTTAGACTACCGCCCACACGGCGTGAACAATGTCTACGTCACTGGAGCAGGCATCTTCCCCACCTCAGGCTCCTGGAACCCCACCCTGACCATGTGCGGCTTCGCTCAAGACTTAGCAGTGAAGCTTTCTAACAAGTAAGCATAGAAAGTCAGCGCGCACAAAAAAGCCCCAAGCTTAAACTTGGGGCTTACATACTCAGAGCGTTACTAGGACTTATACCTACACGCTCAGCTCTCTATAGCCTCAACTAATTTAGTATCAACACGACACATAAAAATAAAACGATACCATGACAACAATTTTAACTTATTTAACAAAAATTGTGATCGTAACTGTTGATACCGTTCAGTAAATCACGCAATCTTAGCTGTATTCGTTGCACTTTCCGTTAAATCGCTACATACGGAGCCATTTATTTATGTACATGCTATTTCGCTCAGGGCTGCTATTAATCTCATTGTGCCTGCTAGCGGTAATGACCGCCAAGGCCAAGCAGCCAGACACTTATCAGTTACAATACCACGCGACTATTAATCCCGACACCGAGCAGGCAGAGGTCCAAATTACCCTGCCCGATGCCAAACTTATCAATAGTATTGATTTCAGTCTCGATAAAGACTTTCATAGCAACGTTCAGGGCAATGGCGAGCTAGAGCTAAAAGATGGTCAAGCTATTTGGCAGCCACCGCAAAAAAACGCTCGCCTGAGTTACACAGTGAAAATTAATCATGAACGCGACCCCGGCGAGTATGATTCTATTTATCAAAAAGATTTTGCCATATTCCGTGGTGACGATCTTATTCCTCCCGCCACAGTACGCACAAAACCAGGCGCCCACAGCAAGGCGACTCTCACCTTTGAACTGCCTCAACATTGGAACAGCATAAACAGTGGCTGGCCTAAAAAAGCCGATCGACACTTTATTATCGACGACCCCGAGCGCCGCTTTGATCGCCCCACCGGCTGGTTTATCGCTGGTAAACTTGGCACCCGCCGAGAAAAATTAAATGGTACTCACATCGCAGTCAGCGCGCCTCAAAATATGGGCGTAAAACGTATGGATTTAGTCAGTTTTATCCTGATGAATTGGCCGCAACTTCGCGAATTGGTGGATGAGTTACCCCCTAGAATACTGATTGTGACCGCACCCGATCCTATGTGGCGCGGTGGATTATCTGGCCCCAACTCACTATTTTTCCATGCCGACCGCCCCATGGTCAGTGAAAACGGTACTAGCTCCTTACTACACGAACTGTTCCACACCCTAACCGGTATTACCGATAAAGGTAACGACGACTGGGCGGTGGAAGGTCTGGCTGAATACTACGCCATTGAAATCCTTTATCGTAGCGGTGGCTTGAGCGAAGACAGACGCCAACGTGTTTTCGACTGGTTAGCTGACTGGAGTAAAGATATCACAAAACTACGAGGCCGCTCCTCAACGGGACAACAAACCGCTCGCGCAGTCATTTTGCTGGAAGAGCTGGCGCAAGAAATAAGCGAAAAGACCGACGGCGAAAAATCTCTGGATGACCTTACCCGAGCACTCATTAAAGAAAAGCACATTGACCTCGCCTTGATCAACGAGATTGTGGAAGGTCTTATCGGCTCACCCGCCGACACTCTAGATTCACCACTATTGAAATAACACTCGTATATCTTTTACAGCTAAGGCCGCATTATGAGGTTTTGAAGAATTGTACTCTGCCCTTAATTATTTTTGCTCTGACCCCAATTATTTTTGTTTCTATTTATTATTTTAAGGGATAGCCAAACGCTTAAATGATCTCTACCCGCATTTATCGGTTGGCTACAAGGTACTTTTATATTTCACCTTATTTGAAGTCCCAGCCAATAATTTCATGGTGCCGTGAAATATATTCTGGCAGCGGACGCTGATTAAGACGAAAAGGTAACTGCATTTTTTGCCCATGAAGCTTAGAAGTAAGTGCACGGTCAAGCTTTGAGTATTCTCCATTTTTTTGCTTAGGGTCATAAAAAACTATTTCGTAGCTTGTGGATATAGTGATTAGTCCTTGATCAAATAATTTGTGATGAAAGCTATTGATAAGAATGCCATTTCTAACATCTAGCCGCTCTGTATCGGAAGCGACCGCCCAAGGCACAATGTGACAAGCCTCCAGACCTGAGACAAATGACAGTTCTGTGAATGCACATTGCTCTTTATACGCCTTGAGAAGTGCTTGGCGAAACAACAGCTGTTTAATGCCCCGCGACTTAACTTTTGCGTATATGTCTCCGGCTGAATCGGGATCTTTGGAAAGCGATGACACCAAAGACTGGTATGAATCTCCCAATTGAGAAAACTCGAATGGGTTTTTGATGGATTTCCAATCGAAGCCCCAAACTTCTTCTAAGCCTTCTTCAAAATTTCTCAGGTTGTAAGCAATAAATCCCGTTCCCGGCTTGCCGGAACTATTCACTATCAAAATGGTTAGTGGCGGAAGGTTTGCTTCTAGACAGTAATCTTGAATTACGCCCAATACATAACGAATTGCTCTGTGGTGGACACCTATGGCTGCGCCCAATTCACCATACGTGATGATTTTCCGTTTGTTTGCTACGGCAATTAGAACGGGCCAAGCATGGAATGCTCGTTCTACCTGATTTATAGCCATTCGATGGGTCTCCCTGAAATATAACGCCTCAAACACAGCAAGAGTAGGGTGCGTTATAACGCACCTCTTGGTTAATTGTAGAAAATAAGGTGCGTCACGACGCACCCTACGTTCACTTTTGAACTTCAGGATCAAGTAATTCCATCTCACTCTCGACTCTAGATTATGTATAACAACTAGTTCAGTACGCAAGCGTGGTTGCGTTATAACGAACCTCTTGGCTAATCGAAAAAAATATAAGGTGCGTCACAACGCACCCTACGTTCACTGTACTAGCCGTAAAAAATGTACTCTGACCCCATTTATTCTGTTGTTAGGCATTTGACCCAAATGGCATATTATACACTTCATCAAACGCCAGCTCTGCTTGTTCTCTCATTGTTTTAGTACTATTTGTCATTGGGTGGTATACGACTGCCCATTGATGTTGGGCATACGGTGAATCACTAAGATTAATGCCATTATTCCCATCTAGCTTCATGCATACACTATAAGTTGTTCCATCTTTATCTTGATTGTAATTATCATTATATATGTGACTTTCTACTCGCTTTCTAATTCTGACTCCATGACCTCGATAAATAACTTTCAAACCGTTCAGCTTTAGAGTGCAGGGATTTGAATCGAACTGATAATTAGAAAGAATAAAATATAGTCCAGTTCCATATCTTACCTGATTAAGATCATCATGAGAGTTTACTGCCACGTTAACTATTTGAGAACTTAGATTTTTATAATCAAATTCCTTAAAAAAATCGACAAAGTGCTGCTTAAAAAACTCCTTTGTTTCTTTATCTCTTTTTTGAAGGGTTCCAATGTCATACATACTAACGCCTAATAATTCAATCAGTCACCGCGTTATCGGTCGGCTGCATTGAATTGTTAAATCTTTGCTTAAGTCTACGCAGCAAATATGTACTTGCCGTAGCGGATGCATCATTAATCAATCGAGCATAGTGTTCTTTAGGAACATAGTCACCGGGAGTAGCTCCATGGGCGGTTCCAAAATGTGTTCTCATTGCTCCGACAGCTTGGAAAATACTTTTAATACCACCAAACAACTGCTTCAGATCTGTATTGGCCTCCGGATCATCAGACAGTTCCAGAGCCTTTACAGCCGCCCCAATAAGACTGGTTATATCCATTCTGTTTGGTAAAGGCTCTCCGGTTTCAGTTAAAATCATTCTACAAACTGACTCCAAGTAGCTTGATGACCGAGTTATTGAATCTGCTGGATCTGACTGGATAGAAGATCTCGCTTTCAACCAAACCTTTATTAACTCGTCAGTACTGGCTTCGCGTAGCGCATTGATCGTCTCATGTGAAATATCTTCGGATTGCGAATCTAGAGCACCATTCAAGGATTCAATAGAAACAATAGTATTATTTTCAATTGATTCAAGTGACTTTTCTATATTTGATAAAAGTATGTTAATTTGCTTTTCTGAAGACAGACTTTCAAGCCACGTCACTGGACACGAGCGTATGCTTTTTGATTGATAAGATTGGTACTCCTCCGGAAGTTGGCTCATGGCATCATGAAAATCATCTTCCGTTGATCTGTATACAACTTTTAGCTCCCCACTGCTGAAGGATAAATATCCGTATATCCAATCATCAGGGCCAATCATCTCTAATGACTCTTTACCTGATTTTGCCAAGACATCGATACCGTTAAGAGCTTCAGATAGGGTTTTATTAAGTTCTACTAGCTTTGATACAAAAGCGTCTCTCTGATCCCTTATATTAGAACTACGACTATGTATTTTTTCTATCAATCCAACCACTCAACTCTCCTTCAAGCTTAAAATTATATTACCAGACACCGCTGGTAACCTTTTGATTTCAATTATTTATTTTTAATGTCTTTTTTATGCTAATGCGCAACAAACCGGACATCATTGTCGCGTTTGATTTAATGGATAGTAGCAAAACCAGTAGGTTAAAGGAAGTTGGTTTAACTGTGCCCTTTTATAAGATCCTGAATCAAGTTCAGGATGACATTCCTTTTTCGTTAAAGCATAAAAAAGCCCCAAGGCGCGAACCTTGAGGCTTGTAATAACGTAGGTAGATTTTTACTTAGACGCGGCAAAGCAGGTGACAGAACACGGAGTTTGCTCTAGCAAATGAGTATTTCTGGCTCCTGTTTTAACAAAGTATAAGAAAAATCTAACCAGTTATTTATAGTTTGTCGCTTTCTTCGGACAAGTATTTCGCTACGCCTTCCGGAGAAGCATCCATACCTTTATCACCTTGGTTCCAGCCTGCTGGGCAAACTTCGCCGTGCTCTTCGTGGAACTGAAGCGCGTCTACCATGCGGATCATTTCGTCGACGTTACGGCCTAGTGGTAGGTCGTTTACGACTTGGTGACGCACTGTGCCTTCTTTGTCGATTAGGAATGAACCACGGAACGCTACGCCTGCTTCTGGATGCTCGACGTCGAACGCTTGGCAGATTTCGTGTTTAACATCAGCAACTAGTGTGTAGCCTACTTGGCCGATACCGCCGTCTTTGATGTCTGTGTTACGCCATGCGTTGTGTGTGAAGTGTGAGTCGATTGATACGCCGACTACTTCTACGCCACGCTTTTTGAACTCTTCTAGGCGGTGATCAAAAGCGATTAGCTCTGATGGGCATACGAATGTGAAGTCTAGCGGGTAGAAGAATACAACTGTTGGCTTCCCTTTTGTTGCTTCACCGAAGTTATAATCTTCAACGATGTCGCCATTACCTAAAACAGCTGCTGCTGTGAAATCTGGTGCCTTACGGCCTACTAATACTCCCATTATTTCCTCCAAGAGTTTATGAATGTTTAAATTTGTGGACGTATTATACGCTTTTGTCCGACGATGTCTTAAGCCTTTTCACAAAAGATTAATTTTCTCTATAGCTTTATAGAACATGCCTAATCTGTTGACTTCTCTTGATTAATAACTAGGCAGTTATCGCTTCTTTTGTGCGCCTTACGCTATCACGCATCAGGCGTCTAAACCATCGATGAAGCGCCGTTTGGTGTTGGCGCTCATGCCAATACAGATATATGTCTAATAGTGGCATTTTCAAGGGTAATTCTTTAATCACTAAGCCATATCGTTCAGCGTCTTTTTCAGCGACCAGCCGTGGCATGGCGAAGATTAAGTCAGTGCGGCTACAGATATCGAGCGCTAAGTGGAAGGTTGGTACAAATAAGGCGACGTTTCGAGTTAAACCTTCTTTCGATAGCAACTTATCAATAATCCCCTGCCCTTTACCGGTTACGGTCACGAGGCCATGGCGCTGTTTGGCGTAGGTTTTCAGGTTAATGGCTTTGTTACTCAGGGGGTGGCTTTTAGCCATCACCATAACGAAGTCGTGACGCACTAGATGATAATTATGATATTTGGTGCTTTCGAGGGACTTATTTTCATCGCCGATAAGAAAGTCGATTTCCCCTTCCTCTAACAGGGTGACGGAGTCGGGGCGGTAACCAATCGAGCGCATGGTGACGTTGGGCGCTTCTTGTTGTAGGTCTTGCCATAGGTTAGGCAGAAACAAGCTCACCTCGGAGTCCATCGACATAATGGTCAATTCGCCCTTGGCGAGTTCCGGCACAAACTCTTCAGGCTGCATCAGGCACATAAAATCCGCGAGCCAGCTTTTGAGTCGTGGCTGTATTTGCAAGGCTCTTTCGGTTAATTGATAGCCACTGCCTACGCGCACCAACAAAGGATCGTCGATCATGTCTCGGAGTCTCTGTAACGAACGACTGACTGCTGGCTGGCTCATGTTTAAACGTACTGCCGCGTTGGAGATATGCTTTTCTTCTAAAATCACATCCAACAGTAGCAGCAGGTTGAGATCCATGTTCCTGAAATTCTCTATTTGCATAATAGATATCCATTAAATTCATTTCATGCATAACTATAAACCCTATACATTAGCCCCATCAAGTGAATTTTTAGCGACTTTTGACGCTAACACCAGAGGATATATTGATGAACAATACTATTGCAGTGGTTTACCACAGTGGCTACGGCCACACTAAAGTTGTCGCCGAATCTGTCGCGCAGGGCGTAGAAGAAGCGAATGCACAAGTCAAACTGATTGCTGTTGATGATGTCGACAACCATTGGGACGACCTCGCCGCGACTGACGGCATCATTTTCGGTAGCCCCACTTACATGGGCAGCGTTAGCGCTGACTTTAAAGGGTTTATGGATAAGTCATCCAAAGTTTGGGCTGAACAAGGCTGGAAAGATAAGCTGGCTGCAGGTTTTACCAATTCTGGCTCTCAAAGTGGCGATAAGCTGAATACCTTGATGCAAATGTCGGTCTTCGCTGCTCAGCACAGTATGCTTTGGGTAAGCCTAGGCTTAATGCCTGGAAACAATAGCAGCACTGGTTCGCCAGACGATCTTAACCGTATCGGCAGTTACTTAGGCGCTATGGCACAAAGCAATACGGATCAAGGCGCTGAAGAGACGCCTCCAAATTCCGACAAAGAAACTGCAAAGGCGCTAGGTCGTCGTGTGGCGGAGATAGCGGCTCGTTTTAAATAATCTATGACAGTTTTTTTCCCCTAGCTCTACTTCTAGGAGCGTTCCCCTTGGCCACGTAAGTGGCCTTTTTTATGGTCGTGCTGTCCTATAATTTCTTGCAAGCTCTATTTACCCACACTCTTCTTTTCCAAATCCTTTTGTCCCCTAACCTATTGATAGTTAAATTAGAGTGCTTGCGAATAACAACTACCATCAAATAACAATACTAAAATGATTGACAATCATTCTCATTTGTAAGAAAATTTCATTTAGAAAGTTAAGTAACATCTATTTAATGGTTCTAGCCTATGTACGTTTGCCTTTGTAAAGCAGTAACAGACAAGCAGATTAAACAAGCAGCCTGTGAGGGCGCCTGTTCAATGCGTTGCTTGAATAAGATGGGTGTGGCGACTCAATGTGGCAAGTGCGCCCGTGATGCCAAGCAAATCTTGCGCAGCACACGTGCCGAAATAGATATGAGACTTAACGCCGACTCCGGCAGAATCGCTATCCAAGCCGCTTAAATCAGCGGCTTTTTTGTATCTAGTATCTTTATCGCCCCTTCCCCACTGATAACTATCACGCTTCATTCCCTATACTAAGCTCAGATCTCTTTGTACCTGAGTGAGAAACATCATCAAACAAGAATCTTTACTAATTGATAACGGTTCTAATTTTCATTGTATTTCAATCACTTAAGTAACTTTCCTCTTGATAAACGCTTGCTGCCTTCCTACAATGAAAGGATAGTTAATGAATTGGAGAAAGCCATGAAAGGCGACGCAAAAGTTATTGAAATCTTAAATGCCGCATTAGGTAATGAGTTAGTTGCTATTAATCAGTATTTCCTACATGCCCGTATGTATAAAGATTGGGGCTTGAAAGAGTTAGCTGATCACGAGTACGAAGAGTCGATCGACGAGATGAAGCACGCCGATTGGTTAATTGAGCGTATTCTTTTCTTAGAAGGCTTACCAAACTTACAAGATCTTGGCCGTTTACGCATTGGCGAAAATACGCAGGAAATGCTGGAGTGCGACTTAGCGTTAGAAATGGACGCGATTCCTGATCTAAAAGACGGTATCGAATACTGCGAAAAAGTCCGTGACTTCGTCAGCCGTGACCTCCTACAGAATATTCTAGAAAGTGAAGAAGAGCATGTTGATTGGTTAGAAACTCAGCTGGATCTAATCGAGCGAATTGGTCTTCAAAACTATCAAGCTGAAAAGATGAAAGATGGTGGTAATTAACGGTTGAGTCCGCTATCTCGACTTTCGAGATAGCAGTTTTCTTAGGCGCTTTTTAGCGCCTTTTTTATGCCTGTGTAATAGTTAACGTGTGTATTCAATCACGCGATCAGGATAGTCAGTAAAGACGCCGTCGACGCCCATCGCTTTAGACTGCTTTATTTTATCCAAATCATTGACCGTATGAACGAATACCTTCATGCCATTATTATGCGCGTCATCAACTAGTGACTGATTTAGAATGGAATAGCTTGGGTGAAAGCTATAGGCATCGATCTCATCGGCAAACTCCTGTGCAATGGTCGGATATTCATCCGCGATTACTCCGAGTCGAATCTCTGGATCCAGTTCGTGCACCAAGGAGAGCTCTGAAAATAAGTAAGACGAGATAATAAACTGCTCTTTCTTAAAGCGCTTTCTATCCAACATACGAACCAGCTTCATGACCAGGCTGGCGGTATCAAACCCTTTAAGCTCGATATTAATAAACGCCTGGTCACCGATTAGCTCCACGACTTCGGCCAAAGTCGGAATCTGCTCGCCCTTCCCTGCGTCTAATTGTCGTAACGCTTCCACCGAATGATTGAGCAACTTGCCATTGCCGTTAGTGGTGCGTTCAAGCGACTCATCATGAAAAACTAAAAGTTCGCCATGAATATTCTGCACATCAAACTCAAGACCATCTACCCCCAAACTCAGGGCTTTTTTGAATGACCGCAGCGTATTTTCAGGCTCTAGACCCATAGCGCCGCGATGGCCAATAACGTCGAACTGTGGCATACACACTCTCTGACTGCGTGAGTTACTTTAATGGTAACGCATCTTGCAGCCAGTGCATACTGAACAAGTTGCTAAGCTTTACTGCTTACTTTACTTAGTCGAGCTTTGTTTGTTTAAGCCTGGATTTGCCTTATTAACCATGCTTCCAACTTTCTGACTAAACAACCAAATCAACCCAAGCGTTAGGCATAACGTCATTAACAACACTTCGCCTTTAAACACCACTACAACTCCAGCGATTACTAAAATCCAGCCCGCTAAAGAAACGCTGCTTAGCCAGTTAAATTTGTTGCTCATAAGGGTATAAACAACAGCGGCTAAGGTGATGAATCCAAGCGTTGTATAATCACCCGGATTCATTAACTCTGTGAAAACCACGCCAAAAACAACTGCAATGGATGCCGCTAAAATCACCGCTTGGCTTAATTGGGTCACGATAAGATCGCTTGTGGAGAATCCTTTGTCGCGTAGTCGTAGTGACTTAATTGTAATTCCTGTAACCATCACCAGCAGTAACGCTAAGGTAAGGAACCAATAAATCAGTTTAAGCCAAGTGCCACCAAAACTGGCGAAATGTAAGCTCGGTAAAGCGCTGTACATATAACCGCCGGCGCCCTTGTCAGTAAAGTCGGTCACGAAGGTTACGCCGCCATTAATCGCATCAAACGTCACGTGTTGCTGCGTCAAAAAGCCGTTCATCAACTCGCCCTCAAAAGTAACGCGCATCGCGGGATCGGCGTAGTTATGAATTTCAATGGTGCTTATCTTATAACCTTCCCATTGCTGTTGAGCTAACTGGTACAGCGAATCTAGGGATATAAAATCCACCATGCCACCAGCCGGCTTGGGCTGGGTTCCTAAAAAGTCTGCAAACAAGGCTTTAACATCACCACCATAAGCCGCCATGGCTAATACCAATAGCACAATCGAGAACAGCCCAAGTAGAGCGCCAGTGATCGACATCAAACCGCTGAACAGTAGGCTCCAGTTTCCGAGGAGTTTGTGCAAATCAGTTACAAATATTTGGCGGCCTTTGTGCAATCTTAGCTGATAGAAATTCTTACCAATGTTTTTGTGCGCGAGAAATCCCGTAAACACCAAATACATGAGCAATAAGCCCATTAAGCCGACTAGGTATTTACCAATGGAACTTGGCAGTAGCAACTTTAAATGCAGATCATAAACCGTTTCACTAAAACTCGATTGGCTAGAATCCAACGCCTCACCAGACACCGGATCTAAAAAAAGCATGTTTTCAACGCCATCGGTTTTATTAAAGAATAAGACAAAGTCTCCGTAACGCTCTTTGTCGTGGATACTGAAGTCAGAGTACTCAAAACCATGTTCATTGCGTGCGATATCCACCAGTTCCTGTAAGCTTTTTCGCTGACTGCTTTTGCTTTCTAAACCGTTATCCACGCCACTTTCAGCTGAACTAGTTTCAAAACTCGTCTGCCCCAGCTCAAAGTGTGGAAACTGCCACTGTAACAGCTCGGCTCGGAATAAGGACCAAGCACCGGTGATGACGATAACCAGCAACAAGGGCATGAAGAATACCCCGACTTTGCGGTGAACTTTGGTAAAGCTTTTGGTATTGATGCCTGCTTGCTTTTGGTTGTTAGTTTTTTTCTTATTATTGTTATCCATAATATAAACCCGCCGCGATCAAACCGATTAAAACGAATAACGTGATTAACTGATAAACCAGTACACGTTTCATGTTGTTCTTCTGCGTTACCCACACTGCTATTCCTAGCCAAATAGGTGCCACAAAGACCACCGTTAGCAGCAGTCGGTTATGCAAACTCACCGGCAAAAACAGCACCATGATCATACAAAGCGCTATCGCCAGTAGAAACGCCATTAAAGTTGTGTTGAAGGTTCTTAACATAGATAGGTCTCGTTCTTGTTTTTTTATTAGCGTTGTAAAAAGTTCATAACATTAGGTCGCGAAAGCCTCTTTAGAATGCGACACAGCCATCCAAACTACTGCAGCGCACAATCCAAAAATCACTACTGCCATAATGCTCATCGGCAACCACCACAGTGATAGTTGGCCATAACTCAATCCAGCAAATAAGCTTCCAAGCGGATAGCCAGCGGTATGCGCTACCGCTAACTTGCCGCTAATCTGCCCTTTCGAAGCTGCCGATAAAGACATGGCAAAGCGGCTATATATAGGGGTTATCAATGCAATAGCCATCGCAATCGGTACCATCGTCAGGGCTACCCACGTAGGTGATTGAGTCAGACTTAATGCCAGTGTGGCTAAAATCAGTAACGACGATAAGGCTAGTAACACTTTTGGCGAGCGCCAGTTCAGTCGCTTCACTAAAAACAACTGACACAATAAAGCAGTCGTCGCGACAATAGTCATGGTTAGACTCATCATAAACGTGGCTGCGTCAGCATCATCCAGCCAATCCAAATACAGCGGCCCGAGAACAAACTGCAAATATCCCACCAATAAAGTGATACAAAATGCCAAAGCAAAAAATAACCACAATTCTTTTATGGCGACAGGATTGGCACGCTCTGTATTATCCGCTTCTTTAGGGACAGCAGGCGCCATTTGGCTATATCGCAGCACGCCCCACACAAGTGGCACCGCGAGTAAACTGTAGATGCCCAATAGCCAATGGAGTTGTGATGCGACTAAAATTAGTACTACCGGACCACAAAGCCTGCCGATTGATAACGATGCTGAGACAAAACCTAGCCGTTTTAGTGACTGGTCTTCTTTGGGTTTGCTTGGTTCGTTATCTTCACCCCCACCTTCTTTAGGGGCAGACTGTTTAATAGCGGTGCTAGGTTCCGAATCCTCTATGGCTAACGACTGACATAAGGGCATAACACCACTGGCGCTGATACCATACAAAACTCTGCTCACTCCAATGGTGACAAACCATAGCCAGGGTGCAAATGACCTATGAACACCACTCCACCAGACGATGGCTAAGACAAGAATTGAAGTGCCTAGACCCAGCGCTGAGAATCGAATGATATAACTCGCGCCACGGCGATCTGCCCACCGCCCCCATTGTGGCGACAACAGTAAAAACAATAAGGTCGGCATTGACAGTAACAACGACCACTCAACCGTGGACAGACCGGTGGTACTGATAAACTTAGGTGTTGCGGCGATAAGGCTGCTTTGAAATAGCCCCATCAATATCGGCAATAAATACCAACTTGGTTTATTCCACTTCATAACACTTCTGATTTTAAATTGGCTTTTGTCACCCTTTACCAACGGCTAGTTTCCGTAACAGTTCTCAAAAACGATGACAGACTTCAAATTAAAGCGGAATTTATCATAAATCATTCTTATTTGCTATTGATAATGATTCTCATTCGATCTATTGTATGCGCGAAAATAACCACCACAACGCTGAAAAGGAAACGCTATGTTTGATTCTGGTGCGAACTGTTTTTTAAATGCTTTAGTTCGAGAATTCGAGCAATGGGAGTACGTAAACCTTCCTGAAAAACCATTTAAATCAGAAGGTTACACTGAAGGGTTTCGCTCTAAAATTAATAACAACCAATCTTTTTATTTACCGTTAATCTCTTATTCAATTTTTGGCAGAAGCTATTTTTGCTCGAAACAATACTTGGTCGACCACTCCAGTGGAGAAATTACAGAATGTGAATTTTTAGAGTTTTTAACGCACTTAACCAAACACCCACATCTGTTTAGCGATCAGAAGCTCGGAACTCCTGATCGGGATAATTTGTTGAAGGTGATCGCTCGCTCTGAAGAAAGTCAGGCCAATATTAAGAATGTTGTCGACTTTCGACAGAATGACCTGACCAAGCTGTTTCACCAAGAACTTAGTTTTATCGACAGCGAGCAAAGCCTACTGGTAGGCCACTCGATTCACCCCTGCCCTAAGTCCAGAAGCGGTTTCAGCACTAATGACGAGAAGCGCTATGTACCTGAATATGGCAATGAATTTCAGCTCAATTGGTTTGCCGTCGACAAAGCCATTTTGTATGTTTTTGCAGGCGATTCAAAATCAATTGAAGAGTACTGCCGAGAATTAGTTATTGAAGATGAGGCGTTAACCAGCCTAGCCAACCAACTCGACTCTCACCATGTATTAATTCCCTGCCACCCATGGCAAGCCAAACACTGGGAAGCTCATCCTGAGTTGACGAATTACTTCAAACAAGGGCAGTTGAGAAATCTTGGGCAATTTGGACGAGATTGGCGAGCAACCTCCTCACTGCGCAGCTTGTATCAAGAAAGCTCGCCGTGGATGCTGAAGTTTTCTTTAAGCACACAGCTGACAAACTCGATCCGTCACTTACAGCCTGAAGAAATGATTCGGGGGCAAGTCATCGAAAAAGTCTTGTCTTCACACAAAGCTCAAGAGATGGAACAGGAGCAACCACACTTTAGCATCATGCGCGAGCCGATAAGCGTTGCCCTTAAAGGCTCA